>ERZ869936.1956-NODE-1956-length-13152-cov-3.984042_pt1 | contig 13152 bp, 13 predicted proteins | sample MGYA00520876_ERZ869936 | MGnify/ENA primary metagenome ERZ869936 (study PRJEB32218, sample SAMN09650985) | biofilter metagenome | isolation source: enrty point of leading RO module | place: Saudi Arabia: Thuwal, RO plant located on Red Sea | collected 2016-02-17 ...
CCATCATGCACGATATCGGCAAGGCGCGCATCGACATCGGCATCCTCAACAAGGAGGCCTCGCTCGACGAGCAGGAGTGGCGCCGGATGCAGGCGCACCCCTGGCTCGGCACGCTGACGCTGTTCCGGATGCGCGAGGGCGAGGAACTTCCGTACCGCTCGATCCTGGCCGCGCACGAGCATCACATGAAGGTGGACCTGAGCGGCTACCCGCGCCCGATCCGGCCGCGGCGCCTCGGCTTCTTCTCGCGGCTGGTGGCGGTCGCGGACGGCTACGACGCCGCCACCACGCGACGCTCGTACCAGTCGGACCCGTGGGAGCCCGCGGCGGTGCTCCGCGAGATGTGGCTCAACCCGGGCCGCGGCTACGACCCGGTGCTCGTCAAGGCGCTCATCAACCTGCTGGGGATCTATCCCGTCGGCACCGTGGTGATCCTCGATTCGTTCGAGGTGGCGATCGTCGCCGGCCCGGGCTCGGACTCGACCCAGCTCCATCGCCCGATGGTGCGCGTGGTGATGGACCCGCAGGGGCTCCGGCTGCCGCCCCCGGGAAGCCTGATCGACCTCGGCGCCCCGCGCGCCGACGGCAGCTATCCGCGCACCATCGTCAAGGTCACTTCTCCCGATCGGTATGGCCTCGTTGTCGGTGACTACTTCGTCTGAGTCGCGGCTGGGTCGCGCCTGGCAATCGCTCCGCGCGGCCCGCCGCACCGCGCTGATCCCCTACCTCACGGCGGGGTTCCCCGACTGCCTCGCGTCCCGCGAGGCGCTGCGGCGAGTGGCGGCGCACGCCGACATCGTCGAGGTGGGCGTCCCGTTCAGCGACCCGCTCGCGGACGGGCCCACCATCCAGCGCTCGACGTTCGCCGCGCTCGCCGGCGGCATGACGCTGCCGCGCACGCTCGAGCTGATCGATGACGCGCAGCTTGACGTCCCGGTGGTGCTGTTCTCGTACCTGAATCCGGTGCTGCAGTACGGCGTGGAGCGCCTGACTGCCGACGCCGCGGCGATCGGCGTGGCGGGGATCCTGCTCACCGACCTTCCCGCCGGCGCCGACCCGACCGTCGAGCAGCCGCTGCTCGCGTCGCCGCTCGACCTGATCCGCCTGGTGGCCCCCACGTCGCACCCCGACCGGATCCGCGACACCGTGCGCGAGGCGCAGGGATTCATCTACCTCGTCGCGCGACTCGGCGTCACCGGGGCCACCCGCGAGCTCGACGCCGGCCTCGCCGCCTCGATCGCCGCGGTGCGCGCCGAGACGACGCTGCCGGTGGCGGTCGGGTTCGGGATCAGCACCGGCGCGCAGGCCACCGCCGTGGCCGGGCTCGCGGACGGCGTGGTGGTGGGCAGCGCGCTGGTCGACGCCCTCGCCGACGGCGGTCCCGCGGCGGCCGAGGCGCTGATGGCGACGCTGCGCGGCGCGATCGACGGCGCGTGAGCCGCGCCACCGCCTACATCGCCATGGGCAGCAACCTGGGCGACCGGGAACGGGCGCTCGGCGAGGCGCGCGACCGCCTTGCCGCGCTGCCCGCGCTGACGCTCGAGCGCGTCACGGCGTCGATCGAGACGGCGCCACTCGGCGGGCTCGACCAGCCGGCCTACCTCAACGCGATGGCGCGCGTGTCGTGGGACGGTCCCCCCGCAGCGCTCCTCGCGGCGTGCCTCGACATCGAGGCCGCCGTGGGCCGCCGCCCCCGCGGACGCTGGGCGTCCCGGGAACTCGACCTCGACCTGGTTCGTTTCGGCTCCATGCTCTGCGACCACCCCGGACTCACCCTGCCGCATCCCGGACTGCGCGACCGCGCGTTCTGGGCCGCGCAGCTCGCCGAGCTCGAGCGCCATGGCTGAACGCCTGCTGACCCTGCCCGGTCTCGCCGCGAAGAAGCGCGCCGGCGAGCGGATCGTCGTGCTCACCTGCTATGACGCCCCGTTCGCGCGCCTGCTCGAGGCCGCGGGCGTCGACGTGCTGCTGGTGGGCGACTCGGTCAACCAGGTGTTCGCCGGTCGTCAGAGCACGCTCAGCGCCACCGTCGACCAGATGATCTACCACGCGGCCAGCGTGCGACGGGGCGCGGAGCGCGCACCGGTGGTGGTCGACATGCCGTTCCTCAGCTACCAGGTCAGCGTCGAGGACGCGATCCGGCAGGCGGGGCGGGTGATGGCCGAGACCGATTGCCACGGGGTGAAGGTGGAGGGCGGGCGCCACATCGTGCCGACCGTGCGGGCGCTGGTGGAACGCGGCATCCCGGTGATGGGACACCTTGGCCTCACGCCGCAGTCGATCCACGCGCTCGGCGGCCCGCGCGTGCAGGGCCGCGGCGAGGAGCAGGCGGCGCGGCTGCGCGAGGACGCCCAGGCGCTCGAGGACGCCGGCGCGCACGCCATCGTGCTCGAGCTCGTGGCGCGCGGCCTCGCGGAGGAGATCTCGCGGGCGCTCACGATCCCGACCATCGGGATCGGGGCGGGCCCGGCCTGTGACGGTCAGGTGCTCGTGCTGCACGACATGCTCGGCCTCAACGAGGGCTTCAACCCGAAGTTCCTCCGCCGGTTCGGCGATCTCGGCACGGCGGTGCGCGAGGCCGTCGGCAAGTACGCCGCCGACGTGCGCTCGGGCGCCTATCCCGACGACGCCCACTCCTTCGAGTGATCCCATGGAGACGCTGAGCACCATCGCCGCGATCCGCGCGCGGCTCGCCGCCGCGCGCGCCGCGGGCCGGCGCGTCGCGCTGGTGCCGACCATGGGCGCGCTGCACGAGGGCCACCTCGCCCTCGTCGACGCCGCGCGCCGCGAGGCCGACCTGGTGGCGATGAGCATCTTCGTCAATCCGCTGCAGTTCCGGCCGGGCGAGGACTTCACGCGCTACCCGCGCCCGCTCGAGCGCGACCTCGCGCTGGCGGAGGCGCGCGGCGTGGACGTGGTGTTCACCCCCGAGGTGAGCGAGATGTACGGCAGCGACGACGAGGTGCGCATCGTCCCAGGGGACACGGCCGCGCGGTGGGAGGGCGAGTTCCGCCCGGGGCACTTCGAAGGGGTGCTCACTGTGGTGGCCAAGCTGTTCCACATCGTCTCCCCCGATGTGGCCTGCTTCGGACGGAAGGACCTCCAGCAGGCGACGCTGATCCGCCGGATGGTGGACGAACTCGACATTCCGGTGCGCGTGGTCGTGGTGCCGACGGTGCGCGATCGCGACGGCCTGGCGCTCTCGTCCCGCAATGCGTTCCTCTCGCCCGACGAGCGCGAGAAGGCGCTGGCCATCCCCGCCGCGCTCGCGAGCGTGGTGACGGCGTGGGAGCGGGGAGTCCGCGAGGGCGACGCGCTCGCGGCCGTGGGGCGCGCGCTGCTCGATGCCGCGCCGGGACGGGTGACGGACTATATTGCGGTGGTCGATCCGGAGCGCCTGCGCCCGGCCGTGTCGGCCGACGCGGGGTGCGCCGTCGTGGTGGCGGCGCGGGTGGGAAGCACCCGGCTGATCGACAACATGATCCTGGGGGAAGAGGACGCCTGAACGATGCAGCGCCGCATGATGAAGTCGAAGATTCATCGCGCCACGATCACCTCGGCCGACCTGCACTACGAGGGGTCGTTGACGCTGGACACCGAATTGATGGCCGCCGCCGACCTCGTCGAGCACGAGGAGATTCACGTCGTGAACGTGAACAACGGGGCGCGCTTCACGACCTACGTGATTCCCGGTCCCGCCGGCAGCGGTGTGGTGCAGCTCAATGGCGCCGCCGCGCGGCTCGGCATGCCCGGCGACCTGGTGATCCTGATCGCGTATGGCAATTATGAGCAGTCCGAGGTGGCCGACCACCGGCCGGCCGTGGTGTTCGTCGACGGGCGCAACCGGATCGCGCGACCGCCGCTCGCGGTCGAACACTGACCCGATGACACCGGAGCGGGCCCCGACGGCCCAGGGCGGCTTGCCGTCCTGGGCCGTTGTCACGCCCCAGCGCGAAGCGCACGTGGCGCGCGTGGTGGCGCTGCTCGAACGCTGGGCCGATGCCCTCCGCCTGGACGCCGCGGAGCGGTCCCGCTGGCTGCGCGCCGGCTGGCTGCATGATGCGATGCGCGATGCGCCCGCCGAGGAGCTCGCACGCTGGGCTCCCGACGCCAACGAGCGGCGCGCGTTCCGGCACGGCCCGGCGGCCGCAGCGCGGGCTGCGGCCGACGGCGAGTCCGATGCCGACGTGCTGAGTGCGGTGCGCTGGCACACGGTGGGGTGGGCCGGCTGGGGCGACACCGGTAAGGCGCTCTACGCCGCCGACTTCCTCGAACCGGGTCGGGGGTTCGATCGCGAGGAGCGCGCGGTACTGGCCGACCGCTTTCCCGCGGAGCGCGAGGCCGTGCTCGCCGAGGTGATCCGACGGCGGATCGTGTTCCACGAGCGGAAGGGACGCCCGCCGCGTCCCGAGACGCTCGCCTTCCTCGAGGCGGTGGCCGGATGAGAGCGCCCCGGCGGCGCCCCGCCGCGCTCGCGATGGTGCTCGCCGTCGCGGCGTGCGGTGACCGGGGTCAGGGAACCGCTGACCGCGACTGGGATGCGCTGCCGCGCACGGTGACCGTCGAGGTGTGGAACGGCGGTGGCGAGCCCGGGGCGGCACGCGACGCCGCGTTGCGGTTGCGGCGCGGCGGGCTCGACGTGGTCAATTGGGAGAATGCGCCGGCGGCCCAGCGCGACACCGCGCCGCGACCGACTCGCGTGCTGGTGCGCGGCGGCGACTCCACCGGTGCCGGCCGCGTCGCCGAGATCCTCGGTCCGATCGAGGTGATCGATGCCCCCGACCCGACCCGGCTGGTGGACCTCACCGTGGTGGTGATGCGGGACTCGAGCTGAGCACGGGGTCGCGCGGTCGCTGTCACGAACCGGCAGCGGAACTGTCATTCGTTTGAGATCGTTTCGACAGGTTGTTCGGGCTTTCAGCGCGTAGGTTGGAGCAACCTCCCAACCCCCTGAGGCACCTCGTGCGATTCTTCCGACTCGCGCTTCCGCTCCTGCTCGGTGCCTGCGCTGCGACCGAGCAATCGCTCCCCCCGAACCTGATCGCCCTCGACTCGACCGCACTCATCGAGTCTGACGACGCTCCATTCGACCGACAGGTGGGCACAATCGCCCGGTCGGCCGGTGGGGAGCTGTTCGTCGCCGACTTTGCCACCCGGTCGGTCCAGGTTTTCGGCCCGGATGGTCGGCATCGGCGCACCATCGGCCGAGGCGGCAGCGGGCCTGGGGAGTTCGAGACCCCATCAGGTCTCGACTTGCTCGACGATGACCGTGTCCTCGCCGTCGCCGATCCGAATCGGGGGATGCTGATCCTGTTCGAGAGCACCTCCGGCCTGCTCCTCGAGGAGATTCCGTACCCCGGCGGAGCGATCGCCCTCGGAAACTGGGCGGAGCGGGATGGAACCGTGATCATCCCGGTTGCTGGCCAGCCGGCACCCTTCGTGTCGTGGAACCGCTCCACCGATGCCATGGCCCCGTTGGGGGAGATGCCGCCGGAGTGGGCTGGGAGCCCTGGAATCAGCCTTTCACACGGTTTCCCGGGTGTGGTGGCTGGCAAAGGCTCGGAATGGCTGGCGCTACTGCAGTTGGTGCCTGGTGTGGCGCATCTCGACGAGGCAGGGGCGCGAACCACCGTGACGCCGCTCCCTGCGGTGCGCCGGCGCGGCGCAGCCGCGGGAGCTGCCCGGGCGGGGCTCGAGGCTGCGCGGCGCGGCGAACGGCGCGCGGGGCCGCTCGAGTCCTTACCACCGCGCTGGGTCGACTCGCTGCCGCGCCCCGCCCGTGCTGCGGCGTGCGTGGATGGCGAGCTACCCATCACCCCGGATGACCTGGCGATCCCGACGTTCTCGGGCGACACCCTGTTCTTCGTCGAGCAGCGCACCACTGCCGCTGGCGATGTCGAGCGCTGGATTCGTTCGTTCCTGGTCGATGCATCTGCTTGCACCTGGTTGCCCACCAAGGATGTGGCGGAGGCCACGCCCTAGTACCAGTTCCTCCCCAGCACCATCACCACGTCGGCCACGTTGGTGCCGGTGGCACCGGTGCGGAGCAGCGCTCCCGCCGCGTCGAGCGCCGCATGCGCGTCGCAGCGCGCGATGGCGTGATCGACGTCGATCCCCGCGGCCACGATCCGCGCCACCGTTTCCCGATCCACGATCGCTCCCGCGGCGTCGGTGGGTCCGTCACGCCCGTCGGTGCCCGCCACCAGCACCTGGATGGTGTGGGTGCGGATCCCGCGCCGCGCCATCGCCTCGAGTTCCCGCGCCACGAGCAATGCCAGTTGCTGCGCCCGGCCACCGGTGCCGTGATCCGGCGGCAACCGTACCGTCGTCTCGCCGGTCCACACGTGCAGCCGCGGTTCGCGCGGGACGGGCTCGACCAGGACGCCGGTGCTTCGGTCAGGGAGCGAGTGGTGGGTCACGTGGTGGGCAATCCACTCGGCGAGGCGGGTCGCGGCGTCGTGCACGTCACCGGTGATGGCGGAGTCGTGCAGCATCGCCTTCACCCCCTCGGCCTGCGCGGACCGGACCGCCGCCTCCCCGGCCATGGTGCGATCCGCCACGAGGTGATGCGGGATCTCGCGCACATCGGGTGGCGCTCCGGCGGCGAGCGCGGTGAGCACCGCGCCGGGGATCCGCTCCACAAGGTCCGGGCGGGTGAGGACACGCACCAGCGTGTCGGCGTCGATCGGGCCGCCGACCAGCGGTCCCGATCCGATGACGCCGAGGTCGTTGTCCACCACGTCGGAAATGACCCAGGCGCGCATGTCGCGGGCACCGAGGGCGGCTGCGAGCCGGCCGCCGCTCCAGCGGGTGAGCTGCCGACGCAGTGCATTCATCGTGTGGATCGGCAGGCCGAGATCGTGGAACACGTCGAACGCGGAGGTGAGGTCGTCCGGGGAGATCCCCTCGAGCGGTGCCGCGAGCAGCGAACTGGAGCCACCGCTGAGGAACACCAGCGCCGGGGCGCGTGCGGGGAGCGAGCGAATCACCGCACCAAGCCGATCCGCGGCGGCGAGGGAGCGCGCCCCGGGGACCGGGTGGTCGGCCACCAGCGACTCCAGCGGGAGCGGCTCGCCGTCGGCAGCGTGATGCGCCACCACCAGTCCGCCCGCCAGCGCGAGGCCATGGGCATCGAGCCAGGCGACGGCGGCGCGCACCATTCCGTGGGCGGCCTTGCCAAAGGCGAACACCGCGGGCGCCGCGTCGGGCGGCGCGGCTCGTGCCAGTGCGCGGGCCGTGGCGCGCTCCGGTTCCACCGCGGTAACCGCGGCGGCGAACCAGCGCTCCAGCTGCGCACGCGCCTCGCGCGGTGTCGGCTCGTAGGACAGGGGACCCTCGCCGTGGGGACGCTGGCAACTTACACTCCGTCATCGCCCACCCCAGCCGACGAGGGCAGATGCCGGGTCGCCGACACCTCTTCGTTCCCGGGCCCACCAACATCCCCGACCGGATCCTCCGTGCCATGCACCGCGCGTCGGAGGACCATCGCGCCGCCGACTTCCCCGAGCTGGTGCTGCCGATCCTGAGCGACCTTGCCACCGTGTTCGACACCACCGACGGCAGCGTCGCGATCTTCCCCGCCACCGGCACCGGCGGCTGGGAGGCGGCGATGACCAACGCGCTCGACCCGGGTGCCACGGTGCTGATGACCGGGGCGGGGCACTTCGCCGATCTCTGGGTCGACCTGGGACGACGCCTCGGCTACGACGTGCGCCGGCTGCAGGAACTCGAATGGGGCGAGGCACCTCCGGCGGATCGGGTGGAGGAGCTGCTCGCGAACGATGCCGAGCGGGAGATCAGTGCCGTGCTGGTGGTCCACAACGAGACCTCCACCGGTGTGACCGCCGACGTGGCCGCGATCCGTCGCGCGATGGATGACGCCGATCATCCGGCACTGCTCCTTGTCGATGGCGTGTCGTCAATCGGGTCGATCCCGTACCACCACGATGCGTGGCGAGTGGACGTGGCACTCACCGGCTCGCAGAAGGGACTGATGCTCCCTGCCGGCCTGGCATTGCTGGCGCTCTCGCCTCGCGCGGTGACGCTGGCCCAGCGCGACGTGGGCCACCGCGGCTACTTCGACCTGCGCCCGATGCTCGAGCAGAACGCCGCGGGTTGGTTCCCGTACACGCCGTCGGTGCCGATGCTGTACGGGCTGCGCGAGTCACTGACCATGCTGCTCGAGGAGGGCCTCGACGCCGTGTGGGCACGCCACCATCGGCTCGCCGATGGCGTGCGCGCCGCGGTCGATGCGTGGGGTCTGGTGCGCTGCTGCCGCGAGTGGCGCGACGCCTCCGACACGGTCACCACGGTGATGACGCCTCCCGGCATGGACGCGCGCGCGCTGGTGGCCCACGCCCATCGCGCCCGGTCGCTCGACCTCGGTGGCGGACTCGGCGAGCTCTCCGGTATGGCATTCCGGATCGGCCATCTCGGCGACCTCAACGAGGGAATGCTGCTCGGCGCGTTGGGGTTGGTGGAGCTCTCGCTCTCCGATCTTGGGGCGCGGGTGCCGTTCGGCTCCGGGGCCACCGCCGCACTCCGCGCGTGGACCGAAGCGCTGTGACCGCGCGACCCCGCGTGGTGGTGACCCGGCGCCTGCCGGGGGCGGTGGAGGAGGCGCTGCGCGAGCGGTTTGACGCGGTGCTCTCCAGCGAGGACGAACCGCTCGATGCGGGCGGGCTCCAGCGCGCGCTCGGCGAGGGCGACGCGGTGCTGTGTACGGTCACCGACCGGATCACCGCCGAGGTGCTTGCCGCGTATCCGCTCCGGGCGCGGATCCTCGCCAACTTCGGCGTCGGCACCGACAACATCGACCTCGACGCGGCGGCAGCGCACGGCATCGTGGTGACCAACACCCCCGATGTGCTCACCGACGACACCGCCGACCTCGCGATGACGCTGGTCCTCATGACGCTTCGTCGCGCCGGGGAAGGGGAGCGCCAGTTGCGCGGCGGCCGCTGGCGCGGGTGGCGGCCGACGCACCTCATGGGACGCCAGGTCACCGGACGCACCCTCGGCATCGTCGGCCTCGGCCGGATCGGGCGGGCCGTGGCGGCGCGCGCCTACCGGGGCTTCGGGATGCGGGTGCTCGGCTGGGGACGCACCATGCCGGATGCCGCGACGCTCGCCGAACTCGGCGTCGAACCGGTGCGGTCGCTGGAGGCGCTGTTGTCGGCGTCCGACATCGTGTCGCTGCACGTGCCTGGCACCGACGAGACGGCGGGAATGATCAATGCGCGCGCGCTGGCACTGATGCCGCCGGGGGCGTTCCTGATCAACACGGCCCGCGGCAACGTGGTCGACACCGACGCGCTGATCGCCTCGCTCCTCGCAGGGCACTTGGCCGGGGCAGGACTCGATGTCTACCCGCGCGAACCCGAGGTCGACCGTCGCCTGCTCGGCATGGAGCAGGTGACGCTGATGCCGCACCTCGGCAGCGCCACCCGCGAGGGACGCGAGGCGATGGGGTTTCGCGCGCTGGCCAACCTCGAGGCGTTCTTCGAGGGCCGCGACCCGGGGGACCGGGTGCGGTGAACACGGGTGAAGGGTGATGGGTGAAGGGTGAAGGGGGCTGCCAGACGAACATCTACGCTCGGCGCTATCGCCTCCGGCGCCGGCCAGCCTTCCCCTTCACCCTTCACCCATCACCCTTCACCATCCCGCAGCGTGTCGACCTGGTGAGGTGCCATGCATCCCGCAGCCTTGTTTGCACTCGCATCGAGTCTCGTTGCTCCTGACACCATCATCTCGCGCGACCTCACCGTCCCCGGCCCGGTGCCGTTGGGCGCCGTGTTCACGGCACCCGCGGATGCCGAGGGTCCGGTGCCGGGACTGATCATCGTGCACGGCTCGGGCGGCGGCGACCGCGACCTCACCTTCGGGCCGAACAAGCCGTATCGCGACATCGCGGAGGGGCTGGCGCAGCGCGGGATCGCGGTGCTGCGCTATGACAAGCGCGCGCAGGCGGGTCCGCTCTGGTACTTCGGCAAGACGTTCACGGTGCGCGACGAGACGATCGATGACGCCGTGAGCGCGCTCGCGCTGCTGCGCGCACAGCCCGAGGTGGATCCGGCACGCACGTTCATGATCGGGCATTCACTCGGCGGCTACCTCGCGCCGAGGATCGCGGCCGCGGACGGTCACCTCGCGGGGCTGATCCTGATGGCCGGCGCCTGGGTGGGACCGATCCAGGAGCTGTTGCTGCTCCAGCTCGAGTACATCAGCCGGGTGGCCGACTCGGCGACGGCCGCGCGGGTCATCGCGCAGCGCCGCAGCATCGGCGCGGCGGTCGAGGCGATCCGGCAGCTCACCCCGGCCGACAGCGCGCAGCTCGGTGCCATCCTTGGCGCGCCGGCGGCCTACTGGCTCGACCTGCGCGAATACGATCCGGTGAGCGCGCTGCGCGACCGCCCAGAACCGGTGCTGATGCTGCAGGGGATGCGCGACTACCAGGTCACGCCACGGATGCTCAACGAGTTCCTGTCGGCGCTCGGACCCCGCCCGGCCACGACCGTGCGCCGCTACCCGGCACTCAATCACCTGTTCATCGCGGGGGAGGGGATGCCGCGACCGGAGGACTACCAGGTACCGGGACGGGTCGCGGGGGAGGTGCTAGACGACATCGCTAGCTGGGTGAAGGGTGAAGGGTGATGGGTTAAGGGGGCTGCCGGTCGAAGATCTACGCTCGGCGCCATCGCCCAAGGCGCTGACCAGCCTTCCCCTTCACCCTTCACCCTTCACCCTTCACCTAAGCCGTCTGGTCGGCTCGCCGGTTCCGCTTCTCCATCTTCACGTGCAGCTGCCCGCATGCGGCGTCGATGTCGAGGCCGCGGCTCCGGCGCACCACGGCCTCGATCCCGGCGTCGGCGAGCATCTGGCGGAATTCGCGGATCCGGGCAGGGGAACTCGGGACCAGTGACGGGTCGCCACCGGGGTGGAGCGGCAGCAGGTTGACGTGGGCGCCGAGGCGGCGCGCCAGGGCGGTCAGCAGGATGGCGTCCTCGTCGCGGTCGTTGCGGCCGCTGATCATCACGTACTCGAAGGTGATCCGCTTCCTGAACGCCTCGGCGGCCTGCAGCACGTCGCGCAGGTGGTACTTCTTCTCGATCGGCATCAGGCCGATCCGGTCGGTCGGGTGCGGCGAGTGGAGCGAGATGGCCAGCCGGAACTGTTCCGGCCGCACCGCCAGCGCCTTCATCCCCGGTACGATCCCCACGGTGCTCACGGTGATGTGCCGCGCGCCGATCTCGAACCCCTCGGGGTGATTGAGGATCGTGAGCGCGGTGTCGAGCGCCGACCAGTTGAGCAGCGGCTCGCCCATGCCCATGAACACGATGTTGGTCGGCTTGTCGGCCGGGTTGCGCAGCATCACCTCGCGCACCTGCCCGGCGATCTCCCACGGCTGCAGGTTGCGCCGGAACCCCATCAATCCGGTGGCGCAGAACACGCACCCGAGCGCGCAGCCCGCCTGCGAGGAGACGCAGAGCGTCCGGCGCTTGGCGGTCGGGATCAGCACCGACTCGATCTTCTCGCCATCGGCAAGCCGCCAGAGGTACTTGCGCGTTCCGTCGGATGACGTCTGCACCACCTCGGCCTCCAGACGGGCGAGCGGCAGCTCGCGGTCGAGCCGCTCGCGCAGCTCGCCGGGAAGTTCGGTGGCCTCCTGCCACGAACCCACCGGCGTGATCCAGAGCCGGCGCAGCAGCTGGTCGGCGCGATACCCCGGCAGTCCGGCGGCCTGCACCCATTCGCGCAGCCGCGCGGCTGCGTGGATCGGCGGCAGGTCGAGGAGGTTGGTCGTGCTCGTCATGAGGGAAATCTACGCGCCGCCACTCTCCCTGCCGGGACGCGGGCCGGGCTGGGTGGCACCGGTCGGGACGTCCGGGCTTCGCTCGAGATCCCGGAAGTCCAAGCAGCACGAGCACTTGCGCGGCCCTCCCGGGGGGGCGCGCTTGCTTTCGTGGCCGACCGGGCGGCGTTAGCTTTCCGGCCCGAACCCTGATCTCCGGAATCGATGTCCCAGACCGCGCTCCGCACACATCGCTGTGGCTCCCTGACCCGCGCCCAGGCGGGCATCGCCGTCCGCCTCGGAGGCTGGGTCCATCGCCGCCGCGACCTCGGCGGCATCGTGTTCATCGACCTGCGCGACCGCGACGGCCTGGTGCAACTCGCCTGCGACCCGGAGTGGACCCCGGCCGAGGTGATCGAGCGCGCCTCGCACGTGGGGACCGAGTCGGTGCTGCTCGTGGAGGGGACGGTCGCGCTGCGCCAGGATCCGGGTCGCGATCCGGCGATGACGTCGCGCGAGGTGGAGGTGCGGGTGCGCGACCTCAAGGTGGTGGGCCCCGCCGTGACGCCGGCGATTCCGGTCGGCCGCCGCGAGGGAGAGGAGCTGGCGGCCGAGGAACTGCGCCTGCAGCACCGGGTGCTCGACCTGCGTCGTGCCGAATTGCAGGCCGCGATCCGGTTGCGCCACCGGCTGATGCAGCGCGCGCGACGGACGCTCACCGAGCTCGAGTTCTACGAAATCGAGACGCCGATCCTCACCAAGCCGACCCCCGAGGGGGCGCGCGACTACCTGGTGCCGAGCCGCCTCCATCCCGGCGAGTTCTTCGCGCTGCCGCAGAGCCCGCAGATCTACAAGCAGCTGCTGATGATGGCCGGCTTCGACCGCTACTTCCAGATCGCGCGCTGCTTCCGCGACGAGGACCTGCGCGCCGATCGCCAGATGGAGTTCACCCAGATCGACCTCGAGGCGTCGTTCGTCGACCAGGACGACGTGATCGCCGTCATCGAGCAGGTGTTGCGCGACCAGTGGGACGAGGCCGGCCACGCCGTCAGCATCCCGTTCCCGCGCCTGCGCTGGCGCGACGCGATGGAGCGCTACGGGGTGGACAAGCCCGACCTGCGCTACGGATTCGAGATCCGGGATTGGTCCGACCTCGCTTCGGCCTACTCGGCGCCGTTCGTGGCTGACGGCATCGCCGCGGGCGGCCGGCTGCGCGGCATCGTGGCGAGCGGCCTGGCGGGCATGTCGCGGAAGGAGATCGACGGCGGTACCGAGGACGGGAAGGCGGCGGATGCTGAAGAGAAGAACTGGGCGCGACGCCCCGACGCGGGCGGGAAAGGACAGCGGGTTACAGATCTGGA
>ERZ869936.1957-NODE-1957-length-13145-cov-33.534683_pt1 | contig 13145 bp, 8 predicted proteins | sample MGYA00520876_ERZ869936 | MGnify/ENA primary metagenome ERZ869936 (study PRJEB32218, sample SAMN09650985) | biofilter metagenome | isolation source: enrty point of leading RO module | place: Saudi Arabia: Thuwal, RO plant located on Red Sea | collected 2016-02-17 ...
GCAAAGGTCATCCAGGCAGCGGCGCTCAGAGGCGTGGGTCGGGTAAGGGCCGTCAGCCAGGTGCCGATCAGGGCGCTGTAGCGGGCAATGAGAATGCTGCCCAGTCCTACTTCGCCGATAAACACCGGCGCCCAGCCAATGTAGGCGAAGCTCCGCCCCATGGTCAGGTAGCCGATGACGAACAAGAAGATGATGCCGTCGACCCACGACCCGCGCAATCGATCTGCCTGGGAAATCATGTCGGCACCTCGCACGGGGCAGGGGCGCGACTAAGAGACAAAAACGCCAACATGCGCGTTACGAAGATGGTTGCCTCGGCCGCGCAGATGCACATCGCCGCCCCCGTCACACCCCAGGTGGGGATGAGCAGCGGAACCGACAAGGCCAGTCCGCAGAGCGCCAGAACATTGGAATAGAATCCGAACCGCGGTCGATCGATCGTTTGAAGACCTTGGCCCGCGATGACGCCCAGCGCCCGCATCAACACGGACGCGGCCAGCCACGTCACCACCCACGTCGTACTCAGAAAATCATCGCCATAGAGCGCCTGAATGATCAACTCGCCGAACAACAGCAGGAAGATACACCAGCCGAGCAGGAGGGCCACGATGAAGGGGGTCACCGTGAACATCACGCGACGGACCTCCGGCTTGCCGCCGTTGGCATAGGCCCGCGCCGCGGTGGGAGAGAGCAGATTGAAGGTACCGAAGAGGAGCGGATTCACTGCCTGGGAAACGGTCCAACAGGCGGCATAGATTCCCGCTTCGCGCTCGCCGAGCAGAAAGATCGTCAGGACTCCGCCAGAAAGCGCGATCAGGGCAGCTCCAAAGTCCGAGAGGAAGACCCACATCGCCAGGGAAAAGTTATGGGCCAGATCGGCAAGTGCCTGCTTCCAGACGAGGTGGAACTCGCGTCGGCACACAAAGAGCCAACCAAGCCCCGAGATCGCACAGGCCGCGGCAAGAACTGCCAAGGCCGTGACCGCGGTCAACTGGCCGTTCCAACTGAGCCATACGAACGCGGCCAATTGTCCCGTAACCGTGACCAGATCGAGCAGCAGACCGCGACCGATTTCCATGTGGGCGAAACAGAATCGCCGCGCGAATTCACGCATCAGCACGAAGGGAGCACCGACGGCCACGGTTGCCGTGACCGCGGCCAGCGCCGGTTTGTCGAGCGTGCCCCAGAGCACCAGGGCCGCCAGCAAGAGGAGTGCAACCACCGCCAAGGACAGCATCAACTGATGCGCCAGCGCGCTTCCGGCGAAGGTCTTGTCCTTGCCGCCCTGCTTGCGGGGTGAGTAGATCGTGTAGGGAACCGCAATCAGCGCGATCTGGGCTGTGAGCAACACCGCGATGACTGTGAATCCCTGGAAATAGAGGCCCAATTCCGCCGGCCCGCCGAAGCGTCCCACGAAGATCGATGCCAGGAAGTTCGCGGCGCTCACAAGCGCTTGGTCAACCAGCGAAAGCGCGCCTTTGACACCCGTTCGACTGACCAGACGACGACCGATTCGATGTGCCCATTCCGCTGGCGAGACCAGGAGTCCGGTGCGAGCGGTATCGGCGAGACTGTCGTTTGACATCGCAGTGATTCTTGGCGCGCGTCGAGCCAGAAGCTTCGCCTAGTTGGCACCTTTGCCGGTGAGCACGGCGGGGGCGGTGAGCATCAGGATGGAAAGATCCTGCTTGAGCGAGACGCTCTGAGCGTAGCGGATGTCCATTCGCATCCACTCCGTAAAGGGCACGTTGGATCGTCCGGAGACTTGCCAAATGCAAGTGATTCCGGGTGAGATTTCCAGACGACGTCGATGCCAACGATCGTATTCCAACGTTTCGGAAGGAATCGGCGGCCTGGGGCCTACCAGCGACATATCGCCGCGCAGTACGTTCCAGAGCTGCGGCAACTCATCGAGACTCGAACGTCGCAGCCAGTGCCCAATCGTCGTGATTCGTGGGTCTCTCTTGATCTTGAAGACGGGGCCGCTGACTTCGTTCCGGTCTTCCAGTTCGGCCCGTTTGGCCTCGGCGTCGCTTACCATGGAACGGAACTTGTAAAGCAAAAAGGTCCGCCCCCCGAGTCCACAGCGCTGCTGCGCGAAAAAGATGGGCCCTCGCGACGTCAGCTTGACCACGATGGCAATCGCCAGGAACAGCGGCGAAAGCAGAATGAGAAGGGGAAGGGAGACCAGAACATCCAGGCTCCGTTTCCACCAAGGGAGACCCTGACAGAGGATTTCGGCCATCGGCCGGGCAGGGCGGCCGCGATGCCGATAATCTGCGTCTGGAGCCCCGTTGCCACGTCCATTGCCGTTGGTTGTCGCGTCCTCGTGCCCATTCCGACTGTGACGATCGTCCTCGTCGAGCTCGTCCGGCAAGCGAGTTGGGTGGGCGAAGACCTCGCAGCGAACAGGCGTCTCGCCGGCTTCCATGTGGTCGCAAACGTCGTCCGCCACCTTCCAGGCGCCCGCGGAACTCGTGTCGGGCAGGACAACGCCCATGCGGTTGTCGTCGAGCAGGCCGAAATCATCGGTGACGCGAAGACGGTCCGCGAGGAAATCGGCAAGTCGATTCAACACCGTTTCATTCGGCGTCTCACCCGTGGGCGCAATCGCCAATAACGACAGCGTCGTATTCGAACGATCGGCCCTCGATCGTTCGCGTTCGATGATCGCGCGAAAGCGCGTCGCCGGGCGGGCGCTGGCGCGCGAACCACCGGCGGACGAAAAGAATATCTTGAGAAAGCCTGCCATCATCGGCCCAATTGTTCGTCTGCCTTGCCCGACAAACCGGCTCGAAGCCGCGCGCGTGATCTGCGCAAATGTCTGACTCGTCTACTCGTTCGGCCTACTTCATCTTGTTGAGCACCGCGCCCAACACGTTGGCGCCGGCGATCTCCAGCTCGCGGCACGCTCTTTGCACGGACTCGCGTGATGGGCCGTCCGCCTGAACGACCATAATGACACTGTCCAACTGGCCCGAGAGGGCGAAACATTCGCTCAGCTCGGTGGCGGGAGGGAGATCGAAGATGATCCAGTCGTATTCAGTCCGCAGTTCATCAATCGTGCGCTGAATCGTGAGCCGCTCGTTGAGGAGCGAAAGCGCGTTCCCTTCGCCGCCCAGCAGCATGACCGAGAGATTGTCGACGGTGGTTGGCTCGACCAGGTCCGCGATCTCGTCGCCGCCAAGCGCGTCGACGAAACCTCGACTACCGCGACCTCCAGCGCCCCCCGGGTCCTCCAAGCGAAACATGCGGGCGATGCTGGGGTGGTGCAGGTTGGCGTCGATCAGCAAGACCGGACCGAAGCTCATTTCCGCGGCGGCCAAAGCGAGATTCGCCGCCACGGTAGAGACTCCCTCGCCCCGGCGGCTACTGGTAATTCCGATGGCGCCAACCGCGTTTCGCTGGGAGCCGTCCCCACCGTTCACATCGCTACCGCCAAAGGTGCGTTCAAGACGACGAACAAGCGCCTGGTAGTGGGCGTCCGCTTGGGTGGTCGATTTGCCGTTGGGTGAGGCGGTCTTGGTTGCCCGAATCATAAGTCTTCACTCTTCCCTAGAGAGACATGTCGAGGGGGTGCGAATCAGTCGACGAGAACCGCTTCCCCGGCGACGCGGCGCGTGCGGCGAGGCAGGGTCATGATCACCGGCAACGACAGGCCTGCTTCGACTTCCTCGGCAGAACGCAAGCGTCGATTGAGCCGTTCGGATCCGACCACGATCCCGAAGCTGCCCGCGGCCGAAATCAGAATTCCGAGGGCCAGCAGGACCACCGGCCGAGGACTATCTGGTCGATATTTGATCGTGGCCGGTTGCGCCACGTTGACGTTCGTGATCTGCTCGCGCTGCAAGGCACGGTCGATCCGCGCTTGCTCCAGGTTGGCCAGGTAGGCCTCATAACTCTCGCTAAGCTGCTTCGACTGTCGTTCGAGAGACTCAATGTGAATCGACTGGTCGTTGAAGGCTTCCAGACGCCCAACGATGGCGGCATACTGCTCGTCGAGCGACTCATCGAGTGCCCTGAGTGAGGCAAGTCGCGTGTTCGCCTCCACAAAGTCCAACTCGATCTTCTGTCGATTGGGGTTTGCGGAATAGGTCGGCTCACTTCGGAACTTGTCCACGCGATCTTGGATCTTGCGAACTTCGGCGAGCTGTGCGCTGACGGCCCGCACCAGCGGGTAGTCGGGCCGGAACTTCGAGAGAAGTTCCTGCTCCCGCATCTCCAACGTGTGGAGTTGTTCCCGCATGGCATCGGCGGCTTCGCTCGGTCGCTCTTCACGCTCGGCCAGGACCGTCTCGGGCGTCGCTTCGAGGGACGCTCGTAGCACGCTCACCGCGGACTCCGCTTCGGCCAACTCGCGGCCCGCCTCCAGACGGGCCTGCTCGATGTCGGCTTTCTGCGCCTCCAACAGCGCGAGGTGACCCTCGATCGACACCAGAGAGTTCCGGTTCTTCGTGTCGCGTAGTTCGGCCTCGGCCTCGTCCAACTCCCTGGCGACTCTCGCCGTCTGCTCCTCAAAGAAGACCTCTGACCCGGCGGTTCGGTGAATGCGGGCATGCTCCGCTTGGTAGCAATCGACCACCGTCGCGGCGATTTCTTGGGCCAGGTGTGGCGAACGCGCCCTCGCGCTGATGGAGATCACCGTCGAGTTCTTCTTCGCCCAGACGCGAACGTTTTTCTCGAGCAGGCTGTAAGCCGCCTCCCGCCGCTTTTCGTCCGCGGACAGGTCGCCTTCGCCGAAGAGCGATACGACGACTCGGTTCTTCCAGCTACCAGCCTTGTCGAGAAGACCAGTCAGCCAGTTCGGGTCCGGGTCTTCCAATAGTCGCTCGGCGCCAATTTCGTCAATTACCAAGCCCTTTAGCGCTCGACTGCCGAGCAGTTCGAGCACCGACTGGACCTCGACCTCGCGGTCGGTCTGAATGCTCATCGTCTTGCCCGTGGTGGCCGTCGGGTCAAGCCCGACGCTCTCGCGCCCAATCCGCACGAAGAGCTTCGACTCCGAGACGTAGACCTTGGGCAGAAAGGCGATGGCCAGCCCGGTCAACAAAGCAACGAACGCGACAAAGAGAATTACCCGACCACGATGTCGGTAGTAAGCCTGCACGACATCGAAGGGCTCAATGGTTGCCGAGGGGCGCAGTTGTTTTTCGGTCATAGCTTTCTGGAATCCGCTGGCCAGCAAGGTCGATCCCATTAGACGTCCGGCAATATTGGCCCTCAACAGGCGGGTTGGGGATGCACTAGGGGATATCTCGAGTCCGTCGCTCGATGGCCGCCGTGTTGGTTTGCGGGCGACGAGTCGACCGGCGCATGTCGCGATTCCGGCACCTCTTACGAGCTAGTTGCTCATAGTCCGATGGAGCCGTTTTCAGAATCGCAGAGGGTCGCGGTGGAAGTCGGGCCGCCCTGATGCGTGACTGCGGTGGGGACGGAACCGCGCGCCCCGCGCAGATTCGGGTGCGGAACCGGTCACAGCTTCGTGATTCCGGCTGCCGCGCCCCAAAGCCCCCCCCTAGCACCCATTGCGGGCCGGGCGTTTGCAGGCTCTTTTGAGACTCTGCTGGAGGGTTATGGGCATAGCTGAAGACATGGACCGCGCGATCGACATCCAAATCTCTACCTCCGTGGGACCGCAAACCACGACGGGGACGGCCGGTCGGATCGCCGTCGAGAGTCGACACGCTGGCGGGATCAGCGATGGGCTGCTGGCTCAGGCCCTAAACCTCGTGGATGAGAGCGTTTACGTGGTCGACGGAAGTTCGCTCCGCGTTCTCGCGTCCAACCGGGCAGCGCGTGACGTGGTGGGAATGGACGCCGAGAAACTCCGAGGCATGTGGCTGCCGGACCTGTTTTCACCTGCGGACCGCGGTCCGCTTGTTCGTTCCGTCACCGATGCACCGCAGAAAAGCCGGGCAACGTTCCTCTCCGCGAACCAGCTGGACGGTCGCTGCCGTTCGTTTCCGGTCGAACTCGCCATTGATGCGAGTCAGGAAGGGGATCGCGTGCTGGTCTCGGTACGGGACGTTTCGGATCGTCACCGTGCCGATGCGCTGTCCCGGACTCCGAAGTTCCGCGATCCGCTCACCGGATTGCCCGACCGCAGGGCGTTCGTCGAGCAATTCGAGACAACTCTGCGGAGATCCCGGCGTACGAAAGAGAGATTTGCCTTACTGTTCATTGATTTGGATAACTTCCGCGAGGTAAATGAACGCTATGGCCACGTGGTCGGCGATAACGTGCTACGCGTCGTTGCCCGTCGGTTCCAAAAGGAGATACGCAAGGAGGATTTCGTCGCTCGCTTCGGAGGAGACGAGTTCGTCGTCCTGATTCGGCAGTTCCGTGACGAAGAAACGCTGCGCGCAATTGCGGCACGGATCGAGTCATCCTTAGGCAGTTGCTTGGAGTGCGGCGACGTCAACCTGATAATCTCGGCAAGCTTTGGGTTGGCACACGACTTGCAGGAATGCGGTGGTAAGGAAAGCTCGGCAATGCATGACATGATCGCATTCGCGGACCGTCGGATGTACGCGGCAAAGAGGATTGACAAGAGTTCCCGCCGTGTTTAGGAGGGTTTTTCGTAGGATTTGCGACGGATCATTCGCATTCGAAAAGTCCACAGAGTCCACATTAGATATCTCATTTAACGCAAATTACCCTGTTGACACATAACCAAGACATTAACTAACATCGCACGGGTAGGGATTTATGCGACGAACGGCCAGTAGAGATGAAGGGCAACGGAATTCGTGAGTAGGAGACTCTTTCGCGAAGGAACTATCTGCTTTTTGGGCTATTCGAGATCTGGATTCCACTCGCTAACTCACTGAAGAATCTGCACCGCCGACTGATTGGCACCGAGAGGGAGAAGATCGACGATGAGTCACTTAGTGACGGGCGCCCAGCGTACGGCATGCCCGACGAGCATTACTGCCGAGAATCTAACGGGCCCAGAGGCAACGTCTGCCATCATTCCGCAGACGATCCCCGCGGCTTTACAACTTCTCAGTCAAGCGCATAACTACGCCGAATCGTTGCACCGCGACGTTTGGGAATTTGCCTTGGAACTTCCCAACCTTGCCGCGGCAGGCGTATCCATCAACGACCTGCGCTGGCTCGCATGCAACGGGCACGTCGATCACGGCGAGGAATTGCCTGCCAGTAGCGAAGGACGACGCGTTTTTCGAACCTATCCGGGACTCGGTTTCACGCAACGATCCTGCTTCGTGCTCACGGCGTCCGGCGTACAGTTGGCGACGCAGTTGGACGGCCTGAAGGCCAATGTCGCGAGTACCGAGACCAACAGCCCGTCCTATGCGGCGTTCGGCCCGCGCGGCCTGACGGAAGATGTTGCCGTACTCGACGACGAAGCAGTCCCGTTTTGGGATCAGGACCGCCGCGAGTTGCGCCTGATGGGCGCCCTCATCAAGCAGTTCCGCCTGCCCTCGCCGAATCAGGAGACGGTCTTGCAGGCGTTTGAAGAAGAAGGCTGGCCGACGCGTGTCGACGATCCGTTGCCGCCGGTGTCGGACATCGATCCGAAACGTCGCCTGCACGACACGATCAAGAGCCTCAACCGCCACCAAAAGGCCAAACGCATTCGCTTCATGGGCGACGGACGCGGCGAGGGAATTCTCTGGGAATCGCTCGAGTAACGTGCCCCGGCGCGGTCTCGCTCCGGCGACGCTTCCCTTCGTTCTGAGCTCCCAGCGCGTCTGCTAGAACGAATCCAGGTTCCCAAAGGTCAAGCTGTACTGCGTCGGCACGACGCCGTAAATGCCGCGTGTGAAGATCAGTTCGATCGCATCGTCGGCCAACAGAATGGGGCTCTTCGGCACCAGCACGATGTCGTTGTCCCGTAGCCAGATCTCATCGGCGGGACACGGTTCGTTGCCGAACAGGGCCTTCTGCAGATCGAGCCGCATCGCCATCAGGCGCCAGTTCTCGTCGCGTCGAAACACCACCACGTGCCGCAGATAGGCGCCGACGTTCCAGCTGCCCGCCAAGGCGACCGCCTGCATTGCCGTCGTCGGTCCCTCAAGCTCGAAGCGACCTGGGGTCGCCACCTCGCCCAACACGAAGATGAACCGGGGCGCCCGCGCCGACAACACCGGAGTCACTTCGAGACCGTTCCCGTAGCGGTCCAGGTAGCGCTGCTCGACTTCGCGCCGCAGCTCCGACAGCGTCAGCCCCTGGACAAATACGGAGTCGATTCCCGGCAGCTGCACCGATCCCTCGGGCGTCACCCGCACGCTAAGCCCCTGGCCGCCCGTCCCAAAGCGACGGTCGACCGAATCAATGATGTCCTGCAAGGGCGTATTGATCCGCATGGGGGTCACGGTCACGCTGGGATCTCGCAGACCCGCCTCGGTATACCGCTCTTCGATCTCGCGGCTGAATTCTTCCACGGTATAGCCCGCGGCGGGAACCTGACCGACTTGCAGCAGAGAAACGGTGCCGTCCGGCTGAATTTCGATCGCCGTCGTTTCGGCATAGGCGTTGTCGAGCGGGGGCCGGTTGAACAACTTGGCCTGGTCCTCGTCGAGAAACTCGACTCGAATTTTGTCGCCGACGCCCAAGCGGTAGGTTTGCGCCGTCTTGTCGCGGTCAAGCAGATAGACGAAGTCGAGGGTGTCGTCGACTCGCACCCGATACTCAGGCACATGCTGATCCCGCGCCGGGCCGACGTACTCTCCCTGGGCAAAGATTTCCCAGGGAATCGGGGCTGCGTCCGACCACTTGGGGGTCTTGCAATGCGGTCCGCAAGTGTCGCAATGAACGCCATAGAAGGTGTTCGGAACCGGCGGACAGATGTCGGCGGGATCGCATTTGGGCGCGCGGTGCTTCGATCCATGACCCACCGGTCGTCCGCCCACCACGACTCCGGGCAGAGGATGGCCCGGCTCGACCACTTCGAATTCCCCGAGTTCGCTCCCGCGGGACGACGTATTCGGATCGAGGGCCTCCCGATCCGCAAATCGCAACGCGATTCGGTTTCGATCGGCTCCCGTCGCAACCCGCTGCCGACCTGACGACTGGGCGGACACGTCCTCGGTCGCAGACCAGGTCGTCGCGGCGACGACCAGCAACGCGAGCACGGAATGGATGGTCTGCGATCGGTTCGCTTGCTGGTTCATAGTTCAGACTCGTATCTTGATTTCTCACCCAGACTTGACAGCCGCCGTCGCCTACTGACGCTCGTGGGGCTGGAAGATCCGACTTAGGTCGCCCCAGGCAGACCGAATCAGGGCCGCGGGGCTACGGTTTCTTTCGTAGTCTGCGGCCGTCGCCCGGCGCGACTTGGCAGGGGGTCTGTTGACCTTCGCGTGCGGCCCAGACGTCCCGCCCGCCTGCGTTGTTGCGACGGGGCGAGACGCCACAGCCGGTTCCTCGGCCGGGGCATCCGCACGAAGTGAACGCGCCGGATCGGCACTGGGAGCCTTGCCGGTGAACACGACGGGGTCGACCCACTCGGTCGCCGGCTTGGGCGGTTGCAACTTTCCGCTCTTTCGAGCGCGAAGGGCCAACCGGTGCCGCTCGGTCGCGTAGGCCGCGGAGTCGTCGTCGCCGAGATGCCGATAGACCTTGGCGAGACTCCGCCACGTTTCGGGCTGCGGCGAGATGTTCAAACAATGACTTAGTGCCTCGACCGCTTCGTAATACTGACCGTAACGTGCCAAGAGAACACCCAGTTCATTGGCCGCCCGATAGTTTTCCGGATCGATGGCGATTGCCGCGCGGTAGAAGGCAATCGCCTTGGGGCCGCCCAGTGTCGTCTCGGTAGCCATCAACACCTGCAGTTTCGCCAACCCATAGAGCGCCTGACTCGATTCCGACATGCCACCGCAAGCGACGATCAACCGCTCCTCGGCAAAGGCGTAGTAGCTCTGCAAGGCATAGATGGGCGAGAGCCGCTCCGTCTCGCTGTCCTTGAGGATTGGCGTGCGGTGGGTATTCACCAGGCTTGTCAGATCTTCCCGCGTCGCGATGCGGTCGCGGCTGGGGGCAAAGTCATCCGCCTCCTGCAACGCCGCGAACGCCTGGCGCAGAGCTTCGCTGTATGCCGTCGAGTCTTCCCGCGCGTCTGCCGAGAGAGCACAGACCTTGAGCACGGCGCGGAACTCCGCCCTCGACGAGTAGAGGGCACCTCGCTCGGCCAGATCGACGGCGTAGCGGATCCGCTCGTTGATTCGCTTGCCGACCGAGGCCACGCCGTAGGTTGCGGCCGGCCGGGAAAGGTCCGGGGTGACCGGCCTTCCAATACGGGGATCGACCAGCGATGGCGTCCGCGTGACCGGAGGCCGGCTCTGACGGCGTGCGCTTCGCTCCGGCGGAGCGGCGTTCGTGTCGACGACACGGAGCTCGGGCGCCGCGGGGCGGGGAGTCGAAACCGTCGGCCGAGTCGGCTTGGCCCGTCTCGGAGTCGCTGCCGCCACATGCTCGCGCGGGGAAGTCGCTGTCGCGGGACGCTTTGCGGGCGTTGCGCGTGACGGCCGCGGGCGGGCCGGTACCTCGACGATCTGAGTCCTTGCCTCGGCCTTGGCGGTCGGTCCAGCCTCTCGCCGAGGCTCGGGCGGCCGCAAAGCCTTCGCTTCGGTGTCAACGACGTGCGCGGACTTGGCCGGAGGCGACGACTCGGTGGCCACCGGCGGATTCGAACGACGTCGTGGCTGCGATTCCGCCATGCGTGGCTGTAGCGAGGGGGCACTCGGGCCTTGTGCCGGCTTCGTCACGGAAGGTACCGCATCGACCGATCGGTTCTGGCGAGTCCGCTGCCCCGCCAGCGAGTCCCGCGACGGGTTGGGGCGGGACGTTGACGATGCCTGCGGTTGGTGTGGCGCACGGACCGGTTGGGAGGCGGCTGGCGGCGTGCTGCTTTGGGGCAGAGTCGTGCGCGTTGAAACGGTGGGCGTCGCCGTCGACCGCGGCCCCGCGGCACCTGTCCCGATGCTTGGCTTCTGCGTGCTCGTCTGCTTCGTGCTTGAATTACGCGGTGCTTTGGCCGCTCTGTCAGTCGAGACCTGGGGTTCACGGTCAACCTGCTCTGCCGGCGATTCGACCACCTCGCTCGGCAAATGCGGATTCTTCAGCACGAGTGTCGGGGCAGCCGGCGGCTCTTTCCGTGCGTTCTTCTCTCGCAACTTCGGTTCCGAGTTCCGCGGCGTCAGCACGATGCGAAGCGGCTCCTCTTCACGGGCAACCGTCGGCTGTTTGGCAACCACCGGACGAGGCGACGTGGCGCGAGCTGCCGGCCGCGGCCCAGCGGCGGGCTTGATCGCCAGCTGAGGTGACTGTGGCCTGGCTAGCTTCGCTGGCGACTTCATCGCCGACTCCGACGGCTTGCTCTTGTTCTTCGCCTCCGCAGGGCGAACCGGGAGAACTTGTTTGACCGCTCCGCCTTTCTCTTGGCGCTCGGGCTTCGACGCGGTCGTGTTCGGCTCCGACGGAAGCGTTGCCGCCTTGGCCTTCGCAGACGTCGCGGGGGCTTCCTCCGTCTTGGCAGGGCCGGCAACGGATTTGGGACGCTGGACGAGGACCGAACGACGTTTCGGAGTCGGTTTCGAGGCGACCGCTACGCTGGAGCGCACCTGCTCCGGCTGCGGAACCGGAACCCCCGCCAGCGAAGGCAAGACCGCCGCGGGCGGACGGGCCAGCACATCGGCGACGCCCGACAGAGATCGAGGTCGAAAGGTGTGCGGACCGTAGCGACGAGGCGTCACGTCTTCGACACGGTACGACGCGGGAGCCGACTCGCGGAGCGTAACCGAGACACGCCCCGACGGTTGAGGCCCAGGGCTGGAATGCTCTTGCGTGTCTGACTCCGCGCTCGAGTCGCCACGAGCACCGCGCTGCGAGGTCGCAATTCGCAGCGCGGCGCCGTCGGCTGACATGGCCGCCTTCTTTCCGGAGCGCGACGATTGGCCGATCGTCAGTCGCAAGCGGGTGGCGGGCTCAGGGGGTGTCTTCAGACGCGTCCGGGCAGGGGGGACCAGGCGGAGACTGGGCGACGACGCTTCCCGCTGGTTCTTCTTGTGCCTTCTTGCTGAAGGCTTGCGCGCAACGACTTCCGAAGCCGGCTCTGCCCGTCCGCCGGCATCGGAAGTCGCGAAGCGAACAGAAGATGGTGTCGGGTCATCTCCGTTCGCGGGGAGGGTACTCGTGCCGAGGACGAGCGCGCACAGGGCGACAACCCAGCGTGGCCGCCAGGCGGTCGGAACCGCAAAGCTCGTCGTCGTGCGGACTGGCATCGTGGGGGGGGTTCTTTGGTGCTGTCCGATGGATCGCCAATACGTGACCAACCACTTTGCCCGGAGCGATAGCTAGCACGGACATCACTGCGTGATTCAATACATTCAGACGCATCGTCATAGGGGGGCGCAGCCATCTAGGAAAGCGTGCGCAATCGGCGCGACGGGCGTGGGTGGCTGCGTCACGATCGGTGCACACCACAAGGTTTGCCTAGCAGGCACATGCCGCACTCGCGTCGCGGCTTTCGTAACACGAACGAGTGGTACCGTAATCGTGGGGCTCCGGTGTCGGTTGTACGCGCTCGGTAAGGGTTAACGCCTGGGCAAGGCGACGTGATTCGAGCGGTCACACGGCCTGGCAACGCCGCACGCCGCTGGCCGCTCGTTTCGCCGCGGCCGGCAGGTGGTTTCTTCCGCCAGCGGCGTATTTCGGACCGAGTGGTAAAACACTCGAAGTCCGCCGTGCGACACGACTTGGCGTTTTGCGGTCTCGGGCAGTTTGGGCACGCAACGTTGGGGCCTCGCGGGGCTTACGTTCTTTCCCCACTCCCGCGAGTGGCAGGTGCCACCCGCTGCCTGGGGTCGGGTCCAATTTTCGGCCGATTGGCTCTCTCGCTTGCAAATGGCACCGACCGAAAACTTGGACCGGACCCCTTCGTGGCGCGCACTCCCCGCACGGACTCGAAACAGGCAACAGGATGAACAGGATCGAATTGCCCTTCTGCGGAAGATCATCCGCAAATGCCCGGGATGGGCCACGACCACTCGCTGGGCAACCTCGGAGAGCATCTCGTACAAGCGGCCGTATCCGGTGGAGGCCTCATAGCAGACGGACACTTTGCCGGAAAGCGGCTTCAGTCGTTCCACGATGCCGGACCACGGACCGCGAATCGTTTG
>ERZ869936.1958-NODE-1958-length-13143-cov-5.033848_pt1 | contig 13143 bp, 10 predicted proteins | sample MGYA00520876_ERZ869936 | MGnify/ENA primary metagenome ERZ869936 (study PRJEB32218, sample SAMN09650985) | biofilter metagenome | isolation source: enrty point of leading RO module | place: Saudi Arabia: Thuwal, RO plant located on Red Sea | collected 2016-02-17 ...
CGATTAAGTCTCGCTTCCCCCTCAGATCGATGGACAGCATTTCCTCGTCTCCTCGGAGTGACCCGTAGGTCCCCTCAGCGCCTGCGAACCCGCCCTGCTTCTACTCTCGTTGGGCCCTGAAAGTAGTGACGTGGTTCGTGGGTGCGAAGGTGGAGATGCGGCGGGCCCGGGGTGCCGTCCGTCAGATGAGGAAGAAGCCCAGGGCTATGTAGGTACTGAGCAGGAAGGCGCCTTCCCACCGACTGATGAGCCAGCGGGTCCTGAGGAAAGGAACGAGGAGGGCCGACATGAGCAGTACCGCCGGAAGCTCGTGGGTCACGATCTGCCGGGGAATCTCGATGGGGGCCAGCACCGACGTGGTTCCGAGGATGGCCGCGATGTTGAAGATGTTGGAGCCGATGACGTTGCCCACCGCGATGTCCGCCTCCTTGCGCGCCGCTGCCACCAGGGAAGTCGCGAGCTCGGGAAGGGAGGTGCCGATGGCGACGACGGTGAGCCCGATAACCACCTGCGAGATGCCCAGGGACGACGCAACCTGGACTGCACCCTCCACGATGCAGTAGCCGCCCAGCACCAAGCTGGCCGAGCCCACGAGGACCCAGAGGACATCAGGGAGGCGCACCGAGAAGCTGGATTCGGTGGAGGCCTCCATGAAGTCGGCGTATTCGCCGAGGATCTCCGGCGGCTCGTCGCCCACCGACTGGAAGACGAAGATGAGGTAGGCGACGAGCGCGAAGAGCAGAATCACGCCGTCGCCCCTTTGGAGCATCCCGTCCCACAGCAGGGGGTAGAGCGCCACCGTCACCAGGAGCATGAGCGGCACCTCCCTCCAGACGACGCGCGCCTGGACGTCCAAGGGGCGGACGAGGGAGGTGAGGCCCAGGATGAGGCCGATGTTCGCCAGGTTCGAGCCCATGACGTTGCCGATGGCCAGATCGGGGTTTCCACCCAGGGCAGCCACGGTGCAGACCACCAGTTCCGGCGCCGACGTCCCGAACGACACCACGGTGAGGCCCACGACGATGGGGCTCACGCCCAGAGAGGCGGCGAGACGGGCCGAGCCCCGCACGAGCCACTCGGCGCCGTAGTACAGCACGCCGACCCCGAGGGCGAGGAGCGCTACGTCGTAGGCAAGCTCAGGCACGGCGGTCGAGCCACGCCCGGAAATCGGCCAGCGAGCGTGTGTTGAGCACGTCCGCCGGACCGAGCCACCCACGTCGCGCCTGGTCGACGCCGAACCGCATGTTGTCGAGCCCTTCAGGCTTGTGGGCGTCGGTGGAAATGACCACGGGCACACCCAACTCCTTCGCCCGATGCACGTGTACATCGCTCAGGTCGAGCCGGTTCGGATTGGCGTTGAGTTCGACGGCCACACCCAACTCCGCCGCCGCGGTGAGGACGGCATCGACGTCCATGGCGAAGGGCTCCCGCCGATTGATGATGCGACCCGTCGGGTGGGCGAGGATGTCCACCTGGGGATGGGAGATGGCCTCGATGACGCGCTTCGTCATGGTGGCCTCGTCCTGATCCATGAGCGAGTGGACGGACACCACCACGACGTCCAGGGCCTCCAGGATGTCGTCGGGCATGTCCAGGGCCCCGTCCTTGAGGATGTCGATCTCCACGCTGCGAAGGATCTCGATGCCGTCCAGCCGCTCCCGGACCTCGTCGATCTCCTTCCACTGCTCCCGCGCCCGTTCGGGGGTGAGACCCTGCACCATGGCCATGGCCTGGCTGTGGTCGGTGATGGCGAAGTACTCGTAGCCTTTGGCCCGACACGCCAGCGCCATCTCTTCGATGCTGACCTTCCCGTCACTCCAGGTGGAGTGCATCTGGAGGTCGCCGCGGATCTGGCCCAGCTCGACCAGCTCGGGGAGTCCGTCGCCCAGCGCAGCCTCCACCTCGCCCCGGTTCTCCCGGAGCACCGGTGGCACCCACGGCATTCCGAGGGCCTCGTACACGCCCTCCTCCGTATCACCGGCGAGGCGCTCTCCATCCTCCTTTCCGAGGTCGGCCGGGTCTGCGTCCTCCGGCACGCGGAAGACGCCCCACTCGTTGACGCGGATCCTGTCCCGGACCGCTCGGGTCCGGACGGCGACGTTGTGCTCCTTGGAACCCGTGAAGTACTGGAGCGCCGCCCCGAAGGAACGCTCGGGGATGACCCGTAGATCCACCTGCAGTCCGGAATGGAGCACCACGCTCCCCTTGGTGGGACCCGAGCCGAGCACGCGCGCCACGCCCTCGTACGCCACGAAGTGCTCCACCACGGACGTGCCGTCCCCCTCGAACCGGGCCAGCACATCGACGTCGCCGATGGTCTCCTTTCTTCGGCGCAGGCTCCCCGCCACTTCGACGCGATCCACGCCGGGCGTGGCCTTCACGTGCTCGAGGAGACCCGCGATGAGCTGCTCGACTTCGTGAATGCGGAAGCGACCGGTGTGCTTGCGATGGTCTTCGATGGCTCTGCGCACTTTGACGGCGCTCTTCTTGCCGAAGCCGTCGAGGGTCTCGACCCGACCGGCTTCCAGCTCGCGCTCCAGGTCGTCGACGGTCTCCACGTCGAGCTCCTCGAAGAGCTTCCTGGCCTTCTTCGGGCCGACGCCGTCCAGGCGCATGAGCTCGACCAGCGTGGTCGGAAACTCCTTGGAAAGAGCTTCGAGTCGACTCACGACGCCCGTTTCGAGCAGTTCCGTGATGTCGGTGGCGACGCTCTTTCCGATGCCCGGGAGCTCGGTGAGGTCCTCGCCCGCCTCGACCATCACGGTGAGCGGACGGCTCAAGCTGTTCACCGTGTTCACCGCGTTCCGGTAGGCCCGGATCTTGAACGCGTTGGCGCCCTGGATCTCCATGAGGTCGGCCAGGGTCGTCAGCGTGCGTGCCACGTCGAGGTTCTGCATCTATCCCCCTCCTCGTGGAGGGAGCCGCCGTGCTCGGTGAGCCGGACCAGGAAGCCGTCGAAGTCCAGGACGGGTACCCCAAGCTTCTCCGCCTTCGCGAGCTTCGAGCCGGCATTCTCGCCGGCCACCAGGAAGTCGGTCTTCTTCGAGACCGCTCCGGTAGTCTTTCCTCCGATGCGTCTCCAGGCGTCCTCCGCCACGACGCGGGGGACGGGGATGGTGCCCGTGAAGACCGCGGTGCCCAGGTCGGGGAGGTCGGACGGCGTCAGCTCCACCGTCTGGGGAACGACGCCGCGCTCCAGTACGGCATCGATGGCCTCGGCATTGCGCTCGTCGCTGAAGAAGTCGGTGATGGCCTCGCTCATCCGGGGGCCGATCCCGTCGATGGCCTCCAACTCTTCGGCAGTGGCGGTCCGAACCTTCTCGAAGGTCCCGAAGGCGTCGGCGAGGCTGCGCGCCACCGTCACGCCGACCTCGGGAATCCCGAGCGCGATGAGAAACCGATCCAACTCCGGCGTCTTCTTGGCCTCGATGGCCGCCACGAGCGCCGTCGCCGATTTCTCGGCGAAGCCGTCGAGCTGCATGAGCTGGTCGGCGGTGACGTCGAAGAGGTGGGCCAGGCGGACCACGAGCCCACGGTCGACGAGCAGCGCCGCGGTCTCGCCCCCCAGCCCTTCGATGTCGAGAGCGGCGCGCGAACCGAAATGGACGATGCGCTCCTTGAGCTGCGCGGTGCATCCGAACCGGTTGGGGCAGCGCAGGCGTGGTCCGTCTTCGTAGACCTCGGTGCCGCACACGGGACACTCCCGTGGCATCTCGAAGGGGTCGGCCCGGTCCGCCGGGTGCCCAACGACCTCCACCACCTGGGGAATCACGTCGCCGGCTCGCTGGATGCGGACCGTGTCCCCCACGCGTAGGTCCTTTCGCCGAAGCTCCTCCCGATTGTGCAGAGACGCCCGCGAGACCGTCACGCCCCCCACCACCACCGGCCGCAGCCACGCCACGGGAGTCAGCACGCCCGTGCGACCCACCTGGATGTCGATGGCCTCGATGACCGTGACTTCCTGGCGGGGGGGAAACTTGTAAGCCATCGCCCACCGGGGATGGTGGGAGGTGGACCCCATGGCCCTCCGCGCGGCCAGGTCGTCGAGCTTGATGACGACCCCGTCGATCTCGTAGTCGAGGGTATCGCGGTCGTCGACGAAGGCGGCATGGTACTCGATGATCTCCTCCGGCGTCGCGACGGTCCGGATGCGCTCGGGCAGCCGGAATCCCCACTCCCGGATGGCCTCGATGCCCTCGGAGTCGGTGGCGAACGACGCGCCCTCGACCGCGAGAACGTCGTACACGAGAACGTCCAGTTTCCGCGCCGCGGTGTTCCTCGAGTCCAGCTGGCGGATGGCTCCCGCCGCCGAGTTCCGGGGGGAGGCGTACGGCTCCTGACCCGACTCGACCAAACCCGCGTTGAAGTCGGCGAAGTCGGAGATGTACATGAGCACCTCGCCCCTCAGCGCGAGGAGGGCCGGGGCCGGCCGCGCCTCGGTCCGGAGACGGAGCGGAACCGTGGGGATGGTGCGGATGTTCTCGGTGACCTGCTCCCCCTGGCGTCCGTTCCCCCGTGTCACCGCGCGAACCAGGACGCCGTCTTCGTACACGAGCTCGATGGAGGCTCCGTCCAGCTTGGGCTCCACCAGGTACACGGGGTCGACTCCCGTGCCCAGAGCCTTCCGCACGCGCTCGTCGAAGCGACGCACGTCCTCGGGCTTCTCCGAAGAGTCCAGGGAGAGCATGGGCGCCACATGCTCCACCGTCTCGAACTTGTCCTGAGGGGGAGCCCCGACGCGGTGGGTCGGCGACTCGGGCGAGACGAGCTCGGGGAAGGCCTCTTCCAGAGCCGCCAGCCTTCGAAACAGGGCGTCGTATTCGGCGTCCCCGATCTCGGGGCGGGCCTCGACGTGGTAGAGATGGTTGTGCCGGTTCAGCTCCTCTCGTAGCTCCTCGGCCTCCACGCGGGCCTCATCGAGGTCCAGGCCGGACGGATCGGGTCGGGAGGAGGGTGAGGTCACGTCGGGGGCTCCGCGCCGGGAAGGGGGTGAAGACGGGGACCGACAATAATACCGCGGGGCGCCCACCGGCTCATCCTTCGATATATTCGGCGCTCGGGAGCCGCCCGCGGGCGGTCTGATTCATCAGGGAGATTCGACATGAGCAGGATGCACGCGCTTCTTCGCCTGGGGATGGCCAGCCTGGCGATTCTGGTATTCGCGGCCTCGGCCGCCGCGCAGATGGAAGAGACGAACCGGCGAGGCGCCGACGAAGGCGACGGTCCCCACGACCGCCTCATCCTTCGCGGGGGCATCTACGTCGACGGTGCGGGCAGTCCTCCCCTGGGCCCCGTCGACATCGTCATCGAGAACGACAGGATCGTACAGATCCAGGCCGTCGGTTTCCCCATGGCACCCATCAACGAAGACCGCCGGCCCGATGGCGCGACGCGCGAGATCGACGTGTCGGGGATGTACATCCTCCCTGGCTTCGTGGACATGCATGCCCATACCGGAGGCGCCGGCAAGGCTCCTCAGGCCGAGTACACCCACAAGCTGTGGATGGGCAACGGCATCACCACGTCACGTGGCGTAGGCCACGGTCCCATGATGTGGGCTCTGGAGCAGAAGGCCCTCTCGGAGCGGAACGAGATCGTCGCACCCAGGATGTTCACCTACGCCCGCCCGGGCGAGGCGTGGGACCGGGGCGCCATCGACTCCCCGGAGAAAGCGAGGGAGTGGGTCCGCTGGGCCGCCAACGTCGACGTCGACGGAGCGCGCATCGACGGCCTGAAGCTGACGTCGTATCCGCCCGCCATCATGGAGGCGCTCATCGACGAGGCTCATCAGCACGGTCTCGGTACGGTAGCGCACCTCGCCCAGACGGGGGTGGCGCGCATGGACGCGCTCGACGCCGCCGAACTGGGCCTCGACATGATGACCCACTACTACGGTCTCTTCGAAGCGCTCTTCGACGACCAGACCATCCAGGACTTCCCGGCCGACTACAACTATCAAAACGAGCAGCACCGCTTCGGGCAGGTGGGGCGTCTATGGTATCAGAGCGCCGACCGCGGCTCGGACGCGTGGAACGACCTCATCGACCGATTCCTGGAGTTGGACTTCGGGATCGACCCCACGATGACCATCTACGAGGCGAGCCGCGACGTGATGCGTGCCCGTGAAGCCGAGTGGCACGAGGACTACACCCTGCCGAGCCAGTGGGAGTTCTACCAGCCCAGCCGGGAGGCCCACGGGTCGTACTGGTTCTACTGGACCACGGAGGACGAGTACCACTGGCAGCAGTTCTACCGGAAGTGGATGTCCTTCCTGAACGACTACAAGAACGCCGGCGGCATCGTCACCACGGGGTCCGACTCGGGCTTCATCTACAAGCTGTACGGCTTCGACTACATCCGTGAGCTCGAGCTCCTCCGCGAGGCCGGCTTCAACCCGCTGGAGGTCATCCGGGCCGCCACGTACCACGGCGCCCTCCAGCTCCACAAGCCGAAGGGCATGGAGAACGATCTCCAGTTCGGCGTGCTCGAGGTGGGCGCGAAGGCTGACATGATCGTCGTGGAGGAGAATCCCCTGGCCAATCTGAAGGTGCTCTACGGGACGGGAACGCCGCGACTCAACGACGAGACGGGCGAGGTGGACCGCGTCGGTGGCATCAAGTACACCATCAAAGACGGCATCGTCTACGACGCCCAGCAGCTCCTCGAGGACGTCCGCGAGATGGTGCGGGAGGCCAAGGAGCGGTCGGTGACCCAGGACGCCGGCACGGGGTTCTGACCAGAAGCCTTCCTTCGCTCCATCGGGACAAGGGCCCCCTCCGCTCGGTCGCGGAGTGGGGCCCTATTTCGAAGGGGATGCCTCCACGATATTCCGGTCAGCGCGCCCACTCATTCCAGGCACCGTCATGTTGCATCGTCGGGCCGACGCCGTGTGCACCGCCCTCGCGGTCGCGTCGTGCCTCGTATCACCGCTCTCTCCCCTCGCCGCTCAGAGCCCCACGGCGACTGCCGCCCCGTCGGTCGAGGGGCGGCAGTCGCGGGTCGGGACATACGCCAAGAGGGGGGCCATCGTCGGAGCCATCGGCGGGGGAGTCATGGGCGTCATGTTCCTCGACGGCTTCTGCTCCGGGTCGACGACCTGCACGACGGGTACGGACGTGTACATCGTGGGAGGAGGCGTCGTGGCCGGTGCTCTGGCCGGGAGCCTCATCGGAGCTCTGACGGGGTGGGCGGTGGGCGACCGTGTCCGGGTCGAGGCCGCCACTCGAGACGCGAGCCCCGTGCCCTTCCGTTCCGGCGCCGTCGCACGCGACAGGACACCCCCTTCGTTGACGATCTCCCTACGTGTTCCGCTCGCCCACTGAGCCCCATCGGGACACAGCACCCTGACGGCGAGGAGCAACCTCGCCTCGTCGGCGTCAGGGCCCGAGCCCCGCGGCCCTATGGGCTCGCACAGGCACGCCGACGCCCTCCGCGAGGACACCCCGGGGACCCGGCACCGCACCCATTTGAACAGCGCCGGCTCTTCGCTCATGCCGAAGCCGGTCATCGACGCGGTGGAGCAGCACTTCCGACTGGAATCCACCATCGGGGGGTACGAGGCTCACGACGCCGCGCTCGCTGACATCGAAACGGCGTACGCGGATGTCGCCGAGCTTCTCGGTACGAGGCCGCACCTCATCGCCATGACGGAGCATGCCACCCAATCGTTCGTGGCTGCCATCTCCGCCATTCCATTCCGCGCCGGCGACGTCATCGTCACGACGCTGCACGACTACGTCTCCAACCAGATCCAGTATCTGTCTCTTGCGGACCGGTTCGGGGTGGAGGTGGTCCGCGTGCCCGATGCGCCCGAGGGTGGCGTGGATCTGCACGCCATGGAGGAGACCATCCACCGGAGGCGGCCGCGGCTCGTCGCCGTGACGCAGATTCCCACGAACTCAGGGCTGATTCAGGATGTGACCGCCATCGGCACCATGTGCCGCGCCCGTGACATTCTGTACCTGGTCGACGGCTGTCAGTCGGTGGGCCAGATGCCCATCGACGTCGAGGCCATGGGGTGCGACTTCTTCTCGGCCACGTCCCGGAAGTACCTGCGGGGTCCCCGAGGCGCCGGGTTCCTGTACGTGTCGGAGAGGGTCCTGGAGGCCGGGCTGGAGCCCCTGTTCCCCGATCTCCGCGGCGCCGACTGGATCGATGCCGACCTGTACCAGCCCGCTCCCGACGCCAAACGATTCGAGACGTGGGAATTCGCCTGGGCGTTGGTTCTGGGAACCGGAGCCGCCGCCCGGTACGCCACGGACGTGGGTCTCCACGACGTTCAAACCCGCTGCCGCGCCCTCGCCTCGTCCCTTCGCGACCGCCTTCCCGAGGTTCCGGGGGGCCGGGTGCTCGACCGTGGCGCCGAGTTGGGCGCCACCGTCACGGCATCCATCGACGGGCATCGGCCACCGGACCTGGTGGACCGCCTCCGGGAGCGTGGAATCAACACGTCGTCGCAGACCCGCGTCGACGCCGTCATCGATTACGACTCCAAGGGCGTGGACGGTGCGCTGAGGATGTCTCCCCACTACTTCAACACCGAGTCGGAGATCGATGCGCTACTCGACGCGCTCCACGAAATCGTTTCGTAGGACGCCGGCCCTCGACCTCGCGGCAGCCTCGTGAAGAAAACCCGACCGCCTTCCGTAGACCCTCGTACGAGCATCCGGCTCGGAAGGGAGTAAAGGTTGCAACGGCAGTTGGAGCTTGAGCTGATCCGAAAGTGCAAGTCCGGACAATCCCGGTTCTATGAACCGCTGGTCCGGGCCTACGAGCCCGCGGGACTCCGCCTCGCCATGGCCATGATGGGCAACGCGGACGACGCGAAGGACGCATTGCAGATGGCGTTCATCAAGACCTACGACACGCTGCCGAGGTTCGACCTCCGGCGGCCCTTCGGGCCGTGGTTCTTCCAGATTCTAAGGAACCAGTGCCGGGACATGCTCCGGAGCCGCAAGGCGAAGTTCAACGTCGAGGCCCTCGACGAGCGACTCGAGGAGCGGCCCGCCGACACCGAGCGGGGGCCCGAGCGCATGCGCCAGCGCAACGCCGCCAAGGAACTGCTCTGGACGGCCCTCGAGCGCATCGGTCCCGAGCATCGGGAGATCCTCGTTCTAAAGGAGCTGCAGGGATTTCGGTACGCCGAGATCGCCCAGATCTTGGAGATCCCCGAGGGGACCGTGGCGAGTCGACTGTACCACGCCCGCAGCGCCCTGAAGGATGCGCTCGTCGATATGGACGCGGAGTACCCGTGAGCGACCGAATCACCCCTGACGACCTCATGCGCTACCTCGACGGTGAGATGTCACCCGAGGAGCGATCGCGAACCGAGTCCGCCCTCGCGGCATCGACGGAGCTCCAGCGCGACTTCGCGTTGTTCAGGGCCCTCAAGACCGATATCCAAGGGCTCTCGTTCCATCCGGCCACGTACCGCTCGTCGGTGTGGGACCAGGTGAATGCCCATGTGAACCGTCCGGTGGGCTGGGCTCTGCTCCTCGTCGGCGTGCCCATCTGGATGGCGTACGGGGCGTACATCTTCGCCACTTCACCCGCGTCCCCGTGGGAGAAGCTCGGCACCGGAGCCATCGCCATCGGCATCCTCATGCTCCTCGCATCGGTCATTTGGGAACGGCTGCGGGAGTGGGAGACGGACCCCTACCGGGACGTGTACCGATGATCGTCGTCACCACCCCTACGATCCCCGGCTCGACCATCACCGAGGCGCTGGGCCTCGTACGAGGGAGCTCCATTCGGGCGCGGCACCTCGGACGGGACATCATCGCCCAACTCCGGAACGTGGCGGGGGGCGAGATCCACGAATACACGAAGATGCTGGCCGAGGCCCGGGAACAGGCCGTCGACCGGATGATCGAAGAGGCGCAGATGCTGGGCGCCGACGCCGTCGTGTCGGTTCGCTTCCAGACGTCCATGGTCGTGTCCGGCGCCGCCGAGATGCTCTGCTACGGAACCGCGGTGAGGCTCGAGCACGACCGCTGACCGTCTTGCCGTTCCCGGCCGGCCCCCGACATCTTCGCTCTTCCTATCACTCGTGGGGACGCTGTGGCGGCTCTGGCCATCCTTCAACACGACGCCCGAGTCGAGGCCCGGCTCTCCGACGCGCTCTCCGGAGCGCACGAGGTCGTCGTGCGCCCCACGTGGAGGGCCCTGGAAGAGGCCATCGGTAAGGGCGACGTCGAGGGGTGCCTCATCGATGCCGATCATCCCGACGCAGCGACCGCGTCCCGCCGGATCACCGCCCTCCGCAGCTCCTTTCCGGACCTCGCCATCATTACGTGCATCGACGCCCACCGGGCCGAGGAGTACTTCGATCTGGGCAGCCTGGGCGTGGACGGGTTGGTCGTCTCCGATGAACGACCCGCCAAGGTGCGCGCCGACATCGACGCCGCGCTGTCCCGGGCCCGGGCCCAGCGCATCGAGCGGATCCTCGTCCATCGGGTGCCGGCACCCGGTCCCGAGGCGGTGGCGTGGGCAATGGAGCACGCGGGTCCCGATACGTCCGTCAGCCGGCTCGCTGCCGCATTGGGCCATTCGCCGCGCACGCTGAGGAACGCGCTCCAGGAAGCCCGCCTGCCGGGGCCGGCGAAGATCCTCCTGTGGGGTCGCTTGCTGCTGGCCGGAGCCCGTCTCGGCGGCGACGGGCGGCGGGTCGAGGACGTAGCCTTCTCCTTGGGCTACTCCACCGCCACGTCCTTCGCGCGGGCCATGAAGGTGCACACTGGCCTCACTCCCGCCGGAGTCTCCCGACGAGGCGGAATGGAGGCGGTCCTCGAAGCCCTCATTCAGCGGCACGGTCGGCACCGTCGGCGAAGCTCCGGGTCCGGCGGTCGGCGCGCTCTCCAGCGCGCACTGAGGGTGCTGGGTGTGGCGGTCCTCGCCGGCTCGACCCTCGCCGCGAGCGGGTGCGCGACCGTGGGCCTCGGTGGCTCGGGCGTCGACAGGGGGTCGGTGGACGACGTGCTGAGGCGTCCGCCTTTCGACCAGATGCACGTCGGCGTCCTCGCTGTGGATGCCACCACCGGAGACGTCCTCTACGACCACAACGCCGAGCGCAAGTTCATCCCTGCCTCGAACCAGAAGATCCTGGTGACGGCCACCGCTCTGAGCCTCCTCGGTGCCGAGCACCGCTTCCGCACCGAGGTGTGGGCTACGGGGACGCTCCGCGACGGCCACCTGGACGGGGATCTCGTCCTCGTGGCCTCGGGTGACCCTTCGCTCTCCGACCGGTACTGGCCGAACGGCACGGCGGCCCTCGCGGCCCTCGCGGACAGTGTACGCGCCGCCGGTGTCCGCTACGTCGCGGGCAGGGTGTTCGTCGATGTGGCCGCGTGGGATTCCGCCACGGTTGGCCCCACCTGGGAGGTGGAGGATCTGCGGTATTCGTACGGGTCCACCGGCGGAGCCTTCGCCATGGACGAGGGAACCCTCGAAGCCGTGGTGAAGTCGGGCCAGCACGCAGGCGATACGGCCCGCGTCGCCTGGGCGCCGGTGGGTACGCACGACTTCGTCTCGTCCCGGGTGGTCACGGTTCCCGCCGACAGCTCCACGCGCATCCGTCCCACCTACCTCCCCGAGTCGAGGCGCATCGTCCTGGAGGGAGTCATCGCCGCGGGTTCGTCGGATACCCTGTCGTTCGCGACCCGAGACCCCGTGCGGCAAGCGGCCCACGCCTGGCTGCTCGCCTTGCGCCGCGCGGGCGTGGAGTCGGAGGGTCTTCAGATCGGATGGAGCCCCCACCAGGCCGTGGGCGGTGGCTGCCGGTCGGGCGCGCTGGAGTCGTGCGGCGCCGCCGGTCTCGTCGCCGCTCTGCAGTCGCCCCCTCTCTCCGAACTGGTGGCCGGCATCCTGGAGCCGAGCCAGAACTGGATGACCGAGCAGCTCGTTCGGGCACTCGGCGCCCATGCCGGCGAGAGGGGCAGTTGGGACGAGGGCATCGCCGTCATGGAGCGGTTTCTGGTGGACAGCGTGGGGGTCGACTCCACCGACGTCGCCCCCCGCGACGGGTCGGGCCTTTCGGCGTACAACCTGGTGACGCCCCGGGCGCTGGCTCGGGTCCTCACCTACATGCATCGGGGGCCCCATGCCGCAGAGTATCGAAGCGCGATGGCCGAGCCGGCCGAGGAGGACTCGACCCTCGAAACGCGCCTCGCCGGGCTCGAGGGACGGCTCTTCGCCAAGACCGGGACCATCTCCAACGTGAACTCCCTCTCGGGGTATCTCGTACGGGATGATGGGCGGGAGCTCGTGTTCTCCGTCCTGACCAACGGCTCCGGGTTGCCGGCGTCCCAGGTCCGCCGGGCCATCGACGACGTCGTCGAGATCCTGGCTCGCTAGTGCGCCGCGGTCCGGTATCCGATGTGCGCTGCTAGTCCCAACGTTTCCGCTTCACCGGCCGACAGATGAGCGACTTCGACCTGCCAGACCTCCCGTCCGACGAAGAGCTTGGCATTACCGACGAGGATCGGGAGAAGTACGGCGACGACCTCCCCGACGACGGGCCGGAGATGTCGGCCGAAGAGATGGAGGCCCTGCTCGGCGGACCGGCGCCCGCCCCGCCGTCGAAGTCCCGGGCCACGTCCGGCGACACGGCCAAGGCAGACAAGAAGGCGGAGCGGGCGGCCAAGAAGGAAGCGAAGCGGCAGGAGAAGGCCGCGCGCAAGCAAGCCAAAGAAGCCGAACGTCGAGCCAAGGCGGAGGCCAAGGCGGCTGGATCCGCAGGCGGCGGGACGGGCGACACGAGCCCCTCCGCGGGTGCGGCCGCATCCGGGGCCGGAGCGGCAGCGGCCAGTGCGGCATCGGGCGCAGGCGACGGAGAGAGCCCATCCGGGGCCACACCGGGGGCCCAGGCCAAAGCGGCCCCGCCGTCAGGACAAGGCGGCCCGCCTCCCCTGGCCCCCATGGCCGGATGGCGGGGTCCGGTGACCCTCCTCCTGCTGGTGGCCCTGTCCCTCTCCGCGAGCACCCGGACCGGTCAGGTCGGGCCCGAGCCCTCCAACGCCGACGCGTCTGAGTTCTCCTCAGCCCGGGCCATGGGCCTCGTGGAGGACGTGGCGCGGGAGGCTCATCCTCCCGGATCACCGGAGCATACCCGCGGCCGGGAGCTTCTGCTCGAGCGACTGCGTCAGC
>ERZ869936.1959-NODE-1959-length-13142-cov-19.648659_pt1 | contig 13142 bp, 8 predicted proteins | sample MGYA00520876_ERZ869936 | MGnify/ENA primary metagenome ERZ869936 (study PRJEB32218, sample SAMN09650985) | biofilter metagenome | isolation source: enrty point of leading RO module | place: Saudi Arabia: Thuwal, RO plant located on Red Sea | collected 2016-02-17 ...
GGATGACGCAGCCGTCACATCCCCGCGGCGTCCGCGCCTGTACGGTCCGATCGTCGACGTTATCATGACTGTGTGGGATCCGGTCGCTCTCGCACCGCTCCAATGCTTTCCTTTTTGTACGTGACCACGAGTCCGCTCGCTTTCGGACCTTAACAGCACACCAGCCCCTGAACTGGAGGCATCCATGCTTCGTCGCACCTTCTCGTTGCTTACGATCGTCGCCCTGTGCAGTTTTTCGTTGGCCCATGCGGACGACAAGCAAACCGTCGGACCCGATGCCGACCGGCTGCAGGAGATGACCGGGCAAGCGGTCGAGTTTCTGCGGACGACACAGGCCGATGACGGAAGCTGGACCTCCCCGCAGGCGGTCGGCATCTCGGCGCTGGTGACGACCTCGCTGCTGAAATCGGGCCTTGATCCGGAAGACCCCACGGTCGCCAAGGCCCTGCAGAACCTGGAAGGGTTTATTCAGGACGACGGCGGCATCTATCACAAAGACAGCAAGCACAGAAACTACGAGACGTCGATTACATTGCTGGCGTTCGACGCCGCCAATGCCGACGGCCGCTACAACGAGACGATCGCCCGCGCGGCTGACTTTCTCAAAGGCCTGCAATGGGACGAAACCGAAGGCATCGACCAGTCCGACCCGGCCTACGGCGGCGCCGGGTACGGTGGGCACGAGCGGCCCGACCTCTCGAACACCTCGTTCTTTCTCGAAGCGATGATCACGGCCGGCGTCTCGCTTGACGATCCCGCCGTCAAGAAAGCATTGGTCTTTGTCTCCCGGACGCAAAACCTGGAGAGTGAGGCCAACACCACCCCCTTTGCAGCGAAGGTCGACGACGGCGGCTTCTACTACACCCCCGCCGCCGGCGGGACTTCGCAAGCCGGCACCACCCCCAACGGCGGGCTCAGGTCGTACGCCAGCATGACCTACGCCGGGCTGAAGAGCATGATCTACGCCGGCTTGGCCGAAGACGATCCCCGTGTCGAAGCCGCCACCGAGTGGATCCGCCAGTTCTACTCGCTCGACGAGAATCCGGGAATGGGCCAGCAGGGACTGTTCTACTACTACCACACCTTCGCCAAAGCGCTCGACGCGATGAACGTCGACCTGTTTGAAGACGCCGAGGGCGATACGCACGACTGGCGCAAGGAACTCACCGAGCACCTCGCGTCGATCCAGCAGGAGAACGGAAGCTGGGTCAACTCCGCCGAGCGCTGGTACGAAGGCGATCCCAACCTGGTCACCGCCTATTCACTGCTGGCGCTCTCCTACTGCCAGCCGAAAGAAGTCGAGGTTGAAAATTAGAGCGACGCACACATAACGGTGGCAGCCCCATCGGCGCTATTCGAGCAACAGCGATGCCGAGGAAAAAACCGGACCCTCCACGCACGTGCGGCGATAGTCCCAGCCCGGATCCTCGTCGACCCGGACGCGGGTCACGCAACTGAAGCAAGCGCCGAATCCGCACGCCATCGGTGTTTCCAGAGACAGCCAGCACGGCGCCTCGTGCTCCGCACACAACGCGGCGGTCGCTCTCATCATCGGCTCCGGTCCGCAGCAGTAGACGGCCGCCGGACGTTCCGTCTCGTCGGTCAGCATCTCTCTCAGCAATTCGGTGACGAACCCCGCCCGCCCTTCGGAACCGTCGTCGGTCGAAATCCGATGGCTGAACCGGGGGATGTCAGCGAAGTCCGACAGCTCGGCCCGGACGTCCCGCGTTTGCACTCCATACAGCAACGTCACCCGTGACGCCGTCTCCGCAACCGCCCGGCCGGGATTGCCGTACCGGCGCTGCCCGGCCGCCTCGCGCGCCACGGCCAGAAACGGCGTATACCCGATCCCTCCCCCCACGCACACCAGATGCCCCGCCCGCGGCACCGGAAATCCATTGCCCAGCGGCCCCCACAACTCCACCCGCTCCCCGCCGCTCCAGCCGGCCAGCAGTCCCGTCACCTTGCCGATGACGTGGTAAACGAAATCGATCGCCACGGCCCGTCCGTCCGCATCACGGGCAACGTCATACAGAGCGAACGGGCGGCCCAGCAGCGGATCGCTGCCCCCCGGAATGCGGATCATGAAAAACTGCCCCGGCACGATCTGCTCCGCGATCTCCGGACATTCCAGCCGCAGCCGGAACGTGTCCCGCGCAAGCGGCGCCTGCTCAACCACGCGGCCCGTGCATTCGACTGCGGTCGGGACCATCCCTGGAAATCCTGCGCACGACTCAGTGAGATCCTGTGGCATGTCCCTCCGCCGTTGATATGAGTGCCCGCGCGACTTTCAGTGAATGGGAAACAGGCCGGCTGCTTCTTTCGTAAGCAACGATTCCATCCTGTCGAGACAGGTGGAACAGCTCCCCGGTCGGCGGCCAATCGCGGCCGCGCACCCGGCATGAGCCATCCTTCCCGTTCGTGCGACCAAACCCGCGTCAACCACCGGATGCGTTCGTCACCTTCCGGCGATTGTAGTGGCAAGCCGAGAGGGAATGACAGTCTCCCCGTGAGTTCACACCGGGCAATCGATTCTTGCGATCTCGGCAAGCCATGGCAGGGCATCCTTGATAGTTTCAAAGCTGCTGCTGAACCGTGAAATCCTCAAAAATGCCCTCTCGGACTTGGACTATTGGGCCGCACGCGTCGTGCGCCGCCGCAGCACGATGAAATACTCGCCGGCGTCATGCTCCACCAGTTTCCACTCCTCGGGATGCTCTCGCAGTTCACGCACCGCCCGGTAAGGCTCTTTTCGCAACTGACGGATCTTGTCCCGGCTGTGATACGGATGCTCGATGTCAATCACGATCCAATCGGTATCGTGCGGGACGCGGTCCTCATAGTTCGACACCGCGCGCGGGTAGTCGCTGTAGTCGTACGACCGCTCGCGATGCGTCAGCCTGGCATGCACAAAATCAGTCGACGCCACCCGCGCGTCAGCCGGGATCAGCGCGTCGACCGTCTCGAACTGCCGGGCCCGCTCAGTCGGCACGTAGAGCCCCCGCCAGAACATCGCGTTTCCCGGATCCCAGAAGCTCAGGCTCAGTGGCGAAAAACCCAAAAACAGACCCGTCGTCAACCCGCACAGGCACGCGAATCGCGCGCGGCGAATCGCCGCGGCCTTTGCCCCGGTCGCAGGCTCATCGGTGGAATCGCCTGCCGAAGGCGCCGTTCTCCATCGCGCGAGTCCCGCCGCGGCCGCCCACAGCACGATCGGAACCAGCGGAGCATGAAAGTGATGCACCGGCGCCGGCGGCTGCATCGCGATCGTGTTCAGACAGAGCAACGCCAGCAACGGCAGTCCCACCGCCAGTCGTCCCGGCGACCGCAGCGGGAGACCGCCCAACGGCACGAGCAGCAATAAGACATACTGCAGACTGCCGGAGTTGATCAGTTCGCCGAACATCAACCGCGGACTCGTCAGCATCGTGCCGAGAATCTCCCCCGGTGTCTCACCGAACTTCTCGAAGTATCGAGCGTAGTGAACGGTCTCCCCCCCGCGGAACCACGGAATCGCACACTTGACGGCCACCAGCAGGTAGACGGCCCCCAGCACCATCACGACCGCGCCGACCACCGCTTGCCGGCGCTCCTCCGGCATTGTGCCCTGCCAGGGGCGGGCGGCCAGCAGCATCCACAGGCCCAGCAGCGACGTCACGATCGCGTAGTCCTCCTTGGCAGACAGCGCCAGCAGCAGAAACAGCGTCATCCGTCCGTAGCGGCGAAGTTCCATGCTGTCGATCGCCCACAAGAACAGCGGCACACCGAAGGCGATCGGGCGGAACGTCTTGAAATCGATCGCAATGTCCAAAAACTGCAGGGGCACGTACAGCAGCGTCGCCGCCGCGAGCAGCAGTGACGCTTTTCGCGAGCCGCAATGCCTGTGCGCGATGCGATACACCGGAATCGCACAACTCGCCAGCGCCAGCGACTCGCACAGTTCCAGCAGCAAATGGCTCGGCCACAGCAGATGCAGCGGAACGAGCAGCACGTGCACAACCTGAATGTGCTCGCCGAGAAACAATCCCTGATCGAGGTAGCTCCGGAATCCCTTGCCATGTTCGAGGTTCCACAGGTGTTCCTCGTACATCGCCGAGTCGCCGTGGGGAATTCGCAGGTTGAACCACAGTCCCCAGTTCATGGCCGTGAAGACAACCGTGAAGACTCCCACCAGACAGACAAGAGGCAGAACCGACGAGGTGCGCCCGCCAGTCGCCTCCCGCTGCGTCGCAGACTGCAAACTGAACCACGCCCCGGTCCACCCGGCGATCGCCACTGCCGCCCACAACGGGGCGGTCGCCGCGAGGAGATTGAGTCCCGACTCCGACCCGAGCAGCAATCCGGCCGTCCAGCACACGGACCACGCCGCCGGCAACAGCCACCACCGCCAACCACGGTCGGCCCATGCGATCGACGCAGAATAGAGCGACCACTGCTGCCTGCGCTTGACCAGCCAGCCGCCGGCAATCCAGGTCACGCCCGACAGCAAAACGATCCCCGCCGCAAGCCACGCCGACAGTTCCGGATTCACCCCGCCGGCCCCCGGCGGCATCGACGCCAGCCCCAGGGCCCGCGCGATTCCGTTCCACGCGTCGCGGCTCAGGAACAACTCCGCCAGGTCAGCCAGCACCGCACGCGCAAACGCAAACGTCCCCAGCGTTCCCACGATCAGGAACAGAGGGCCGCGGCTCGCCGGTGACATGGAGAATCGTTGCATGGCGTGTGCGACGTCTGTCGGTGCGTCACGTCAATATCGCATCCGATCAGGTGCGTCTACAATGGCGGCCGTTCCCTCCCGGACCCGCTTCTCCAAGCGGACTGTTGTGCATGACCGACGCGTACTCAGACATTCCAGAACTGGCGGATCTGGAATCGGGCCGAAGTCTGGTCCGAATTCCGAGCGAGCAGAACGTCCCTTTCACGCCCCGCGTCCGGGCGCTGGTCGATACGGCCGAATTCCGCCGTTTGACCGACATCAGCCAGTTGGGCCTTGTCTCGCGGGTCTATCCGGGCGCACGGCATTCCCGGTTCGAACACGCACTCGGCGTATTTCACAACGCGCTCCGCTTCATTCAGCAACTCAGGCGGGACGAAAAATTCCGCGAACGGATTGATCGCCGCCGTGCCGAAGTGCTGATCGCCTCCGCCCTGCTGCACGATCTGGGGCATTGGCCCTTCTGCCACCCGATTGAAGACCTGGCGCTGGAGGGCATGCCGCCGCACGAGGACCACGCCGGCCGGTATCTGCTGGGGGATACGGAACTCGCGTCCGTGCTGCGCGAAGTGTGGGAAATCGATCCCGAGGAGGTGCTCGACGTCATCGCACCCCGCAGCGATTCTCCGCAACTTCGCCTGCTCCGCTCGATTCTTTCCGGTCCGATCGACGTCGACAAGATGGATTATCTCGAGCGGGACAGTCTGCACTGCGGCGTGCCATACGGACGCAACTTCGACAAGCAGCGGCTCATCCAGTCGCTCGTCGTCAACCAGGCCGGCGACGGGCTGGCCCTGACCGACAAAGGGAAGACGGCCGCCGAACTGATGGTCTTCGCCCGCTACGTGATGTTCAGCGAAGTCTATTGGCATCACGCCGTCCGCTCCGCGACGAGCATGTTCGCCCGCTGCTTTTTTGAGTTGCATGAGCGTCTCGACCTGGATGATCTGTTCGACCTGACCGACGCCGGGATGATCGCGTCGCTCCAGCGGGCCGCCGCCGGAACTCCCTCCGCGCAGTTGCTCGACGGCGTCTTCGGTCCGAAGCGCAGGCTGTACAAGCGGGCCGGAGAGTATGGGCACGAGCACGAAGTCTACGGCAGGCTCGCGCAGCGCCCCTACCGTTTCCTCGTCGAGTGCGCTCGAAATCTGGCGGAGGAGCTTTCGTCCTCAGCCGGGACGCCGATCGCGCCTGAGCAGGTGCTCATCGACGCCCCGCCGCCGCACCGGGAGGTGGAATTCGCCGTCGACATCTACTTCCCGAAGCGGAGCGCCTATCGACCGCTCAAGGAGGTCTCGCCCGTCGTCGACGCGTTGGCTCGGACGCAGTTCGATGAGTACGTCAAGCGCGTGCGGGTCTTTCTCGACCCGCAGGTGGCGGAGTCGGTTCGCCGGCTCTCCGACTTTGACCGCTGCGCCGTGCGGGCCATTGAGAAGACGAATTCATAATCGCGCTTGCCCCTCCGGCGACCGAAGTGGAGAATAGACGAGTGCTTCGCCAGTGTTGAATTGACGGGTGCCACTGGCTCTGCCAGTGAGAATCGCAATGGACGACTTCCCAGCAATGCACTGGCAGAGCCAGTGGCACCCAGCCCGTCAATTCACGATTAAAGAACCACCAGTGGAATCCCCCTTTCCTCTCACGGTCCCGTCGGCGCGCTAAAGGGCGTGACTATTGATACGGAACAGGACAGGTAGCAGTTTGATGAATCGTCTGCCCCGCCATATCGCGATCCTCTGCTCGATGGGACTCTTGATCTGCTGCTGCGGTTGCAGCGGCGGGGAGGACTCGAGCGCCCCCCCCATCTCCGCCGCCCCGCCGTCGGCGCCTCCCAAAGCGGCCACGCCGATCAACATTTCACCACGCAAGTCGAACAAGGCGTCGCCGCCTCCCGGGTCCGGGAACGATTCCTCAAAGAAGACGGAAACCCGAGCCTCGGACCTCCCGGACGTTCCGCCTGAACAGATCTTCCGGGTCGGAATGGACATCCCCAATGTCGAACTCTGGCCCCGCGACCGGTCGAACGAAGACGATGTCTTTACCGTCATCGCTCGCGAAGACGGACTCGGGTCGGAAACGGTCACATTGATTCCGCCTGAAGGCTCACGAGCAAACAACCGCAATCAGCCCGCTAAAGCGGTGGAACTTCCGAAAGGGTTCACCCCCGTGCGCGGCGCCGGACTCGCCGAGGACGGACGGCCTTTGCGCATCGTCTGTGACAAGGACGGCGCCGAGATGGCCTATGTGCCCCCCGGCTTGTTTCTTCAGGGGGAAGACGGCGGCTCACCCGACGCCGCTCCCATGCATCCCGTCGAACTCGACGGCTACTACATCGACATCTACGAAGTCACCGTCAGCCGATACATGAAGTTTCGCAACGAGGAGTCGCCCGCGCCCGGCATGCCCGCCAATGCGAACGCACCTGCCGACCATCCGGCGCTCGGACTCGCCTGGCGCGACGCGTTCGCCTATTGCAAGTGGGCCGGCAAGCAACTCCCCACCGAAGCGGAATGGGAAAAAGCGGCTCGCGGACCGGACAGTTTCCAGTATCCCTGGGGGAACGGACGCCCGGTCTGGCAGCGCTCGCGGACTCCCGGGCAGATCGATCCTGTCGGCTCATTCAAGGCCGACCGCAGCGTGTACGGAGTTTACGACCTCGCCGGCAACGCCCAGGAATGGTGCGCCGATTACTACGCCGACGATGCCTACCGGCAAGCCGTGCCGAGCGACGGTTCGATCGCCGTCAACTGGGACGGACCGCGCCGCCCGTCGATTTCAGGTCATCGCGTGGTTCGCGGCAGGTCGCCCGACTGGCGGTTGTGGCATCGGGCCAGTGAATCAATGACCGGCACACCGGAGAACGTCGGCTTTCGGGGCGTATTGCGGTTCGAACCGGCCGAGGAGCAAGACGAAGAAGCGACCGCTGAGAACGACAACGCCCCGCCTCCCGCAACGCCGCGAAGAGGACGACGTTAGGTTGCTTTCTTCCTGGAAGTTGTTGCACTTGAGTCAAGTTTCTTTCCAGGCGAGCGGCGAGGTGTAAGTCCGCCGATTCGTCCTCCGGAAAGTTCGCATGGTTCGAGGCCCTGCCTCGTTAGAGTCCTCCGAATCAACAGACGCGCAACTTGCCTCAATCTCTTCCGTGTCTCCGCGACTCGACGGTGCGGTCGCGGTGCGTCATCCGGGCTCGTCTTGTCGTTCGCCGACGCTCACGCTTCCACCTGCATGATCGGCTCCACCTCACCTTGAGCCGTGACCTCCCCGATCACCGTCTCGTGGAAAGTGTGCATCCCCAAGACGGTCCGCGCCGTCTCCCCGCGCGTCAGATTGTGCAGGTACAACCATTGATGGTCCCCGACCCGCAACCGGCTTGCGTAAGCATCGCAAACAGGCAGAATGCTGCCGTCTTCCGCCACCGTCACCCGCCCCCACGCCACCCCCTTCTTCCGCCGCGCCGGTGAGAAATCGACAAACAACGGACACACCACAGCGCTCCCCGAGGCTTCCTGCGTCAAAACGATTCCCTCCTCGTCGACCGCAAGACGTCCTGCCGCACGATTCACCGAGTCCTGCTCGAGTCCCAACGGAAACAGCCGCAATCGCAAACGGCCCCGATCGATCGCCCACTCGCGCGTCAAGGCGTCCGCCGTCGGTTCGCTACCGCGCACCAGCGGCAACCGCATCGAATGCTGCAACCCGCGCGCCGCGTCTCCGGTGGACTGCACAATGTCAACCAGCAACACGAAATGGTCCGTCCGCGACAGCAGCACCTGCCGCAGCAGCGTCGTCTCGTCATTCAGCTTCGTCTGCAGTTCCGCATAGTCCGCGTCCCCGTCCGAACACCAGCAGCAGCATCTCCAGTCCCTGCCGCCGGTCGCCCGCTGCCCGTCAATGAGAGTCTCCGCCTCCCAACTCCCTTTGGCCCACGAAACGCCGAACGCGGTCAGATCAATCCGTGGCATCTCTCCGTCAAACGCCAGCACACACGAGTCCTCGCCCGGCCCCCAGTTGTTTCGCAAGCAGGCCAACTCCGACTCGTCCGACTGAGACGCCGGCAGATCCTTTCGCTTTGACCGGCCTGAACCGCCCCCGCTCCTGGTCGCCGTCCGTTCCATCCGCATCGTCCGGGACGACCCGGCCCCCCGCGCCAGCTCGTCGGAATCGTCCTTCACCGAACCGAGGAACTGCACCGCCGCGTGCCCGGTTCCCAGACCGGCGACCTCGCACGCTGTTCTCAGCATCGAGACCGGACCGCTCACCGCGCCGTTGCTCAGCGCCGTCTCACCGTTCGACCGGCACAACGCGGCGCATCGCTCGACCGTCTTGCGGAACCTCGTCCGCCCCGCCTTGTCGATCCACTCGTCGCCGGTTGCCTTGGCGAAACCCGCCGCCCTCACGAACGGCGCCAGCCACAGCGGCAACCGCTCCAGCAAACGCGCATGAGGCGTCCCGTCCGCGTCGCAGCAGGTCTTCAGTGCCTTCCGCAAGGCTTTCGCGCCGCGCGTTGCACACCGCCGCGAGCCGCGCAGATCGGAGAACACCGCACCGCACAAGGACGGCAACTCTCCCTCCACCAGAACCTGCTGATCGTCGGTCAGCGAAACGCCCTCATCAACATACGTTCCATCCAGAATCGGACCGACCCACCCCGCCGTATCGCGCCACAACCGTCCCAACAACCCGTCCGGCAACGGCTGGCAATGCACCAGAATCGTCAGCCAACCCAGCAACTCGAACGGATCGGGCCCCGCCTCTTCATATTCAGCCAGGTGTTCCGCCACGCCGTCGGCCAGACGCAGCAGCGACTTCCGCACCGGCTTCCGGCCGGTCTTTCCCAGCCGCAGCAACAACTCAGACATCGCATCGCTGCGCGCCGTCGACTCAAACGCCGACTGCGACCACAGCGGCTGCCACAAGAGAGGCGTCGTCCGCGACGAAGATTTCTCCACCCGAGGCAACCCCGACTTTCGCACTCTGCGCCCCAACTCGATGTCGTCGCCCGAAGCCGCCGCGTCCACCAGCGCCCCCGCCGCAGACTTCCTCCAAACAATCTCTCTCACAGCAACCGGCATCAATGCCCGCTCCCTGTCGGTGACTTGTGGTCCGTCAATTGCGAGTTCGCAGGTTGAGCGGTTCGTACGGAAGCACGAATCCCGCAGGGTTTCGTGCGAATTCGCAATCCAGCCAACTCGTAAACACAGCCCTGCCAGGGCACTTGTTCACGACTCGCACCCGCGATATTCAACGATCGTCACAGCCTACCCGATCAACAACCGTTTGCAATTCACACCCCCTCAACCAACAGCCAACAGCCAATGGCCAATGGCCAACAGCCACGCGCCATTCCCACGCATCAGCCGCTTCTGATACAATCCCGCGAACGAACCGAACTGCTCTCAATCGTTTACAACCGCGCTCAGGAGGCTTTTCATGCGCCACAATCGCAGAGACTTCATCAAGACGGCCGCCGCCGCCGGATTCGCCACGTTCAACATCAGCGGCACCAAAGCCTCAAGGCAGATCCTCGGCGCCAACGAACGCATCCACGTCGCCGTCGCCGGAGTGCACGGCCGCGGCCAGTCCCACATCGGCGGCTTCAGCGGCCTCGACGACGTCGAAGTCACCACGCTCATCGATCCCGACACCCGCCTCCACCGCGAAGGTTACACGTGCATCGCGGACGTCCGCGACGCGCTCGAAGACAAGAACATCGACGTCATCTCGGTCGCCACGCCCAACCACTGGCATTCCCTCATCACCGTCTGGGCCTGCCAGGCGGGGAAAGACGTCTACGTCGAAAAACCCCTCAGCCACAACGTCTCGGAAGGCCGTCGCTGCGTCGAAGCCGCCCGCTACTACGACCGCATGGTCCAGCACGGCACCCAGAATCGCAGCAGCACCGGCAAGGCCCGCGAAATCGCCGCCGTCCAGTCGGGCGATTACGGAAAGCTCCTCGTCTCCAAAGGCTACTGCTGCAAACCGAGGTGGAGCATCGGCCAGAAACCAACCAAACCCGCTCCCGGCGAACTCGACTTCAACATCTGGCTCGGCCCCGCGCCCGAGCAGCCCTACCACGAAAACCTCGTCCACTACAACTGGCACTGGTTCTGGGACTTCGGCAACGGCGACACCGGCAACCAGGGCGTCCACGAAATGGACATCGCCCGCTGGGCCATCAAGGACGCCACCCTCCCCACCAGGGTCTGGAGCCTCGGCGGACGCTTCGGCTACGAAGACCAGGGCGAGACGCCCAATACCCAACTCACCGTCTACGAATACGGCGACGCGATCCTGCTCTTCGAGACCCGCGGACTCGTCGGCAAGCACGATGGCTTCGACCGCAAGGTCGCCAACGAATACTACACCACCGAGGGCATGATCACCGGCGGCAAGTTCTATCCTGCCGACGGCGGCGAACCGGAGTCCGTCCAGGCCCCCGAAGACGTCAGCGTCACTCCCGGAGGCCCCTTCGGCAGTTTCATCGCCGCCGTCCGCAGCCGCGAGATGACCGACCTCAACGCCGACGTGGAAGAAGGCCACTACTCCAGCGCCCTCTGCCACCTCGCCAACATCTCCTACCGTCTGGGCGAAACCGTTCCGTTCGACAAAAAGAAGATGGCCCTCGGCGACAACAAGCAGGTCGTCGAATCGCTCGAAACAATCCACGCCAACCTCAAAGCGGTCGGCGTGAAGTTCGACGATACGCAGTACATCCTCGGCCGCGAACTCACGATGAACCCCGAGACCGAAACCTTCGTCGACGACCCGCAGGCCAATCAACTGCTCACCCGCGAATACCGCGAAGAGTTCGCCGTCCCCGCCAAGATCGGCTGATTGTCACCCGAAGCCCAAAGCCCGCCGGCTGCGACCGGCGGGTCACGCCGCAGAAGGCCAGCATTCCTCACAGAAACTCCACCGCCACCGTATCCGCCATCAACCGCCCCTCCCGGGTCAGCCGGATGCGGTCTCCCTCCGTATCGATCAACCCGGCGTCCACCTGCCTCCGGATCGTCTCACCGGCGAGCACTTCGAGATCGACGCCGAAGCTCTCTCGAAATGCCGCGCGCTCGATCCCGCGCGTCCGCCTGAGCCCCAGCCAGATCGCCTCCCGCGCCCGCTCTTCGATCGAAAGCTCTTCACTTTCTCCGACGGCTGAATCTCCCGCCTCCGTCCGCTTCAGCCAGGTCGTCACGCTCCGATGGTTCGTCCGTCGCACGCCCTCCACGTACGAGGCCGCTCCGGGGCCGAATCCGTAGTAACCGAGGCCCGCCCAATAGACCTCGTTGTGCCGGCACTCCCGCCCGGCGCGAGCGAAGTTCGACAGTTCGTACTGCCGCAAACCATGCTCCGGCAGCAGGTCCATCGCCAGCTCATACATCGACCGTTCCAGCGCATCGTCCGCGCTCAGCAACTCTCCCCGCTCGCGCCGCGCCCAGAAAGCCGTCCCTTTCTCGAACGTCAGCCCATACGTCGAGATGTGATCGGGTCCAAAGTCGATCGCCCGCTGTAACGTCTCACGCCAGTTCTCCAGAGTCTGTCCGGGAACCGCAAAGATCAGATCGAGCGAGATGTTCTCGATGCCGCCCCGCAGACGCTCAATCGCCCGCTCAATATCAGCTTCTCGATGATCGCGCTCCAGCACCTCCAGCAGGGGCGCAGAGAATGACTGCACTCCCAGGCTCACCCGATTCACCCCGTACCGGTGCAGCGCCTCCACTTTCTCTTCCGTAAGCCCGGCAGGATTCGCCTCCACGCTGAACTCGCCACCCGACGTCAGGATCAGCCACTCCCGCATCAGTTCCAGCAACCGCTCCAGTTCATCGGCCGCAAGTTGAGTCGGCGTCCCCCCGCCCACAAACAACGTCTCCACTTCCCGCGGCTGCCCCAGCGTCCGTAGCTCCTGCTCCAGCGCCGCAAGATACCGCCCTGCGAGGTGATCCTTCCCCGCCACCAGAGTAAAATCGCAATACCCGCACCGGTGCGCGCAGAACGGCACATGAACATAAGCCGCCCGGGGCGTCGACAAAGGAGTCACCATTCCCGCATCATACCGAGCACACCGAAACCTTCGTCCCTACACACGCACACGCACTCCCAAAGCCCACGGGCTGCGCCCCGTGGGCCTACCCCTCCCCGATCAATATCCCATGCCCGACCCGCCGTCCCCAACCCCCACACCCAACACCGCCTGCACCGCCTGCGGCAAACCCTTCCGCTGCGGATTCCGCGCCGGAGAATCAACCTGCTGGTGCGCCGCACTCCCCCAGGTCATTCCGGTCCCGGCAGAATCCAGCAAGGAAAGCTGCCTCTGCCCCGACTGCCTCCGCAAGCAAGTGGAGGCGATGCAGCAGCAGTGACGAGCATGGCCAACTCGGATCATCAGTACGCAGTGCCCGGCGCGGGCTTCGTCCGCAACCCAACCGCAGGT
>ERZ869936.1960-NODE-1960-length-13141-cov-8.373223_pt1 | contig 13141 bp, 20 predicted proteins | sample MGYA00520876_ERZ869936 | MGnify/ENA primary metagenome ERZ869936 (study PRJEB32218, sample SAMN09650985) | biofilter metagenome | isolation source: enrty point of leading RO module | place: Saudi Arabia: Thuwal, RO plant located on Red Sea | collected 2016-02-17 ...
CTTCGTTCGCCCCCCTCCGCGCTAGTCCTCACTCCTCAAATCAGCGAACATTAGAACATTGTTTATTTTTCAAAGACTTGCGCAACTACATTATAAGAACATTACACACAACTACAGAACATTACACTTCTCGACACGTTTTGGTATCATTTGACATATCTCGCTAGATATGAGATACTATACATAGTTGGTGGTTCGTCCATCGGTTCCCGCTCTTGCTCCTACGGCAAGTAACGAGCCACCAACTACCTTAACCAAATGTCACACAGGAGAACGACATGACATATCAAGACAATGTTAGTGCCGCACTAACAAATCAACCTGCGGTCAATGCACCATCCATCGGTTCTGCATCAATGCTAGTAGAACTCAGCATCTCAACATGGACTGGGCGCAAGCTAGACAAGCGTGCATCACAAGATGTTATCGCACGCAACAATGCAGACGCTGGCATTGCCAATGTGCACAAGAAGCTACTGGGCAACTGCGATGAACTCACTGCTGTTCAGAAGTTTACAGCTAACGTCCGCAACCTACACTACGGCATGACAATGCCATGGTCTGACACTGGACTGCGACTGCTACCAACTGCGCAGTACATGAAGTATCACGCCGCCATGACTGACGTGCAGAACGAGTACGAGCGTATGGTGCAGACGTTTCTCGACGCATACGACTGGGCAATCACACAGTCACAAGCCAAGCTAGGCGACATGTTCGACCCTGCCGATTACCCATCGACAGACAGTATTGCGTCTAAGTTTCGCTTCCGTTTCAGCTACATCCCACTGCCAGACGCGGGTGACTTCCGCATCGACATAGGCAACGAGGGTAACGAGTTAGTGCGCAGTCACTATCAGTCCTACTACGCCGAGCAACTCAAGTCCGCGATGGATGACGTGTGGCAACGTGCGTACAAGGCACTGTCCAAGATGTCCGAGCGTCTCGACTACGCCGACCACGAACAGAAGAAAGTCTTCCGCGATACCTTGGTGTCCAACGTCACCGACATGGTGGAACTTCTTAACGTGTGTAACGTGACAGGTGACTCACAGATGGCGGCTCTCGCCATGAAACTCGACGATACCCTACGCGGTGTCACACCTGACGCATTGCGCGAGGATGGCTACCTACGTGCAGAAACCAAACGTGCTGTTGACGATGTCATCAAGTCACTTCCTTCAATCGACCTTTAATCAGTTAGTGCCGCACTAACAAATCATCAGGAGAACTATCATGAACTCAGCAATCCAAATGTACTCACTCGGCCTTGACCAAATCGCCAACGCTATCCGTGTCGGTGGTCATCAACGCACCATGCTCGTACAGGGTCATATGGGCACAGGTAAGTCCTCACTGCTCAACACGTTATCACGTGAGCTACCAAACCATACACCGTGCTACTTCGACTGCACCACTAAGGACTTGGGTGACATTACCATACCCAAGATGTCCAACCTTGACGGTGCCGATTACGTTGCATACGCGACCAATGAAGAACTCGGCGCACACCACAAGACCCCAATCATTCTCATGATTGACGAGTACGGCAAGGCCAACCCCGCTGTGAAGAACGCACTGCTACGTGTCATGTTGGAGCGCAAGATCGGTGGGTACGAGTTACACCCTGACTCGATAATCTTTGCCACTACTAACCTTGGCGCTGAGGGTGTCGGTGACTTACTACCACCACACGCACGGAACCGCATCACGGTCATCACCGCACGTAAACCTGACAACATGGAGTGGATCGAATGGGGTATCAACAACGGTGTCGATCACACACTGCTCGGTTGGTGCAAGGACAACCCGCATCTGTTCCACAGTTTCGAGGATGTCAACGACCCTGACGACAACCCATACATCTACCACCCCAAGCAACAACGTACGGCGTTTGTCACACCGCGCTCTCTTGAAGCCGCATCCGACTGGCTCAAGTCCCGTGAACACTTCGACGATCAGACCCTGACAAGTTTACTCATGGGTACCATCGGTGAACGTGGCGCTATGGACCTGATGGCCTTCGTCAAACTCGCTGACCAACTACCGTCACTGCAATCCATCAAGGACGAACCCAAGACAGCCAAGGTGCCAGACAGTGCCGCCGCTGTGTGTATGGTTGTTTACCGTACGTTGTCCACGATGTCCGCTGACTGGGTGGACGCATGGATGGAGTACATGCCACGTCTCGACAAAGAAGCGCAGGGTATGTTCGCCAACGGTGTTGCCAACGAGAAGTACGCACACCGCAAGACTGTGATGACCAACAAGAAGTTCACGATGTGGGCGATGGAGAACAACTACATGTTCGCCGCTGACAAGAAGTAAGGAGCCGACAATGTTAGCAATAGGTAAACAACTTACTGTGGAGCAACGACTGTCCAAAGCTGTCGTTGACATCATGGGCAACCCCAAATACGTTGCCCTCGCAGGTGTCCTCATGATTGGTGATCGGACAGTACAAGACGACATCCCGACCGCTTGTACCAACGGACGTGATGAGATGTATGGACGTGGGTTCGTCGAGACGTTGAACGACGCAGAACTACGGTTCCTTGTCCTTCACGAGGTGTACCACAAGCTGTACAAACATCTTACCACATGGCGGCATCTGTACGACCAAGACGCACAGCTTGCCAACATCGCTTGCGACTACGTCATCAACATCAAGATTGCCGACGACAACCAAGACGGTTGGGCATCCATGCCGACTGGCGGCTACCTTGACGTCAAGTATCGTGGTATGGACAGCGCCGCAGTCTTCAAGGACTTGTGTGATAACGGCTTACCACCTAGTGCACCACAGAATCCGGCAAATGGTGACGGTGACGGTGGTGGCTTCGATGACCACGACTGGGACGGTGCGACCGAACTATCACCCGACGAGAAACGCGAACTTGCACGTGAGATTGACGAGGCCATACGCCAAGGTGCGCTCATTGCAGGTAAGGTTGGGTCAGGTGGCGACCGTTCTCTTGACGAGTTACTACAACCACAGATCGACTGGCGCGAGGTGTTGCGCGAGTTTGTCCAGACTACCTGTGCAGGTAATGACTACTCAACGTGGCAACGTCCCAATCGTCGGTACGTGTCATCGGGTTACTACATGCCGAGCGGTATCAGCGAGCAGGTGGGCGAACTTGTCATTGCTGTTGATACGTCAGGGTCCATTGGTCAAATGGAGTTGACAGCGTTCATGTCTGAGATACGCAGTATCTGTGAGACCGTACAGCCCGAGCGCATACGCCTGTTGTACTGGGACACACGTGTGTGCCGTGACGAGAAGTACGACATGCACGAACTGGATGACTTGGTCAAGACTACCAAACCCGCAGGTGGTGGTGGCACCAACGTCGAGTGTGTTGTCGAGTACATCACAGCCGAGGGCATCAAGCCACAGGCCGCTATCGTACTGACCGATGGCTACCTTGGCGGAACATGGGGTCAATGGTCCTGTCCTGTGCTATGGTGCATCTTAGACAACAAATCAGCAAAGCCTGACACAGGTAAATACGTTCACATAAAATCACGGGAGATGTGATATGGAATACAACGAGGCAGTAACATTGATCGAGCAGATCATCAAACAACACTGTGAGAAGTTACGGAGTGAGGCCGAACTTCTCGAATCATTCGGCGCACGTAAGACTGCGCTCAAGCAAATCAAAGCAATCAACGATGCGTTCAATCGCGTCCGTAACGGCTAAGTCAAAGGAGAACGACATGTCATACCAATACAAATTAGTTAGTGCGGCACTAACAGAACACCGCACAGTTACATCCGAAGAGGCGACCGATTTCGCTAACGAGGTGGCGAAGGCACTACGTCTAAAGTTGCACCCACGTGATAGCCAAAGCTACTGGGTCCTCCGCGAAGACTGCCCATACGTACTGGGTTGGGTGGGTCATGGTGACTACCGCGTTGGCGGTGACGGAACCAAGATGTACGTGGTGCAGTCCCGCACCATACGCAACGGCAAGTATTCCGACTACAGCCCACAGTATTTCATGGCGATGTCTGTCAATGAGAAGAGTGCGCTACGTAATGCTAAGAAGTATATACGCATGATGTCACCGATTGAGCTGGCCGAGTCACGTCTGCGAGACGCATCGAATGCCGTAGACCAAGTGGTGAGCGATGCACGTACCGAGTACAGCCACGCCAAGAACCAAGTGTTCCAAGTAGACCTGTCAATGTACGGTGCGAAAGTCGAGCGGGGTACACCCATACTCAACGAACTGCAACACCTGCTAACAATCAATCACGAGTTTGTTGACCCTACCTTTGGCGAGAAGCTACGTGACATGTTCGCCAAGGGTGAGCAGTTGGAGACACTCAGCAATCGCACGGTGCCGATGTGGTTTGTCCGTGTGTACGAGCGCATGGGTGCACAGCACTTTGATGTGACGACAGTTGACCGAGGTCAGTACGCCTACCAGACACAGGTCAGTGAGAACGTGCAACGGTTCACTGCCGACACGCTACCTGCGGAGATCATGCAGAAGCTATCAGTCTTGAACATCCTAGACGCAGACGAATACGTCGATGACGTTGGTTTCAATGCGGGCGAAGGTATGTTCTATGTCGTACGATAACGACTTACCACATGATGATAGTATCTACCGCGTACGCATAAACCCACACACGAATGCTGTTGATGTGATATGTATTGGCATGGAATCGTTTGACAGCAAAGTGGAGGGTGAGTACCCTTCAGTAGATGGCCTTCCTTTGTGGATGCAAGAGAAGGTCGCACTGCTGATGCTGACTGCCTTGGACAAGCCAACCAAAGTAGTCGATGGTGTGGGCAGACGGATTGATGCCAATGTGTATTGGGTTTTCCGTGTGTGATGTTAGTGCGGCACTAACAAGGGGGTGGTTCGCCACCCCTTCACCAGTTTATGAAACCAGTTCCGAGGGGAGATGTATGGCTGACGAACGTGGAGAAATTCAGAAACGATTGGACGCGGGGCTGTGTCCATGGTGTAAATCGAAGATCGTTGTAATTAAAGAACACCCCCTGACACGTCAATGCGTACAGTGTCGCGGGACGATCGTGGACCATGAAGTAGGAGATAAACGTGACAACCACAATTCAAGAAGCGTATCTGAAAGCACTTGAAGAGTTCGCTGAACGCGAAAACATTGAAGCCCGAAAGGTCTGGGGACAGCAAACGTGGGACAAGATTGAACAGTCCAAAGTCAATGGGTCAAAGGGCGGTCGCCCATCCATGCCGAAGGACGACATATTGGAAGGGATAAATAAGGGGAGAGAGTGATGTGGGTACTTTTATGGGCAACCATCTTGTCTAGCGGAGAGCCAGACGTGATCCAAGTCGGTGCACCACACGAGACGTTCGCATCATGTGTTACTGCACGTGACGACTGGAAACATTTAGTAAAAACTGGGCGGCACAGCTTTGTCTGTGTCAAAACGAGAGGAGAACCAGATGGCGATGACACCCGAAGCTAAGGTGAAGAAGAAAGTCACCACCATACTGAAAGAACTTAAAGCGTATTACTTCTACCCTGTCACTGGCGGGTACGGTAAGAGCGGTGTCCCTGACATCATCGGATGCTACGAGGGCAAATTTTTCGGTATCGAATGTAAGGCAGGTAAAAATAAACCAACACCCTTGCAAGAAAAGAACCTATCTGATATAAAAGAGAACCAAGGTATAGCAATCGTCATCAATGAGGAGAACATTGAAGAGGTACGCTACCACCTTACAGGTCGTTACGACGATCCGAACCAGTTGCAGTTTGACTTTGAGGGAAGTCCAGTATGAAGAAACAACGAACTAAAAAAGAGTGGATGGATATTGGTCTGCTCTGCGAAACCGCGTGGCTACGTGTACGGTGGTGGTTGCCCATGATATGGTTTTTTGCTGGGGTTGCTAAGTATGCGTTCCGTCAAGCAAGTAAAGCAACCGATTGATCCCCGACTCGTCTGTGTAGCTACACGCTATAAAGAGTTAACACGTGAGTTATCAGACGCGGAGTGGGACGAGGACCCTAGTGTCGAACTTGTCCGTGCAGAGTTCAAACACTACCAAGCCTTGCTACAGCAGGGCGTAATGCACGAGCCAAAATTTTAGGAGAACTACCATGGCTACCAAACCGTCACCCAAAGCCGAAAAGGTATGGGCCTATCTACTAGAAAATAAACTTGCCACACCCGCCGAAGTCGCTAAGGCCACAGGCGTATCGTATGGCTACGTTTACAAGCTGATGAAGAAAGTCGGCACACCCAAAGAAGTTTTCGAGAAAGAAGCGACAGCGCACCAGATCAAACTGGACCTTCACGAAATGAACGATGCAGTGGAGGAAGCGAAACGCACCATAAAAAAGTCGCAGACCGCCAACCTGCGACAGGTTGGTGGGCAACACTACGTGGGTTTATCCGTAGAGCCTTGGGACGCAATGCAAGCGTGGATGACTGAGGAAGAGTTCATCGGGTTTTTGAAGGGCAACATCATTAAGTATCTCGCCCGAACAAAGAACACTGATGACTTGGACAAAGCAGGTCACTACATGCAGAAGCTACTAGAGGTAAAGTGATGGACCTTATCACGTTAGATTTTGAAACCTATTACGACAGGGAGTATTCCCTGTCTAAACTTACCACCGAAGAATACGTACGCGACCCTCGCTTTGAGGTGATTGGTGTAGGTGTGAAGGTGAACAACGAACCTACGGAGTGGGCAAGTGGAACACACGAACAGATCGGAGAGTATCTCCGAACCTTCAACTGGGCAGAAGCTATGGTGCTTGCTCACAATACTATGTTTGATGGTGCCATTCTTAGTTGGATTTTTGACATTCATCCTCGCGTTTATACCGATACTTTGTGTATCGCCCGTGCTCTACATGGGGTGGAAGTTGGTGGCAGTCTCAGGGCGCTCACTGAAAGATACAACATCGGTGCTAAAGGGACGGAAGTTCTAAACGCTCTGGGCAAACGCCGAACCGATTTCACCGACGACGAACTGGATCGCTACGGTGATTACTGTGTAAATGATGTCGAGTTAACACGCACACTGTTCCACATCTTCTTGAAGAAGGGCTTTCCGAAACAGGAGTTGCGTCTGATTGACCTGACCCTACGCATGTTCATTGAGCCGATTTTGGAGTTGGACATTGCGTTGTTGGAACAGCACCTTGAAGACACGCGGGAGCGGAAAGACCAACTGCTAGAAAATGCAGGTGTGTCTAAAGAAGACCTCATGTCTAACCCCAAGTTCGCAGAAGTCCTCGAAGGGTTGGGCGTAAAGCCGCCGACCAAGGTTAGTCCGACCACAGGTAAAGAAACCTTTGCGTTCGCCAAGTCTGACGAAGCATTCAAGGCGTTGGCTGACCATGAGGATGACCGAGTGCAAGCCGTGGTTGCCGCACGTTTAGGCACCAAGAGCACACTTGCGGAGACGAGGACTCAGCGGTTCATCGACATAGGTAAACGTGGCACCCTGCCTGTCCCTGTCCGCTACTACGCCGCACACACTGGGCGATGGGGTGGCGACGACAAGATTAACATGCAGAACCTGCCGAGCCGTGGGCCGAATGGTAAGAAGTTAAAGCGTAGCATCCTTGCGCCAGAAGGGTACACACTGATTGACGCTGACAGTGCGCAGATCGAAGCGCGGGTTTTGGCGTGGCTTGCCGAGCAAGACGACCTGACCCAAGCGTTCGCCAATGGTGAAGACGTGTACGTAAAGATGGCATCACGTATCTATGGATGTAAGGAAGAAGACGTTACCAAAGACCAACGGTTTGTCGGTAAGACCACCATCCTTGGTGCAGGGTATGGCATGGGAGCAGTCAAGTTCCAAGCACAGCTAAAGACGTTTGGGTTTGACATGGACTTGGACGAGGCTCGTCGCGTCATCAACATCTACCGTGAAGCCAACTGGAAAATCAACCAACTCTGGCGGGACTGTCAGAACATGGTGCGCTACATGGCGAACCGCGACAGTGTGCAGATTGGTAAGTCGGGCGTACTGGAAGTGTTGGGATCGGAACAAGGTGTCAAAATTCCGTCAGGTCTACTCGTACGCTATGACGACTTATCAGGAGAGCAGACAGAGAATGGTTTGGAGTATAGCTATAAGACACGGCGTGGACGCACCCGATTGTACGGTGGAAAGGTCACAGAGAATGTGTGTCAGGCGATAGCACGTTGCATTATTGGTGAGCAAATGTTACAAATTGCTAAGAGATACCGCGTTGTGTTAACGGTTCATGACTCGATTGTTTGCTGTGTTCGTGACGAAGAAGTCGCTGAAGCACAGGCATATATTGAAGACTGTATGCGGTGGACGCCAGACTGGGCAGAAGGACTGCCAATCAACTGTGAAAGCGGGACAGGTAAATCGTACGGAGATTGTGAATGAGTATAGCACCGTGGTCGTTTAGTAAGATAAAGGCATTTGAGCAATGCCCGAAGCAGTTTTACCACGAGAAAATACTTAAAGAGTTTCCGTTCGTTGAGACCGAAGCAATCCGATACGGCAATCAGTTCCACAAAGCCGCCGAGGACTACATCAAGGATGGCACCCCGCTCCCTAAGAAGTTTGAGTACGCACAGAAAGTTCTTGATTCCCTGAACGCAAAGCGGGGGGTCAAGCTGTGCGAACGCAAGCTAGGCGTTACCGAAGACCTGAAGCCGTGCGATTTTTATTCCAAAGATGTGTGGTTCAGAGGTATCGCTGACCTGTTAATCATTGACACGTTAGGAGAAACAGCGTGGGTTATTGATTACAAGACAGGTAAGAACGCGAAGTACGCTGACAAAGGCCAACTAGAACTGATGGCGATGGCAGTGTTCTTGCACTTTCCTGACATCAAGAAGGTAAAGGCGGGGTTGGTGTTCGTGGTTAGCAATGACCTTATCAAAGAAAGCTACGACGAATACGATGAGCAAGCGTTGTGGGTGAAGTGGGTTGGCAAGTACCAGACCATGAAAGCCGCCGCTGATGCAGACATGTGGAACCCAAGACCAAATGGTTTATGCAAACGACACTGCCAAGTTACCGTGTGTCCTCATAATGGGAGTAACTAATGCCATACAAGAACAAACCTCGCCCTTATAAAAAAGAGTACAAGCAACAGAAAGAACGTGGCGAACATGCAGATCGCATGGAGCGACAGCGTGCACGCCGCAAGATGGATAAGACAGGTAAAGACGCTAACAAGAACGGCAAAGCCGATAAGCGTGAAGGCAAGGATGTAGCGCACAAGAAGCCACTGTCTCGTGGGGGTACGAACAAAGACGGTGTCCGAGTGCAAAGCCGCAGTAAAAACCGTGCGGCAGGTGGTGCCATGAGCAAGCCACCAAAGAAAAAGAAATAGTTAGTGCGACACTAACACCGCGCCGTAAGGCGTTGCGATGGAGAACAAAGTGAAGATTGTAGATAACAAGGCGCTCTTGTTGCGTCTGCGTCACCCCAATAAAGTGACAACCGTCATACCAAACAGCCGACAGGTTGCCCCAAACGAAGTAGCAGTTAAGTGGGGCATCGACGAAGCACACACCCTCAAGGCCATGAACATTAACGTGCCATCCCCGATTGAAGGGAAGTACGATTGGCCCGGCCAGTATAAACCCTACGCACACCAACGAGTTACAGCGTCATTCCTTACGCTCAACCGGAAAGCCTTCTGTTTCAACGAACAGGGTACTGGCAAAACTGCGTCTGCGATCTGGGCATCTGACTTTCTGATGAAGCAAGGCAAGGTCAACCGTGCTTTGATTATCTGCCCTCTCTCGATCATGGACAGCGCATGGCGTAATGACTTGTTTAGTTTCGCTATGCACCGCTCTGTCTCTGTAGCGTATGGCAGTAAGGACAAGCGCAAAAAGATTATCAACGAAGGTTCTGACTACGTCATCATCAACTACGATGGTGTCGAGATTGTTGCCGACGAGATTGCGAACGGCGGCTTTGACTGCGTGATTGTCGATGAAGCCACGCACTATAAGAACGCACAGACCAAGCGGTGGAAGACACTGAATAAGTTGTTATCCGAGGATACTTGGCTCTGGATGATGACTGGTACTCCTGCGGCACAGTCACCCTTGGATGCGTACGGCTTAGCCAAGCTAGTCAACCCGACATCCGTGCCGAGGTTCTTCAGTTCGTTCCGCGATCAAGTGATGTACAAAGAATCACAGTTCAAGTGGAAGCCGAAAGAGACAGCCACCGACACAGTATATACAGCACTGCAACCTGCGGTTCGGTTCACCAAAGAAGAGTGCCTTGACCTACCCGAAATGGTTTACACCAAACGCGAGGTGGAACTTACCCGACAACAGGCGAAGTATTACAAGGAACTTAAAAACAAACTTGTTTTACAGGCGGCAGGTGAAGAGGTCACAGCACCCAACGCCGCTATCAACATGAGCAAACTCCTGCAAATATCTTCTGGTGCAGTCTACACCGACAACGGGGACGCATTAGAGTTCGACATCAAGCACCGTTACAAAGTGTTACGCGAAGTGATCGACGAGAGCAGTAAGAAGGTTCTTGTGTTCGTGCCGTTCAAACACACCATCGACATCCTGAGTGACAAGCTGACAGCAGACGGTGTTACCAACGAGATTATCCGTGGCGATGTACCCGCGCCGAAACGCACCGACATATTCAAACGGTTCCAAGAACAAGATGACCCACGCGTACTGGTGATCCAGCCACAGTCTGCGGCACACGGTGTGACGTTAACAGCCGCCAATACAGTTGTGTGGTGGGGGCCGACGAGTTCCTTGGAGACTTATGCCCAAGCCAACGCACGTGTTCACAGGTCAGGACAAGACCACAAGTGTACCGTCGTGCAGCTACAAGGTTCGTACGTAGAGAAACGTGTTTACGCACTATTAGATAATAGAATTGACGTACACACAAAGATGATTGATCTTTACAAAGAATTGCTTGACTAACGTAATGTACGTAAGTAGAGTAAACATCCCGACACAATTTGTCGTGCGACTAGGAGAAAAAAATGAGTGAGGAAGAAAAGTTAGCTGAGAAGCTGACACGTGTCTACTTGAAGATTCGTGACAAGAAAGCCCAACTTTCTGCGGAGTTCAAGAAGCAAGAAGATGACCTTAACCAACAACTGGATAAGGTCAAAGGTGCACTACTGGACTATTGCAAGGACAACGGTCTGGAAAGTGTAAAGACTTCTGAGGGTATATTCTACCGTTCGGTTAAAACGCGCTACTGGACTAGCGACTGGGAAGCCATGCACCAATTTGTTATGGAGCATGGGGTGCCTGAGTTTCTGGAAAAGCGGCTCAACCAAACCAACGTGCGAGTGTTCCTCGAAGAGAATCCCGACCTTGTTCCCAAAGGTCTCAACGTGGATTCTGAATACATCATATCTGTGAGGAAAAAATCATGACTGGACCATTTGTGCCTATCGAAGAAGTGGCAAAGCACTTCACCGTTTCTGTCTCTACTATCCGAGCGTGGGTACGTCAGGGACACATCCCGAAGAGTACGTACATCAAAGTCGGTAACACCTACCGTTTTGCTGTTGACGATGTATCCGTTGCTTTGAAGAACAAAGACGCAGAAGAACCTGCATCAACCGTAGCTGTTGCTAATGGTTCGGGTGCTGTCACTGCAATCTCATTCGCTGAGGAAGTGACGGACGAAGACTACAACTTAGACGAAGACATGTAAGGAGAATAAGATGTCCGATATTACCTTGTTTGAAAACAATGCGCTTGCGAACAGTGACCTGTTCAAAGAACTACAAGACGTTAACAGCAACCTACTTAGTGGGTCAGGTGGCGGTCAAGAGAACCGCCGCATCAGTCTTGCGGGGAGTAAGTTCCGTGAAATCGTGAACGGCGACGAAGTATCCGCAAGTAAAGAAGACAACATGAATGTTGTCATTTTGAACGCCGCGAAAATCTCGCGCACGTACTACCAAGGTACGTACAATCCCGCCAACCCCGAGCCACCTGTCTGTTGGTCTGCCGATACCGATGCACCGTCACCCGAGGTGCCAGAGGATCAGCGTCAAGCTAAGCGGTGTATGGACTGCCCACAGAACGTAAAGGGTTCAGGACAAGGCGAAGGTCGAGCATGTCGTTTCGCGCAACGCATCGCCGTAGCACTCGAAGGACAACTTGATAAGGTGTATCAGCTACAGCTACCCGCAACGTCAGTGTTTGGCGCGGCGAAGGATGGCAACATGCCGATGCAAGCGTACGCTAATTTCTTGAACGCGCACAACACACCCGCTATCGCTATCGTGACCAACATGCGTTTCGACAGCAAAAGCAGTGTGCCAAAGCTGTTCTTCAAAGCCGTACGTCCACTGGATGAAGAGGAGTTACAGCAAGTCGTTGCACTGAAGGACGATCCTGCTACTCTGAAAGCTATCACTCTAACAGTTTCTCAAACCGATGGTGTAGAGAAGAAAGAAGAGCCGAAAGCTAAGAAAGAAGAACCCGCACCATTGTTCGCAAAGGAAGAACCCGAAGAGCCTGTTGAGGAACCAACAAAGGTCGTCAAGAAATCTGCACCAGCTCCAACCGCAGATGACGACTTAGGTTCAATTATCGACAACTGGGACGATTAACATTCGTCGTCTAAGCAAGGTAATTGGACTGCGTTACGGCGGGGGCTTTTATTCCTCTTTCCCCCGCCGTGACGTCTTAGGCAACGGGTGGAACAATGGAAACGAAAACATTTTTATCGAAGGCACTGAGTTCTGAGGGCTACTACTGTGTCTTTGCGGCGAGATCGAAAGATGACCGCAGAGTACAGAAGTTTTATGACTCAATAGATGCCGTAGTCGATGCCGCCCATAATTTCGATGCAGAAGGTTTTGACGTTTACTATGGTCTAGCGACATTTGAAGAAGCAGGCTCACGTAAAGTAGATAATGTAAAACATATAAAGTCATTCTTTCTCGATCTTGATTGTGGGCCAAGTAAAGAATTCCTGTCACAAGAACAGGCCGTAGTAGCCCTACGAGATTTTTGCAAACGCAACAACTTACCCCGACCAACAATGGTCAACTCTGGGAGAGGTGTGCACGTGTACTGGTTCCTATCGGAATCGGTGTGCTACGCCGACTGGTATCCTGTCGCGGAAAGACTGAAGCGATTGTGTACCGAGCAAGACTTCT
>ERZ869936.1961-NODE-1961-length-13139-cov-14.139254_pt1 | contig 13139 bp, 16 predicted proteins | sample MGYA00520876_ERZ869936 | MGnify/ENA primary metagenome ERZ869936 (study PRJEB32218, sample SAMN09650985) | biofilter metagenome | isolation source: enrty point of leading RO module | place: Saudi Arabia: Thuwal, RO plant located on Red Sea | collected 2016-02-17...
TCACGCTGATCTTCATACCCTCATGCTACCTGAGGTAGCATATTTCTACTACTCAGGGTTCTGGCCACCATCTTCCGAGCTATCGAACTCTTCCAGGGCTTCGGCTAATTGAGCTTCGAATGGGCTGGCAGTGCTGATCACAGTCCATCCCGCCTCGCGCAGCGCCCGGTACTTCTCGGCGATGAATGCGTCGTCATATCGGGTTGTGCGAGTCGAGCCCAACTCTTCCAGGCCGTCAAAGACGAGCTCGACTGCCAATGCCACCGGGATGAGCTCGTAGCTGCTGCCGTTGAACACGTAAGTTCGGTTTGTCTGATCGATCACCAGGTAGCGACGCGTGATCCCGTGTTTGTAGAGCTCGAGCGTCGCCCCGTCTTGCTCCAGTCGATACATCCACATGAATCCGTCGCACCACTCCAGAGGCATCACGACATGCAGTGGATCCCAGTTGGGTTCTTCACCGAGGAACTTCTCTGCGATCTGATCGACGGCTCGTGTGATAGCGCCAACCTGTTCATGGCTCTCTTCGATGTTCATCATTCCCTTCCCTCTGGTTCTGAATATGCATGGAGGTCGAGGCGAATGGAAGGGGTGCGAAAGGGAACGAGATACCGGTCATCGGGCTCCGCGCGTTGCCTTGTCGAGAATTGTCACCTCTCTCCCGTACGTTCGAGAAGAACCGAAATGGGAGGGAAGGAATGAGTGCGAGAGTGCCTGCATGGCACGATCAGTACGACGCTTTTGTCCGGTTCTGACAGGGATCGGTGCCGGCTGGTCGTCAGCATGCGATCGGGCTCCTCCGTCTCGCGTGTTCAGACCATGGCATCTTCGTCTTCGAAGAGGTGGGCGTTGTGAAGGAACCGGTGGATGGTGAACCGGTGTCTCGCCTCGTCGTGGTGCGGCGGGAAGACGAGGAACGCCGCCACGGCACCGATCACGCAGGCCACACCGCAGATGGAGAAGGCGAGCGGGAAGTTGCCGATGTCGCCGAGCCAGCCGCCAAGGATGGGGAACACGATCCCGCCGAACCCATACGCCAGGAACACCCACGGGTAGTTGGCACCGACCGAGCTGTTGCCGAAGCGGTCTGCAGTGATCGCCGGGAACAGGGCGAAGTTGCCACCGAAGTTGAACCCGATGAGGGCTGACGCCGCATACAGCGTGTACTCGGAGCCGGCCATGGGGATGAAGGCGAACATGAGGATCCCCTGGCTCGCAGCCATGACGATGATCGAAAGCTTCCGTCCCAGTTTGTCGCTCAGCGAGCCCCAGGCGATGCGGCCGATTCCGTTGGCAAGGCTGAAGAACACCGCCATGGCAGTTCCGGCGACGGCGCTCGCCTCCTCCGGGGCGAATCCCTGATCGGACAGTGCCTCGACCGGCCACAGCTTCATCAGCCCGATCGCCATGAGGCCGGCGCCGGCAGAGACGGCGAAAGTCAGTGAGATGAGGTGGAACTGCGGGGTGCGAAGCATCTCGCGAGGGGTGAAGTCGACTGCTCCTGAGTCGGCGCCAGCGGCGGGGACGAAGCCGTCCGGTAGCCATCCTTCGGGTGGGAAGACCATGGCGACGCTTCCCAGCAGCACCAGCGCGGCGAAAACTGCCGCATAGACAATGAAGGTTCCGTCCAAGCCGAGACGACCGATCAGGTCACCCCATTCGCCTGCGATCTTGATCCACCCCAGCGCGCCAAAGCCGAACCCGGCGACGGCCGCTCCGGTGATCATCCCCTTGCGGTCGGGGAACCACCTCATACCGACCGCGATGGGGACCACATATGCCAGGCCGATCCCGGCGCCTCCGATCAAGCCGACTCCGGCGAGGACGGTGAAGAACCCGGTTCCATCGGCGAAGGAGGCAACTAGATAGCCGGCTCCGAGGGTGATGCCACCCATCACGGCCAGCCTTCTCGGTCCCCAATCGGCAAGCTTCTTGCCGGCGAGGACCATGACCAATGCGAAGGAGGCAAGACCGGCGGAGAAGACCACCTGTGTCTGGAAGCGACTCCATCCGGCGTCACGTAGCGCAGGGGTGAACACCGACCAGGCATATATCGCCCCCAGGCACAATTGGATGAGGACGGCTCCGACCACAACAAGCCATCTCCGATTCGCCATTGAGCCCTTTCGCCGTCTGTCGCGAACGTATGGGATGACCGGAGGGAGCGCCCCGGTCCAACGTCCCTTTCAGCGGGGACCTATCTCCCCTTCGATGATCGGGTTTGGTAAGGCCGCTTCCGAGGGGGCCGTCGGCGTACGGCTCTCCAGGATATCCAGCCCCTTCTAGAGGTCGGGGCCGAGGATGTTGTATGGCGAAAACATCCGGACGACGGTTCAAGGTCGAGGACATAGTGCGAGAGATGATCAGGCCCTTCCTGGTCGAAGCTCTCTCCGGCCCAGAGAGCTAGATCCAGCCGGAGCGCCCGCGAGGCTCGGAAGGGCTACGGTCTGAGGCGTGCAGGCGAATGGCATCAACCACGTTGCTCTCTATGTAGACGACCTAGCCCGGTCGAGGGACTTCTACGTGACAACCTTCGAAGCGAGGGTGGTGCGAGAGAACGAGCAGATGTGCTTTCTCGATGTTGGCAGCGACAACTTCCTGGCGCTGTTTCGTAGGGACCCTGCTCACATCAACCACTTCTGCTTCACAGTCGACGACTATGAGCCCGACCGAGTGGCTTCGGCTTTGGAGAGCCAGGGGCTAGAAGTCTTGAGGAGGGAAGACAGGGTGTTCGTGAGAGATCCCGACGGGCACCTGGTGCAAGTGTCGGCCTCGGCGACTTCGGAGGACTTCTCCGGATAGCAGGGAGACGAGGGGCTCGATCGGGGCCTCAGCGTCAAACCCACGCGCCGGCCGCCTTGCCTGAAGTCAGGCGACGTAGACCTTCGACTCCTCGAGCCTGAACCTGGCAGCTGCCACTGCCGTGAACACTCCGGTGAAGACCAGCAACACCATCGTGGCGACCACGACATCCGAAATGCCCGCTCCGGCGAGTATGACATCGAGGAAGCCGTCCATCGCCCAGTACGTCGGGGTGAATCGCGCGGCTGTCTGGACCCAAGCGGGGAGCACGGCGAGGGGCACGAGTGCGCCCCCCACTCCTGCGAACACGATCCCGGCAAGGTTCACGTAGGTGTTCAACTGGAGCGAGGTCCTCGTCAGCGACATGATCGCCATGCCGAACGACAGCATGGAGATCGAGAACGCCAAGACGATCAGTGACAGGGCGACGAGCGACCCCGAGATGACCAGATCGAAGAGGACGACACCCAATCCAAACAGGACTGACATCTGCACCACGGCGATGACCAGCGTGGGCGTCAGCTTGCCCACCATGATGTCGAGTGTCGTCGCTTGGCTGGCGCGAAGGCGATCCCATGTGTGCCAGCCGTGTTCTCTGAAGAAGGTGAAGCCGGCGAAGCTCCCGGTGAATGTGGCGAACATGGCCGCCATCCCGGGCACCGCCTGTTCCGCCCCGTTTGCGGTGAGGAACCCCTCTGCTTGTAGGGAGAGACCGAAGAGGGGCTTCATCAGCCCCATCATCAGAAGCGGCATTATCAGCAAGAAGACGATGCTCCCCGGGTCGTCGCGGAGCGCCTTCATCTCGTGACGTATCAACGCCCAGCTACGGAGTCGTGACATCTAGTTCCTCCCCGGGTTGATAGCGGCGACCGGTCAGCTGCAGGAAGACGGTTTCGAGGCTGGAGTTGATGATCTCGACGCTTTGCAGGCGCGAGGCGTCGCTCCCCAATTCGGAGAAGATTGGACCGAGCGACCGGGCCGGATCATCAACGCTGACCCGGACGGTCGACTCATGGGATGTTGCCCTTGTTCCACCGAAGACCGGTGGCGGTCCGTCAAAGATTAGCTCGACGATCGATCCCCCATTGCTGGCCAATAGCTCAGAGACCGAGCCTTCGGCGATGACTTTGCCATGGTCGACTATCACGACCTGCGCCCCAAGGTCCTCCACCTCGCCGAGATAATGAGTCGAATACACGACCGAGGAGCCGCGTTCGGCCAACCCCTTGACGACGTCGATCAGAGCAGCCCTGGACTCGACGTCGGCACCCGTGGTCGCCTCGTCGAGGAGTATCAGGGAGGGCTCGCCGAGAAGGGCGATGGCGGTGTGGAGTCGGCGTTTCTGGCCTCCCGACAGCTCGCCGGCCTTCCGGTCCATCAAGTCTGTGAGCCTCAGCGCTTCGGCGACGGTGGTGATCTGCTTCCGGAGATCTCCTCCGCGTACCCCACATAGCTGGCCGAAGAGGCTCAGATTCTGACGCACCGAGTCGATCGGGTAGACGCCGAGCTCTTGGGGAGCCAAACCGATGTGGCGACGGGCTGCCTGTGGGTTGGCCAGGGCATCGACCCCACACACCTCGACCCTCCCTCGATCGGCGTGCCTCAGCCCGCAGATGATCGAAACCATCGTCGTCTTCCCGGCGCCATTGGGACCCAGAAGACCGATCAGCTCCCCTTGCCCCACCGTCAGGCTGATGCCGTCGAGCGCTACCACGTCCCCATAGCGCTTGTGGAGGTCCTCTATCGCCAGGACGGGCTCGTCCATCACACCTTCGCCAGTTGGGGCCTCTCCGACTCCGACCTGTACAGCCAGATGCCCGCAGCCGGAACCCAGATCAGGGTCGCGGCGAGCACAACCCAGCCGTAGGGGGACAACAGGCCCAGGGCGATCGCGACGCTGACCCATCCGATCCTTCTGTTGGGCCTCTGAGCGGCCAGTAGGGCGATTCCGGCAGCGCCGATCAAAACGGCAAAACCGAATGGAGCTGCGTTCCCGACCGAGATGCTGGCCAGATCGACCAGCGCAGTTGCCGAGGCCGCATCGATCGCGTCGGTGACGAACAAGCGCTCGGCAGCCGCCACGATGGCTGCCGACCCGATCAAGATGAGAGACGCCGCCATGACACCGCCACCGAATGCGAGGATGGCGAGGCGGCCGTCACCCACCGTCTTCATCGATTGGTAAAGAGTCCCGGTGAACCAGACGAGGGCAACCGCGGCCAACATCCTCAGGTATCCGCCCAGCATCACCAACAGCGGAGAGTTCTCCAGGTAGGCCACGATCTCGCCAGGGGGCGGCATGAAGTCCGTGTTCGGGTCAACGAGATAGCTGGCGATCAGGAGCAGTCCGAATACGACTCCCGAAAGTGGTGCGACTCTTGATTCCCACATTGCGATCTCCTTTGGCCTTTGGAGCGACAGTACGAAAGCTCGGACAGGGCTGGAATCACGCCCGCCCCCAAGTTGGGTGAGGCAGACCCCACCCCCTCGAGTGCGGCTGACGCCATGGACGAATGGCCAGCCACCGGGCAGAATCGGGATGTGAGACGGAGGATCCTCTGGGCGATCGTGATTGTCGGCGCCGTCTTGTATGTGCCTCTGGCGATCTGGGGACTCACCACGTGGCAGCCGGTCGATGTGGCCGCCGTGGTGTGGGTTGCGGGCCTCGTTCCGACGATGGTCGGGATCAGCATCTTCATCATGGTCAAGCGCCCAGACAACCCGATTGGTGAGCTTGCGGTTTGGGCGACGTTGGCCATATTCCTCATCCCCACCCTTCCGGAGATCCCCACCACCATCATCTACGACGAGTCGGGGGCGCAAGGTTGGATGTGGGCGGGGATGTGGCTTGCGATGACCGCCGGCACTGCGGGATTCGTTCTCATGATGGCGATAGTTATCGCCCTGCCGAACGGCAAGCTTCGGCACCGGCGTGAGCGGACCTTCATGAGAGCCTCGTCGATAGTGGTCCTCCTTCCGACGGTCAGCCTCTTGGCGAACGAATTCGTCTACACCCACTCCCAGTCCTTCATAGGGGTCGGCGAAATAGCGAGCCCGCTATTCCTCGACGCGCTCGCTCCGGCGGGCCCCGTCCTGATAGCGCTCTTGAGCCTGGCTTATGCGCTCTTCATCTGGGCGGTGTGGCTCCAGGTAATGCGTTATCGCCGGTCGACCGAGCGCGAGCGCAGGCAGATTCGGTGGGTCCTTTTCGGAGGTGTCAGTGCGATAGGCCTCGGAGTGTTTCCATCCGTGCTGGAGATCGTCGGGTTGATCGGTCCGGTGGTGCACGGAAGCCTTGCATCATTGATCATCATCCCGGCCTTTTTGCTGTTCATGGGGTCGGTGGTGATCGCTGTGTTGGAACCGGCTTGGGCCGATGTCGACATTGTCATTCGCAAGTCCTTCGTCTACGGCGTTCTGTCCTTTCTGATCCTCTTGGTATACGTCGGAGCCGCCAGCGCCCTCGGAGTGGCTGCAGGGGCACGACTCGAGGTCGAGGTCGCCATTGTGCTCACCGTTGTGGTCGCTCTGTTGTTCCAGCCGGCTCGCAATCGCCTTCAGACGGTGGCAGACCGCTGGGTCTTCGGCGTCAGGCCGACAAAATATGAGGCGGTCGCCGAGTTCGGTGAGACCCTGGAGCAGTCCTCCGATCCAACCGAACTGATCCCCCAGCTCGTCGATACGGTCCGCCGGGCACTGGGCCTGACTTGGGTCAGCGCCGAGCTGGACGACGGGTCTAGGTCCACCACGGGTGACCGCCACGGTGAAGACCCGGTGCTCACGGTTCCGATACGCGCCGGAGAGGAAGACTTCGGGAGCATCGAGTGCGGTCCGAAGTCGGAAGGGAGTCTCGACGAGGACGAGCGGCAGCTGGTACGTACTCTGGCGGGACAGGTCGGTCTCGCGGTGATGAATGCGCGCCTCGCCGGGCGAATAGTCACAGCAGCCGAGTCTGAGCGTCGCCGGATCGAGAGGAACATCCACGATGGTGCCCAACAGGAGCTCGTTGCTCTGGTTGCCCGGCTGGGCATGGCCAGGTCGGCTGCATCCGAGGGTCGCCTTAGCGCCGAGGAGATAGATGATCTCCAAAGCGAAGCCAGCCAGATCCTGAAGGACTTGAGGGAGCTCGCTCAGGGAATCCATCCGTCTGTGTTGAGCGACGGAGGGATATTGGAGGCCGTGGAGGAGCGCTGCTCGAGGTTGCCGTTGAAAGTCACGGTCGATGCTCCTCAGGAGCTGTCGGCGATCCGGTACGACGACGACATCGAGGGGGCTGCCTACTTCTTTGTGACCGAGGCCCTGACCAACGTGTTGAAGCATTCCGACGCGAAACGGGTGACTGTCTCGCTTCGACCCGAGAACGGCCACCTCCGTCTTTCGGTCGTCGACGACGGGCATGGATTCGATGCTCTCAACACCCCACTGAACGGCCTGGCCGGCCTGAGCGACAGGGTGCAAGCGCTGGGTGGAGTGCTTGCCATCACGAGTAGGCCTAGCGGCGGTACCCGGGTAGACGCCACCTTGCCGGTAGATCGATGAGGGTCGTCATCGCCGAAGACCACTATCTGGTCAGGGAAGGAACCCGCCAGCTCCTCGAGACGAACGGTGTCGACGTCGTGGCCGCCGTCGAGAACGCGGAGTCGTTGTTGGAAGTGGTCGATCGGCTCGAGCCCGATGCCGTGATCACCGACATTCGAATGCCTCCAAGCAACCAGACCGAAGGCATCGAGGCGGCCCACCGTATCCGGGCGAAACACCCGTCTGTTGGCGTGGTCGTGTTGTCCCAATACGTCAACTCTCTCTATGCCTTCGAGCTGTTCCGTGAGGGAACGGCCGGCTTCGCATATCTGCTCAAGGACCGGGTGGGAAACGTCGAGGACCTGCTTCGAGCTCTCGACGAGGTGGTGAGCGGAGGCTCGATGATCGACGCCCAGGTCGTGGAGGGTTTGTTGGCGAGGAGACAGCAGCTTGCCGGCTCGCTGCTGGAGACACTCACCAAACGAGAAACGGAAGTCCTGTCCGAGATGGCGCAGGGCAAGTCGAACGCAGCCATCTCCGAGGCGCTCTTCATCTCCCAGTCCGCAGTCGAGAAACACATCAACTCGATCTTCGCCAAGCTCACACTCAGGCCGGAGGACGGTGAGTACCACCGCCGTGTCGCAGCTGTCTTGACCTTTCTACGAAATCGCGACCTGGGTTCGGCCGACGAGGTGTCCTAGGCGGGTCCCTGAGCCTGCCGAGATCTAACACGACGAACGGAACCGGGCTGTGGCCTCTACAGCATTGGTCCGTTGAACACAGGGTGAGGAAGGCTTCACCTTCCAATGTGGTCAGCCTGATTCCAGCGACCGATGCCCAGGGATAGTCTCGGTTCCAGAGGCAAGAGAGAGGCCAATCATGGGAGCCGCACCTCCTGGTGTCCGCACCTTGTTCCGAGCTGCACTGGTTCTGTTCGTGATCACAGTGGTCATCGGGATTCTGAACGGCATCGATGTCTGGGATCCGCCCCGCAACACTTTGCTGACCCATGTCCATTCCGGCACGCTCGGGTGGATCACCCTGGCGGTGTTCGGAGGTGCCATCTGGATGCTGGGCTCTCCAGGGGATCGCTCTGCAGTGAACCTCGCCTACTTCTCAATCATCAGCGTCGCCCTGTACGTCCTCGCCTTCTGGTCGGTCGACCTGACCACGACCAGCATCCAAAGACCCATTGGCGGCACACTGGCGTTCATCGCCATGCTGTGGATGTTCCTGTGGGCCTGGCGCAAGATGAGGAACAGACCCTGGGACGTCGCTCAGCTGGGCATGATCCTCTCGCTCGGTTTCCTGGTGTTCGGCGCGGTTTTGGGCGTACTGCTCGGGCTCCAGCTGGCGGAGATCGAGGTGGTCGACCCGGCCAACGCCGACCAGCTCTATGAGTCTCATCCAGGTGCGATGGTGGCCGGATTCGTCATCCTCGCCGGCCTGGCCTTGATCGAGTGGCTCATGCCAGGACGCGAGGTCCCGAGCGTTCGCGAGTCGAAGTCTGGTGTGGCTCAGATGCTCCTGTTGTTCTTCGCCGGCCTTCTGTTCGTGGCGGGATCGCTGTTTGCGGTCGATCCGCTTCTCCAGGCAGCGGGTGCTCTGCAGATGGTCGGAGCCATCATCTTGATCGTTCGCTTCAGTCGCCACCTCGCCCCGTCAAGATGGATGGGGCCACCGGTGAACCAGTTCGTGCGCATTGCGGTGGTGGGGATGGTCATCTCCGTCGGGCTGGTGGTCTATCTGATCGGCCAACTCTCCAGTGGAGCGGGCTTCGAAGACATCTTCCACATCGCCATCGCATTCGATCACATCAACTTCATCATGGTCATCACCAATCTGGCGTTCGCCATGATGTTGGCGGCTTCGGCAGTCGGCGACGCAGTGAACCGGATTGTCTTTTGGGGTGTCAACGTCGGTGTCATCGGCTTCGCTTTCGGTCTGATACTGGAGAGCGCGGTGGTGAAGAGGATCTTCACGCCGATCATGGGCCTCGCGCTCCTGTACGGGATCTATGTGTATCTGACGGCGGGCCCTGCCGACGAAGGCGCAAGGGCCGACGCCTCAGAATCGGTTGTCGGGTAGAGCGCGAAGTGCCCAGGCAAGAGGGAGCCATGCGACGTCGAACCGCCTTGTCCGTTGAATCGAGATCGATCGCCCTGATCCTGCCGGGGTCGTCCAGAGGAGTGACGATCCGGCGGGGGCACTCGCTTCGGGAGCATCGATGGTCCTCGTAGGCGTACTGCTCGTCTCGGGAGTCGCGTTGATGACCGTCGAATCCGTCGGCTACGTCCGGGGCGGCTACAACGGGTCTTTCTGGAGATTGCCCTTGGACGAGAAGCTGGACCACGTTGCCGCGCATCCCCGTGACTGGTGGTGGATCTCGATCTGGAGTGTGGTCGGGCTCTTCACCGTGACGGCGGGAGTGTTCGGTCTCGCCGGGATGCTGGCCGACGCCGGCGAGCCCGTCCTGGCTTATGTCTCACTGGGCGGATTCACCATCGCCGCGTTGGGATGGTTCTTCGGCCTCTCGGTTCAGACGACTGCCGTGTCCGAGGCTGCCGGGCAGCGAGCCGAGACGGGGGCAACTCCCGCCTGGGTCCACCCGCTGTGGAACGCTGCGTTCCTTACCGAGCTGGTCTACATCACCGGCTCGAACGCCGCCTACTCGTTGATGGGGTTGGGCATTCTGAGATCTGACCTGGTGGCCGACTGGGCCGGTTGGCTGGCTTTGATCGGTGGGGCAGTAATCGCCGCGGTCGTGCTGGCCATGCGAGAGGGCTTTCCGCAACTCGGGTACTTGCTGCCAGCGGCCATCGGCATCGCTCTCCTCATCCAGGCCGCCTAAGTTCGGCACTGGCGTCGACGCCCCCTTCGAGTGCCGGTGATTGTTCGGGGTGTGAGCCCTAGCAAGCTGAGGTAGCGGTAGCAGGCATAGTCTATTCCTTTTAGTTCTGCGGCTCTAGACCCTTCGAATGCTCCACTGGAGGATGCGCACTTCGAGGTCCAGGAACGGAATGTTCGGCCCTTCGATGTCAAAGATGAACTGAAGGTTGACTTCAATGATCAGGTCCTTCTCATGGTTGAGCACAAATCGAGCCGCAGGAACGTGCATCGGGGTGTACTGGACATTCACCGAACCGATGTGCCCCCCGTCGTCGATGATCGCAGGGCTCTCCTGTGTGAATCCGTCTGGGTATTCGATTTCGTCTGCGTTCGTGACATGCTGCCATCGCCGATATCTGGCATAGGTTGACGTGTCGTCGGACCAACTACCTGAAGAACCAAAATGCTGTCCGAGGCTCCCCGTCAGAAGGATCAATGGCGTCGACTCGTACAGGCAGCTGCGTTCCGGCATCCGCTGCCGTCCTAGGTAAAAGGTTTTTGAGAGGCTGATGTAGGTCCTCTCGGTCGGGCAGCTCCAGAAGCCACAAGGGGGTCCGGCGACCTCGGCGTCTACAACAAAATCACCGTCGGTCTCCGCCTCTACTCTCACGCCACGTAGCGCCCGCTCTGTCCCGACTGCAGACCAATGGGATCTCGCCCACCACATCTGTGCTGAGCTCACGAGGCATCCTTGTCGCCCGATCGGCGACGGCGCTGCAGTTCTCGCAACTGATCGATCTGCTTGTCCACCCCAAGCTTCTCCGCGATAAGGCGTTCGATCGAAGCCACGAGCTGGATTTCGTCTTCCGATGGCTGGGATCTGGCCAGATACCTTCCGAGTTCTTCTATGTCCTTCGATCGCTCCTCATCGAGCGTGTCCAGTTCTCTGATTAGTTCGTCAGGCAGATCATTCGCTTGGCCCATGAGCTTTCGTTCTGTCCACGTCGGCTCCATACAAACTTCCTTGGTTGCTCTCGAAATCGAAACTACACAGACTGGCTGCGTGAGGCTCGGGTGACAGATCAGGGCCGGCTGGGTGCCCGCAGCCTGTAATGCGGGTGAGGTCGGCGCCAGCTGTGGTGGACGGACCACGACCTAGGGCCCACGATGTAGTTTCGTTGTCAGTGGTAACCCAGGTTTGCGAGCTTTCCCTACTTGGGGGATTCTCGGTTCGAGTGGACGGCGAGGATGTTCTCGCCGAATCCTGGCGGCGCCGGCGCGCTGCCGAGCTTGTGAAGCTTCTCGCCATCGCCGACCGTGGCTCCGGCCTCGTCGGCGCTCATGGCGAGCTCACATACGAGCCTGCTCTTCCCGATCCCTGGTTCGCCACCGATCAGGACGATTTGACGTCGGCCTTCGGTGACCTCCTCCCAGCACGAGTTCATCTGCTCCCGTTCGGAACGGCGCCCAACGAGTGGTGGCTGTGACGCTGAGTCGAGCCACTCGGGGAACGGCGGTGACGACACACCCACAATCCGAAACTACGCGAGCAAGTAGAGGAGCGCCATAGCCAGATGTGGCCAACAGCAGCGCAGGGGCCGAATTCCTCTAGGAATTGCCCGTGTTGACAAATCAGCATGTAACAACGCATGCTGAATCGCATGTCAGGCACAAGCGTGCGTGTTGATCGAGAAACCCACAACGAGCTCAAGAAGCTGGCTCGCGACCTGGGGACGACAGTTGGTGAGGCCGTCGCTATCGCTACTCGACGACTTCGGCAGCAGCGCATGGGCCAAGACTTGAAGACCCCACTTTCAGAGGACGAGACGAGCTGGCTCGATGCCGATCTCGGGTGATGTCCTAGACCTCGAGCTTGGGTCGCCGACAGGTCGAGAGGCTGGTTTGCGGCGCCCGGTTGTGGTGGTAACCGCTAAGGAAATCATTGACGAATCGGCGAGTGTCGTGCAGGTCGTCCCCCTGACAACCACTACTCGCGCTTTCGGGTCAGAGGTGGAGATCCAAGCGGATGACACCAATGGCTTGGAGATCCACTCCGCCGCACAATGTCAGCACATCAGGTCCGTATCGGTGGACCGTGTCGAGTCAGTGAGGGGAAACGTCGGCGCCGCATACCTGGTGCGGTAACGGGGAGAGGCTTGCGGCTCGCGAGTTTCCGCGCAGCGTCGTGTTAAACGGGCTAATCGCCGGGCGGCTCGAATATCACACGTTCTCGAAGCCACGCCGCCGTCCACGCCTCGTCGACCTCCCCGGCGGCGATCGCCAGCATCGCTTCCTCGGCTTCGTCGACGTTGGGCGGGTCGGGTTGCCAGGCCCCGTGGTTCAGGTCGATGAACATGACGAGACAGGCCCAGGCAGCCCGCTTGTTCCCATCAGGGAGTGGATGGTTCCACGCGAGTCGGCACACCAATACAGCTGCTTTGTCGTAAATGTCCGGATAGAACTCCTCATCGCCGAAGCCAGCTTGAGGAGCATGTAGGGCGGAGTCGGCTAGGTCCGAGCGGGAAGCCTTGGCGAGAACGACCGCGTCGCTACCGGTTACCTGCTCGGCTAGCCAGAAGAATTCACCAAGGGTGATGTAGCGGGTCACCTAGCGAGGCGTTCCAAGAGCTCCTTGTCCCGCTCGAGGAGTTTCTTCGCGCGATTGGTGAAGTCTTTGTCGCCACGGACGCGCTCGATCTCATTTCTGAGGGCATCAACGATGAGTGAGTTCACGCTGGTCCCTTCCACGCGAGCCACAGCTTCCGCATCGTCAGCCAATTCGTCAGGGAGTCGTACGGTCGTTTGTTTGGTCATGACAACATGATATCACGATATCGTCATAGTGTGAGGTATCGCACCTGGTCCTTAGTTGAGCGATCTTGCGCTGACCAGGCGTACTAGGAGTTCGTGTCAAGCGGGCGCTCGGGAACTAAGTGCGGTGGTGGGGGAGAGGGCTGCGGTTTGTGCTTCAAGGGCAAGTGCGCTGGGTC
>ERZ869936.1962-NODE-1962-length-13099-cov-4.303205_pt1 | contig 13099 bp, 13 predicted proteins | sample MGYA00520876_ERZ869936 | MGnify/ENA primary metagenome ERZ869936 (study PRJEB32218, sample SAMN09650985) | biofilter metagenome | isolation source: enrty point of leading RO module | place: Saudi Arabia: Thuwal, RO plant located on Red Sea | collected 2016-02-17 ...
TGTCGCCCAGGTGCCCGACCGGCACGCCGACCTTGCCGACCTCGCCCTTGGCCAGGGGATGATCGGCGTCGTAGCCGGTCTGGGTCGGCAGGTCGAAGGCAACCGAGAGTCCGGTCTGGCCGCGCGCCATGTTGGTCCGGTACAGCGCGTTCGAGGCCGCCGCCGTCGAATGGCCGGCATAGGTGCGGAACAGCCAGGGCTTGTCGCGCTTTTGCGCGCCCGCCTTCCCAGCCGTCTCTCTAACCTCTGGCTTACCTTTGTCTTGCATACTCTTACCGTCCATTCAGCATCTCGCGGCGCGCCTTCGCACCTGCATCAAAACCGCGCGCCGGGGGCCATGATACCCCAGGCACCGTATCGTTTTATGTCTTACTCAAAATCCATCTGGTAATTAAGTTACGTTTATAGCGTCTAAATAGTAAATTTCAACCGATTTGTGCGTTGCAATATGACCCTCGAATCGCTAGGGTCCAGAGCCCCCGCCCCCGGTGCCGGGCCCACGTGGGGGAGGCTCAGATCAAGGAGACGGGACCATGACCGATGCCGCCGTGAAGCCGGGAAACGCTGACAAGTCAGCCGCAGGCCCCGCCAAGAAGGACCTGTACGAGGTCGGCGAGATTCCGCCGCTCGGCCACGTGCCGAAGCAGATGTACGCCTGGGCGATCCGCCGCGAACGGCATGGCGAGCCCGACAAGTCGATGCAGGTCGAGGTCGTCGACGTGCCCGAGATCGACAGCCACGATGTGCTGATCCTGGTGATGGCCGCCGGCGTCAACTACAACGGCGTCTGGGCCGGATTGGGCAAGCCGATCTCGCCCTTCGACGTCCACAAGGCGCCCTATCATATCGCCGGATCGGATGCTTCCGGCGTGGTCTACGCGGTCGGCAACAAGGTCACCCGCTGGAAGGTTGGCGACGAAGTCGTGGTGCATTGCAACCAGGACGACGGCGACGACGAGGAATGCAACGGCGGCGACCCGATGTTCTCGCCCTCCCAGCGCATCTGGGGCTACGAGACGCCGGACGGCTCCTTCGCCCAGTTCGCCCGCGTGCAGGACCGCCAGCTCATGGCCCGGCCCCTGCACCTGACCTGGGAAGAAAGCGCCTGCTATACCCTGACCCTGGCGACCGCCTACCGAATGCTGTTCGGCCACCGGCCGCACATCCTGCGCCCCGGCGACAACGTGCTGGTCTGGGGCGCCTCGGGCGGCCTCGGCTCCATGGCGATTCAGTTGATCGCGACCGCCGGCGCCAACGCGATCGGCGTCATCTCCGACGACGACAAGCGCGATTTCGTCATGCAGCTTGGCGCGCGCGGCGTCATCAACCGCAAGAACTTCAACTGTTGGGGCCGCCTGCCGGAAGTCAACGACACCGGCGGCTACGGCGAGTACATGAAAGAGGTGCGCAAGTTCGGCAAGGCGATCTGGGAGATCACCGGCAAGGGCAACGACGTCGATTTCGTGTTCGAGCACCCCGGCGAGCAGACCTTCCCGGTGTCCTGCTTCGTGGTCAAGCGCGGCGGCATGGTCGTGTTCTGCGCCGGCACCACCGGTTACAATCTGACCTTCGACGCGCGCTTCGTGTGGATGCGCCAGAAGCGTATTCAGGGCAGCCACTTCGCCAACCTGAAGCAGGCCAGCCAGGCCAACCGCCTGGTCATCGAGCGGCGCGTCGATCCCTGCATGTCGGAGGTCTTCTCCTGGGACGACATTCCGCGGGCGCACATGAAGATGATGCGCAACCAGCACCGGCCCGGCAACATGGCGGTCCTGGTCTCGGCCAAGCGCCCCGGCATGCGCACCATCGAAGACGCGATGGAGGCATGAGCCTGACCGCCGCGAACCGCGTTAAGGAGAACGCGCAAAACCACGTCCTCCCCGATCTGTTGCCGATGTGCGGCGCGGCATTAGGCGCGGCGGAGGCGTTCCAGGGTGCTGCGAAACGCGCGGTCGCGGCGCTGGTCGCGCCGGGCGGCAAGATCGACGGCGAGGCCTTGGAGCGCGAACAGTTCGCCGCGCATGGATACGCCTGGCTATCGACCTATGTCACCGCCTTGCGCGAGATGCTGCATTGGGCCGAGCGTCTTGAGGCCGACGGCGCGCTCGGCGATCTCGAATCCTTGATCCTGCAAGCCGCCTTCGGCGAATACCTGCAACAGATGACCGGCGGCATCGCGCTCAGCCAGGTCGAGATCGTCCGGCCCGGCGACATGGGCCTGGCCCGCGCCGAGATCGCGAAGCTCCACGACGACAAAGCGGTCGAGGCCCTGGTCGCGCGCGGCAACACCGGCGCGGCGCGCCTGCGCCTGGCCGCACTGATCGGCGAAACCCGCAACTTCGGCGAGGCGGCACTGGGCGACGAGACCTTGGAGATGGTGCGCGATCAGTTCCGCAAGGTCGCGGAAAGCTACATGGACGCCGCGCACGAATGGCACCGCAAGGACCAGTTCATTCCACTGTCGGTGTTCGCGGAGCTGTCGGAACTTGGCGTCTTCGGCCTGACCGTGCCGGAAGCATTCGGCGGCTCCGGCCTGGGCAAGACCGCCATGTGCATCGTGACCGAGGAACTGGCGCGCGGCTACATCGGCCTAGGCTCGCTCGGCACCCGCGCGGAAATCGCCGCCGAACTCATTCGCCTGGGCGGTACCGAAGCGCAGAAGCAGAAGTGGCTGCCCAAGATCGCCTCGGGCGAGGTATTGCCGACTGCGGTCTTCACCGAGCCGAACACCGGCTCCGACCTCGGTTCGCTGAAAACCCGCGCGGTCCGCGACGGCGATGTCTACAAGATCACCGGCAACAAGACCTGGATCACCCACGCCGCGCGTAGCGATGTCATGACGTTGCTGGCGCGCACGGACCCCGACCAGCCGGGCTACAAGGGTCTCAGTATGTTTCTGGCCGAAAAGCCGCGCGGCACCGACGCCGATCCCTTCCCGGCCCCGGGCATGTCCGGCGGCGAGATCAATGTGCTCGGCTACCGCGGCATGAAGGAATACGAACTGAGCTTCGACAACTTCGAAGTGAAGGCCGAGAACCTTCTGGGCGAAGTCGAGGGCGAAGGTTTCAAGCAGCTCATGGCGACCTTCGAATCGGCCCGCGTCCAGACCGCCGCGCGGGCCGTCGGCGTGGCGCAGAACGCGCTCGAGCTCGGTCTCGACTACGCGCTGCAACGTATTCAGTTCGGCAAGCCGATCGCGGCCTTCCCGCGCGTCGCCGGCAAGATAGCCTGGATGGCGGTCGAGCCCATGGTCGCCCGCCAACTCACCCTCTTCGCCGCGCGCGAGAAGGATTCGGAGCGGCGCTGCGACATCGAGGCCGGCATGGCCAAGCTGCTGGCCGCGCGCGTCGCCTGGTCGAATGCCGACAATGCCCTGCAGATTCACGGCGGCAACGGCTATGCCGAGGAATACAAGATAAGCCGCGTCCTGGTCGATTCGCGCATCCTCAACATCTTCGAAGGCGCGGCCGAGATTCAGGCCCAGGTCATCGCCCGCGGCCTGCTCTCGCCGGGACGCAACTAAAGTATCATCGCCGCATGATTTCGATTCGGCCCGAATCGCCTGAAGACCGAATGGCGGTCCGGACGGTCAACCACCGCGCGTTCGGCGGCGACGAGGAAGCCGATCTGGTCGAGCGCCTGCACGCGGATGGACTGGTCATCGCCTCCCTGGTCGCCATGTCGGGCGGCAAGGTCGTCGGCCACATCCTGTTCAGTTGGCTCTTAGTCGAATCTCAGTCGCGATCGATTCGCGCCGCCGCACTGGCACCCATGGCGGTTCTGCCCGGTCATCAGCGCCAGGGCATCGGCGGCGCCCTCATCCGCGCGGGATTGGAGGCTTGCCGCAATGCCGGCGTTGAGGCCGTCATCGTGCTCGGTCATCAGACGTATTACCCGCGATTCGGGTTCTCGGCGGATACCGCCCTCCGGCTCCAGGCCCCCTTTTCCGGCCCGGCCTTCATGGCCTTGGAACTGACGCACGGTGTTCTGGCGCGCGGAGGCCGGGTCGAATATCCGGCAGCGTTCGGCTTGGAACGGGGTTAGCCCTCACGCCTTGCCCCGGCGCGGGTTCATCGGCCAACCTGTCATGCCTGTGTTTTCTTAGGAATTTGGCACTAGCGTGCCCCGGCGTGCGCCTGGCGCATAGCGATACGGAAAGTTTAGTTATGGCCGTCGGCCCCTGGTCACCGATCCAGACTCAGATCAACCGATACTTCCCGCCGCCCGAGCACCCTTACGCGGTGCTTGAGCGCAGCATCGCGCGCCACGTCACGCCGCAAACAGCGGTTCTCGATATCGGCTGTGGGCGGACGGCGCCCAATCTCTCCAAGCTCAAGGGCAAGGCGGACAAGCTCTTCGGGATCGACTTGGTCGAGTTCCGCGACGTCGACCCGGCCCTATCGCTGCACAATCAGAGCGTCGAATCCATGCCGGCGATCCAATCCGACTCGATCGATCTCGCCTATTCGCGCAGCGTGATGGAACACGTTCAAGATACCGAGGCCGCGTTGCGTGAAATCCACCGTGTGCTGCGCGCGCAGGGGCGCTACATTTTCCTGACGCCCAATTTCTATGACTACGGTTCGCTCATCTCGTATTTCACGCCGAACCGTCTTCACCCGGCCATCGTCAAGGCGACGGAAGGGCGCGCGGAGGAAGACACCTTTCCCGCCTACTACAATGCCAACACCAAGCGCCGGATCCGCGCGCTCGCCGCCGCGACCGGATTCGAAATCGAACGCCTGGATTACATGGGACAGTACCCGAACTACCTGATGTTCAACCGGGCCGCCTTCTGGATCGGCTGTATGTACGAGCTCGCCATCGCCAAGATCGCGCCGCTGCACGTCCTGCGTGGCTGGCTGTTCTGCACGCTCGTCAAGCGGTAGTGAAAGGCGTTTGACAGGTCGCTAAAAAAGTGCGCCCTTCGTCCTTCGACAAGCACAGGGTGAGGGTGAACATTATTCAATCGCCCCGCCTCATCCTGAGCCTGTCGAAGGATGACACTGGGTAAGGACTCAGGACTTTTTCAGCAGCCGGCTAGGGTTTTTTGATCAGCCGATACGTCACCACGCGGTCGTTCCCGGAATCGGAAATATAAACAAGGTTGCCCATGATCTCGATGCCCTCGGGCGTCGTAAACACGCCGGGCCCCTTTCCCCTTCGACCGGTACCTAGCGTGAGCAGCAATGCACCATTGGGGCCGATCACCTTGACCTGATGATTGTTCTTGTCGGCCACGATCAATGTGCCGTCGGGAAGGACGTCTTGGTACCGCACGCCGTTGAAATCGTAGGGCGGGCCCTTCAACTCCCGCTTGATTTTAAGATCGGGCGTCAGAAGCAGCATGCGGTCGTTGCCCGCATCAGCCAGCCAGATATCGCCGCCCGGCGCGCGTTCCAGGTCGTGCGGAGACGACAGGTCCTTCAGCTCTGCAACAATGGCGCCGTCCTTGTAGGCCACGACATTGCCGGACCAGGCCCCGGCCACATAGATCCGGCCGTTGGGATGCGCCAGCACGCCTTCAGGTCCGCGCATGCCGCCATCCAGCTGCCCGATCAATTTGCCGTCCGCGCCAGCCATCTCGTAAATCGTCACGCGGTTATTATGGGTATCGGCGACGTAGGCGCGTCCCTTCGCGTCGAAATCGATGTCGTGCGTGCCAGACTGATGGTCGGCGCCGAAAGCCGAGATAAATTCGAGCGTTTTAGGATTCAGTACCGCGATCCGGTTGTTGCCGACATCGGAGACGAACAGAAACCGGCCGTCGGGCGAGAGTTTCAAATCGTGGGGATTTTTCAACGCTGCCGTGCTCGCCCCCAGGAACTCGGCCTCGATCGTCGCCGCCCAGGCGGGCGAAGCGCAATATGCCGCCAACAAAATTGTGGCCAAACGCAGAAACACATTATGCCTTTTCGTAGTCATAACTTTCCGAGCACCACAATGTCGCCATCTGGCTTCATCTGCGCGACAACGATTTCGCCCGAACGCGTGTAACTTCCCGTAAGCGCAGTGATGTTGACTTGGTGCGTGACCAAAACCAAGGGCATATCGTAATCGGCTGAGGCCAGCCATGCCTTCAGGGCCTCTGTTTGAGGTTCCCGTTGCTCCCGATCCGCGAAGAACGAGTTGAGCGACGGCAGTACTTCAACGGGGCCAAGATCGAGCAGCGCAGCCGTTTCCCGGCAACGACACCAAGCGCTGGTATAGACCCACGCCCGCGCAATACCCTGGGCGCGAAAATTCGCCCCGATCTCAATAGCCTGCCGGCGCCCGGCGTCCGAAAGATTTCGCTGAGTCGCGCAGTCGCTTAGATTGAACCCGGGTGGATCTCCAGTACCAGGCGCCAGCGCGTGACGCATCAGCGCAAACGCACCGCCAGTGCGCAACGCATCCCACAAGGTTTCCTTGTCTTGGGCATATACGGGGCGCCCGATCGCGGTCAGCACCAAACAGGCGGTCAAGACCGCCGCGTTGACGATTGCGACGAGATCAACACGGCATCGCGCCAACTGCGGCATCGGACTCCCAACATAGATTTGCGCGGATGAGGCGCGAATATTCTGCGTGGCCTTCCAATACACGTCAATGCACAACCCTGATCGAGTCAAAATCGTGGGCACCCGTTGACATCCTGATGAAAACTTCCGACATCGTCGCGAGTATTTTTCTCTGTGACCCCCTGACTCCATTCATCGGTGGCAATAAGCAAGGGTTCGCGTGTCGGCCGACATCGCCGGTTTCGCCATGGCACATCGTCTTCAGGGCAACGCCAGCTGCTTCATGGCTTGTTGTCATCGATACAATTTGAGCAAATGGCGATCCTGGCCAAGAATCTGAGCGGCGTTTGTACGCGTGCCGTGGGTATCGCCATTGTCATGGGCATGGACTGCCTTCTCGACACGTCCCAGGGGAATCGTCATAAGAATCCCTGGCAGGACCAAGCCTCAAGGTTTATATCCGTTTTATGAATGCGATCGTTCCCATCATCGCGGGCCTAGCCCTTTTGGCGGTCCTGGCGGTGCTCATGACCGGTGTCGTCGGTATGGCCAAGGGCGGAGACTTCAACCGCAAGTATGGCCACGCCATGATGCGCTGGCGAGTCGGGCTGCAAGGCGTGGCGATCCTGCTGATCCTGATCGCGCTCATGCTGTCGCGCGGCTAAGGCCGGTCGAAGGCGATCATGGTCAAGCTGACCCGCATCTACACCAAGGGCGGCGATTCCGGGCAAACCTCGCTTGGTGACGGCGCGCGCGTCGACAAGCACGATCCGCGCGTCGCCGCCTATGGTACCGTCGACGAGGCTAATGCGGCCCTCGGCTTGGCACGGCTTCACGCGGATGGCGATTTGGACGCCATGCTGGGCCGGATTCAAAACGACCTCTTTGACCTGGGCGCCGACTTGTGCCGCCCCGAAAGCGCCGGCAAGGAGGACAAGGCCCTGCGCATCGCCGCCGCCCAGACCGAACGCCTGGAGCGGGAGATCGACGCGATCAACGAAAAACTGGCCCCGCTCAACAGCTTCGTGCTGCCCGGCGGGACCCCGGCGGCGGCCTACCTGCATCTGGCGCGGACGATCGCGCGCCGGGCCGAGCGCGAGATCACGGCGCTCAGCCAAGAGAGCGCGGTCAATCCCGAGGCGGTCCGCTATATCAATCGCCTGTCCGACCTCCTGTTCGTCCTGTCCCGGCACGCCAACGGCGACGGCGCCCAAGACGTGCTCTGGCAGCCGGGCGCCAACCGCTGAGGCCGAAGGGCCGGACGGAAAGGCTATTTCTGGCGGAAATCCTATGTTTCTTGCCGGTTACGGTGCGTTGACAGCGGCAGTTTCCTGCACTTATTGTGCGACTGCGAAATACCCACTGGGGGGAGAACCGGCCGCGGCCTACAGGCCCGTGGGCCGGTGCCTTGTGCCCAACGATAGCAACCGACAAACGGCAGCAGGCAAGCGATGAAGGTTCTGGTTCCCATTAAACGCGTCATCGACGCCAACGTGAAGGTCCGGGTCAAGGCCGACAAGACGGGGGTCGAACTGACCAACGTCAAGATGGCCATGAACCCCTTCTGCGAGATCGCGGTCGAGGAGGCCGTGCGCATGAAGGAAGCCGGCACGGCGAGCGAGATCATCGCCGTTTCGGCCGGCGGCGCGCAGGCCCAGGAGACGATCCGCACCGCGCTGGCCATGGGCGCCGACCGCGGCATCCTGATCCAAAGCGACGTGGCGCTGGAGCCGCTCGGCATCGCCAAGTTGCTAAAAGCCGTGGTCGAGAAGGAGTCGGCGGAACTGGTGATCCTGGGCAAACAGGCGATCGACGGCGACAACAACCAGACCGGCCAGATGCTGGCCGCGCTTCTGGGCTGGGCCCAGGGCACCTTCGTCTCGCGCATCAAGCTGGAAGACGGCACCCTGAACGCAACCCGCGAGGTCGACGGCGGCCTGGAGACCGTGGCCTTGAAGCGCCCCTGCGTGGTCACCGTGGACCTGCGCCTCAATCAGCCGCGCTATGCCTCGTTGCCCAACATCATGAAGGCCAAGAAGAAGCCGATCGACACCTTGTCGCCCGAGGATCTGGGCGTCGACGTGACGCCGCGCCTGACCGTGGTGCAGGTGGTCGAGCCGCCGGCCCGCAAGGCCGGCGTCAAGGTCGCGAGCGTCGCCGAGCTGGTCGACAAACTGAAGAACGAAGCGAAGGTGATCTGAATGAGCGTCCTGATCGTCGCCGAGCACGACAACGCCGGCCTCAAGCCCTCCACGCTCAATACCGTCACCGCCGCCGCGCAACTGGGCGGCGACGTCGCCATGCTGATCGCCGGCAGCGATTGCGCCGGCGCCTCGGCGGCCGCCGCCAAGGTGCCGGGCGTCGCCAAGGTCCTGGTCGCCGACAGCGCCGAATACGGCGCCTCTCTGGCCGAAAACCTGGCGCCGCTGATCGTCAAGCTGGCATCCGGGTACAGCCACATCCTGGCGCCTGCCTCGACCTTCGGGAAAAACGTCATGCCGCGTGCCGCTGCGTTGCTGGACGTGCAGCAGATCTCCGACATCAGCGGCATCGAAGGGCCCGATACCTTCGTGCGCCCGATCTACGCCGGCAACGCCATGGCGACGGTCAAGTCCGGCGACAAGATCAAGATCCTGACCGTGCGCACCACCGCCTTCGACGCCGCGCCCGAGGACGGCGGCTCGGCGGCTACGGAAAGCGTCGAGGCGACAGGCGACACCGGCTTGGCGAGCTTCGTCGGCCAGGAACTGACTAAGTCGGAACGGCCGGAGCTGACCACCGCCGGCATCGTGATCTCGGGCGGGCGCGGCATGCAGTCGGGCGAGAATTTCGCCATGCTGGAGCGCATCGCCGACAAGCTGGGCGCCGCCGTCGGCGCCAGCCGTGCGGCGGTCGACGCCGGCTTCGTGCCCAACGATTACCAGGTCGGCCAGACCGGCAAGGTGGTCGCGCCCAATATCTACATCGCCATCGGCATTTCCGGCGCGATCCAGCATCTGGCCGGCATGAAGGATTCCAAAGTGATCGTTGCGATCAACAAGGACGAGGAGGCGCCGATCTTCCAGGTCGCCGACTACGGCCTGGTCGCGGACCTGTTCCAGGCCGTTCCGGAGCTGGAAAAAGAACTCGGGTAAAGACCGGGCCGCGCCCCGGCCAAGACCCTCTAGCAAGGCAGGATACATGGCGAAGCAAGCGAGCGCCGAAGGCGAGACCTTCGACATTCAGTCGGTCGGCGTGATCGGCGCCGGACAGATGGGCAGCGGCATCGCGCACGTGTGCGCGCTGGCCGGGCTCGAGGTCACACTGTCGGATGTCAGCAAGGACCAACTCGAAAAGGCGCTCGCGACCATCGCGCGCAACATGGACCGCCAGGTTGGCAGCGGCAAGATCGCGGCCGCCGACAAGGACGCCGCGCTGAAGCGCATCGGCACCGCGACCGACTATTCCAAGTTCGGCAACTGCGACGTGGTGATCGAATCGGCGACCGAGAACGAAGAGATCAAGCGGACCATCTTCAAGGAACTGTGCGCCTCGCTGAAGCCCGAGGCGATCATCTGTTCCAACACCTCCTCGATCTCGATCACGCGCCTGGCGGCGGTGACCGACCGGCCGGCGCGCTTCATGGGCATGCACTTCATGAACCCGGTGCCGCTGATGAAGCTGGTCGAGCTGATCCGCGGCATCGCGACCGAGGAACCGGCGTTCCAGGCGATCCGCGACCTGGCGATCAAACTCGACAAGACCCCGGCGACCGCCGAGGACTTCCCGGCCTTCATCGTCAACCGCATTCTGCTGCCGATGATCAACGAGGCGGTCTACACGCTGTACGAGGGCGTCGGCTCGGTCGAGTCGATCGACACGGCGATGAAGCTGGGCGCCAACCACCCGATGGGGCCGCTGGAACTGGCGGATTTCATCGGCTTGGACACCTGCCTGTCGGTGATGCACGTGCTTTATGACGGCTTGGCCGATTCCAAGTACCGGCCCTGTCCGCTGCTGGTGAAGTATGTCGAGGCGGGCTGGCTGGGGCGCAAGACCAAGCGCGGGTTCTACGACTATTCGGGCGAGAAGCCGGTCCCGACCCGCTGAGGCGGCGTTCCCTGTTTTTCCCTGCTCATCAGGGAAAACACACTAGCCGCGCAGGGCGGCGAGCTGTTCGCCGTAGCCGTCCGGGTTCGCGGTCACGTCGATCAGGCAGGGCCCGCGCGCATCCAGCGCCTGCCGTAAGGCGTCTTCGAACGAGTCCTCCGGCCCGACGCGCCAGGCGGTGCAGCCCAAGCCTCTTGCGGCGGCGGCGAAATCGACCGCAGGCGTACGCACCCCGCGGGCCGGGAACTGCAGGCGCTGCTGCTTGATATCGATCAGCGACAGGGCGGCGTCGTTCACGACCACGACCAGGATCGGCAGCCCCAGACGCGCCGCGGTCGAAAGCTCGGCCAGGCACATGAGCAGGCCGCCGTCGCCGCTGAGCGCGATCGCCGGGCGTTCGGGCTCGTGCAGCGCCGAGGCGATCGCCGCCGGCACGGCGAAGCCCATGGTCGAAAGGCCGTTCGATTTCAGCACCCCGTGCGGCTCCAGCGCCGGCCAGCGCGCCATGGCGGAGAACATGTGCGCACCGGCATCGACGGCCAGGCGCGTGCCGGACCGCGCCGCCTGGGCCAGGGCGTCGACGAGGCTCTCGGCGGTGTGGCCCGCGCCCTTGAGCGCCAGGCGTTCGCGCAAGCCCGCGCGCAGGTCGGCGATCTCCGCCAAGCTCCAATCCGTAGCCGCCGCCCGCTTCGCCAGGGCCGCCACATTTGCCGCGAGATCGCCGTCGAGCGCATGCGCCGGCGCGAAGGGAAACTCTTCGGAGACGCCGCGCATGACCACGCCGACCGGCGCCGGATAGGACCAGCGCGCCGGAATCATCTCCACCGGGTCGAGCCCGAGCATCAGGATCGCGTCGGCCCGCGCCAGCACCGCGCCCTCGGCCGCCGCGCCGGTGAAGACGCCGGCGAAACGCGGATCGGTTTCGGGCAGCACGCCCTTGGCCTTGTAGGAGACCAGCACCGGACAGCCGAGCCGCGCGGCCAAATCGCCGAGCGCCGCCGGCACCCCGGCCCGGCGCGCCTGAAGGCCCGCGACCAGAACCGGACGCCGCGCACCCGCGAGCCAGGCGGCCAGGTCTTCGATCGCACGCGCCTCCGCCATCGCAAGGGGCGGCGCGGCCTCGAAGGGCGCGGCACCATGCGCAACCTCCGCAGCCACCGGCGCGCGCGCGTGCCCGACCGAAAGGTCGAGGTGCACCGGCCCCTGCGGGTCGATCCGCGTCAGGTGCAGGAGCCGGTCGAGTTCGGCGCCCGCGCTGTCCGGCGTCAGGCGCAGGGTGCCCTTGGTCACGGGCGCGAACAGCGCCTGCTGATCGAAGACCTGATGCGGGGGTTTAGGCGCGGCACTCTCGCTCGCGTCGGTGACCAGGATCAGCGGCGCGCGCTCCAGGCTGGCGTAGGCGACGCCGTTGACGGCACTGGCCGCGCTTGGCCCGATGCCGGTCAGGACCACGCCGGGCGCGCCCGACAGCTCCGCGCCGACCGCCGCCATCAGGGCGGCGCCGGTCTCGGTCCGGCACAGCACGAAGCCGATGCCCTGACGCTCGGCCGCCGCGATCAGGTCGAGGCTCGAGCCGCCGCCGGGCACCCCGAACAGGCGCGCGACGCCGAGCGCCTTGAGTCGCCCGGCCAGGTGATCGGCCAGGCGGTCGGCGCGTTGCGCGGTCACGGCGGGCGGTGTCATGGGCTTTGTCATGGGCGGGGGCATTCTCCGACAAACCCCGCCGGCCAGGGAAGGACTTTGGCGGGGGCAGCCTTGCGGGGGCAGCCATGCGGGGGGCAGCCATGCGGGGTCGGACATGGGGGCGGACGGTCACTTGACTTGATGACATCGATATCACAGTTGCGTAGTGTGTTTGCTTGGTTCGAACATCCTTGGGGAGACGAATCATGCACGCAAGCTTACCGCGCGCGGCGCTCTTGGCCTGTTTGGCGGCCGCCGCGTTCGCCATGCCCGCCCAGGCAACCCCGAAAACCGACTGCGAGGAGGGCCTGGCCAAGGCCGAGGCCCGCTTCAACGCCGGCGTCGACCGCGGCGCGGTCGACAAGGTGCGCAAGGCGATCAACAGCGCCCGCAACCTGCGCGACCAGGGCAAGTACAAGAAGTGCGCGGAAATCGCCGCCAACATCAACAAGCAGCTGGGCACCAATTAGGGCGCGGGGCGAGGGTGTGCGCGACGGGCGCGCGTAATGTAACCCTCTCCCCGTGGAGACCTCTGCGAAATCAACTTATCCTCGCCCTTCGACAAGCTCATCCTTCGACAAGCTCAGGATGAGGATAAGTGTTTCAAATTGTGCCCTCATCCTGAGCCTTGTCGAAGGACGAGGGCGCCACCCCCGCACCGAACTCACGCGCCCGACAGGACCGGACTGCCCCCGTCCGCCTCGCCCCCGTCCGCCTCGCCCCCGTCCGGCGCGTCCCCGTCGAGCGCGTCTACCGCCTCGTCGTCCGTGCCCAGGCGCCGGGCCATCTCGTCGAGCTTGGCGGCAATGCGCTCGCGCGCGCTCATG
>ERZ869936.1963-NODE-1963-length-13090-cov-10.837284_pt1 | contig 13090 bp, 15 predicted proteins | sample MGYA00520876_ERZ869936 | MGnify/ENA primary metagenome ERZ869936 (study PRJEB32218, sample SAMN09650985) | biofilter metagenome | isolation source: enrty point of leading RO module | place: Saudi Arabia: Thuwal, RO plant located on Red Sea | collected 2016-02-17...
AGGTATTTCATATTAAGAATATAATTCGTAGTGATTGTTAATGTTGTCCTCGATTGCGGAGCGGTTGGCGGATTGGTCGGAGGCGTAGATGATTAACTCCTTCATACTTCCATTTAAGTATAGAGACAAGACTCTCGCTGCACCTATTATAACACCTCCAGTGTATCCATCCGTACCTGCATTTAAGGCACCAGTCGTCCCATTAAGAGAGCCGAAACTTTGACTTGATACAGTTGATTTTTGTACGAAGTGCAAATTTTCATTGGTATCAACAGTGGCATATTCTACGTCAATAAGCCCGCCAAAATAAGCACTGAAGTGGGTTGACGTTCCATATATATAGTGAGGGTCAGAGTTTGAGCCGTTATCACAGAAACTATAAGTATTTAAATTGTCTTTTAGTTTTGCTACGAACACTGTAGTGTCAGCTTGTCCATTTGAACTGATTGCACCTGTGTATCTTAGAAAATCATCAACGCCATCAAAATCAATTCCACCCGCAAGCAAGCTACCAGCATTGACAATCTTGGGTTCGTTGGTATCCGCAGTAGCAACAGCATCATTGCCATTACCTGACTGGTCGTACCAAGTATTCACGAAGCCGTCCTCAGCGGGCGTATAGAGTCCGTAGTGGTTGTTGATGTTGGACTCAATCTTGAAGCGGTTGTCGGACTGGTCGGACTCAAAGAATATAATTTCCGCAACAGGAATCGAACCCGAATCAGTAAGTCTACCAAGCGTCGTAAATGGAGCAGCACCACTACCAATGTTTTGGGTTCCACTAGTAGATACAACTGCGTTTCTAAATACCTGTACATCGTCACTACTGTCCTTAAACACAGAATCGAGCCGTTGATTTGAGCCAGCCGTAGATACCGTAAAAGTTTTAAAAACTACAGGAGCGTAACTTTCAACTCTTACACTTGAAGAAGAAGTGCGTATTGAGGGTGAGTTTAGAGAACCTTTTAGTACATAAGGTTGAGAAGCACTCTGCCCTGAGTTTACAACAAAAGCAGAATAGTTATCTGTACTGAGTGATGAGTTTAAATTAAGTTGGGAATTTCGGAGGTCAACACCATCAGCAATCAAAGCACCCGCCTCAGCAATCTTGGGCTGGTTGCCAGCAGTATCCTGCGTGGCATCGTTGCTGTTACCGCTTTGGTCGTACCAAGTGACTACGGATGCGTCCTGATTGCCACCCTCAGTTAAGAACTCACCCAGCGTTGTCACTGTGGTGTCGCCTTGGTCAGAACGAGCAACAATAGAAACATTGCTTACTGTAAAGTCACCCTCAGCAGATACAAAGGCAACAACGGAATAAATATCCGTTGCGGTTAAATCAAAAGAATAACTACCACTGGATGCTATTAAAGGTGACAAGTTGGAGACATTGCTATCAGACTCCAAGGCTGGTCTTAGTGCAACATAAGCGAGTGTGGTAGAGTTAAGCGTGACATCAAAGGAGACGGTTACAATATCTCCACTTGAGCCTTCCCCTATAATGTAACCACCCGCCGATATGGAAGAACAGGCTGCGGAAAAAGAATACAAGCCATCCGTAGTAAACGTATCATAACCTGCGCCACCAGTTCTATTCTGCGCTACCGAAGTCGGGAATATACTGTCCGTTACGTTCGTAATAGCAGAGCTAGTGCTTACCTCGCCATTGGCATCAAAGGCTACGTTGACCTCGACATAATCAGATGCCCTGCGGACACGTACTGCGTCACCTGAGTAGGCTGAGCGTACCTTGCGGAGACTGTAGGCGGCTGCTGCTTCGCCAAAGGAAACTACGCCTTCGCTTGTTCTAAAGGTACCAAGTGTGGGAGGATTGGAAATCGCCCAATTTGAAATCTGCCAGGGGTATTCGACATCATCAAAACCAATGGTAGTTACGTCAGATTCTTCGCCATCAAAATCCCACAGTCGCCAACGTGGTTGACTACCCAATTCTTTGTAATACCGAATATAACCATCACCACTTGGTTTTTGCCATCCAAACTGGTTCAAGGTAAAGGTGCCATTAAGATTTACGTTTTGCGCACCACTAGCGGTAAACGAAGTGACCAGCGAGGGGTCAGGAATGTCATCAGCAGGGAGAACTGTCTCCTGTTTGCCGTTTACCCAGTTAGCTATCTTGTTTACGTCCTGAGCCTTGAAGTCTTTCTCTTCGTTGTCAGCGTCACGGCGTACCTTAACTACCTTGGTGGAACCAATGGCGTCATTGAGGTCACGCAAGCTATACGCGGCGGCGGCGCCACCAACCACCTTGTCCAACAAGGGGCGTGATTGACCGGGCTTGTCGCCATACTTTGTACCAGTAGGGCTACGGTCGATGGTAATGGTTGAAGAACCCCCATCAGCGTCTTGGCGCGTCATGGTTCTTACACCAGCAAATCGGTCTCGATTGATGGTTAGCGTCTTGTCGGGTTGTCCGACGGTCGTGACGGTGAGGGTTCTGTCAGCCATTATTAGTAAGGAACATTAGCACCGATGCCTTGTGAGCCTGTCTTAACAGTACTACGGCGAACGGTAAGGGCGGAAACTCCGCGTTTCTTAGATGCTTGTGGACGGCGGGTCTTCGTCTCAATCTTCTTTGCCGTAGGCGTGGGAGGCGGGGGAGGTGCGGGAGGTGGAGGGGGAGGTGGGATGTCTGGTGCTGAGCCCATAGTTATTTTATTTTAGTGTTAAGGATGTTATCGTTCTGGATTTCATATTGATGCCGTAAAAAATTAACTACATGACGTTGCCCATAGTGGAACACTAAGTAGTTAGATGGGGTATCGAATTCAAAATCCTTTTTAGGGTATGCCCCCTCTAAGGCGTCTATAAGACTTTTACTTATTGGGGGAAAATCAAAATCTTTATTCATATTAGTGTTATAGGTCGTTTAGTTCTGAGGGAAGCTTACCACTTTCGATAAGCTTGCGGGTTTCAACGAGACACATAGCGTTCCACACGATAGCTCCACCGTGGTCTTCACTGGTGTCTCCTTCCATAAACTGCCAGAGATGGCGATACAAGGAATCAACGTAACGACTAAGAGGAATACCTTTCCTCCAGTTGTCACGTCCATACTTGGTTGCCCCATCCTCAAAGCGCCGGGCGACAGCCCTAAGCGCAGTGAGCGGGATAAGACTAGGCATACCTTTGCCAGACATAGCGTCGCGCACGGCGCCAGTGCTGAACTCAGAGCGTTCGCCCGAGTCAGGTAAAACAGAATTAGTCGATGTCTTTGTAGTCACTAGTGAGGTTTAGTTCAAGTTGTTTAGGACGAATGTGAACCGCTACAAGTCTGCGGATGATTTCGTTTATTTGCTTTTTGTCTTTGATAATTTGCGTGGGTGCCATAGTTGTATTTGTTTTGTTTCTGTGTTGTAATCCTCGTGTCTGAGGATATAGGATAAGCGAGCGGTGAGTAGGGCGTCTTCTTCTGTCAGTCCTTTCTTTTCGTAAAGGCTAACAACAGACTCCCAAGTAGCGCCATGCTTGTCTAAGTGTCGTTTAGCTGTAACCGCCCCAACGCCTTTGATACCTTCAAAGCCATCGGTAGCGTCGCCTGTAAGCGTTTGTACCAAGTGGTTATAGTTAGCTTCCTCTAGGGTGTGCTGTTTGCGCTCTCCTGTCAAGTTATTAAACCAGTCGCAGGGTAAGGTAGCAAAGTCCTTGTCCCCGCTCACAGCGATAGCGTCAGGGTTACCTGTAGCGAAGATACCAATAAGGTCGTCAGCTTCCAAGCGGGGGCTGGACATACAATAGTAGTCGTCGCCCAGGCGGTCACGGATAGCCGAGAGCCCTAAAGGTTTCCGTTTACCAATGCGGTTAGCTTTGTAGTTAGGAAAGATTTCATGTCGGAAGGTAGACCCGACAGTAAAGAAAAGCATACAGTCATCAACCCTAAGTGTTTTGATGACGTTGGCAACGAGGTCTCGGGCAATGCCCACCGCCTCGTCCTCGATGCTGTGTAGCGTCCAGATGCCGTCCTCCCAGCGGGTCTCCACCTCGGAAGCCGCCGCCGCTTTGTATACTATCATGTCTCCGTCTATTAATGCTGTCTTACTCATACTAGTGGGTCTCCGCCCAATTACTTCCAATGTTATATTCACCATCCAGAGGACAGCGAAAGTTTAAGACCTTGCCAGCTTTGGCAATGGCTGATACAAAACAACGTCCGAGTTCTTCAGCGTGTTCTTTGTCACAACTGAACTGAACCTCGTCGTGGATGTTGGCGTGTAGCTTGTAGGGCTTGGAAGCCATACGAACAAACTCCACCAAGGCTTGCTTCATTATAACCGCACCAGCGGATTGAAGAAGAAGGTTGAGGGCACTGTGCTGGGAGCGACAGGGCAACTCGCGTCCATCCAGTCCAATCAAGAATGAACGACGCTCTAAGGAACTAGCCACAGCATCAATGAGTTTCTTGATGGCTGGGGTCTTACTCATAAAGGACTTCTTGAGACGCTTACCGTCGGCGCTGGTACCTTCTACAATCTTACCAATCTTAGCATCGCCAGCACCATACAGGAAAGCGTAGATGAAGGTCTTGGCTTGGTCTCGGGTAGAGAGCCCGGCGGCGTTCTGGTTAGCTGTGTGAATGTCACCTTCAAGAATCTCTTTAGCGTATGCTCCCTTGTCCCACGAGTATAGGTAGTGTGCCAGACAACGTAACTCAAGCCCCGAGGCATCGACGCCTACTAAGACCTTACCTTTTGGTGCGGTGAAACAAGACCGACATTCTTCACCATACTCGGCGCGAACGGCTGGGACTTGAGCTACGTTTGGGTTCTGGTGGGTGCAACGACCAGACAGAGCGCCGTTGGTGTTCACGCTTCCGTGTATAACACCATTGCGGTGGAGCTTGAGCCACGCTTGATTACCTTCAGCTACTTGACCGAGACGCTTGGTGATTAGCAGATAATCACACAACTTCAACGCGGCAGGGGTGCCTATGTCTTTTAGGACGCCTTCGTTGATTGCTGGTCGTTTGCCTTCATAGGCGGTGGGTTTCCATCCTTGCTCCAGTAGGCGCTCGCATATCTGGTCGCGGCTGTTGGGGTTAAAGGGAATCTCTTTGGTACGCTTTGGACCTTTCTTTATCTCGGAGGCTTTGTGTCCTGCCTCTACTAAAGCTTTCTTAGTCTTGGATTGTGTGCCGTCAGGCGCTACCCACATGTGGCTCTTCATCTCTTCCACAGCAGGTTTGAACTCGTCGGCTAGTTCCTTGGACAGCGCAGCACGGCGAGCCATGAGTGTGCTGGTAAGTTTCTCTGCCGCTTCGACATCAAACGTGAAGCCGTTAATCTCTTGGCGACGCATGATGGTGGCGAAGCGCATCTCTAGCTCCAGCATCTTCGGGGAGGGCTTGCGACGCATGAGGTAATCAAACAGAGTCTTTGTTACCAGCACGTCCTGCACACAGTAGTCTTCCATCTCTTTGCTCCAAGCGCTCCAGTCCTCGGTCTCTCCGTGGTCGTCCTTGTGTTCACCAATGCGCATACCCCAAGCCTTCAAGCTATGGGAGCCAATCAGTTTAGTAGGGAAGTCTTGACGTTTGAAGTCGTCGTTGCGGAGGTCGGGGTAGATACAACGAGCCATAACCACCGTATCCAAAACAGAGGGATGACGGAAACGGTATAGCTTGTTGAGGGCGGGGTAGTCAAACCCGATGGCGTTGTGCCCGACGATGTGGTTGTGGCTACTCAGTAACTTGAGTCCTGCGTCCATACTGTCGGAACGAAAGCGATGTACGCCCTCGCTGTTGACGACCACCATGCAATGCACGGTCTCTAGGTCGCTGAGAGTTGACCAGTCCGTGATGGCGTTGGTCTCGATGTCGAAGTATGCTGTTGTGTTATTCATGTGTGTTCTATTTAGACGTAGGTATCAGACTAGTCAACTTTAATAATACGCCTTTACTTGTGTTGTTGTCTCCGCCCCTGCGGTCTGCTTTGGTTCCTTTGAGCGGCTCGACTAGTTCTTTGAGTTTAGCTGTGGGGATGAAGAGCTTGATGTCTTCAATCACAAAACAATAATGTTCTGCTTCCGACCGGGAGATGCCCGAGGGCTTGCCGCGTGATTCATACTCTATAAAGATGTTGCCTGTCTTGACGGCTTTGAGGTCGTTCTTGACCTCTATCTTTTGGTTAGCAAGCATCTCTCCTACGAGACGCTCAGCGGCTTGACCTACTTCAAGGTCGTATCGGAAGTTAGAACAGTAGTCCATATATTAGAATGGGGTATCGAGTGAGTCCTCCGTCATGCGTCCTGTTATCTTATCGTAGAGCAGAGAACAAGCAACGCCTGTCTCTCCAGTAAAACGATTCTTAAGAACACGGACAGAAGATTTGTGGCGGTCTTCCACGTCCTGCTGGTTACGCTCCAGTCCAATTACAATGTCGGACAGTTGAGCGATAGAGGCAGAGCCGCGGAGTTGCGCGAGAGAGGTAATAGCACCGTCCTCGTGTCCCTTACCTTCGGGACGCTTGAGGTGGCTGACAAGGATAAGACCAATGTTGGTTTCCTCGACCAGCGAGCGGAGCTTGGTCATCATGTTGTCGATGGTACGACGTTCGTCGCCTTCGGAAAGACCAGACACTACGATGCTGAGGTGGTCAAGAACCACATACTCAACATCGAGTGCCTTTGCCATGTAACGTATATGGCTGATGAGATTTTCTGGTTCCATAGAACCCCAATGGTCGTACAGAAAGAAGCGACCAGAGCCTACAGTCTTCTTGAAGCCTTCGTTATAAGCTTCGTCGGGAGTAAAGGGCTCGATGTGTAACTGGCGCCCAAGTTCAAGACCGAGGATACCGTTGGCGGTGCGCTCGATGGATTCCTCCAGGGCGATGTAACCAATGCGGTTCTCGCTGGTAGTCAGGATGTGATGTGTTATACACTTACACACATGACTCTTTCCGATGCCTGAACCAGCGCAGAAAGTAACAATCTCTCCGCGACGTATACCTTTAGTGGATTCATTAAGACCAGAGAAAGGGTAAGGTATTGAGTCATTTATTTTAGGAGTGGTAAGTCGTTCAAGAAGTTCAGAGCCATCAACAATGTCGTCGGGTCTCCATACCTTAGCATCCCAAAACGCGCGGATGACTTCTTCGCCACGCCCCGCGACCAACATCTCGTTAGGGTCTTTGAGTGGGAGCTTGGCTATCTTACACTTACCAGCAGGGAGGATGTCTACCACCTGCTCCACAGCTTTACGTCCTTGCTCGTCATTGTCGAACATGAGGATGACTTCTTCCCAAAGGTTGAGCCATTCCATGTGCTTCTTAAATACAGACTTGGCGCTCTGCGCACCAGAGGGCAACGACACAGCGGGCCATTTGTTGCCGTTGAGTTGGCTAACAGTCAACGCATCAATCTCGCCTTCGGTGATGACAACCTTGCGACCACCATTGGGCCAGATATGTTGACCAAAGAAATAGGAAGGCGTACCGCTACAACGGAATGACTTGTCTGGCATACGATACTTCTGTGCAACAAGACCTCCATCGAGGTTGTAGTAGTTAGCGATGTGGCACGGCTTGCCGTTGACTGCTCCTACTTTGTAGCTGTACTTACGGCAGGTGTCCTCATTGATGAGGCGGCTGGGGAGAGCGGCGTGCTCACCCTGCACAAAGCCGTTGCGCTTCATAGGCTCGGAGTCAGGGACTTCAACAGCCCCGGAACCTTTAGGTTTAAACTCTCCACAGCTATAGCATTTGGTGGAGCCATCTACATTGATTGTGAGTGCGTCGCTACTTCCGCAGTCTTCGCATGGTTGGTGTGTTTTTAGTGCTACTAGATTATCCATTCCTGTGGTATTCGATTGTGTGCCCATTTAAAATTATGTTTGTCGCACCATTGTGCGTATGTGGTTTTACTCTTCTTGCTCAGTGTGTTGTGAGCGTTTTGAAATATAAAGCGGATGTCAATGTCGGGATTGTTCTCCCTAACCCGCAGGTGTTTTGTACGGTCGCTGGGAACCCAGTAACCTTTACACTCAATGACTATACCGTTAGGTAAAATAAAGTCGGGAGTGTAGACACACTCACGAGTGTATGTAAGCTTCAAGGACTCATAGTCGAAGGGAGCCCCCGCCCTTTCCAGAGCGGAGGCAACTCGTGCTTCAAACTTTGAGCGATACTTACGCTTAGAAGTCATACGAGTCTTCGGAGTCCCCTGCGGTTACAGGGATAGGCTCGTCGGTTGTCTCGGCGACAAACCCGCCTTCAACTCCATCGAAACCAAACGACTCGGAGTTGTTTCCTCCACCGTATTCTACCAAGTCGATTACTTGGACAGCACGGAGACGGAGGGTACATCCAAAGCCTTGGCTAGATACGAACCAGAACGAAGGCTCAACCGAGGCACGGAGCGTGGAACCGCTTCCGATTTTAGGTGCGGAGTCCATCTTGTTTCCTTGGCTGTCATACACAGCAACGGAGAACTCAATGAGACCTTTGGATGTATTACGCTTAGCTACTTGCTTGGCGTAGATTTCGTAGTCACCATCGTCGGTGACGCGTACAGGAGAGGACGCCGCCTTGCGGAGTGTCTTACCTTTTTCTTCGCACTCTTTCTTATAAGCGCGTTCAAACATCGCATCATAGGATTCCTTGAATGCGTTGTAGTCAGCTTCGGAAACGTGAAGCTTACAGGTGTAGACACCATCCTCATTGAACTTAGTATCTGGATTGTCGATACGTGGATAGACTGCTTTACCTTTGGGTGTAGTGATTAGTTTACTCATATGTTTTACTTTTGTTATTTTGCGTTAATGCCGATATTGGCGAGATTGCTTAGCTGAAAAAATAGGTGCTGTCTTTTACCTGCGTCGGGTCAAGGTTGCCGTAGTCAGGAATTGGAGGAAGCACTAGTCCCTCATGTTTGTTCATTAATTGATGACTCAAGTCTGCCAACAAGTCAACACTAAACATCGAAGAAAATACATTTCTTAACGTTTGTCCAAACTTATCACAGTTATTGCTATGTGTTCCATAGCTGTCGTGTATCATCGAGAAGTCATGGATGCCATGTTCTTTGTGGGCGTTGTATACCGACAGGTGTAACGCCGCGGCATCCAAGCTGTGAACAAAGTTAGGACTGATGGCTTGCCGGTTTTTCTTTGGGGACAATTGCTCAGTCTCTTTATACCATTTGATGTGAACCCCCTTGCCCCCGATGTAGGTGGTTACCTTAGCGTCCTTCATCTTTTTGTAGTCCTGTAAAACTGGGAACCCTGAAGGTGTTACCCAAGAGAGGTCAAGACCCTGGGTGGTTAGGGTCTTTGATACTTCTTGGAGCCAGGTCATTGCCTGTTTTGGTCTATCCAGAACTTCGTTGATTGACTCCCACACAACGGAAGCCAAGAAGCTAGTGAAACGAAAGCGGTCTTCGTCACCAAAAGGTGTGGACTTTGTTTTCTCTACTACGTCTCTGTACCAATCATCAACGTAGGAACGACAGCTATACAGCGTGCCTCCGTAGGGCCATACCATTGTAGGACGCTTGGTGAGCTTTCGGTCGATGCCAAACTTAATCCACAGCGGGGCGTAGGGGTTGTCCGACTTCTTTAGCTTCTCTACAACTAAATCCGCAACGACGCCGTAGATGTCAGCGGGCACATCTGTTGGCGTTACGTTAGTGGAAGCCCCTCCCTGTTCGTCCCTCATCAGCAAGCTGAGTATTTGTAGTCCGTTGTTTGTTGCGTCGACGGAGACAGGGAGGAAGCTTTCAAAAGAACCTTTGGTGGTGTACTGTGCCCATTCAAAGCACCATGCTAGGAACTGGAAGGGGTCGTCCGCTTCCGTCCATTCTAAATTCGTCTTGGGGTCGGCGGCTATCTTCTGAGCCATCTTGCGGTTATCTACAGCCCATTGCCAGCGCCGGTCCAGCGTGACCTTATCGTTGCCCCAAGTGTTTGCACCGTGGATGCCCAGCCATCTAGCTTTTTCATCTGAGTTGATGCGCTCGCCTCTACCAAACATAAGCAAACCTCTGCTAACGTCAGACGCCTGTATCTCAAGGAACGAAGGTACGTTGTAGATACGACCGCGGAAGTCAGCTTGGGATGGGTAGAAAAAGCGAGCATCTTTAAACTTGTTGGCTATATAGAAAACCTTAGAGATAAGAACCCGGCGCCCCCTGGAGGATAGGTTAGACTTGTAAATCTCCCCTAGGAACCTCCGCCATTTACTGTTTACTTCGGGGTTCGTGTGAAAGTCTTCGGGCGGGTCGGGGAAAGGTTCTTCTTCTCGGCTCGGCATTGAACCGACAACTAGGTTGTTCTCCCACGCCCACTGCGCTGTACTGAGAACTCCGTTGTTGATACGCCACGGAGTACGTTGAATGAGGTTACACGCCTCCATTGGTATCGGTAGCTCGCCTTCGATGGAACGGAGGTACTCCATGTTAGGAGTCTTGATAAAGGGAAGCTTCGGGATGCTGGTGCCTTCGGTGTCGTATCCACCTCCCCATACGCCCTTCCAGTCCAACGGAAGTTCGACAGTCGGAAGCCAGAAGGGTTCCATGAGTTCTCGGTTTTGTCCAAACTCTTCAATCCATTGGAGCGTCTCTTTGGTGGCGGACACGTACCTTACTGGACGCTTACCTGCTTTCTCTAGGACGTAGATGTATTCAATGATACCGGTGCTGGCACGTAGAAGTTCGATAAGGTTTAGCCCGGCATTGAGCTTGTCGGAGTGACTCCAAGCGTCCCAAGGCTCCATCAATCCCTTAGCCGCCTCCTTCTTCATTGAGTCCTTCACGTGTCTTGTCTTACGTATCTGACCAGTCTTACGTGTGGCGCCCAAGATGATGCCTTCCCCTTTGTCGGGGTTGTTCTCAATCAAGAAGCGACATCGAAGTTCATCCTCAATGCGAGACCCAAGATACAACGACGCCTTCGCCATTGTTTTGCGGACGCTGATGCAGTCCAATATAGATTTAATACCAATGAACGCCACCACCTTCTCGGGCAAGGTGATGATGTCCTCTTGGTAGCGTGCCTTGTTCTTACCGCCGCGGTGGGCAGGGCGGTTACGTATTTCATCCAGATAATCCTTAATGGCTTCCGCATATTTAGGCAGAGAGGCTCGCATAAGGCGTTGACCGTAGTTGGTCTCTAGCTCTGCGTTGCGTTCCTTTGCCGTTTCTACTTTGGAACGATAGCGACCAATACCGAGGGTCGCCATGTCTTCATTAAGGGTTTTCTGATTCATACTATTCTTTACTGCCTTCGTTCAAGATAACACGTTCTTGAAGGCGAGCTATCTTTTTCTTCATGCCTTCGATGTCATTATTCAAGGTCTCGTTCTGCTTAGACAAAGCATCACAAGCTTTTGTCATTGCGTTAAGACCACGAACTAAGACGGATTCGGTGTCAGGCTTGAACATAGGGTGGCTAGTTTTCTTTGCTTGGGTCATAATGTTAGTCAATTTTAAAGTTCAACTTTAAATATGTCGTTGATTATCAGTAACATGAGTTCAATAATGCTAGTCATATTACTAGTCATCAAACTCATCAAACTCATGAAACTCATCTTCCATCTCCGCTCTTTCAATATCATCCGCTAACTCTGTAATAGCGGTGTCAACGCAACAGGCGGGAAAGATACTGTGCATGAAATATCGAAACTCTTCCAAGAGTTCGTGAGCCTCTTCCGCTCCAGAAGTTATTTTGAATTTGTTGGGTCCGAGGTTAGGTAGGTGTATTAGTATTTTCATAGTATATTATTTATATAAGTCTATTGAGTAAGGTTGTAAAGGCTATTGTTGCGGTTGCGGGGACGACTCCGTTGCCCAAGAGCCTAAGTCTGTCCACCCGACTGGAATGCCCATTAGTTGTTCTACCCACGCAGGGTTTAACTCGTGGCTCTTCCCATTCGTACTGCTGTTCGTTGGGTCTAGCAACCCACCTTCGCTGTACGCTTGGACTGCTACATCCAAGGTATCCATTGACACCTTTCCGTTGCGTATGCGTCCCCCTTGGTAGCCTCCCTTGTGCATCCGAGTCGTGGCTGTGGGCCAGTTCTCTGGGTGCACCTGCTCCCGAAGGTTGGCTGGTTGGGTTCTCCCCTTGCGGGAGGTCTCGAACTGCCTCTGAAGGGCTTCTGGTGACCTCTGAGCCATGTGGTCGAAGGTGTTCGGCGTAGCCCATGATAAAGACCCGCTTTCTCTGGTGAGGCGCTCCTGTTTCACACGCTGTAAACAATCCTGCCGTTGCGCTGTAACCCATTCCTTCCAACTCTCGGAGGACATATCGGAGAACTGACTCGCCTTCGGCTGTTTTGGCGCTGATGATTCCTTCAACGTTTTCAAGAAAGACAATTGAGGGCTGGCATTGTCGGATTCCTTTGGCGATGTAGGGGAACAAGTGTCGTGGGTCTTCCACGCCCTTCTTAGTCCCTGCAACGCTGAATGGCTGACAAGGGAACCCTCCTGAGAGGATATCCACGCATCCACGAAACTTGTGGTATGGGAAGGTTCTAACGTCCGTGAACACAGGCGCGGGAGCCAGGAGACCGTTTTCCATCTTTGCAACCAAGTTCGCCGCACAGAATGCTTCCCTCTCCACGTAAGCGATTTCATGCAAAGAAGGGAAAAGTCTTCTGAGTCCATGTCCAATGCCTTCATATCCTGAACAAAGGCTGAGGTGTGTAATTGTTTTGGTAATATCCACATTGTGTATGAGTTGAAGGTTAGTAACAAATGATGTCGGTGGAGACGCGGGGCGGCTTCATGCCACGCTGTGCGTAGAAGTAGCGATAACCTCTGTCGATGTCGTCGCGGAGTTGTTTTTCCCACGCCGAGGCGAAGGTCTTCTCGTAGTCCATGCCAAGCTCGCGCTTACTGCGCGTGCGGGTGCGGACTCGGGAGGCGGTGATGGTCTTTACTGTGTTTTTCATGTGTACTTTAGGTTATTATTAAGAAAGAACTTTGAGTGTGCATTAAGTGAACTATGAGTCAATACTTATTTAGTACTTATTTTATTGATAATATAGACACATATTTCATAGAACACTTATAGTGTAGCGAAACCCGGCTGTCAAGTGGAAAGATGAAAAAATTTTGCCAGCCCCGACGCTGTGAT
>ERZ869936.1964-NODE-1964-length-13087-cov-5.963475_pt1 | contig 13087 bp, 11 predicted proteins | sample MGYA00520876_ERZ869936 | MGnify/ENA primary metagenome ERZ869936 (study PRJEB32218, sample SAMN09650985) | biofilter metagenome | isolation source: enrty point of leading RO module | place: Saudi Arabia: Thuwal, RO plant located on Red Sea | collected 2016-02-17 ...
CTGAAGCTCCGCCCGAAGGAAGCGTCCGAGGTGCTCGCCCGGCGCAAGGAGGAAGCCGAGAAGAAGGCCGCCAAGGCCGCCGCAAAGGCAAAGGCGGATGCCGAGAAAGCCGCCAAGGCGAAGGCCGAAGCCGAGCAGAAGGCCAAGGAAAAGGCCGACGCACCACCCGCCGACGCCGAAAAACCCAAGGAGGAGGGATCCGAATGACGCTCTTGCTCGCCCAGGCCGAAGAACCCTCGCTGTGGTCGCCAGAATGGCTGCCGTTGCTGCCCCAGCGGCTGGTCGTGGACCTGCTCACGAATTGGGGTGCCCCGGATTGGCTGGTGTCGCTGGCTGCCACCGGAGTCGCCGCCGGGGTCGTGCTCGGCGTCTTCATGACCGCTTTCGCGCTGCTGTCGCTGATCGAGCGCAAGACGCTCGCCCGCGTCCAGAACCGCATCGGTCCGAACCGCGCCGGCCCGTTCGGGATCCTGCAGCCGGTGGCCGACGGCATCAAGATGCTGACCAAGGAGGACATCGTCCCGGCCAAGGCCGAAAAGCTGCTCCACCTGCTCGCCCCCATCCTGATCGTCGTCCCCGCCATCCTCGCGCTGGGCGTGATCCCCTACGGCCGCGAATGGACCCCGGTGCCGATGGAACTCGGGCTGCTGTTCTTCTTCGCCGTCGGTTCCCTAACCGAACTCTCGGTCTTCATGGCCGGCTGGGCCAGCGGCTCGAAGTTCCCGATGCTCGGCGCGATGCGGGCGATCTCGCAGATGGTCAGCTACGAGCTGCCGCTGGTGCTTTCCGCCATCGCCGTGATCATGGTCTCCGGCACGCTCTCGCTGCCCGACATCGTCAACCAACAGGGAGGCTTCCACCTCGGCTTCCTCCCGGCCTGGAACATCCTCACGCCGTGGGGGCTGGTCGGCGGACTGGTCTTCTTCGTCGCCAGCATCGCCGAGGCCAACCGCTGCCCCTTCGACCTGCCCGAGGGTGAGTCGGAAATCGTCGCCGGCCACATGACCGAATACTCAGGCTTCAAATACGCCCTGTTCTTCATGGGCGAATACCTCGGGCTGTTCGCCATCTCCGGGCTCGGCGTGACCCTCTTCCTCGGCGGCTGGCAGGCCCCGCTGCCCGGGCTCGACTTCGTGCCGTCGTGGATCTGGTTCTTTGGCAAGCTCGCGGCGATCATCTTCTTCTTCCTGTGGATCCGGGCGACCTACCCGCGCCTGCGGATGGACCAGTTGATGCGCTTCGGCTGGCTCGGCCTGATCCCGGTCTCGCTGCTGACCATTCCCGCCGCCGGCATCTGGACGCTGCTGTGGCGCGCCGACCACGGCCTGCTCGCCTGGGTCATCACCGTGCCGCTGCTGCTGGTGCCCTACGCCATCATGACGGTCCTCTTCAACAAGCGCCTCGTCCGCGCCAACCGCACCTACCGCTTCGCTGAATCATAAGTCCTATAGGACCCATAGGACCTATCTCCCATGATCTCTCTTTTGATACTCGCACCGCTCATTCTCCTCGCCGCGCTCGGGGCGGTGTGGAAGGCGCGTCCGGTCCATGCGGCACTGCTGCTGGCGCTCACCCTGTCGCTCGGCGGCGCGCTCTACATCGCCCTCGGCGCCGGCTTTCTCGGCCTGGTCCAGTTCATGGTCTATGTCGGCGCGGTCGCGGTGCTGATCGTCTTCGCCCTGCTGATCACGCGCCCGCGCGACGAGACCGAGGAAATCGCCCGCCGCCCGAAATCGGTGCTGCCCGGCCTGCTGTGCACGCTGCCGCTGGTCGCGGTGCTGCTCTACGCGGTCGGCCGCAACGTCGCCGAACCGGCTGCGGAAGCGAAGGAACTGCCGATCGAGCGGATCGGCGAGCTGCTCTTCACCACCCACGCCCCGGCGGTGCTCGCCGTGGCCGTCCTGCTCACCGCCGTGATGCTCGGCGCCGCGCTGTTCGCGCGCGAACCGAAGTCCTTTGGAGTGCGGAGGCTTGCCTCCGCTTTGGGAGCTACCGAAGAGCTCGGCTCCCCGCAAAGCGCCGACAAGCCCGCTCCTGCTTTCCAAAACCCACCCACCACCAAGTAGCCCGAAAGCGGAGGCAAGCCTCCGCACTCCAAAGTTCCATGAACCCCCTCGCCATCCTGCTGACCCTCTCCGCCGTGCTCTTCGCGCTCGGCCTGTTCGCGGTGCTCACGCGGCGCAACGCGATCCTGGTGCTGGTCGGCATCGAGCTGATGCTCAACGCCGCCAACCTCAACTTCATCGGCTTCTGGCGCTACGGCCCGCCGGACCCGCAACTCACCGGCCCGATGTTCGTGCTCTTCGGCATCGCGATCGCCGCCGCCGAGGCCGCCGTCGGCCTCGCCATCATCCTCATGGTCTTCCGCCACACGCGCTCGACCGATCTCAACGCACCGGACTCGCTCCATGGCTGAAGCCCTCACACCGCACCTGCCGGCCCTGCTCTGGGGGATCCCGCTGCTGCCGATGCTCGCGGCCGCCGCCATCGCGTTCCTGCCGAATGCCCGCGGCCGCATCGCCTCGAAGCTCGCCCTCGGCGCGCTCGGCCTTTCCTGCGTGCTCGCGCTGCTTGCCGCCGCCTGCACGCTCACCCCGGGAGAAGACGGTCCCTTCCGCCTCTCGACGGTCGTCGATTGGTTCACCTTCGGCTCGACCCGGCTGCAGGTCGGCGTGCTGCTCGACCCGATGACCGCGGCGATGATCGCGATGGTCACCTTCGTCGCGCTGTGGATCTTCATCTACAGCACCGGCTACATGGCCGATGAGAAACGCTTCGGCCGATTCTTCGGATTCCTCTCGCTGTTCTGCGGCGCGATGCTGATGGTCGTCCTCGCCAACAGCCTGCTGCTGCTCTTCGTCGCCTGGGAACTGGTCGGTCTCGCCTCCTACCTGCTGATCGGCTTCTACTTCGAGAAACCCTCCGCCGCGGCCGCCGCGCAGAAGGCCTTCATCACGACCCGCGTCGGCGACATGGCCTTCTTCCTCGGCATGATCTGGCTCTACCGCCAGACCGGCACGCTGCTCTTCTACGACGGCGGTGACGGCCTGCTCGAGTCCGGCGCGCTGGCCTCGCTGGCCGGCACGACCACGCTCGGTGGCCTCACCGTTTCCGCCGCCGCGGCGCTGCTGCTGCTGGTCGGCGCGATGGGCAAGTCCGGCCAGGTGCCCCTGCACACGTGGCTGCCCGACGCGATGGAGGGCCCGACGCCGGTGTCCGCCCTGATCCACGCCGCGACGATGGTCGCCGCCGGGGTCTTTCTGGTCGCCCGCGTCCACCCGATCTTCGCCAACGGCGGGGACGTCACGACCGCCCTGACCGCCACCGCCTGGATCGGTGGCATCACCGCGCTCTACGCCGCGCTGGTCGCGGTCGCCCAGTACGACTTCAAGCGCATCCTCGCCTACTCGACCGTCTCGCAACTCGGCTTCATGATGGTCGCGCTCGGCACCGGCGGCGTCGGTGCGGCGATGTTCCACCTCATCGCCCACGCCTTCTTCAAGGCGCTGCTGTTCCTCTCCGCCGGCTCGGTCATCCACGGCTGCCATGGTGAGCAGGACATCCGCAAGATGGGCGGCCTGTCGAAGCCGCTGCGCCGGACCTTCCTCGCCTACTCGATCGGCATGATGGCGCTGGCCGGCTTCCCCTTCCTGTTCTCCGGTTTTTGGAGCAAGGAAGCCATCCTTCACAGCGCCGAGATCTGGCCCGGCGGCAAGGGGCCGTTCGCGCTGGCCGTCGCCGCCGCACTGCTGACCGCCTTCTACATGACCCGCCAGGCGCTGCTGGTTTTCTTCGGAAAGCCGCGCCAGCCCGGTGTCGAGCATCCGCACGAGAGCCCCAGCGTGATGCTGGTCCCGCTCTACGTGCTGGCCGCCGGCGCGGTGCTGCTTTCGATCATCGCCACTCCCTTCTGGCCGTGGTTTGAAAAGTGGCTGCACGGCGAGGTCGCGCACTTCCACGGCGGGGCCTTCGGCGAACACGGGGCGATCTTCCTGCTGATCCTCTCGCTGGCACTGGTCACCGTCGGCGTCGGCGCCGGCTGGGCCGTCTATCGCCGCGTCTCGAACGACTCCGGCGCGCCCGACCCGCTGTCCGGCAAGCTCGGCCCGCTGTGGCGCTTCCTTGAGAACGCGATGGGCTTCGACGCCCTCTATCAGAAAGCCATCATCGGCCCGCTGGCGAGGCTCGCCTCGCTCATCGACGCCCTCGAGCGCGGCCTCATGGTGCCGCTCATGGCCGCCGGCGAGACCGTCCTCAAGGCCTTCGGACGCCTGACCGGCGCCGGCGACGAACGCGGCCTCAACGCCGGCTTCGACGGCGCCTGCTCCGGCCTGAAACGCCGCGCCGCCGGTGCCTCGCGCGCCCAGGCCGGCCGTATCCAGCCCTACCTCCGGACCATCGGCCTCGGCGTCGCCGTCCTGCTCGTTCTCTACCTCTGGCTCTGATCCCGCCATGCTGCTCACTCTCATCCTCGCTCCCCTCGCCGGTGCCGCGCTTCTCGCCGCGTGGCGCGGTGCGGGCGATCGTGCCGCAGGGCGCCTCGCCGCCTGGTGGTCGCTGATCCCCATCGTGCTGGTCGCCCTGCTCGGCTTCCGCGGCGCGAATGCCCAGGGCCTCATGGCCGACTGGAGCCTCGACTGGATCCCCGATGCCGGCATCACGCTGAGCTTCGCCGTCGATGGCACCTCGTGGCTGTTCCTGCTGCTCACCGCGCTGGTCACCGCCTTCGTGCTGGCGGTATCGATCCAAAAGGGTCTCACCAGCCGCAGCTACGCCGCGCTGATCCTGGTCATGGAAACGATGCTCCTCGGCGTTTTCACGGCTCGGCATTTCATCCCCTTCTTCCTGGGCTGGGAAATGACCCTGATCCCGGCCTACCTTCTCATTCGCCTGTGGGGCGGCCCGAATGCCCCCCGCGCCGCCCGGCGCTTCTTCATCGTCACCCTCGGCGGCGGCGTCTGCATGCTGCTCGGCTTCCTCGCGCTGCAGATCGGGGTCAACACGATGGACTTCGGCCAGCTCACCGAGATGGCCTCGAAAGGCGAACTCGCCGCCGGTCTCGCCACGACCTTCGCCGGCACCGGCCTGACCGGCCCGACGCTGCTGCTCACCGTCGCCGTCGCCGTCCTGCTCGGCCTCGCGGTCAAGATCCCCATCGTCCCCTTCCACGCCTGGCTGCCCGACGCCTACGCCGAGGCCCCGACGCCGGTCACGATGCTCCTCACCGGCCTGCTGTCGAAGATGGGCGTCTATGGCCTGCTGCGCGTCTTCCTTCCGGTCTTCCCCGAGGTCTATGCCACCCTCGCTCCGTGGCTCGCGGCGCTGGCGGTCGCGACCGTGCTGTTAGGCGCGGTGGCCGCGCTGGCGCAAAAGGACCTCAAGCGCATCCTCGCCTACTCGTCGGTCAACCACCTCGGCTACTGCGTGCTCGCCGCCGCGGCGGTGGTCGCCAGCCAGGGCGACCGCGAGTCGGCCTCCTCGGCGATTTCGGGTGCGTTCCTCCAGGCCTTCAACCACGGCATCATCGCCTCGGCGATGTTCTTCGGCATCGCGATCCTCGAGTCGCGCTCCGGCGGACTCCGCGGACTCGATGACTTCGGCGGCCTGCGCGCCCGGGTGCCGGTGCTGTGCGGCCTGATGGGCCTCGCGATCTTCGCCTCGCTCGGCCTGCCGGGACTCAGCGGCTTCATCGGCGAGTTCCTCGTCTTCAACGGCACCTTCGGCCTGCTGCCCTGGGCGGCGGCGGTGTCGGTGCTCGGCCTGCTCTTCACCGCGATCTTCCTGCTGCGCCTCATCCGCAAGGTCTTCCACGGACCGCTCGGCCAGCTCGGCTCCAACTGGGCCGACCTCTCGGCCTCCGAACGCTGGCTGTTCGCGCCGGTGATCGCGCTGATCGTCATCCCCGGCCTGTGGCCGCAGGTGCTGCTCCAATTTCTCAACGCCGACACGCTGCGGCTGCTCGATTTCCTGAAGCCATGACGCCCGCCTGGACCATCCTCTCCGCCTTCGCCGGTGCCCTGCTGGTGCTGCTGCTGCCCGCCCGCAGCGCGGCGCTGTCGCGGGTCATCGCGCTGGCCGCCGCGATCGTCGGCGCACTCGCCGCCGCCGTCGGCTGCGTCGCCAAGCTCGCCCACCCCGACGCCACCCCGTGGTCGTTCGATCGCGACTGGATCCCCAGCCTCGGCGCACGCATGCACCTGGCCGCCGACGGACTCTCGCTGGCCCTGCTCCTTCTAACGGGCGTCGTCGCCATCGCGGGCATCCTGTTTTCCTGGAACATCGACAAGCGGCAGCGCGCCTTCTTCTCGCTGTTCCTGACGATCATCGGCGGCGTCTACGGCGTCTTCCTCAGCCGCGACGCCTTCCTGCTCTTCGTCTGCTACGAGGTCGTGATCCTGCCGAAATACCTGCTGATCGCGATCTGGGGATCGACCCGCAAGGAATACGGCGCGATGAAGCTGACGATGTATTCGATCGGCGCCAGCGCGCTGATCCTCGTCGGTCTCGCGGCGGCCTACGCCGCGGCCGGCGGCACCAGCTTCGACCTCCAACACCTCGCCGCCGCCGACTATTCGCCGGGCTTCCAGGCCTGGGCCTTCCCGGTGCTGTTCCTCGGCTTCGCGGTGCTGGCCGGCGTCTGGCCCTTCCACACCTGGGCCCCGACCGGTCACGTCGCCGCCCCCACCGCCGCCTCGATGCTGCTCGCCGGCGTGGTGATGAAACTCGGGGCCTTCGGCGCCTTGTGCGTCGCGATGCCGATCTTCCCCGAGGGCTTCGCCCAGTGGCGCGGCGCGATCGCCGGTCTGGCCGTGATGGGCGTCCTCTACGGCGCCTTCACCGCGCTGTCACAGAAGGACCTCAAGTTCGTCATCGGCTACTCGAGCGTCAGCCACATGGGCTTTGTCCTGCTCGGCCTCGCCGCGGCCACCCACTGGGGCCTGCGCGGCGCGGCGCTGCAGATGATCTCGCACGGCATCATCGCGGGGCTGCTGTTCGGCATCGCCGGCCGGGTCGTCTATGCCCGCACCCACACCCGCGACCTCGCCGAGCTGCGCGGCTTCGACCTGTGGCGTTCGCTGCCCGGCGCGGCGGTCGCCTTCACCCTGGCCACCGCCGCTTCGATGGGCCTGCCCGGCTTCAGCGGCTTCGTCGCCGAAATCTCGGTCGCGATCGGCCTGTGGGAATCCTTCCCGCTGCTGCTCATTCCGCTGATCCTCGGCATCGTCATCACCGGCGCCTTTTCGCTGCGCGCCCTGCAGAAGGCCTTCTTCCCGGTGCGCGGTGAGACCGACGCCAAGCCGCCCAAGCTGCCGCCGCTCACCTGGCCGGAAATCACCGCCATCGTCCTGCTGCTCGCCGTCTCGCTGGCGATCGGGATCTATCCGAAGCCGTGGATCGTGCTGATCGACGACGGCCTGGCCTCGCCGCTGTTCCAATCGATTCTGCCGTGAACTACTCCGCCCTTTTCCAGCAACTGCTGCCCGAAGTGATCCTGGTGGTCACGGCGCTGGCCGTGCTCGGCACCTCGCTCGCGATCGAGGCGCGCGGCAAGCCCGCGCCGCTGAGCGTGGTTTCCAGCATGACCTGCCTCGGACTGCTGCTGGCAGGCGTGTCGCTGATCCTCGTCCCGGCCGGCGGCGACGCCGCCACCCCGATGCTCGCCCTCGATCCGCTGGCGCGGCTCTTCAAGGGCATCGTGATCGCGCTCGGCCTGCTCGCCGTGCTGCTGCCACCGGCCAAGGACGAGATCCGCCAGCCCGGCGAGTTCCACGCGCTGCTGCTGTTCGCCATCACCGGGCTTTCCCTGACCGTCGGCACCAACCACCTGCTGTTCCTCTTCGTCGCGCTCGAACTCGCCAGCCTCTCGCTCTACCTGCTGGCCGGCTTCCCGCGCACCGCCCGCGCGTCCGAAGCCTCGCTGAAATACTTCCTCTTCGGGGGCGTGTCCGCCGCCTTCCTGCTGTTCGGACTCAGCCTGATCTACGGCTTCTCGCACGCCGCCACCCTGCCCGAGGTGGCCGCCGCCCTCGCCGCCGACCCGACCTCGCCGCTGGCCCTCGCCGGCCTCGCGATGATCCTGGCCGGCCTCGGCTTCAAGCTCGCCGCCGCCCCCTTCCACTACTGGGCGCCCGACGTCTATCAGGGCGCGCCCGCCACCAGCGTCGCACTCGTCGCCGCCGCCTCGAAGGCCGTCGGCCTGGTGGTGCTGGTGCGCTTCCTCCTGATCGGCTTCCACGCCGCCGGCGGCTCCGCCAACTGGGGCGAGATCGCCAGTGGTTGGTCGGTCTGGCTGTCCATCCTCGCGGCGGTCTCGATCGTCCTCGGCAACGTCCTCGCGCTGGCCCAGACCAGCGTCCGCCGCCTGCTCGCCTACTCAGCGGTGGCCAATAGCGGCTACCTGCTCGTCGGCCTCTGCGCCAACGGCGCGGCGGCCGCCGGCGCGGCGCTGTTCTACGTCGTCGTCTACGGCCTCGCCACCCTCGGCGCGCTGGCCGTGACCGCGTCGGTCGAGCGCGACCGCGGCGACGACTCGGTCGGTTCCTTCGCCGGCCTCGTCCATCGCTCGCCACTGCAGGCGCTGGCCCTGCTCGTCTTCATGGCCTCGCTGGCCGGCATCCCGCCCCTGGCCGGCTTCGTCGGCAAGTTCGCCCTGTTCAGCAAGGCCCTCGCCGAAACCGCCACCGGCGGCGGCTCCGGCCTCGCCTGGCTGGTCACCCTGGCCGCGGTGATGAGTGCCGTCTCGCTCTACTACTACCTCAAGGTCCTCAAGCAGGCATTCGTGAATGATGCGCCAGAGGATTCTGCGTCAGTCCACATCTGCCCCGGTCACGGGCTCGCGATCGGCCTTCCAGCCCTCGCGTTGGTCGTCCTCGGACTGTTTCCCTCTCTACTGCTTGAGCCGGTGACTTCGGCGCTGGTGGTGCTGCTCGGCTAAGTCCCGCTTACGGTATCTTGAAATACTTCCGCTCCTCCAGCGGATACCGCGGATCGGCGACGAGGCTTCCGGATCGGATCCCCTTCACATTGATCCTGCGGCCATCGTAGGGGCTGAGCACGTAGCCTTCCTTGCCCTCGACCTTGTGGGCGGTGGGGAAATCTCCGCTCAGGTCGAGCTGCGAAACATCGACATCGCCTCCCGACGACGGCGGAGGCTTGGATTCCCCGGCGGCCGCCATTTCCGGTTCGGCCTCGACCTGTGGCTCCGGAGCAGGCTCCGGTTCGGGGGCCTCCGGCCGATAGTTTTCCGCCTCCGGCGTTCCCAGCATGGCGACGATTTCCCGGGCGCTTCTTCCTTCACCCACAGCGGCACCGGCACCCGGGTCCTCATCGAGCCATGCCTTGGTGGCCTTGGTCGCGCCACAACTCACGAGGCCGGTGACCCCGATGAGGCCCATTGCCAGGGCGACTGCGCCTTTGGAAAACAGTTTCATCGGGAGAATCGAGTCCCCCGGCCTCCGGATGATCAAGCACAAAGCTTGAATCCGCTGGCACCGCTCGCGGCCGGATGGCAGCCTGCCGACATGTGGAGAGTCCTTCCCGTCCTTCTCGCCGGTGCTCCGATCGCCCGTGGTGCCGAATCGATCGAACGGCTCGATCCCGCCCTCGACGCGATCATCGCACCGGGCACCCGGATCGAAACGCTGTGCACCGGCTTCGACTGGGCCGAGGGTCCGGTGTGGGATCCCGAAGCCGGACACCTCCTCTTCTCCGACGTCCCGCGCAACACCATCTACCGCTGGACCGAGGGGATGGCGGAGGCCGAGGTCTGGATGAAACCCAGCGGCTTCACCGGCCCTGTCAGCAACCGTCGCGAGCCCGGCTCCAACGGCCTCGCCCTCGACCCCGGGGGCCGCCTCGTCCTCTGCGAACACGGCGACCGCCGCGTCGCGGTGCTGACCTCGGACGGCGGCAAGATGACCGTCGCCGACCGCCACGAGGGCAAGCGCTTCAACTCGCCCAACGATCTCGCGATCCGCCGCAACGGCGACATCTATTTCACCGATCCGCCCTACGGCCTCCCGAAGGACGCCGACCCCGAATTACCCTTCTGCGGCGTCTACCGGGTCACCCCCGCCCGCGAGGTCACCCTGCTGGTGCGCGATCTCGAGCGCCCCAACGGCATCGCCTTCTCGCCCGACGAAAAGACGCTCTACGTCGCCGTTTCCCACCGGCCGTTCCTGCGCATCATGGCCTACCCGGTGAAAGACAACGGCACGCTCGGCCACGGCCGGGTCTTCCTCGACGCCCGTCCACTCGACGGCCCCGGCAGCACCGACGGGCTCAAGGTGGCCCCCGACGGGACCGTCTTCGCCACCGGCCCCGGAGGCCTGCTCGTGCTCACGCCCGACGGAAAACTGCTCGGCCGGGTCCTCTGCGGCCGCCCCACCGCCAACGTCGCCTTCGGTCCCGACCACCGCTCGCTCTTTCTCACCTCCGACGACCGCATTCTTCGTCTCGCACTCGTCACCCCACCTTCCGAACCATGAAAGCGCCGGCGCTCGTCCTCCTGCTCCTCGTCCCCGCCCTTCTCGCCGAGGAGAAGCCCGCACCCGTCGAGCTCGCCGAAGCCGCCGAGGCCTTTCTCGACACGCTCGACGAGGCCAAGGCCGGACTGGTCCGCTTCGATTTCGGCGATGCCGAAAGGACCAACTGGCACTACACGCCGGTGGACCGGAAAGGCCTGCCGCTCAAGGACATGACCGAAGGCCAGAAGAATGCGGCCGTCGCACTGGCCAATACCATCCTCTCCGAAAGCGGAGCGCTGAAGGCGACGCAGATCATCTCGTTGGAAGCCGTGCTCGCGACGATCGAGAACCGACCCGAGTTCCGCGACCCGGAGAAATACTTCCTCTCGATCTTCGGCGAACCCGGTGATCCGCAGTCATGGGGCCTGCGCTTCGAAGGTCACCACCTGTCGATCAACGTCACCGTGCTCGGCGAGGAGGTCGTGGTGACCCCGTCGTTCATGGGCGCCAATCCGCGTGAGGTCCGCCAGGGCGACGACAAGGGCCTGCGGCCGCTCGCGGCCGAAGAGGATCTCGCCCGCGCGCTCGCCGTCACGCTGATCGAGTCCGGCAGGAAGGCCGTCCTCTTCAGCGAGAAACCGCCGGCCGAAATCCTCACCCGCGAACAACGCGTCGCCAAGCCGCTGGACGACGTCGGCATCGCCGCGGGCGAGATGACCGGTGCGCAGCGCGACGCCTTGGTCCAACTCATTTCCGAATACACCGGCCGCCACCGCGAGGACGTGGCCGAGGCGGACCTGAAAGCCATCCGCCAGGCCGGGATCGACAGGATCCGCTTCGGCTGGGCCGGGTCGCTGAAGTTCGGCGAGGCCTTCTACTACCGGGTACAAGGCCCGACCTTCCTGCTGGAGTGCGCGAACACCCAGAACGACGCCAACCACATCCACACCGTGTGGCGCGATTTCGACGGCGACTTCGGCCGCGACCTGCTGCTCGAGCACTACGAAGGCCATTCCAGCCCGTGAAACGCCGCAACCTGCTCACCGTGGTCCCGGCCGCCTCGGTCCTGCTCTCGCTGCGTTCGAAAGGCGAACCGGTGACCGGCGACGCATGGACTCCGGCGGGATTCGCCATCGCGGTGCAATGCTGGTCATTCAAGCAGCACACGCTCTTCGAAGCGGTCGAACTCGCCGCGGCAGCCGGCGCGGGCGCCATCGAGATCTTTCCCGGACAAAAGATCGGAGGACCGCTTGGTAATGAGGAAGTCGATCCGTCAAGGGCCGATACTCAGGTCTCCGCGATTCTCGATCACTGCGGAAAACACGGAATCCAACCGGTGAATTTCGGCGTGACCGAAATCCCGAAGAACGAAAAGAAGGCCCGCGTCATCTTCGGGTTTGCCAAGGCCCTCGGCCTCCACGGCGTAACCACCGAGTCGATCGAAGCACTCGACACCATCGAGAAGCTCGCCATCGAGCACGATCTCAAGGTCTGCTTCCACAACCACCCGAAGCCGACGAAGCTGTGGGATCCCGACAGGATCTGGCAGGCGGTCCACGACCGTGACGAGCGCCTCGGCCTGTGCGCCGACGTCGGTCACTGGGCCAGTTCCGGACTCGATCCCGTGGAGGTCGTCAGGAAAGTCGGGCCCCGCGTTCGCTCGTTCCACCTTAAGGACCGGGCCAGCATCGAGCAGTGGACGCACGACCGTCCCTTCGGCACCGGCGTCATCGACCTCGTCGCCATTCTCGACGAGGCGCGGGCGCACGGCTTCGCCGGCAACGTCTCGATCGAGTACGAGCACAACTGGGACACCAACTTCACGGAAATCGCCCAGTGCGTCGGCTACCTCCGCGCCTACTCGAAGATGCGGTCGTGAGGAGCGCGGACCGCCCTCATTCAACAGGCTCCGCCGTCTCCCACACCCGCACGCGCAGAGCCTCGGCGGCGGCCCGGGCCTCGGCCTCCTTCTTGCTCTTGCCTTTGCCGGTGGCGAGCTCGATGCCACGCCACGACACCCGGGCGGTGAATACCTTGCGATGGTCCGGACCGGTCTCGCTCAGGATCTCGTACTCCGGCGGCGCCGGTTCGATCGCCTGCAGGCATTCCTGCAACTCACCCTTCGGATTCCGCTCTTCCGGGCTGCCGGCCAGTGCCTCGATCTCCTTCTGGAAAAGCCGCAGCACCAGCTCGCGGCAAGGCTCGTAGCCGGCATCGAGATAGACCGCGCCGATCAATGCCTCGAAGGCGTCCGCCAGCGTCGAAACGCGCCGCCGTCCCCCGGTCGCCTCCTCACCCTTTCCGAGCAGCACGTAGCTCCCCAACTCGATGGTCAGGGCGAAGCGCGCCAGCGCACGCCGTGACACCAGGCGGGAACGCAGCTTGGTGAGCTTGCCTTCCGGAAAGTCCGGGAACATCCGGAACAGGTCCTCGGTGAGGATCAACTGCAGCACCGCGTCCCCGAGAAACTCCAGCCGCTGGTTGTCGAAGTGGGGCTGCTGGGACTCGTAGGCCAAGCTCGGGTGGGTCATCGCCTCCGCCAGCAGAAGCGAGTTCCTGAACTTGTAGTCGAGCCGGCTTTCGAGGCTTTCCATGGCGTTGAGGCCGGCGCCCTCTCCTCC
>ERZ869936.1965-NODE-1965-length-13086-cov-6.431356_pt1 | contig 13086 bp, 16 predicted proteins | sample MGYA00520876_ERZ869936 | MGnify/ENA primary metagenome ERZ869936 (study PRJEB32218, sample SAMN09650985) | biofilter metagenome | isolation source: enrty point of leading RO module | place: Saudi Arabia: Thuwal, RO plant located on Red Sea | collected 2016-02-17 ...
ATTAATGGATTAACACTAGTCCTTACTTTTCTAGCAAGCTTTTTTACATCCTGACCCGGGTTCCGAACCCAAATCAAAATTTCATGTCCTCTGCGAACACCGTGGGTAATGAAATCTTGGCCCCCGACACTTACGGTTTGGAAGAGTTCGATACCGAAGATGAATTGTCTGACCGGGTAAACGAATTGAAAGGAGAAGTGGGTTGGTATTACAAGTGCGAAAACCGCATTCCATATCCTCCCAACCCGAACGAATGGAGCATCGACGATTGCGTTGAGGAAGAGCTTCAGCCGTAAGATGTGTCTGAATTATCTTTATCGGAGTAACAAGCACGAGCAGTATTGGATTTACTGGGACGAGCCCGATTGGGATAACAACGCATCATGGACAGCACCATCACCTTATTCGAAATCCTCACTCTCGGAGGGGCCCTCATCGGAGTCTACGTCAAACTGAGTGGGGAGGTGGGTAAGCTGAAGTCCCGTGTTATTATGCTTGAGAAGCGCGAGGACGAGGTGAAGCAGATGCTGACCAACCTTACCGAGGCCGTGCAGGAGATTAAGATTCTGCTGGCACAAAAGGGTTTGAAATGAAGTACTTCACCTACGACGAGTTCGACAGCCCGGACCAGCCCGGCTCGGGCCACGAGATGCAGCCCATCTTTTTGGAGAAGCTGGATTTGGCTCGTGAGCTGAGCGGCGTTCCGTATGTCATCAACTCTGGTTACCGGACGCCTGAAGCAAACGAAGAGGCTGGGGGAGTTCCGGGAAGCAGCCACCTGACGGGGTGGGCGGCGGACATCCGTGCCGAAAGTTCCAACCGTCGGTTCCTTATCCTCCGTGGTCTTATCGAGGCTGGATTCAACCGCATCGGCATTGGGCAGAACTTCATCCATGCGGGCTGCGACCCGAGCAAATCGGGCAACGTGACGTGGTTGTACTGAATTGCGTACCTTGGTTCCATGATTGATTTCATCACTGAATACTGGGCTGAGCTTTTGCTCGCCGCTATGGCATTCGCCAAGGTTATCGTGAACCTCACCCCGACGCAGCAGGACAACCAAGTCTTCGGCTACATCGACCTGCTCATCACAGCTATCACCGGAGACCGCCGGAAGTAATGGCTAAGATTCAGACATATCCTGACGGCGCTCCCCTTGATGGGAAAGAGAAGCTGATTGGCACAGACGTTAACGACGCCAATGCCACAAAGAACTTTACGGTTCAGGATGTGGCTGACTACACCCTCGACCAGAGCAACGTCGTAAACTCCGTTACCGGCACTGCTCCTGTCGTTGTGAACCCCACTTCGGGCGATGCCAACGTCAGCCTTGCTACGATTACTGGCGTGGCGAATGACTATCAGTATGCCAACATTACCGTCGACGAGTACGGTCGCGTTACGGCTGCTGGCGACGGCACCCCCGTTACGCAGCTCAACGGCCTTGACGGGGCCGTCACGCTGTCTCCGGGCGCCAATGTGAGCATTACGCCCGGCGCTTCCAACGAGCTCATCATTGCTTCTACTGGAGGTGGAGCTACTGGCGTTACTCAGATTGACACAGGCATTGGCCTTGAGGGCGGTCCAATCACGACCACCGGCACGATTGACCTGTCGAATACTGGCGTTGCGGGAGGGACGTATACGACCCCGTCGATTACGGTAAACCTTCAGGGTCAGATTACCGCTGCCTCAAACATCAACGTTGACCTCCAGCACGTTTTGGACAATGGGGCGTTGGCTGACGGTGTCGGCATTACCCTGACCAACGGAAGCGTCATCGCCACCAGCGGTGTGTTCAACAGCACCAACGTGGGCAACGCTACTTGCCTTGACCTTACTGTTGACGAGCAGATTCTTGACCGCAACGGGAACTTCGGTACCGACGGTCAGGTTTTGGTTGCCGAGACGAGCGGGACAGGCGGTGTTGTTTGGTCCGACCCGGGAACGTATGTGGCTACCGTTACGGTGTCTTCTACTCAGTTGAATGCAGCTACGCCAGTGCAGGTCGTGGCAGCGCCGGGAGCGGGCAAGTACATTCAGGTCATCTCTGCTGCGGCCAAGTATAACTACGGTGGCCAAGCCTACACTTTTGCTCAGGCTCTGAAGCTGTACACAAACAGCAGCAGTCCGCAGTTTGAGCTTGACGAAGCATACCTTTCTGTTCCCGCAAGTCAAATCCGCGCAATGTCTTTGACAGAAAGCGGGGCTTTGACTGAAAACACGGAACTCAATTTTGCTCCATCTCAGGTGCCTTCTGCAAATGGAAACGGCGATATTGAACTGAACGTTCAGTATCGTATTGTGGAGTTCTGATGCGGGACATCCGTAAGATTTGTGTGGGTCCGAACTATAAGGACTCGATGTGTTATGTAGTGGGGCAGCCCGTTTTGGGTGGGTCCCACCATGTGCATTTGATTCGGTGGCAGGACGGGAGTATCCTCATCTACATCGAGCAAGACGATGTTGTTGTACTTTGGAAGGAGTTTACGGCACCTATGCCCATCTCCATCGAGTACAATATCAACTTCTAATGTTCTTCCGCAGGCCCGTCAAAGAGGAGCGCGTCGTTATTCAGGCCGACGTTATTCGTTCCCTTCACTCAACCAAGCATGTTACCGTTATTCCGTCTCCGGGTCGCGGTAAAGCCATCGAGGTTATCTCTGCCAATGTACAGACGGTAACGGGGAATACACCACTTGCCTTTACCGGTAGCCTCGGTCTTCTTGCCGGAGGTATCGGTACCTCTCGAGCGCAGCGGATACTGGTTGCTCCGGTCATCAACTCTCAGTTCGACCAGTGGGCGTGCATGACGCCGGGAGAAACGCATGGCTCGCTGATGGAAAACGAAGCCATCAAGTTCGGCCCCATTGTGGGTGCCAACGTTGCCCACAACGCAGATACCGACGTCATCGTGGACGTGATGTACCGCGTAGTAGAGGCGTAATGCGAGCCGTCAATCAGTTCGTCGTTCGCGGCGAGAGGTACGCCAATACCAAGGGTGACCTCATCGTCAGTGCCAACGAGGAGGACCACCGCTTTTCGAATCGTGAGGGCGTAGTTGTGGCGTTGCCCTTGGGGTATGAGGGCCCTATTGATGTTGGTGATACACTGCTTGTACACCACAATGTATTCAAGTACTACAACGACATGAAGGGGCGCCGGCAGAGCGGTAGGAGCTTTCTTAAAGACGACCTCTTTCTAGTGGATTTCGACCAGTTCTATATGTGGCGTTCGGACGGGGATTGGAAGGCGCACGATAGGTTTTGCTTTGTAAAGCCTGTACCCCCTACGGAGTCTACTATCTTCAAACCATTGACAGAAGAGCCATTGATGGGGATAATGAGTTATCCAAATGATTATCTTATGGCCCAAGGAATCAAGTCTGGCGACACGGTCACCTTCAAGCCGGAGAGCGAATACGAGTTCAGTGTAGACGGCGAGAAGATGTACCGGATGTTCGACCACCAAATCACATGCAAGATTCAAGGAAGCTAAAGGAGCGCATCATCGCTGCCGGGCGTGTTGCTGTAGAGCAACTCATCAAGGTGGCTCAGGAGGATATCCTGAAGCCGGGGGAGGATGACGACTTGGCTGCCGACAGGCTGAAGAACGCGGCGGCTACGAAGAAGCTGGCCATCATGGATGCCTTTGAAATCTTGAATCGCATCGACTCCGAAGAGGAGGAGTTGGAATTGGGGGCCACATCTTCCAAGACAGAAACGAAGGTGGGTTTTGCAGAACGACGCTCCAGATAAGCTTTACGTCACCCGCTACGACTACGTATCGAAAGGCGTTATCTCCAATAAGAACCGCGCCAAGACATGGATGTATGGCTACAACGAGAAGTACGACATGGTCGTCATCTCGAAGACGGGTCAGATTGGAGACATCATAGAGATTAACGGCCTCGTCATCGCTCTGCCCCTAGCTCCCAAGGAGCTACCCAAGGGTGACAACAAGTGGGTCCGCAAAGACCTTCCCAAGGCTCTGTCGCGCGTGCAAAGCATCTTCCAATGGAACGAGATGCCCAAGGCGTTCAAGGCGCAGTGGGTGGACTACATCGAGGCAGAGTTCGACCGCCGCGACGACGGCCACTGGTTCGTCAACAACGGCGTTCCGACGTACATCACGGGTGCGCACTACATGTATTTGCAGTGGACAAGCATCGACGTGGGGTATCCAGACTACCGCGAGGCGAACAGAATATTCTATATCTTCTGGGAGGCGTGCAAGGCGGACCCCCGCAGCTTCGGTATGGTATACCTGAAGATTCGTCGTTCGGGTTTCTCGTTCATGGGGTCTTCGGAGTGCGTCAACACAGGAACACTAGCCAAGGACTCTCGCGTTGGGATACTCTCAAAGACAGGTGGCGACGCCAAAAAGATGTTCACCGACAAGGTGGTACCCATCGTCAACCGCCTCCCGTTCTTCTTCAAACCGATACAGGACGGCATGGATAAGCCGAAAACGGAACTGGCGTTTCGTATACCTGCTTCGAAGATTACAAAGAAGAACATGTACGATGTGGAGGACGAAGAGATTTTCGGACTCGACACCACCATCGACTGGAAGAACACCGACGACAACTCCTACGACGGAGAAAAGCTCCTCCTCCTCGTCCACGACGAGAGCGGAAAGTGGATTAAGCCCAACAACATCCTCAACAACTGGCGAGTTACCAAGACGTGTTTGCGCTTGGGTAGCAAGATTATCGGCAAGTGCCTTATGGGCTCGACGTCGAACGCGCTTGCGAAGGGAGGCTCAAATTTCAAGAAGCTATACGAGGATTCGGACCCGCGTGTACGCAACGCCAACGGCCAAACCAAGAGCGGCATGTACTCCCTCTTCATCCCGATGGAGTACAACATGGAGGGCTTCATCGACGAGTTCGGTCACCCCGTCTTCAAGGCACCGGAGAAGCCGGTGATGGGTGTCGACGGAGAGAAGATTAAGGGTGGCGCAGTAGACTACTGGGAGGCAGAGGTCGAGAGTATGAAGAGCGACCCCGACGCCCTCAACGAGTTCTATCGACAGTTTCCGCGTACCGAGTCACACGCGTTCCGGGACGAAAGCAAGCAGAGCCTATTCAACCTGACCAAGATTTACCAGCAGATTGACTATGCTGACAGTCTGGTTAAGGAACAGTACTTGACCCGGGGTTCTTTTCAATGGCAGAACGGAATCCGGGACAGCAAAGTCATTTTCAGCCCTGACAAGCGGGGTAGATTTAACGTGTCTTGGACGCCACCCAAGCACATGCAAAATCGTTGGATTGACAAACGTGGCGTTAAGTATCCCGGCAATGAACATGTTGGCTCTTTCGGATGTGACTCCTACGACATTAGTGGCACTGTTGGTGGTGGTGGTTCTAATGGCGCTCTGCACGGAATGACCAAGTTCCACATGGACGATGCGCCCACCAACGAGTTCTTTTTGGAGTATGTCGCTCGTCCGCAGACGGCAGAGATTTTCTTCGAGGAGGTGTTGATGGCGTGTGTTTTCTATGGCATGCCCATCCTGATTGAGAACAACAAGCCAAGGCTGCTATACCACTTCAAGAACCGTGGGTACCGTGGGTTCTGCATGAACCGTCCGGACAAGAGCTTCAACAAGCTGAGTAAGACGGAGCGTGAACTCGGTGGTATCCCCAACAGTTCTGAAGACGTTAAGCAGGCCCACGCCGCTGCCATCGAGAGCTATATCGAGAAGCACGTTGGCGTTGGCGAAGATGGCGAAGTCGGTATGATGCCATTCGTGCGAACCCTTGAGGATTGGGCGCGATTTGACATTAGTAATCGTACTGCTTTTGACGCTACGATTAGCAGCGGTCTGGCCATTATGGCAAACCAAAAGCACCTCTATATGCCTGAGCAGAAGAAGAGTTCAATAAGCATTACCTTGCCACGATATAACAATCGTGGTTATAGGAGCGAGCTGCGCGACTAAATGAAGGACGTCAAGATTAACATCTCTACCGCTGGGTTCCCTAGTCAGTTTGTTTCTGACGCGGAGAAAGCATCGGATGAGTACGGCCTTATGGTGGGTCAAGCCATTCAGTACGAGTGGTTCAAAAAGGATGGCAACCAGTGCCGCTTCTACAATCAGTGGCGCGATTTCAACCGTCTTCGTTTGTATGCTCGTGGCGAGCAGAACGTAGGTAAGTATAAGAACGAGCTGGCCGTCGACGGGGATTTGTCCTACCTGAATCTGGACTGGACTCCTGTCCCCATCCTTCCGAAGTTCGTTGACATCGTGGTCAACGGTATGTCCGAGCGCGGCTTCAAGGTCAAGGCTTACGCTCAGGACGCTTTGTCTCAGGCTAAGCGCAGCAAGTATCAGGACATGATTGAGGGCCAGATGGTGGCCAAGCCTGTCCTCGAGCTCATCCAACAGAAGACGGGCGTAGACCCGTTCACCATGGACCCGGCGGACTTGCCGAATACGGACGAGGAGCTGAACCTGTATATGCAGCTCAACTACAAGCCTGCCATCGAGATTGCTGAGGAGGAAGCCATCAACACCATCCTCGAGGAGAACCACTATACGGACCTCCGCAAGCGGATGGACTACGACCTTACGGTCTTGGGCATCAGTGTGGCTAAGCATGAGTTCTTGCCCGGTGCTGGCGTACAGCTTTCGTATGTCGACCCCGCCAACGTGGTGTACAGCTATACGGAGGACCCGCAGTTCAAGGACTGCTTCTACTGGGGTGAGATTAAGACGCTGCCCATCACGGAGCTGATGAAGATTGACCCGAGCCTCACCAACGAGGACTTGGAGCAAATCAGCAAGTACAGCCAGAGTTGGTACGACTACTACAACGTGGCCCAGTTCTACGAGAACGATATGTTCTACCGCGACGTGGCTACGTTGATGTACTTCAACTACAAGACAACCAAGAAGATTGTCTACAAGAAGAAGATTCTCGAGGGCGACGGGGCCCGGATGATTGAAAAGGACGACCAGTTCAATCCGCCGGACGAGATGATGGAGGAGGGCAACTTCGAGAAAGTTGAGAAGACCATCGACGTCTGGTACGAGGGCATCATGGTGATGGGCACCAACATCCTGCTCAAGTGGGAGGTGGCCGAAAACATGGTCCGCCCGAAGTCTGCCAGTCAGCACGCCTTGCCAAACTATGTGGCTACGGCACCGCGCATGTACAAGGGTGTCATCGAGTCTCTGGTTCGGCGCATGATTCCGTTTGCGGACCTCATCCAGATTACGCACCTCAAGCTCCAGCAGGTCATCGCACGCACGGTACCTGACGGCGTTTACATCGACGCTGACGGCCTCAACGAGGTCGACCTTGGTACGGGCAGTGCATACAACCCCGAGGACGCTCTACGGCTCTATTTCCAAACCGGTAGTGTCATTGGCCGCTCGTTCACGCAGGACGGCGAGTTCAACCACGGCAAGGTTCCCATTCAGGAGTTGGCATCGAACAGTGGTGCCGCCAAGACGCAGATGCTGATTGGCAATATGAACCACTATCTGCAAATGATTCGCGACGTCACAGGTCTGAACGAGGCCCGCGACGGTAGCACCCCCGACCCGCACAGTTTGGTGGGCTTGCAGAAGCTGGCTGCGGCAAACAGCAATACGGCTACCCGCCATATTCTGGACGGCAGTCTGTATATGTTCCGGTCCTTGGCTGAGGCATTGACGTACCGCGTTAGCGACATCCTTGAGTACGCTGACTTTAAGGACGAGTTCGCCAATCAGATTGGTAAGTACAACGTCAGTATCCTCGGTGAGATTAACGACCTGTACATCTACGACTTCGGAATCTTCATTGAGGTGGCTCCGGACGAGGAGCAGCGTGCGCAGCTCGAGGCCAATATCCAAATGGCTTTGAGCAAGGGCGACATCAATTTGGAGGACGCCATCGACATCCGTGAGCTGAAGAATATCAAGCTCGCCAACCAGTTGCTCAAGGTCAAGCGTATCGCCAAGCAGGAGCGCGAGGAGCAGATGCAGATGCAGCAGCAGGCTATGCAGCAGCAGGCCAATATGCAGTCACAGCAGTTGGCGGCGCAGGCGGCGATGCAGAAGATTGAGGCTGAGTCCCAAGGCAAGATGCAGGTCAAGCAGGCCGAGATTGCGTTCGAGATTGAGAAGATGCAGGCTGAGGCACAACTGAAGGCACAGCTTATGGAGCGCGAGTTCCAGTACCAAATGCAGATTGCTGGCATTCAGGAGCAGGGCTTGCAGGCCCGTGAGGACAAGCGCGAGGAGGCGAAGTCCAAGCGCATCAGCCAACAGAATACTGAGCAGAGCAAGCTTATCGACCAGCGGAAGAACAACTTGCCGCCAATGAATTTTGAATCCAACGAAGACAGCTTGGACGGCTTCGATTTGGCAGAATTTAGTCCGAGATAAATAATATAATTTTACAGCAATGGAAATCAAAGTCCGTGAGGTGAACGAGGTTGAATCCAAGTCCACCCAGCAGGTGGAGCAGGAGCTCCTCGAAAAGCATGAGGCTGAGCAGCAGGTTGACGAGCAGCCTGTGGCAGAAGAGCAAACCGTCGAAGAGCCAGCCGGGCTCTCCGAGGACGACGTACGCGCGTTTTTGAGCGAGCGTTACGGTCGAGAGATTAGCTCGTTGGACGAGCTGAACGAGGCGCGGGAAACGGCACCCGAGCTGCCCGAGGACGTGGCGGCTTACTACAAGTTTAAGCAGGAGACTGGCCGTGGGTTGGAGGACTTCATGAAGGTCAACCGTAACCTCGACGAGGCCAACGGCGATACCCTGCTGAAAGAATATCTCCTCATCACTGAAGACGGTCTCGATGCCGAGGACGTGGATATGCTGATGGAGGAGTACAAATACGATGAAGACCTCGACGACGAGGCCGACATCAAGAAGGCCAAGTTGGCCAAAAAGAAAGCGATTGCTAAGGCGAAGAAGTACTTCGCGGAGCAGAAAGAGAAGTACCAGACCCCTCTTGAGTCAAGGGGTGTCGACTCTCTGGAGAACTCTGAGGAGTACCAAGCGTACCAGCAATACGTTGAGCAGGCGAAGACGTACCAAGAGGAACAGAAGCGCAGGAAAGAGTGGTTTGACGAGAAGACGAATGAGGTCTTCTCCGATGAATTCAAAGGTTTTGAGTTCAGTATCGACGACAAATCCTACGTGTACACTCCCGGTGACCGCACTGAATTGAAGAAGCTCCAACAGACTCCAGAGGCTTGGTTGAACAAGTATCTGGATGACAAGGGCCTCGTCAAGGACGCTGCGGGATACCACAAGTCTTTGGCTGTCGCCATGAATCCCGAGAAGTTTGCCCAGTTCTTCTATGAGCAGGGGCAAGCTAATGCCGTGGATGATGTCATGCGCAAGACAAAAAACATCAACATGTCTGAGCGCCCGGCACCACAGTCTACGACGAAGGGAGGATTGAAAATCCGTGCCGTCAATCAAGATTCGGGCCGAGGCTTGAAGATTAAGACGCGGCGCAGTTCCTAACTCTTAGAAAACAGAAATTATGGCAGGTTCATTGCAAGCCACACCCGGGTTCGATTTGCAACCCAGTTCCGAGCAGGTAGCTCTCTCTACCAACTACATCACCAACTTCGACTTCCTCAACCAGTATCTTCCCGATACTTACGAGAAGGAGTTCGAGCGTTACGGCAACCGGACTGTGTCTGGCTTCCTCCGCATGGTTGGTGCCGAGATGCCGACCAACTCCGACATGATTAAGTGGGCGGAGCAGGGTCGTCTCCACACCAAGTACACGAGCGTCACTTCCGCCGCTGCTGCTGGTGCCAATACGGCTACGTGGACGATTGGCGGTACCGACGCACCCGCTGCTGGCGCTCAAGCCATCCGCGTGGGTCAGACGGTGTTTATTTCCGACAATACCGCTGCAAGCGGCCTTACCAACAAGGCTGTTGTAACGGCTGTCAGCGGAGACCCGGCAGACCTTACGTTCGATGTGGCCTACTACGAAGCTGCCGGTCAGGCTATGGCTGCCGCTACGGCATGCACGGTCATGATTTACGGTTCCGAGTTCAAGAAGGGCACTGGTGGAATGGTTGGTTCTCTCGAGGCTGACGACGTCATTTTCGACAACAAGCCCATCATCCTCAAGGACAAGTATGCTGTGTCCGGTTCGGATATGGCTCAGATTGGCTGGATTGAGGTCACGACCGAGAACGGCGCTACGGGTTACCTGTGGTACCTGAAGTCCGAGCACGAGACCCGTCTCCGCTTCGACGACTACCTCGAGACCGCTATGATTGAGGCCGTGCCTGCTGCTACCGGCTCCGGTGCTGAGGCTGCCTTGAGCTCTGCGTCTGCTGCTGGCACCATCAACGCTGGTTCCGAGGGTATCTTCTACGCCGTTGAGAATCGCGGTAACGTGTGGTCCGGCGGTATCCCGTCCACTCTCGCTGACTTCGACTCCATCATCGGACGTCTGGACAAGCAGGGTGCGATTGAGGAGAACGTTCTCTTCGTGAATCGTGAGATGAGCTTCGACATCGACGACATGCTGGCTGCTCAGAACAGCTACGGTGCCGGCGGTACGAGCTACGGTCTCTTCGACAACGACGAGCAAATGGCCCTCAACCTTGGCTTCACGGGCTTCCGTCGCGGTTACGACTTCTACAAGTCTGACTGGAAGTACCTGAACGACCCGACGATGCGTGGCGACCTGAGCTCCGGTGGCATCAACGGTATGCTGGTTCCGGCTGGTAGCACCACGGTCTACGACCAAGTGCTCGGCAAGAACGCCAAGCGTCCGTTCCTCCACGTCCGCTACCGCGCTAGTGAGACCGAGGACCGTCGTTACAAGACGTGGATTACTGGTTCCGCTGGAGGCGCTATGAACAGCGACCTCGACGCGATGGAAGTCCACTTCCTCTCCGAGCGTGCTGTTTGCGTCATGGGCGCCAACAACTTCTTCATCTTCGAAGGATAATGTGAATCGGATATGGGGACCACAAAGGGTGGTCCCCCTATCCACTTTAATTAAAATAAAAATGAGTGTAGACAAGACCTACCGCCTGAAGCGCGACGTCGCGCCCCTAGCCTTTATGATTCCCGGTCGTGGCAGCCGGAACCAACCGCTCCTGTACTGGGACGAAGAGAAGGGCGAGAACCGCGTTATGCGGTACGCCCGCAACCAGAAAAGCCCCTTCGAGGACGAGCAGGACGGCAACGCCATCGTTGAGCCCATCGTCTTTGAGGATGGGCTTCTGCGTGTCCCTCGCACCAACCCTGTGCTCCAGCACTTCTTGGACATCCACCCCATGAACGGAAACCGCTTTGAGGAAATCAACCTCGAGCGTGACGCTGAAGCTGAGGTGGAGCAGTTGAACCTTGAGGTCGATGCCCTTATTGAGTGCAAGGCTTTGACGCTGGACCAGCTTGAGTCTATGGCTCGCCTTATGCTTGGCGTAGACCCGAGCAAGTACACCACGGCTGAGCTTCGCCGTGATATGCTGGTGGCTGTACGCCGGGACCCCGAGCACTTCCTTACGTTGGTTAACGACCCCGACGTGAAGTTGCAGGGTCAGGTGCAGCGGTTCTTTGACGACAACCTCCTTTCCTTCCGCCGCAATAAGACTGAGATTTGGTACAACGGACCCACCAACAAAAAGAAGTTGGTGACGGTGCCGCATGGTAAAGACTATCTCGCTGTCGCGATTTCCTATCTACTTAGCGACGAGGGCCTTGAGCACCTTCGGGCCCTCGAGTCGCTTACTTCTGAGTGACTATCTTTAGGCCATGGTCAAGTATATCAACCTAAAGATGCAGCCGGATGGACAGGAACCATTCGACTTCCTCATAAACATCAACCATTTCCTTGCTGTTGATTTTTTTGGAAATGGATTTGAGTGGGACAGCGGAAGTAATCAAGAAGTCCCTTTTAGCGCCGACAACTGGGGCGATATGGAGGAGTTTGATTTTGCATCTCTTATGTCAGACTTGATTCGAACCGCCAGAAATAGTGGTCCGGCTACATATTTTGTTGAGTCCGTCCCGTTCCGGGTGCCACTCGAATTCACAACGTCATGAAGAAGTATTTGAAGTTTACCACTACTGATGAGGGCGACGGCTACGTCGACATTCTAAAAATTAGTTATGTATGGCAGCAGTCGGATATAAACGCCGAGACTTATATGGTTTCTCTTGCGGGTAAGAAAATGACCCTTACTCACGCAGCAGATTCCACTGGTACGGCCATGTCTCGCTGGTGGAATGAGAACGTCGTGAGCATCATTAACAACCCTTATAACGAAGTGTTGTATACCGCTACTACTCCTCCTTTGGCAATTACCACCTTAGACCTAACACAATGATGATTACCTTCCCTCAACAGTACTCAATTGAGTGTGTCGACAAGCGGGTTGCCGGGACCATTGCTTCAGATGAGCCCACTTCCGTGGTCGCCAACAAACTGGTTGATACTGCTGCTAATTTCTCTAATGTCGCTGTAGGCGATTACGTTGTTCTGTCCGCTGACCCTCGCAAATATGCTCAGGTCACCGCAGTGGATAGCAACACTCAGTTGTCTTTGGCTGACAACATTATTCTGGGAACTGATTATCTGTACTATATCGTTCCGGAGGCTACGGCTTTTCAGCTCAATGTTGACCTCGATAACTATGATGGAGAAACGGTTCCCAACTTTAAGCAGTTTCTAACTGTTGGAGATAACGTAGAGGCGGAAGCTGCTGGTGGCCTTGAGTACACTGTTAGTGGGTGCGAAATTGTGTCTATTGATTCTACCACTCAATGCACCGTTAGTCTTCCGCTGGGACTGAACCAGACCTTCCTTTTTAATCCTACCAAAAAAATCTTGGCAGTTGGAGTCGACGACATCGACTTCGTCTTGATTCAAGAAGTAGCAGGTGGTGGCGAAGATGAATTGGTTTTGGCCGGTAGCTTCGGTAAGCAGTCTGACGGATATGCAAAAATTGGTCTTAATGGACAGGATGGCGACTCCCCCGTGGGTCTTTCTGATGGTAGCCTTCTTATGTCTGACGTGCTCGAAGCTATTGTAAATTCCGTGTCTGGAGGGTGGCAAAACACTCCTGCCTTAAATATTCGTGCCCTCGGCGGTGGCCGAT
>ERZ869936.1966-NODE-1966-length-13081-cov-22.353908_pt1 | contig 13081 bp, 17 predicted proteins | sample MGYA00520876_ERZ869936 | MGnify/ENA primary metagenome ERZ869936 (study PRJEB32218, sample SAMN09650985) | biofilter metagenome | isolation source: enrty point of leading RO module | place: Saudi Arabia: Thuwal, RO plant located on Red Sea | collected 2016-02-17...
CGCAGAACCTTAGCACCATAAACGTGCAGGCCGCGAACGATGTCGCCAAAGCTTGACGGATCACGAATCACTTCTGTATTTACAATAGTCTGTGCAGTACAGGTAGCTGAAATGTGTCCAGCAATACACTTACCAGCCGCGTTAGTGGTCGCCGCAATGTTGTTGGTCTTGTACATATCAAAACCACGCAACTTACCAGAGCTTACCAAACCGTTACGGATGGAGCCTTGGCCTGCATTGAAGTCAGTACTAATCAGCTTAGAGTTGCTCTGAACGAGTTGCTCATAGAACTCTGGGTTAGCAAGGAACCAACGACCCTCTTCAGGTACGTTCTGCTCATCAAGCAGACGCGCCATGTGAGAAAGTACATCAATTGGATCATGCTCACCAGAAGCGTAGCCAATGTCGAGGTTACCAGTACCATCGAAAGTACCAGCCGCCAAGTCAGTAGCACTATCAGAACCAAGGATGTGGTTCGGAGAGGACGCAGGAACGCCAGCAAACATAGCGGCAATTACACCTGAATCAAACGCATCACGCAGTGCGTAAGCGGCTGAAGAAGATGCAACTTCCTTAAAGTTGACATGAGACATAGAAGTTTCGATATCATCAACGATGAACTTGAATGCGTTCGCCGTATCGACAACGAGGTTGACTTCCTGATCGGTCAACTTAGTTTGGGTTACGTCCTGACCACGCTCGTACTGATAAACGGTGATTACCGGCTCTTTGATGATACGTACTGTATCGCCGTAAGCAGTAATTTCACCGGCATAGTCGGTGTTAGTGATTGCTTCCGCTACTGAAGACTTTCGGAAGAAGTTGAGTACCTTCTTGGAATAGACAGCAGGCAGGAAGTAAGAGTTGGCCTGACCTGATACCGAATTTGCAAAGTTCGCATCGGTATCTGTGGACGGCTCAAAATACTGATCTGAAACATTATTAGCCATGATTAAAATCTCCTAAAAGACAAGTTTATCTTGCTACCCGTCCTTCTTCGATGGCACGATCAATTTCCTGTTCGTAACGATCATACTCATCCATAGACAGGGAAGCAATTTCCCGTTGTGTCCAAATCTTGGCTTGCTGTGGTTCAACGCCGGTAGTCTTTGTTGATACCATGTCAGCCGCATTGGACTTTGAAAGTTGTGACGGACGAGAAGATTTCTTAATAGCAATATTATTTTCCATCTTATAAAGATCTATTGCACGACTAGCCAATCCAACATTATCTGGGTTTTTATAGATCCAACGCTGAATTTCTTCAGGCTGGGTCTTAGCCCATTCGTGAAACTTGTCATCACCCCTGATATCTTCAAAGTCAGGGTGTCGCTCTCTAAGAGCTATTTCAGCATCACGCTTTGACATTTCTGCCTCACGCATTTCTAATGCCGATAGCTTTTTTTGAAGAGCGTTCATCTGCTCTTCGCTTCTCATATGAGCAACTGATTCAACAGTATCATATAGATCAGGATACTCTGCTTTAAACTTCTCAAGATCTTCAGCACTCTTTGGCGGTTGATACTGCGGTTGAGCAGATCGTGCCATAGCCTCTAGTTCTTGTTCACGTTGTTTAAATTCAGAGATCTTTTGATCGTAATGTTTTTTTAGATCGTCATACCTCTTTTTATAATTGGTACGAGGACGCTTTTCATCTTGAGGGGTTCCGTCTTCGGAAGTAGCCTCTTGTTCCTCAAAAAATAATGAATCTGCACTGCTAGTAGTTTTAGCGTCTTCTGTATGCCAAGACTTTTTTGCGTTGTACGGATTCGCTTGCTCTTCTTCACTCATGTCACTTCTCCTTTCTGGGGCTTGTTGTCTTTCAAGGTAGCTGTGTTATTGCGCTTTTTTAACACAGGGTCTTGATACTACAAGGTGGCCTCAAGGTTATAAAATGATAAGGGGCTAGAGTTCTAGGTAGCCTTATCGGTTCATTAGACTAGGCATCCGGTTTGCATAAGACATTTGACGTTGAAGAACTTCTTCATCATCTTTTTCCATGTCATAGCGTTCCATGCCGTCAGATTCCTCTTCTGGCATTCCACCTTCTGCATAGCCCATAAGACCGCCATCATAAGCGCGTTCAGCATCGTCCATCATTTTTTGGAGATTGTCTGCGCCTATTTGGTCAGTCGCTTTTTTGGTGATTACAAACTCACCGTCCGATAACCTTGCGGGTATCGAATCTGATATGCCAGTACCGGGGCCTTCAACTTCCCCAGAACCAGCAAATTCTGTTGCATTAAGAATAATCTTATCTAAGATCCCTTCTAGTCTTGGATCTTCGTCTAGAACCTTAAATAAATATTCTTGTTCTTCGGGTTCTAATACTTCTTCAGCTACGTAATCTACGTACTCTTCTTCCATCTCATCGTCTGGAAGCATATCTTCAGCCTGTTGCATTTCTTCTTCTGGGCTGATGTTATCGTATGTGTCTACTGGAGGCTCTTCAACAGGCATCTCCATTTCGGGTGGAACCATCATAGAACCTCCTTTTTGTTTTTTAGCTCGTAGTTTATCGTCTACGCCCTTTTCAAACAATTTTAAATAATCTTGATAGAATTTTTCTAATTCTTCTTTTGTTTCAAATTTATAGCCATGTTTTTTTTCAAACATTTTAAAACGCATAGGCGACATAAGCTTACTAAGAAATTCTGTACCGCCGTCTTTTTCTAATTTTGAAATATAGTAAGAACCAGCATCTGCATATGATGCTAGATCAGGGCCAATATAGGCTAAAACTTTTAATTGATTATTTGTTAAACCAAAATCGTTTTTAAGAATATCTTCATTAGCTTCTGCTTGTTTTACAAGACTGTTCATAAATTTTTGATTTTTAGGGCTGTCTATATTTTCAAGATCTATTTCTTCACCCGCTTTTTCAGCCGCTTTTTTTGCATTAAAAGCTTTGGCTTTTAATTCAGGAGTGATTACAGATTTTGTAACCAATTTGCTAACTAATGCGCCTATATTCTTTTTTTGTCTTTCTGGAGAAACCATTAACGATCCTTCAGCTTTTGATTCCAAATCAACACCGCGCCCCATTAATACGTCTGCGCGTGTTACTTCTCCATCTTTATTTAAATCTGGAAATGCTTTAGCCATCGTCATTGTCCTTTCGTCTTTGAATTACTTGTTCTTTTAATGTAAGAAGATTAGCCAGAGAACTCGCCTTCCCCTGCCTGCGGAACAGATCCCGTTCCGATGTTTCCACCGCCAGTGCCTGTAACTCCAACATCCGTAGGTTCTGGAGGTGTTCCTTCAGGGGTTCCCACAGTTCCGGGTTGTTGACTAAGGGGATCAGCCTGTTCGCCAGTTGCTTGTCCAACATTATTTTGCATTCCTATAATCTGTGCGGCTAATGCCGCTTCTTCGGGATCGTTAAGGATTTCGTCAGGATCAAGATCCAAACTATACGCCAGTTCGCTAATAAGTTTAGACATTTTAACAAAAGGTGCAATAGCTGGGTTTTGAGCCGTCTGAAGAAACATCGTCAACCGCTGGCTTCTTACTTCTTTTTGCATGAGGCTATTTGTACCCATAGCCTTAATCTCTAGATCACCCGTGGTCTTTAGCTCTCCGTCAAAGAACTGCATATTCCACTGGAAGTATGCTTTGCCCAAAGGCTTCAGTAAGAAATCATCAAGATTCTTTACGACTGTTTTAATGTTGAGTGAGGCGGCACCTAGAAGCATGGACATACCAGAAGCTGTACGAGTCATGCTCTGTACGCCTGTCTGACCATGTGAATAACTAGGAATACCTGTCTGTTCGTCTGCAAGCTGTCGGAACTTATCGAACATCATCATATTTTCTTGAGATGTGTTCGGGAACTTCAAACCATGAATAGCTTGGCCTTGCATACCCGACTGACGCCTAAAGACTTTGCCGGGATAGATTTCCATGCTTTGTCCACCGACAAGCATAGTTTCGTCTACGTCAAATACTAACGAGCCACTAAGGGCTAGGTTATCAATTGCCAGCCTTGCATGACCATTCATAATCTGCTGACTGTCGTTCATGTTTTCTGCTACACCTACGCCAAAAAAGCTGTAAGGGTTTCTTTCGTATGGAAACGCATTGTAGGGAATGCGGTGTGGGGTGAAGGGATTAATAACAGCCCTGAGTACAAGACCATTACAAATCCAAGCATTGATTTGTACTTCATCAAGAATATCTACCTCTTCGGGAAGTTCGATACCAACTTCTTTTGCATACTCTGCATCCATCAAGCCCCAATACTCAAGGACTTCAAAACGACTAGCGCCCATCTCTGACATACGCTGATCGTCTTTAAGTTCGTACTCGTAATCTTCTTCTGTGTAGTTAGGACCAAGCATCATACAATCACGAATAGCATCTTCGTTAAAGTATGGCATTTTTCGCAATGCCCTAAGCTGAGAGCGATTAATCTTGTGACGATGTACTACATACTCACATTCTTCAATAGATGTGGCGTTAGGATCAGGGAAGAAATCCCACACACTAACAAACTCAATACGCGGTACACGTACAGATGTGGGACTGTATACTCGCCCATCTTCACCATCTTCCCACTTATGTAATGTTTTATTAAAGTTGAATGGGCCTTTTACAATACCTGTACCAAAAAGCGTAGATTCAAAAATAGCGTTACGGAGTTCTGTAGAACCGCCTGACTCATCAATTTGATCGTGAATAAGTTTCTCCATGTTCCTTGCGGCTTCTTTAGCTGGAGAAATTTCTGGAATATTCGGGATTGGTGTGGGGCCTACATCAAAAGAAACATTTTCAGCAGTTTCAAAATCTTCAAACATTCCTTGACCAGCAGACATTGTAGCTCCCGGTTTAAGGACACGGCCATCACCAGAATAGCCTACGCCCCCTTCTGGGCGGTCTTGCTCCATAGTAGGTTCTGGAGTTACATTTGTTTCAATGCCCGGAGTAGGTTCAGAGCTAAGGTGCATATACTCGCTGACACCTTCGGGTAGTGGTGTATGAGAAACACCAATCGGAAATTTACCTGTGCCGAATATTACGTCAACAAGCTGTCCAAAAGCCGCGAGTACTTTAGTCTTCGTAACTTTAATAAATACACGAGACTTTTCAGATTCTCTAAATCTTACGTTTTTTGGATAGATTCCACGAAAGTTGTGATACGCCGTAATCCAACGGTTTTCATCAGAGTCTCTAGCCATTTTAGAATCTGCAAACCGTGCTTCAATAAGGCCAGCAAGGTTTGATTTGACTTGAGCATCTGCATTGATAGACAGACCATCTTCACCTTCTACTGGTTCAAAGTAAAGATTATCTGCGCTACCAACTATAGTGTTGTCTTCTGCCATGTTTATCCCATTGGTGTTAGGCTAACAAGTGTATATATAATTGTAAAACTAATTGCTATACCTAATGTATAAATACCCCAAGTGTTTAAAGGTCGCCAAATTTTATGCTTCATTAATACCCAAATGTCCCATCTGAAGGTTGATAAATAGTTTCACGATGTAGCTGACGCATACGACTAAAGGTGTCATCTATGCGCGGCCTAGACATAATGAGATACCTCAACGCATCATACGCATGGTCTGGTGCGTGGGTATCTACATCTTCAGGGTTGCTTTTATCCAGAGGAATACTTTGCAGTTCGCGTATCAGGTTAGGACAAGTATTAAATATTTGTAATTTGGGCCTTCCGCTTTGCTGAACTTTTAAGTATTCGTGGATTTGAATTTTTCCTGCAACTCTGTTCTTATCCGCTCGTCTTAGCTTATGTCCAGCTTTTACGAGCGTTTCTCCAACTGTCGGGCCTGTCTGCCCTGTGCGGTTCCAACACGCTGTATCTAGTACGCCCGGAACGCTCATTGGATCATTTAATTCCATTTCAGCAATCAGTTGAGCTAGGTCTGTTGCTAATAGTCCTTTTCGATAAAGTTCTCTATATATTATGAGTGTGTTGTCATCTCTATCTATTGCACCCCAGACACAAGCTGATTCTGAAGCATATCCATAATCAATACCTTTTACACGATCCCAATGTATCGGGATTTCAAAAGGATCAATGATGTGGATGTTTCTGTCAAACTCTGTGAAGGCCGCACCTTCTGCAACCTCCCAATCACCTTCTAGTAGCTGTCGTCGTTGCGTAGCTGGCAACGCCTTCAGCATCTGTTCATATCTTCCGTCACTTGCTAAGTATGGATTATCATCTAACCTAGCAGGAATAAACTTACGGCTTAAACCGTCTGAGCCTTTGAAAGACTCGTTGGGTGGTGATGGATCAATATATCTTTTCTTTACCCAATGCGCTCCAACACCACCGGGGTTAGCGGTACACCGCATATATGGTATAATCTCTGGATCTGTTGTACGCAGTCGTGAAGCCAAGTAGTTCCAAGAAAACTCTGTAGCTTGGTGCGTAATCTCATCAAATCCAATCCAACTATACGCTTGTCCTTGGTAGCGATAAACATCTGCATCCCTCTCCAAGAATCCAAATTCTATTTTAGCTCCAGACGGAAAGTTCCAGAGCTTTTCTACTTCTTTGTACTTACAACCGGGAAAGGCTTTCGGGTAGAGTTCACGAGACTTGTCAATTAGCTCCCGTAACTCTGGCATAGAACGCCGCAGGATTAAAGCCCTATGCGCTCCCCGATGAGCAAAGCGTAGTGGATCAACCAACATCGCATAGCTCTTGCCTCCACCAGCCGCACCACCATACAAAACATCAGTCTCAGAAGCGGCAAGAAAGTCAGTTTGTGGGCCTTCGTTGGGCCTAAAGATGACATTCTCTTCTGCGACAGCCCTCAACGCCTTGGGCAAATCATCCGTTTCTGTTGTTATTCTTCCTTCGGCTTTTGCCTCTTTTCCCTCTATTTTATTTAAAGTTTTCTTAGAGGTGTCGAGTGACCGTTTATAGTTTTCAAGCTTGGTGCGAGCCTGCGCTAACCGTTTTTCTTTCTTTCGTACAACTTTCCTTGCGTCAATCTGTGCCTTGGTTTTGGAGTGGTAGTTGTAGCCTCGACCTGTCGAACCTTTGGGTCTTCCAGTTTTCTTACGAGGTGTTCCATCCTTTTTGAGTATAAAATCCCCGTTGTCGTCTCGCATATACGCATCAGGGTTAGTCTCCCAATCATTCATAGCGGTCTACAATCTTTTTTAAACCAGTATGAGATATAGTTCTATTTGTATCATACTCTAACCAAGTAGCCGCTTCGCGTAAAGATAAAACATTATTTTTTACTAGCGGCACGATTTTGTTGAGGGCCTTTAGTTCTACCTCAACTTCTTCTAGATGTTCACCATCTTCCATTAACTTATAGCCAAATGGAATGGTACTACTACTACGCCTCTTCATATTGAGCCTCTATAACTACTTCTTGTTTTGCTGGTAGTATAAATAGGCCGTTAGAGTTTTGCAAGTTTACATCTAGTTTGTCTGTCTTAGCTATCCCAACACGGTCTAGGAGCGTCTGAGCGGCCTGTAGACGGACGTTAGCTTGAGGTATGGGGTCTGTACTGTCCATAACCTCAACGAGCTTCAGAGAAGCTTTGGGGGCATTCTGGGCTAATATATTCTCGGCTAGTTCAATTATTTCTGTTTTAAGTGCTTTAACTACGGATGTATATGAGCCTTCAGCATACCCCGCTAATTCTGCGGCACGTTTTGTATCACCATTGCAAGATACAAGGTGATCCAAGAACGATTGTTGCTTTATAGTTAATTCTTTATTCATAACTATATATTATATACCTGATATAAAGATCTGTCAAGTAGTTATTACACTATTATATGTTAATAGTTGGCAGAAGTCTTGACAAAATTGGTTTTCAGGTATATAATAGATTATGTAGCCCACCGGGTACATATAGTCATAGGCCCACTTTAAAGCCTTTGAAGTGGGGCGACAAACTGGTTGACATTCAGAAACTTCTAAAATGTAGAAGTATGAGTATATATATAGGGCTATGGGGGGTGGTCACCTGCCTAGCCCTTAAAGGGCTAGGAAGTCTAGAATACTTTAAAGTCTTGCAGACTTTAAAGTATTCTAAAATCCACCGCCAGAGTCTCTAAAGATCTCTAAGATCTTTAGAGACTCTGGTTGCCAGCTCTGAAATCTTTAAAAATTCTTAAGAATTTTTAAAGATTTTTAAAAAATCTATAAAAATCAAAGATTTTTTTAGATTTCACACGCGCCTGTGAAAAATCCCATAGGATTTTTAAACTCAGCAAATCGCTTAGTACTTCAAAACTTTAAAGCCCCTCACGTTAGTGAGGGCTTTAAAGTTTATGAAGTACTTAAAGGCCCTCCGACACCGCTTCAAGCCGAAGGCTTGGGGCAACACAAACTCACAATTCGGAGAATTGACTATGGCGAAGCCAAACTTTGACAGCATCGACTCTAGCCGTAAGGCTACCCCTCGACAGATCTCAGCGATTGCAAATCGCTTTGCGAAGATGACGAATCCAGAGGATTCGTGGATGCTGACCAAGAAGTACACCGCAGTCCTGTACAGATTCCAAAAGGAATCTGGAAAGGACTTGACTCACGGCCAGATCCAGAAGTTCTTTGCCTGCCGCAAAGTTCCTAAGAACTTTGCAGATATGCTCACCACGACAGAGACTCCAAAGGAGTCTCCCAAGACTTCTACGAAGTCTTCAAAGCCTTCTACGAAGGCTTCTCCCAAGACTTCAAAGAAGTCTTCACCGAAGCCGAAGGCTTCCGACGAGACTTTAGAGCTAAAAGCTATAAAGGCTCAGGTAGCTGATCTTCAGGCCGCTGTCGCCGCCCTAGCTAAGAAGCTCTCTTAAGAGAGCTTCAAAGTCTTCAAAGCCCCGGCTTACGCCGGGGTTTTTTTTTATCTATAAACCCTTAACTCTAAAGGAGTTTTGTATGTTTTTTCATCCTCAAATTGGTTTGGTTTTTATGTCCGAAACTAAGTTTAATAACTTAGAGCGAGGCGAAGGTATTCCTCAAATGAGTTTGAAAACTATGCGGCAAGTATATGATTTTGTTGTAGTTCAAGGTAAGTCTCCAAAATTATTTCCAATGTATGATTTAACCGCAGTGCCGGAACACCGACAAGCATTAGCTTGGATTGTAAATAATTTTGAAAATTATTTGGAGGCTTGAGGCTTTAGACCTTCAAGTTTTAAAACCCCTTTACAGGGTAAAGGGTTTTAAAACTTAGAAGGTCTTAAAGGAGGCGACGATGGCTGACGAGATGACACAACGAGAAGTTGCAGATTGGATTGTGCAACGTCTTGATAAAGCTATAAAAATTATGGATTCTCAAATGAACCCTGATGTAGATTTTGATGGGGCTTGGGAATTATTTACTGGAATATCTTGCTTGAACGAAATCAAAAATTGTTTCTCTCACAACGAGGATATCTAAATGGAAACTCAAATTATTATTGAAATCGAAAAAGCTTTAGCTTATCTGGACGAAATAAATTTACGAGGCGATCAAATACTTGAGCGCAATCGACTAGATTTAATTTCTCAGACGCTTGAAAATTTATTGACCGACCTCGACGCTTAGGGATTCTTAGTTTTAAAACCCCTCACTTGTGAGGGTTTTAAAACTTAGAAGCCCTTAGAGGACTGCCAGCCGGTTCTCTGCTCTTTAGCAACCACCCTAAACTTCATTGCACTTGGAGGTGCTTATGTCTCAGTTCGATTACTCTACTCTCGACCCCAACAAGCCTGCTTCATACCGTCAGTTTAACGGTGTTGCATATCACTTTGCTCAGTTGCACACCAAAGGTGACAAGACAAAAACATACATGGCGACTCGTATGTTCAAGGCTATTTTGTACAAGTTTTATAACGAGCAGGATATTCAAATGACTCATGGCGAGGCTCAAAAGTTCTTCAAAGCCAAGCGAGTCCCGGCTCAATTCAAAAAGTTAATTACTATCCGTAAGTAATCTTTATAGCCCCGCTTCGGCGGGGTTTTTTTTGAGGTCTTTAATATGAAAGATAATTTTGTAGCAAAGAACGCTAACAAATTCAACAAAGCTAAAGTATTTAAAGACCGCAAGAAAGCCTCAAAGAAAGTTAGAGGCCAGAAACACAAAGATAAATCAGTTTAGCCCGTCTTGGGTGGGCATAGTTTGGTTGGCGCTATGCTATAAAATGGTAAGCTCTGCTTACAAGTCAACCACTCACCCTAAACTTTACTTGGAGATATACTATGCGTTTTCTAGACTCAGAAACTAACTCAGCTTTTGGTGCGGCTTATCATGTTGTCAACAATGGTACTGCTCCACAACCACTAAACTTTCGTGGTCGTCAGTCTGGTTGGAGAGATCGGTTTGAAAAGATGCAAGCAATGGAATGGTTTATTGTTCCAAAAGCAGACCAAGCTAAGACTCAGCAAGCGGCTGTGACCTATCTCAGAGGACGATATAGTTTTTACAAGATCAACGAGCAGGGTGATATGTGCTTGTTGAAACTTCGTTAATCCGTGGGGGAACTTTGGGGGCTTCGGCCCCCTTTTTTATTTGGAGGATATTATGTTGTGGAAAAATGAATGTAATCACCCCATAGAAGATTATTTATTTACTATGGAAGTTGATGACCAGCAATGTGATGTATGGTATTTTAGGCATAGTCTTGGGGAAAAGAATGAGTTTTGTCTGCGCTATGGTAACCAAGATCACGAGTATAGAAGTAGCTGGGACTGTAATTTAATTGAGCGTAGTATTTCTCGTCGCACTCAATATTTAAATAATGCTCAATCAGAGCGGCATCTTAATCAATTGATTGATCTCAAAAATAAATTACAAGAACTAGGTTATTGGGATATTAGTTGGGATCTCACCCCAGAAGTAAAAGAATTAATTTAGCGGGGGCTTCTACGTCTTTAAAACCCCTTTACAGGGTAAAGGGTTTTAAAGACTTAAGAAGCCCCCACCGTGACGGAGGCCGACATGAAATTTCGTATGACGTACATGAATAAAACGTACAGCGTTGATCTGCCGGTCACCGCTGAACAATTAGATAGCTGGCAGAAAAATAGAATGACGGCGGCAGAGGCCATGCCAAATCTTACTCAAACCCAACTTGATTTTTTGACACATGGCATTTACCCCGATGATTCTTTCTTTGATTCTATTGAGGAACTGAATGATGTATGACATTCATGCCAAAGCCGTACAAGATTATTCTAGATTGTCTAGTAATAATCTTGCTGATGTTATATTGATGGTTGTATTGAGTATACAACAGCCGTGGTTTACTGTTGGCGATCAGCTTAAAGATGTAAAACTAAACGGGATCAACTCTAGATTTATCTGGGGTAACAAAGCAAAAACATATAAGTCACTCATGTCCCGCAAAGAATTTATTTATTCTCAGTATCTTGCAGTGCTTAACTCAAATAAATCTGATGACGAGAGGGCGCTGTCGTTAATGAATGTATTCTTACAGATTGATGGACTAGGTATGGCAAAAGCTGGTTTTGTTTGTCAACTCACTGCGGGACTTGTTGGTTGTATTGACATCCACAACATCCGAATGTACAATATCCCGATGAAAGATTTAAAATTATCTAAGTCGGTGAAGTCAAAAGTTATAAAGAATCGTCGTGTTATGAATTATATTTCTATATGCCACGACATTGGTACAGAAAAGTTATGGAACACTTGGTGCAATACTCTTGCTACCAAGTCTAAAAGATTTGAGGATGGCTTTCATGTATCCCAAGTACATTATAGCTATCTTCAAGATGCGGTAAACCTTTAACTAACTGGAGACATCTTATGTCAGAAGTAATTTCTATCTTTGGTACTGAGCGTCCAGCAGATCCTTTTGCTGGCAAAGGTTATGGCCTTGCTGATTTTCCTGTGGCAACCCGCCCAATGTTATATTTCAATGATGATACCGATCAGTGGTACGAGTCATCAAAAGTTGCTGTTGTTCGTACAGATACTATGGATGAGCTTGGCGTTCATGGCAAAAACTACAAGCCTATCGAGCCCCGCAAATTGATTGATGCTCAACGTGCAATTATTATGCGAAGTGGTTTGAATACTGATGGCGTTGTCGAAACTATTCGATGCAGTCACAACGGTGCCGCAACCTTTGTGGAATATAGATTTCCAGAACATTGCTATGCTACGCCGGGAGGCGATACTGCTGAGTTGACAATGTTGGGGATTACTTCTCTTGATAGTACTTTCTCGTTCTATCTATCTGCTGGCGCTCGACAGGGTGCTTGCTTCAATGGTCAAGTGTTTGTTACTGGCGATGCTGGTTTGTTCAAAGCTAGACACACAAAGAATCTTGACATCAATCAGGCGTCACGTTCAATTACCAAATCTCTTGAGGTATTTGAAAACGAGCGTGAACTGTGGCAGACTATGGCAGTAACGCAGGTGTCTGAAAAACAAGCAATGTTTGCTTTTGCAGAGGCCGCTGGCTGTCTTGATCTTGTTCAGGCCGCAGTTAATGAAAGTGGTGTGTCATGGTCAGCAGTGTTTGATAAGCTACCTCGACTCAATAGTTCATTGACGTATCTTGCCAAGGCTTGGAAAGAGTATGCTCAGAGGATGGGACACACTCAGTGGGCTGTCTACAACACACTAACGGATTGGTCTACTCATGCTCCAGCCGCTACAAAGAAGTCTCAGAAGAACATTGCTTCAATCAATCACAAGCGTTCAGAAATTGTGCGGAAGGTATGTACATCTGATGTCTTCCGTATCGCGGCCTGATGATGTTGACATTGAATCTCTTGTTCAGCTTTATATTTATCTCAAGCCTAATCCTGATTACAGTGGCTTGGCTGAATCGTTAAGAGAACTACACTTCACGGAATCGGAGATCTTTAATGTTCTTCACAAAGTTCGTGAAGGTTACTACTAAAACTAATGCGCCCTTCGGGGCGCTTTTTTGTTTGGAGATGTAATGAAACAGCGACAAGAAAAAATGATCAACACCCACAGGCTAGTCCGTTCAGCAATGAACGACGAGGATTATTGTTCTTTTATTCTTGATTGCCTGCACAAAGAGCAAAGCGAGTGGTCCGTAAAGGACTTAAATAAATTCTGGGACGATGCCGCAAAGTCTAGCGACACCGTTGAAGAATGGATCAA
>ERZ869936.1967-NODE-1967-length-13070-cov-8.410757_pt1 | contig 13070 bp, 9 predicted proteins | sample MGYA00520876_ERZ869936 | MGnify/ENA primary metagenome ERZ869936 (study PRJEB32218, sample SAMN09650985) | biofilter metagenome | isolation source: enrty point of leading RO module | place: Saudi Arabia: Thuwal, RO plant located on Red Sea | collected 2016-02-17 ...
TGATAGTCTCCGGCCTCGGTGGTGCGCTCGTTCCCAGCGGCGGTGCGCTCGTTCCCAGCGGTGGTGCGCTCGTTCCTAGCGGTGGTGCGACTGTAGCGGAGGAGCCGACTGTGGGTAACGAGCTAGTGATTTGAGGAACGACTGCCGGTGAGAATCGACCAGATCGCGGAAGCAATTCCAGACCCTCAAGTGAGATAGTGGTAATGTCAGGAAAATCCTCCACAGGAGGCGCTATGCTCGCGACCACTTCTGCAGGTCGAGTGACCTGCGGAGTCTCGTGTGAAGGTTCCACCGAAAGCGGAGTTCCTGTGGTGACCTTACGGAGTGCACTCATGAGCGCAGCAGGAGGCGTCACTGTTTGCTCGCTGGGAGGAGCTAAAGTCTCTCTCACTGGTTGAGGATACGGTGAAATCACGGTTGGTTGAACTTGACGTCTGATAACTCCACCGACGGCTCGGCGACGTTCCTCGGTAGTCTCCTCTTGCTCCAACAAGCTTTCCAAGTTCGATCCTTCGATCACCTCCTCGTCGATGAATCGTTCGTCCAAAGTAGTTAGCTCGTCTACAGTAGGCATAGCTGGCGTTTCTTGCGGCATGAGAGTGAGATCTTCTTCTAGAATGGTCGCACCCGTACCCACACGCTTGGACTTCTGACCGAGATAGATCGACGGACTCACTCCTACGATGGATTCACGATCACCGAAAATGGCGCTGCTCATGAAGACGTCCATACTGCGTTCGAACGATGCAGCTGCAAGAGGACCCACTCGTCGACGATTGATACCGGTGAAGCTCAAACTGTTGATGATGCCCAGATTGGTCAACAAGTAGAAGATGAGTGAGATGTGACGAGCATTGATGTTCGCACCGAAGTCCTGCAAAATCTGTCGGAAACGAAATATAAGGAATATGGTAGCAGCGTCGGTTCCCACTAGTTTGTTAATGTCGTGAGCATGATTGCTGACCGTTCGGTACAGGTCGACATCGTCTCTCCAAAGCACATCTTCCATGTTCGATCCGGTGGTGGAAGCGTAGTAGAAGGTCGAGCTGTCCACCAACTTTTGTTGTTCCGGAGTGCGCAGATCAGGTTTAACACCCCTTGCCTCTACAACTCTTCTTTCGAGTTGGTCTGTGGGGTTGGTGACACTTTCGACAACAATCATTAGATCTTCTTTGTTCTGTTCAGTGATGGGTTGCACCACAAATCCGGCCAATCGGTACAAATAGTGAATGTCAGCCAAACTAACACCATCCCATCTGGTACGAAAGTGAGTTGTGTACACGAACCATTGGTTGGGGTTGTCCGGATCGCGGGTCGTTCTGTACACTCCCTTGAGCACATCGATAGGTAAAGGTTCAAGTGTGAAGATCCCGGTGATTCCACTGACTTGGTACTGTCCGAACTTCGGAATGATAGTTCGGTGCAAGAACATGAGAATGGCCACATTTTGATCCATGGCATTCAACCCGTAGTTGCGTGTTTCGTCGAGGAGAATGTACGCTCGACCGTCCACTTGTGAACGCCAGACCACAGTAATGGCATCAGCGGTGTCTCCTGTCAAAGTAGCATCAGGACCTTCGATGGCACGTGCGAGCATGGCCATTGTGATGTTGTGACTGAACATACGATAAGTGTTCAACTTGAGCTCGACCACATGACTGAGCGGAAACTTCAGTTGAGATCCCTGGAACCTGTTCGGCTGCATTAGAGCGTGCAATTGAATCATCTCTGGAACTCTGGCAGCGACCGCTTCATCACGATCGAGAATCTGCACACCATCTTCCAGCAACAGGTCTGCCACCGTCATCTGTTCAAGTTGTGGACGCAGTTCCAGCACAGAGTTGAACGTTCCTACGTGTCTGGTGTCGTGTAAATCTGTGGCAGGATACTCCCGACTTACAGATTTGAACAGAATTCGCATTTGAGGATTACGATTCATCTTCGATCCGGTGAGAAAGTCTCTGATCTTCTGAAACGCCAAGGCAACACCGCTCTGGTTGCCCGAAAAGTGAAAACTGTTCAATGAGAGCTGAGTACTGGGGCCTCCTAAGGAGACACCCGACAAAACACCTACAGACATTCCTGGCTCGACCTGTGCCTCCGCAATACCCTGAATAGTGTGTGATTTGAACTCTTCGAAGGCTTCCGGAACGGGCGCCAATCGAATTCGTTCGAGCATAACCCGAGTGCGGTCCACGAGGTGTTTCCGTGCGATGGCCAAGGCACTTTTACCCGCACCCCTGGGATTGGGCACGGCCGTCAGAATCTCATCGATTTGTTGTCGTGTGAGCGGAACAGCTTGCATTTTCTGGATTCTGACTTTCCTTGAGGGAAACTCTTTTTGTATCAATCTCTGAACTCTCAGAGTTCGGAGGCATTCATTCACCAAGTGTCACTCACCCACTCACGCCAACGTCGCATCTCGTATAAATCGAGTATTGATAGCAATTTTTCTACTAAGCCGGCTTCACGAACGGCTCGAACGAATTTCTGAGGTGAAACGTTTATTTTGACCCACGGGCACCTCGCGATGTGCTTGAGCCAATACAGGTTCTCTCCTTTCAATATGAGTCTGAGGCAAGGTTGACCGTACCTCTCAAGTGGGTTACTCCAGGGGAATAACGGATATTTCCCTCCCTCAGCATGTCCGAACCAAAACTGTCTCTTATGCTTCTGCCGATCGATCAGCTCCCAATTGTTATTGTAGGCAGCGAACAAAGTCAGAGCGTTCTCTAGACGAGGTTGACGTTTTCGCATGAATTTCGGCTTCAATGCATGAAGGTACTCCGGTTCCAGAACCAGAAAACATCTCAAGAAAGGTCGAACGAAGTGCTTTGAATGTTTAGTCACGTCTTTGACCTGATCCGATGTGATGCTCTTGGGGAACGGAAATCGAAGGATGGCCGTCGAGAAGCAAATACGTTCGGCCCTGTCCAAAAGTGGAAAGATGTGGTATCTGAAGATGTCCGTGGGCAATGTGTAGATGAGCATCTCTTTTTTTGATTGAAAGGAGATATTGAGAACGCTATTTCTTCATCAGAAACGGAATCGTGCTTTCCATTCATTAAGTGAAAATTCGAGTCTTGTCCAGAACGGTCACGTCAGGACAGTTTCGCACTTCCGGCCGCTCGAACCAATTCTTTAGTTGCAGAAGTCGGTCGTCCGAACGGTCGAGCAAGTCTTCTACCAAAGGGATGCGGTCCGGACGGTGCTTTCCCGGATGATACGGTGGAATGAGAATGCCAGAGCTAGGATTCAGCATGAAAGTGTGTTGTTTGTCATCAACAATGACTGTCCACTTAGGATCGATCTCCAGAGGTGAGTACGGACGCTTGTTGAGTTCTTGAATGATGTCAGAGATAGGTTTGTGGTACATTCCTTGATAGTTGGGTGTACGATCGCGAGCCCAAAGTAGCTTTGGTGACGGAAGTCCCGAACCGACAATGACTTGATCGTTGATTTCGTTGACGTAGGATGGTAATCCGGCACTCCAACCGAGCACATTGTCGAAATACTGGTGAGCGAACTCGAGAAATTCGTGAAGATGTGGACGAGTGAGTCCCCAAATCTTAGTAGGCCCTGTGGAAAGTTGAAGCAACATGGAATAGGTGATTTGTGGCTGACCTAGAGGGTGGAAGGACCTCACTAGCGCCGGATTGGAATAGATATCGTAAACGTCAAGGAAACGTGGATTCTCCCACGAATGTACTAAAGTTTCATCAAAATCTAGAATGAGTGTTTTCTTAGGCCTCATACTGTTAGAAGAAGGTCCGGAAAGACTGTACAGCGTTTGCATTTTATCGATGCGAGGAAAATAGAAACGAGTGCGATCGTCTCGATAGACTGAAATGACTCGTATTCAACCAGAACGATTGTCGATGACGTACTGGAAGAGCCAAACGGCCACTGCGTCCGACCACCAAATCATTAAGCACACCTCCCAACTCATAGGAAAGAGCAAAGAAATGAAGACGATCCACTTGAAATCGTCGAAGTGTGATCTCGTGAGCGTGTAGAAACAAAACCAACTCACTGTACAAGTAGCACTTCCCACCGCCCACCAGTACAATGCTAGTGCATCCATTATATCTAACAATAACATTCTGTTCGTTTATGCCGAACAAAATGTCAGTCATCAACACAACCAAGATCCGATACTGCCCATTACGTAGAAGAAATCAATCCGACCTTCCCACCAGACATAAATGCCCACGTTGAGCATTAGTAATACTGACGGAATCCATTCCTCGGGTGGAGGAGGCTCGTCGTCAGGTAGTGACTGTAACAACAGTCGATACGTCTTCATTGTGATGTGACAATGGAGACCGTTGAAGGATGAAAATCAATATCGTCCAGGGCTGATTCGTCCACCGAAGTAAGAACCCAGACCTCCTCCAGCAGCAGCTCCCAGAGGACCGAAAGCGTAACCACCCAGGCTACCACCGAGGGCAGCTAAACCGGCCTGAGGCAAAGTCCGTTCAACGGGAACGTTCTGAGTGAGTCCAGTGATCACTGGAGCGGCTCCCGCTCCAATAGCACCACCTAACGGCCCGGCTACGGCAGAACCGAGAGCGGCTCCACCAGCAGAAAGCAGTGGGCCGGTGATTTGAGGATTGTTCAAGAATCCTAGTGGATTGGAGTTCTGAGCGGCATAACCGTTACGATAACCGTTAATAACGTCGTGACCTGCAGCTCGCATCTCTATTTTATACAGTAGGATTTTTCTAGTACAATTAAAGATGAAACCCAGTACGCTGTTTTCTTCCGATACAGATCAGTTGAAATTTCTCAGCGGAAGAGCCGTTCAGTTGTACAATGAGGATTCACGAGTTTTCGAACAGGAATTGTTGCAGTCCCTTCCCACCATCAACCCTAAGGTTCTTCGACTCATTCTAGGTGAACTCAGCGCAAAGGGCGTGCATCCTTTGACGGAAGCCGACCCGCATCAAGCGACCGAAGTTCTAGAGAATGTAGAAAACGTTCCAACGGAAACGGTCTTTCTCATGTTGAAGTACGGATTTCCTAGTTACGTACTGCTAAGCTCCGCCCTTGACAAGGCTTGGGGATACGATTTACGATGGTGGGGAAAGATTCTGGATGCAGCGGACTATTTAGAACTTGATTTGAGTTCAGGACTTCTACACCAGGCCGTTCGGTCAGGTTCTCTTCCTGCTGTTCAGATGTTACTCAGTCGAGGATCGGACCCTAATCGAAATGTAGAAGGAGAAACTCCTCTAAGAATCGTTTTGGAGATGTTCGATCGTCCCGAAGCAGAAGTCAACTATCCAATCTACTTACAGATGATCAAAGAGTTGATGAAGTACAAAGCAGTAGTGGGTCAAGAGATCAGTGAGGCCGTAGACCGGATAAGTACCCGTTCATCTGATTGGAGTAGAAAGTTGCAACGAGCCATTCAGGCAGGAAAGCGATCGGTTCCCAGTTGGGAACCGATTAGAGAAACGTATTGGAATTTGGATCGAGTTGAGGATTCTGCTATGGTGGCTCTAATGCATCCAGAGAGAATAGTCGATCGAGTTATGCAAGAAGCGGTAGAGAGAGAACGGGACAAGGTAGTACTGGTCAATGATGAAGTGATCGGATGGCCGTTCTACATTGATGAAAGCAAGCTGAAGAGATGTTCGTATCCTCTCAGTGAACTCGATCCGGTTCCTGATGCAGCATCGCCGCCCAGTAGTGAAATAGTGAATGCGATAGCACTACAGGGAGTTCCCGAGTTCATTCCTGACACTCGTCCTGTTCTTCCTTCACCTCCTCAAACCTACTATAGAGAGCCTCCTACACCCGTTCTGGCAACAGTTCCCACCTTCCCACTCGCATAAATTATCTCGCACTATGAAAGATGAACTCTGGGTCTGTCGGAATATCCGACCTTCCCTACGAGATGCAGTTTCGATTCTTGATCGATGCGCCGTGGGACGACATCGTCAGCTACTGTCAAACTTCATTGCAAGCCGCTCAGATCTGTCAATCGGAAGACTTCTGGAAGGACAAACTTCGGGTTCAGGGGTGGAATCCTGACGAGCTCGACCTGATCGACGGACCTAATCCGGCCGTTCGATACCGAACGCTAATGGAGATAAATACGGGAGATAACGGACTAGATCGAGCCATCGTTCTGGGACAAACTCGATGGATACGAGCAAACTGGCGTCAGCATTGGATTCATTATTTAGATTCGTTTAGTATCGTCGATGCAATGTCCCGAGGTCATTCGGAAGTAATCGAAGTACTACGTGATTCAATGGATGAAGCAGACTTCACCAATATCTTGATTCAAGCAGAACACACTGCTGTAGAGGAAAACTTACCTCGAATCGCTCTACAGCTCAACAAAATCAAAGATGGAGATTATCTTGATATATTGTCAGCGGTACCTTCTGCTTTCCACGAGAATGGTCCAGAAGCTCTGGAGATCATCCTTGCAGATGCCAAGGCACAAGGTCGACCTGAAACAATTCAAGATTTCGCCGAGATGATGCTAGAGAGTGACGAAATCATCATTCTAGCATATATGCTGAGAACTCACCGAGACGAGATCAACGTGAACTACTTATTTCAGACGGCATTGACTGAATGTCCCACAGCTGCACTCCTCTATTCGTATTTGTAACTTTTTCCACCTTAAGGTGGAAGAAGGGCAACTCACTGAAAGAAACGTTTCTTAATATATTTACGTCGACGATACTCCAGTATCGCTTTGGCCACATTGACGTGTGAGCTACATTCAAAACACATGTCCCCCTGGTACACTTGTCGACCGCACATTTGTTTCTTGAACGGATTGATGCTGACTAACTTGACGCAGCGGTCGGCCTCCATGGAGTGCCAGAGAGCTCATTCCATCTTTGTGTCATCAGTGTTCTTTCTTTACAGAAAAAACGCTAAAACTTCAGGTCGTCTACACTCTGATAGGCGTTCACTTCGCGGCTCAGGTCGGAGTCTGAGCACAACGCTCGAGCCTCCCCGATAACTTCGTTCACGTTGAAGTGAGAATACTCACCCACATCACCTTCGTAGAAATTGGTCTTCGGTACGAAGTTGGTGAATTGCATCCAGACGAACGGGTTCCTCACCTGGTACAGCGCGGAGTGACCTAAACGATCGAGTAAATCATCCGCAACGAACTTCACGTACTGCTTCACGTTGTCGGCGGTCAATTCGGGAAGAGTGATGCCTTCACACAGTTCCTCCGCAAAACATTCGATGAGCTTCACTGCCTCATCCATGTGATGATGAATCTCCTCGTCTGTGTACCTCTGTGATTTAGGAAGAGAACGGTAGTTGTCAGCACCGTTCTGTCCGTGAGCTGCTTCGTCCTTACCGATCTCCTCGTTAGCGAAGATGACCTGCTTGATCTTTCCGGGCTCGTACGCTCGATACCAGAAGATAATACAAAAGAGTGGAATGAACATGACGTATTCGGCTATGGCTAGATTGACGTATCGTTCACGTTGCTCATTCGAGTACATGAACGAACGCTCAATGAACGCGTTCATTCGTTTGATGGACTCGACACGATCGACCGCTTCGAAGATTTCGTCGCGTTCCTTTTGGTTGCGGACGAGACTGTAGATCATCTTACCGTACGTCTCAGCGTGCACTCGTTCGTTGTTCATCTGCACTATGTAGAAGGCCTGCTGCTCCATGGTCTGAGCGGCCAAGATCATCTGGAACGCCAACATGCAAACGACGCTACCGTCACCCACCGCAAAGAAGCCGAACGCCATGAGCAGAGGCTTGCGCTTCTCCGCGCTGAACTGTAAGAAATCATCACGATCTTGGTTGAATTTGATGAGGTTGGCGTTCCAGAACGATGCCTCCATACACTTCATGCGTTCGAAGGCAGGCCAATCTTGTACAGGATACAATCCGAAACGTCGACTTTTACTCGTAACAGCGTTGCGCTCGTGAATGCGGGCCACCAGCGCAGAAGCCTCAGTCACCGTCAACTTCTTCACTAGTTCATCGAACAACTCACCTTTTTCTACAAGACCGATCTCACCTAGTTCCAAGTATTCCAGCTTACGAGGCGAGAGCTGAGCCATGTTGAAGATTGGAAGAGCCAGGCCAGTCAAAAATAAGCATCAACTTCTTGATAGAACACAATCTCGTAAAGTAAACGATACCATGATCGACAGAGAAACCTACAATTATTTATTGAAAGCAGCTCGATATACGATCTTGACATGAAGAGGATCGTGGAAGCACTTCATATCATTGGCGTAGAAGCGGTCGTTGAGGTTTTCGCAGCTTTCACAGTGAACATTACTGCAATCGATACAATCGTAACGAACACCTCGAATCGTATCGTGACATCTATCACATTCTCTAGTGGAGTTCGTTCGACTACTCGAAGGGGCGAACGTTCTGATAGAGATTCGTTCTGACATGATTCAACTAGATACACGGTGTCCAGTTGGAGGTTTTAATTCAATTTACCAGCTAGCGTATCGGATCGTTCGATAGATCTGGGTTCATTCAATCAATGTAGGAAACAAATCACTGGGACGAAGCAAACCCGAAGGACAATTTATCTCGATAGTACACGTATCCGTTGGACTGCTTTCAAGGCTCTCTGTCACGGAACAAATTATCGAGTTTACGAATCTGTATATCTGATTACAGGGGTGTGGGACGATCTTTCTTGAGTCGATCGTACCAACCTCAGAGGGATTCCGGACGGTAGTTCTCCTTTCAACAACGATCTGATGATCGCGGACAGTTCTTGCTCGTTAATGAACTCTTCGGCCACTTCGTACACTGTAGCTTTGTACAGTTCATAATGAAAAATGTCCTCAATCAGCCTTTCCTCGAACAATTGCGCTCGCTCTTTGAAGATGGGAAACTCGTTGTGTTGAATTCCGATACAGAAGTGGTCAAGACCGTATTCTGGAACCATGATTCGGAAGAACTTGGCGGCAATGAAGCAAAGGGTGTTGACCGCGACAACGATTTCGGGTTCGCTCAAGAATTCCGGTTCAGTCAAATACAAATACCGATCGAACATCTCTAGAGCGTGAAAGAAGATTCGATACGAGAACCATTTCGAAACAGTCTCGTTCAACCTGTTGGAGTAGATCAAATGAAACCAAACCGCGGCACGATCGCGAATGTTTCCTGGAAAGTAACGCAGAATGGGTTCAGGTGAAGTGATCCACGTGCCTTCCTCGTTGATACCGAATTGCACTCTTCTCGTGTTGATCAGATCACGGTAGCCTCTGAAGAAGGAATGATTGAGACACTGACTTACAGTCCAACGACGAGAAGGGTTCACCTCCAACATCTTCTCTATCAAATCACTCAACTCATCGAAACTTCCTAGGTTGGGCTGACCGCCTAGTTGTGAAGAGTTAAACTGGGTGATTTGAGATTCTGTGTAGTTGAATTGAGCGGAAAGCGGTTGAAGGGCCTTCTGAAATGTATCGTACGAACGAGTAATTTTCTTAGGATAGAGCTGACGAGCTAAGTGGTAGTACTCCCGTGGAAAAGGTACTCGTTCGATCAATGCATTGATCAGAGCTTCATCGTTGCTCGGATTGATGAACGGACGGTTGCCCACAGAGAACAACTCGAACAGAATGCATCCTAGACTCCACACATCCACTTTGTAATCGTACTCCTTAGTCAAAGAGATCTCTGGAGCACGATACCAAGGAGTGACGAATCCCGGAAGACTCATAGTTTGTAATGTGTAGTACTGTGCAAGACCGAAATCTGTGAGTTTAGCACTCTCCAATTCACCGTTCGAGTCGGTGAAGCAGATGATGTTGGCCGGTTTGAGGTCTCGATGGTACACTCCTCGAGAGTGTAGAAACTCCACAGCGAGCGCGATCTGCACCATGAACAGTTTTCGCTCGTTAATGAGTCCTCCCGGTTTCGGTCCGGGACGAGACAACCGATAAATGTACTTAGTTCCGTCCAATTCTCCCTTCTCCAGTACGAAAAACACCTTGTCGCTGATCCAACGCAAGTCTCGAGAAGGTGAAAGAGATCCTTCATGAAACGGAGAGCCCATAGAGACATCTTTCAATGAGATGCAGTAAGGATGTGATTTGACTAAGTTGAGTAGATCGAGTTCTCGAACGGACCCGATGCTACCGTCCAAACTAGAAGAGATGAAGTTCCTCTTGACAGCGAAGGTGGGAACTCGTGGATGCATCACGTCCACGAAAATGAGTGATCCAGGTGTAGGTTGAACGATGTCGTCTTCCCATACCGCTTGATACACTCTTCCGTACGTTCCACCACCCAAGCAACTCACCTTGCGCAACTTTTTACTTTCCACTGCTGACACTTGCATCTTTGTTTGAATTCTAGATATTTTATACTGAAAATCGGCTCTCTCACGTTGCTCTGTGAGAGTTGAGAAATGAATTTCTGACTCAGAGGTCAGAAATTCAATCTTCATTAACTTGTAGAACGGTGTCACCAGAGAAACCACCATGAGAACCAAGCCGGAGAGTACTTTTCATTCTGGTAACCTTGTGCACCGTGTCGAGCTCGATAACTTCGCCTTCTGTTCTCGTCATAATGGTTCTGATACGAATAGAGCATCAAAGGAGTTTTATCTTCAAAATGCTCATATCGACGATCGCCGAAGGTGACGGTTTTCCATCTTTGACCGTTTTGATAGAGCGTCACTCGATACTTCTTGTCCCCGGGTCCTGGTTCAAAATATCCAACAACACCATCATCGAATCGGAACTCAGCCATGACCTTTATTATAATAAAATTACAAACTCTGACGGTAGTACTCCAGTGAATCTTCGACGAGCTGACGATAGTTCGGTGTATGAAGTCGGAAGTACTCCTCGAACGTCATACCTACTGGAACCCATCGACCACGACGACTCCACAGTCCTAGAGGAAGAGCTTGAACCGGAAAGATCTCTTGCAATCGATCCATTCGGACTCCTTCTCGCAACTGTGATTCGAAAATGTCAGCGATGATTTGTCGTTCTGACGGAAGCAGTCCGGCAATGTACTCTAGATTGTTGATTTGGAGTGCTCTAGTCTTGTACACAGCATCGCTGAGCCTATCGTCTGCTAGCGATTCGGCTTCCTCTACCGTCATAGAATGGCCTCGAGAGTCGATCAACGCTCCGGTCTCTTTCACATTCTCGATCAACTCCTCTAGCGGATACTGATCCAACTCATCGTCCACCAGCCTTCCCCATCGCACTTCTCCATCGTTGAAGAAGAATCGAGGATGTGTCAAGAAGGCCGCAGCCGCATTTAGAAGATTCTCTCGCAATCGTGATTGCAACCTGTCCAGTTGTAGCGTGTCTGCAAACTTCATTCCGTGATTTTGAATGCGAAGCAACTCGGAGTCAGGCAGCCGTCTCAATACGGATGTGACGTACGGATCAGGAAGGTTACGAACGTCGTTGAGCGACCATTTCTTATCCAGAACCACGTCACGATACAGTCCGGCCTGGCTCAAATTCGAAACGAAGACGTTGTGAGTGGGATCCCACTCGACAGTGTCCAACGCTCCTACTGACCGCAACACCTCTTGAAAACATTGTAGACTTACGGGATCACAATTGCTCAATCCGTAGAACTGTCGAATGTCCGAACACTGTCCCGGACACGTCGCTGCAGATTGAGTAGCTCCAGAGTTTTCACAGAGTATTTTCGATCCAGTACATTTCGTAACAGAATCCATCAGTCGATAGTAATATTTATCGATGCTGCTCAAATCGGCCGAGCTGAGCTGCTCCAAAATCAAGGTGGGATCTTGCAATCCGGGACACACTCCGAGTAAGTCGGACAGAACTATCAAAGCAGTGGGAGAAGATCTTGCAATTTGCTCTCGACGTTGCATGTCAGTACTGGATACCTCTTTGTTCGGTCGACCGTAACCTCTAGTCAAGTAGAAGATTCGCTCGGTCTCGTTCAGAAAGTCTTTCGAGGATGCGTTCGTGACACTCTCAAAGTATTCTTCACGATCACCAGAATTCAGGTAACCTTGAAGCAAATCCCACGGAGGATGACCCCATGCGGTTTGTATAGGAAAATTTGCGAAATCCTCCACAATCTCAACGTTCACTCTGATTTTGTCACCGAACAGCACGTCGAGTAAGTCGGTTTCGCTAGCAACGGACGGATCGAACGGTCTTCCTTCCTGGATCGCTTGCAAGATTTCTTGAGTTTTGCTCAGCGCCGGGAATTCTTGAGATACAGGTTGCAACCAGATCAGGATGGACTGTAGAGGGGAACTTCCCTCAATGAGTGGAACTCGATAATGATTTATGAGTCTTCGTAGCTCTTCGGGTGAGGAACTGACCAACTCATTGTATGCAGACGCCATCACTTTATTCGATGAGTGAAATTTTCCGAACGAATGACGTTGGGAAGATTCAGTAAATGAAGACGATGGCCTGGGCTAAGTCGTATCCAGGAATGTCCTCGTTGACGATCTGTTTGAGATAGTAAGCACCCGTGAACGCCCACGGACTAGAGGCCATTCGAATACAATAATTTCCTCTTTCGATTACATCTCTGTACCGTCGACCGACGGTACTTTCGTCTCGTTCCGCTAAACCGTTCACGTTCTTCATGATGGTGAGTCCGCGAATGGCCTCTGCAATAGGAACGGGCATCTGAGCGATAGTCTGTTCGTAGATGACCTTTTTGCCGTAAACGTTCCTGGAGATCATTTCCTCCGTCTGGCTACCGACTTCCGCTTCTCGCCCTGTGGCCTCTCTTTGGATAGGGTACGGATGTCCGGGACCATTCCATTGACGCATGTACATACCCATCTCGAAGTAGTTCACCCAGAACTGTCTCATGAGTGCTCGATTCTGAGGACTCTCCGCAGTCCAAGATCGAAGTCTTCTGAGAACTTGAAAATCAGAACTCGTTTGCAGTTCGGCTTGTCGAATGTAATCATCGAACACTGCGGCGATCTGTGGACTGGCCGGAACGCCACCTCTTCCTGAGTTCACTGCATCCTTCATTGCCCTTAGATCGGCAACACGAAACTCCGTCTGATAATGTAAAGGATCTTTGAACACTATGACTCCTTCAGATGAAGTATTGCTGTT
>ERZ869936.1968-NODE-1968-length-13069-cov-5.539189_pt1 | contig 13069 bp, 14 predicted proteins | sample MGYA00520876_ERZ869936 | MGnify/ENA primary metagenome ERZ869936 (study PRJEB32218, sample SAMN09650985) | biofilter metagenome | isolation source: enrty point of leading RO module | place: Saudi Arabia: Thuwal, RO plant located on Red Sea | collected 2016-02-17 ...
GCGCTCGCCGAAGCCGAACAGCAGCTCGAGGCCGCGGCCCGCGCACGCAGCGAACGCGACCAGGCGCTGGCGCAGGCCGCTGCACAGCGCGCGCAGCGCGACGAGGAGGCCGTCGAGCAGGCCCGCCGCCGCGAAGAGGCGCAGGCCAGCGCCGCCGCTGCCGCGCGCTCGCGCATCGACACTGCGAAGCGCCAGATCGAGCAGGCGAAAGCGCTCAAGGTCGCCGAGGCGCGCGCCGCCCGCGCCGCCGAGGCGGCCGCAGCGCTGGCAGAGCGCGAGCGCATCGCGGCGCAGAAACGCGCCGCGCTGGAAAAGCGCATCGCCGAGAAAACGCGCCTGCGCCAGCAGGCGGAGCGCCGCCGCGCCCTGTCATTGCAGAAAACGGTCGAAGCCGAGCAGGAACTGGCGGCATCGGTCGAGCAGCGCCGGCGCCTCGAGCGCGACATCATGGAAAGCCGGGACCAGCGCGCCGCCGGGGCAGGAGCGCTGCGCGAGCTGCGCCGTGCGCGCTATGTCGCCTTGGCGAAGGGGCTGCTTCAGCCCGCGCGCAGCGTGCCCGCCATTGTCGTGGCGGCGGCAGCGATTGCGCTTGGCTTCGGCCTGGGCTCGCGCGCGCCCGACATGCCGTCCGGCGACGTATCCGGGCCGCTGCTGCTCAAGCTGGACGCCTCGCTGTCTGAAGGCGCGCAACCGCGGCGGGTGGGCGATACGGACTGAACAGCGCGCGCGGCGTCACGGCGCTTCGATGTGATACGGTTGGCGCTGCAGCCGACCAGGGTTTGCGTGGACCTGCCGCGCATGCGCAGCAACAGTTCGGACCCATGAAATCACCGGCAACACACCTCGACGCGATCATCATCGGGGCCGGCTTCTCCGGCCTGTACCAGCTGCTCTGCCTGCGCGACCGGCTGGGCCTGAACGTGAACGTGCTGGAGACCGCCGGCGACCTCGGCGGCACCTGGTACTGGAACCGCTATCCCGGCGCGCGCTGCGACTCGGAAAGTCATTCGTACTGCTATTTCTTCTCGAAGGAACTGCTGGAGGAGTGGACCTGGTCGGAGCGCTATCCGGAGCCGCCGGAAATCCTGCGCTACCTGCACCATGTCGCCGACAAGTTCGACCTGAAGCGCGACATCCGCTTCGACACCCGCGTCGTGTCAGCACAGTTCGATGAGGCGGCGAACCGCTGGCGCGTCGAAACCGCGTCCGGCGAGCGTTTCGAGGCCGCTTGGCTGATCACCGCGGTGGGCTGCCTGTCCGCGGCCAACGTGCCGGACATCCCGGGACTGGGCGAATTCAAGGGGCGCTGGTACCACACCGGCCAGTGGCCGCGCGAAGGCGTGAACTTCGCGGGCAGGCGGGTCGGCCAGATCGGCACCGGCTCCACCGGCATCCAGGCCGCGCCGGTCATCGCGCAGAGCGCGAAGCATCTGACGGTGTTCCAGCGCACTGCGAACTACAGCGTGCCGGCACGCAATGCGCCGCTGAACAAGGCGTTCCTCGACTACGTGCGCACGAACCATGAAGAGATCAAGGCGATCGTGCGCTCGACCCCGAACGGCCACCCGTTCCGCATCTCGCCGGTCAAGGTGTTCGACGTCGGCCCGGAGGAGCGGCAGAAGATTTACGAGGCCGCCTGGACAAAAGGCGGCCTGCAGTTCCGCGGCAGTTTTTACGACCTGGTGCTGGACAAGAAGGCCAACGACACCGCCGCCGAGTTCATTAAGCGCAAGATCCGGGAGATCGTGAAGGATCCGCAGACGGCGGAAATCCTGGCCGACATCGACCATCCCTACGCCGCCAAGCGCCCGCCGATCGACACCGACTATTTCGAGACCTTCAACCGCGACAACGTCACGCTGGTCAACCTGCGCGCCGACCCGATCGAGCGCATCACCCCGGACGGCATCCGCACGCGCGACAATCACTATCCGCTCGACATCATCGTGTTCGCCACCGGATTCGACGCGATGACCGGTCCGCTGCTGCGCATGGATATCCGCGGCCGCGACGGGCTGCCTCTGCGCGAGGCGTGGCGCGCCGGGCCGGTCACCTACCTCGGGCTGCAGGCGCCGGGCTTTCCCAACCTGTTCATGATCACCGGGCCGGGCAGCCCCTCGGTGCTGTGCAACATGGTGGTGCCGATCGAGCAGCACGCGGAATGGATCACCGACTGCATCGCCTGGATGCGGTCAAACGGCATCGACCGTTGCGAGGTGGAACCGGAAGCCGCCGAGCGGTGGGTGCGGCACGTCAACGAAGCGGCCAATGCCACCGTGCTGTCGCTGGCGAAGCACTCCTGGTATCACGGCGCAAACGTGCCGGGCAAGCCGCAGGTGTTCATGCCTTACGCCGGCGGGATGGTGCGCTACCGCGCGATCTGCGACGACGTCGCCGCGAAGGGCTACGAAGGTTTCATCATGCGCCGCGGGGGCGTCGCCCGGCGTACCGCGCTGAACGACTTCGCCGCGGCCGAGAAGATCAGCTCGCCCGGCGTTTAACTAGGTCGCGCCCGGCGAGCGATTGCCGTCGTGCGCGGCACGGCTGTCCGCCGGCGCCCCGGCGCGCTCGTTCATGCCGTAGTCGCGCAGCACCGACGCCACGCGCAGCCGGTAATCCGCGAACACCCCGCCGCGGCCTTTGGCCTGCGCTGCCCGGTGCCCGGCGAGTGTGCGCCACTCGCACACCGCCGCCTCGTCTCGCCAGAACGACAGCGAAAGAAATTTACCCCTGGTGGTCAGGCTCTCGAAGCGCTCGATCGACACGAAGCCGTCGATCTGCTCCAGTTCCGCCCGAAGCCGGGCGGCCAGGTCGAAATACTCGGGCGCCCTGCCCTCCGCTGGCCAGACTTCGAAGATGACGGCGATCACCTTGCCCTCTTCCTCGGCATCGCTGGACTGAGTCGGTTGGACAGATCTGCTCTCAATCCACCGCCACCACCGCCTCGACTTCCACCAGCAGTTCCGGCTCCACCAGCTTGTCGACCCCAACCATGGTCGCCGCAGGCGGGTTCTTGTGCGAGATGTAGCGCCCGCGCACGTCCATCACCGCCTTGCGCCGCTCCTGCGTCAGCCCGACGATGAAGATGGTGAACTTGATGACGTCCTCGAAGGTCGCGCCGATGCCGCCGAGCGCGGCCTTCAGGTTTTCGAACACCTGCACCGCCTGCGCCTGGATGTCGCCCGCGCCGACCACCTTGCCGCTCGCGTCCACCGACACCTGGCCGCTGATGAAGGCAATGCTGCCGCCGGTGGCAACCGTGACCTGGGTGTACATGCCGAGCGGCTTCAGGCCGGGCGGGTTCACGAACTTCTTGGGCATTGTTGTCTCCTCCTCTGGGTGCCACGGTGTCTTCCGGGTTTGAGATGCCGGCGCAGGCCACGGGCTTTTGTGCGGAACACTGTCGCTTTGACCGGGCGTTCAGCCTGCCCGCATCATCCGCTGTCCTTGCACTTGTCCCGGAACAGCTCCAGCGGGATATCGCCCAGGCTGTAGATGCGGTTTCCGGTGTAGCTCATCGACATTCTCATCATCGCGGGCGACCCCACGAAGAAGATCACCAGGCCATCGCCGCGGCTCGCGTTTTCTTCGGGGACATAGCTGGCGGAGGGGTACTCATCGCCGACGTCGTAATACAACTCCGTGCCCGGTTTCTTTTTCAGGAACTCCTTGATCACCGCCTTCATGCGGCCATCGGGCGAGGGTTCGTAGCGCGCCAGCGCAATCACGCTGGCCTCCTTGATCTGCTCGTCGATCGACAGCTCGTGAAACTGCGGCCCGCCTTCCATGGGAAAACCGCGGTGCGGCCCCGGGTGACCGATGGTGATGTCGGCCGGCATCCTCGGACTGAACACCATCGGCGCGATCAGAAAGCCGGCCAGCAGCGCAATGACGACGAAGGCCAGCGCGAATCCGGTGCCGAAGTACAGGCCGTCGAGAAACTTGTTGAGCATCTTCGCCTCCGCAACGCAAACGGTTCAGGACGACTTTCTCAATTGAACGCCTCAGGCGCCCAGAAACGCAAATCTCGGCTGGCGCCGGCCGTCGACGACGATTTCCTCGAAGAACATCGCGTGCGGGCGCACCCACAGTTCCGACGCTCCGTAGAGCGGGCGGTAGACGACCAGCGGCTCGAGCGTCTCGCTGTGGCGGGCAACGCCGATCACTTCGTACTCCCCGCCCTTGTAGTGGCGATAGCGGCCCGGCCGCGTCTGCGGCAGCGGCGGCAGGTCGCTCACGCCGCCGCCCCGGCGCCGAACACCCGTCCGAAGGCAATCGGCGGCGATTTCACCTCCACGAACACCGAATCCTCCAGCGCCTCGACCCGGTGCGTCGCGCCAGCGGGGTGCCGGCAGGCATCCCCCGGCCCCAGCACGAAAGTCTCGCCGTTCACCACCGTGCTCAGCCGGCCGCTGACCACGTACAGCACCGACTCGTGCCCATGCGCATGCAGCGAGGACGAAACGCCCTGCTGCATCCGCACCTCCAGCAGCGCCATGGCGTTGCCCTGCAACAGCGGCTTGACGAACACGGTACCGGTGTTGGGCTGGCCTTCGATGGTACTGACGGGGTGACTTTCTACCTCGGTATTCTCGATGTGCAGCATGTAGACCTCGCACCATTGAAGATCAGGAGAGGGTAATCGCCAGCGGCTGCGGGCGAGAAGGGAAACCTTCTCGGCTGACCCAGTATGCATTTATACAGGCCAGGCGCTGCCAGTCCGACGCCGTCAAGCCTCGGCGCCCAGCCCGAACGCTGCGAATGCGACGAGCCGAGCTCTATTTGTGTTTCCTATAGTTGACAATCTATATTTTTTGTCTATCATGAGCAACATAATGCCTGCCGCCGCCCCACCCGTTGCCCCCGCCGACCAGAAGCGCCTCGCGCTTCTGGGGGAACGTATTCGCACTGCCCGCAAGCGCCAGCGGGTAACCACTGTCGCGGCGGCCCAGGCCGCGGGCATTTCCCGCGTGACGCTGCACCGCATCGAGCGCGGCGAGCCTACCGTGGCTGTCGGCGCCTGGGTCGCGGTTGCAAACGCCCTGGGCCTGACCTTCGACTTGCTCGACGGAAAAACCGTCGCCGGCACGACGAAGCTGCCGAACAAGATCCGGCTTCGCGACTTTCCGCAACTGAAGAAGCTCGCCTGGCAATTGCAAGGCGTCGACGAAGTCTCGCCGCAGGACGCGCTGGATCTGTACGAACGCAACTGGCGCCACCTGGATCGCACCGCCCTTTCCGACGACGAAGCGGCGCTGATCGATGCGCTTTCACGCGAAATCGGCGGAGGGCGCCTGCTTGTTTGAGCGCCCGCATCACCGCGACGTCGCGCTCGTATTGCAGTCGCTCGATGCGCAGGCCTTGTCACAACGCCATTGCTACTTCGGCGGTGGCACGGCCATGGCGCTGCGATATGGCGAATACCGCGAGTCCATGGACATCGATTTCGTGGTTTCCGACCTGGCAGGTTATCGCGACCTGCGCCAATTGCTCGGTAACGTGCGTGGCACGTTACCGATCGCGCGCGCGGGCATCGAAGTCGAACTGGCGCGGGAGGTCCGCGCGGACCAGTACGGCATCCGCACGCAGGTTCGCTCGGGCGCATCGACGATCAAGTTCGAGATCGTGCTCGAGGCGCGCATCGAACTGGCAACGCCGGACGAAGGCGACCGCGTCTGCGGCATCCAGACCCTTGCACCCATCGACCTGGCGGCGGAAAAGCTGCTCGCGAATGCGGACCGTTGGGCCGATGACTCGGCGTACAGCCGCGATCTGATCGACCTGGCAATGATGCGCACCGACCGGCGGCTTCTGGAATCGGCCTGCGTGAAGGCGGAGGGTGCTTACGGCAGCTCGGTGCGCAGCTCGCTGTCGCAGGCTGTGGATGCACTGGAAACGTGGCGGGGACGGCTGGAGGAATGCATGACCGCGTTGAGCATCGACGGTGTCACCCGGGCGCAGCTCTGGCAGGCGATTCGAAAGGTGGCGCGGCAGTTGCTCGCATGAAAAGACCTCATAATCGGTGCCGACTGGTTCGATTGATCGCGTTGCGATCCGTTTGATCAATCGACTCCGACCCTCGTGGCACTGCCCGCCCTTGCCCTTGCCTGCACCTTGGCAAGCGACTCCGACTTAGACCCTCATTTCCGCGGCCAGAAAGGCGCCTTCAAGGCTTCCACAGGGAGCTGGTTGTAGGGCAATTCTCGATTGTTCAATGCGTTGCCGAGGTCCGACTCCGGCTAGGCTAGGCCGAAACTCTGCGCCGCTGACTGCGTGCGGCGACATTTATTCAGTGCCAGCTGCCGAAACCGCGGCGACTGCCGCAGCAGAGGTCTCTCTATTTGCCCCAGCCGCCGCCCTTAAACAAGGTCTCGGCGCGCTCAGCCGGCAGACTCCTTTTCTTCGTCGCGCCTGACCTTGGCCAATGCCGATGCGATAAGCCCTGCCGGTACGGCAACAATGCCCAGGCCGGCCATGAGCACGACGAAAGTGAAGATCTTTCCCGCCGTCGTGATCGGATACACGTCGCCGTAGCCCACTGTGCTGAGGGTTGCCACTGCCCACCACATCGAGTGGAAGATCGATTTGAAGTGCTCCGGCTGAGCGACGTGCTCGAAGTAGTAAATGCCCATCGCCGCCATGTACAGAACCAACAGTGTCGCAAAGATGAAGAGAATGATCTCTTCGCGCACAATCATTATCGCCTTGCCAAATCTCCGCATGGCCATCGAGTATCGAGCCAGCTTGAAGATTCGGACAAGTCTGAACAGCCGAAACGCACGAACGCCCCTGAGATCGAGCCCGAGCGCCAGGTAGAAGGGCGCAATGGCCGCGAGATCGATCAAGCCATAGAAGCTAAATACGTAGGAGAGCTTTTTCTCTGCGGCATAGATTCTCAGGCCATATTCGATGGTAAAGAGAATCGTGACCACGATCTCTGAATAGTAAAGGTATGTCTGCACCCACGGCTCAAGATCCGGCAGCGTTTCTATCGAGAGCGTGATCACCGAATAGATGATCAGCCCGAGAATCGCCAGGTCGACGACCTTTCCTGCGGGAGTATCTGGCCGACGGAAAATTTCGCGAATGCGCATGCCCGTGTAGCCCGGTGTCGTGGAATTGCGTGAAGATGCGCGCCGCGACAATTTAGTCCGGGGTCAGAACAAAGGCAACACGGCCCCGGGTTTGGGCACGGTCAGCTTGTCGGCTGCGGACCGAGAAAGGGTAGGGAGCGCAGGCGGCGGACGATTCCGCGGACGGTGAGGCCGACCAGCACGTCCAGCATGCAGTAAAAGCTGCCGGCGGCGATCGGCGGGTTGGCGCTGGTCAGGCCGAAGTGGGGCACCTCGGGGTGCCACAGCCAGTTGCCCATCCAGGTGCCGTACAATTCGACCGCCAGCGAGGCGACGAACATCACTGCGTACAGCCGCCGGCCCTCGCCCTGCAGCATGCACAGCACGAACAGCGCGATCAGCAGGATGCTGACGGTATCTACTCCATTGATCCAGGCATAGGCGGCGTACGCCACGGCCGTGGCCGGCACCAGCGCGACGAACGCGGCCGGCACGCGGGAGGCGAATGTCAGCCCCAGCCAGAACAGCAGCACGTGGCCGGGCGGAATGTAGAAGGGAATGTTGTCCAGCCGGTAGGTGTACAGCCCCCACACCAGCGACAGGAAAATCTCGCCGAAAGTCGCCCAGCACAGGCACACCCAGAACGGCAGCCGCCATTCCCTCGGGCTGGTGCGAAGCAGGCGAAACATCACGCCCCAGCTCCATGCGCTGACGGCCAGTTGCCCCGCCAGCCCGCCGTGCTGATCGACGATCAGGCCGAAAACGAAGGTGCCCACCACCAAGGCGAGGTTGATGCGATCGGTGCGGGTCAGCGTGTGGTGCATAGGAAGAAACGGTTCCGAGTTCCGAGTTCCAAGTCGAAAAACTAAAGTACTGCGTGCTGTGTGCTGTGTGCTGCGTAAAAAAGACAGGGCCGAGGGCCGAACATCAAATCCGGGTTTCTTGGTGCTTTGGTGCCTTGGTGGTTCGTCCTGTTTGGGTTTTCCTCCGCGTCCTCCGCGGTGAGAGCAGTCTTTGTCAGTTCAGAATCGCGATCGCTTCGATCTCGACCAGCAGTTCGGGGGTGGCAAGGTCGGAGATGCCAATCAGGGTATGCGCAGGCGGGCGGGTGAAGGACTTCTTCACCAGTTCGCCGATCCACACGCGGTCGTCCGGGCGAAGCCCGACGATGAAGGTGGTGATCTTGGCGATGTCGTCCATGCTGCCGCCGGCGGCCTGAACGGCGATTCTCAGGTTTTTCATCGCCTGCTCGGCCTGGGCCTTGACGTCGCCGATGCCCACCACTTTCGAGTTGGCGTCGCGCGCGGTCTGGCCGCTGATGAAGACCATGCGCTCGCCCCTGGCGATGACCACCTGGGTGAACGTGGTCGGCTTGAACAGCCCGTCCGGGTTCAGAAAATCGAGGTAGGAATCCGCCTGCGCTGCCGGCGCGACCACGGTAAGCAGACCGAGCAAGATCAGATAAGCGATACGCATATACGCTCCATGAAGCAACGGGAAACGGCTTTCACCACAGAGACACAGAGGCACAGAGAAATACGAATCTGAGCTCGCGTGAAAGCATCGAGACTCCGCTCTCTCCCTCCTTGTAATTTCCCTCTTTGTCTTTCTCTGCGCCTCTGTGGTAAGCAAGAATCAATGAGTCTACCCTCACGCCACCACGGCCGACACCGGGCGGCGCGGGCTGGGCAGGGCGCGGCCGAGGGGGTAGCCGATGCGGAAGGGCATGAGCGGCTGCCAGGCGGGGTCATTGACCAGCACCGCCATCGCGTTGCCGAAGCGCGGCTCGATGCCGAGCTGGCGCTCGCGGTCGATGCGCTCGCAGGGCTGATTGAGCGGCTGCACGGCCAGGCCCTGCAGCGTCGCCTGCAGATGCAGCCGCTGCCAGGCGCGCCCACCGAGCAGGCACTGGCGCCACTGGCGCGGGTCGGGCACGACCAGCAGGCCGAACACGGGGGCGGTGCCCACGTGGCGCTCGCGCGTGGCCTCGAGCCAGAAGCGGTCGGCGGTGGCCTGGTCGGGCGGCGGCAGGATCTTCGCCATCGCGTTCGTCACCGCGGGCAGCGACTGCGCATCCAGGGTGATGCCATCGCGATGGGTCTGGATCGCCTCCCAGTTCTCGCGGAACCACTTCGCGCTGTCGGCGGACTGCTCCTTGTCGGCGATGATGGCCTCGGTCGCCGCGACGATGAGCCGTCCCATCACGTCGCGCCCGGAGATTTCGTCGAACCACAGTACGCGCACCCGCGGATCGGCGCCGGCACTGGCGCCAAGCTGCTGAATCAGCGTTACCGGCACCTCGCGCAAAGGATCGTAGGCGCCGCGATCGGTGTGGCGCGACGCGATCGCCTGGAACAGCGCCGAGCGGCCGACGGTGCCCTGCTCCAGCCGCACCCGCGCCACGCGCTCGCCGGTCTCGCCGTCGGGCATCAGCGTGACTTCGGCTTCGATGCCGTGCGCATTCGCCGCCAGCACCAGGTTTTCCAGCGCGCAGCCCAGGCCGATGTGCATCTCGCGCAGAAAGGGATCGACGGCGCCGATGTTGCGCGAGCGGTCGGCATACAGGTCGATCTGCGTTTCGGTGACGCGGAAGCGCCAGGGCTGGGAATTGTGCGGATTGGCCGCGAGAATCGCCGCGGCCACCATCCGGATCGGCAGCGGCTCGTCCTCGGCCTGCCAGTCGCGCCAGGGCTGGTACGCCGGCCCGCGCCCCGGGCGCAGCACATGCTCGTCCCACGCCCGCCAGCCGACGGCGCCCGCAGCCACCACCACGGCGACCCCCGCGCCCTTCAGCAACAACCGTCGACTAACCTTCATCGAAAACTCCGCTGCACGACTCATACTTCAACGGACTGACAAACTCACCACAGAGGCACAGAGACACAGAGGAAACCAGGGCGCGGAACTCATGCGGAAAACACCGCGATAGGCACGATCAACTCCAAAATAGTCCGGAGGTTCTTCTGTCCGGGTTAACTTTCAGGTTCTCGTTGCTGTTGTTCTCTGTGCCTCTGTGGTAAAGGCTTGATGCTTCCTTCCGTCGGCGAAGGTTAACCCGGCAGATACTGCGCGAACTCCTTCTCCACCGCCTTCGGGTCCTTGGCCAGGCCCTGGGAAACGCCTTCAGCCATGTCGCCGGGGTAGACCTCTTCGTCACCGCGTTCCACCCCGTCGAGCGCGGCGTGGGCGACCATGTCGGGTGGGTCCTTCGGTCCCTTGTAGTCGCGCGTCATGTCGGTGTCGACCGCGCCCGGCATCACGGCCACGACCAGGGTGTGCTGCTTCGCCAGCTCGGCGCGCACGCCCTGGCTCATGCTCAGTCCCGCCGCCTTGGAGGCGCACAGCGAGCCATACGCCGGCATCGACACCCGGGACAGGATCGACAGCATATTGATGATCGCCCCGCCGCCGTTGCGCTTGAGGATGGGCGCGAACGCCCGGCACATCGACAGCGTGCCGAAATAATTGGTGTCCATCTCGTCGCGCGCGTCGTCGAGCACCGCCGAAGCGATGAGCGCCTTGCCGCGGTTGATGCCGGCATTGTTGATCAGCAGGTTGACATCGCCCGCCTGCGCGGCGGCGGCGGAGACCTGCGCCGGCTTTGTGATGTCGAGCGTGAGCACCTGGATGCGATTGCCGTACTTCGCGTCCAGGTCGTCAAGCCTGTGACGGTCGCGCGCGGTGGCGTAGACCTTCTTGGCGCCGCGTTTCATCAGCGCGTCGACAAAGGCGCGGCCGATGCCGCGATTGGCGCCGGTGACCAGCGCAACGCATCCGTGAATGTCCATCTGGAGAGCCTCCCCTGGGTTGGTATTCTCGGCCGGCCCCGTGCCGCGCTCGATCCAGCCGGGATCGACCTCGGGCAGCGGGATGGCGGCCAGCAAGCCTTGAGTGTATGCGTGACGGGGCGCCGCGAAAAGCACCGCCACCGGCCCCTGCTCGACCACCTCGCCCTCGCGCATCACCAGCACGCGGTCGCACAGCGCCCGCACCACCGAAAGATCGTGGCTGATGAAGATGAGCGCGCCGTCGGTCTTCAGCTCGCGCAGCAGCACCAGGATCTGCGCCTGGGTGGAAACGTCCAGCCCGGACACGATCTCGTCGGCGATGATCAGATCTGGCTTGAGCGCGATCGCGCGCGCGATGCCCACCCGCTGGCGCTGGCCGCCGGAGAGTTCATGCGGAAAGCGCGTGACGAACGCCGGCGGCAGGCCCACACGCTCGAGCAGCGCCGCCGCTTCGCGCAGCGCCTCGCGCCGGTCCGCCGCGCGCCGGTAGACGAGCAGCGGCTGCGACAGGATGGTGCCGATGCGGTGGCGCGGATTTAGGGAAGACAGCGGGTCCTGAAAAATGAACTGCAGCTTCGGGCGCAGCGGGCGAAGCCCCTCTTCGTCGAGCGTCGTGATGTCGTGCCCGGCGAAGCGCAGGGTTCCCGCGCTCGGCCGGTACAGGCGTGCCAGGGTGCGGGCGAGCGAAGTCTTGCCGGAGCCGGATTCGCCGACGATGCCGAGCGACTCGCCCGGCGCCAGCAACAGGTCGACGCCGCTGAAGATGGTGATGAGCGGCGCGCGGCCCACCAGCGGACTGGCCGCACGGTCGGGCAGTTGCAGCGCGAGGCCCTGCGCCTCGAGCAGCGCCATCAGGGCTGCGCCTCGTCCCAGCGGCGCAGCTCTGCCGCCAGCCGCGCGGTGAGCTCGGCCGGCAGCGGCCGCAGCACCTCGCCCGGCCGGTCGAAGCGCGGCGTCGCGGCGAGCAGCGCGCGGGTGTAGTCGTGTGCCGGCCGCGCGAACAGCTCGGCGACCGGCGCGTGCTCCAGCACCCGGCCGCCGTGCATCACGTACACGCGCTCGCACAGTTTCGCCACCACTCCGAGATCGTGCGTCACGAACAGGATGGCGGTGCGCGAGGCGGCCTGCAGCTCGCGCAGCAGCCGCAGGATCTGCTTCTGCACGGTCACGTCGAGCGCGGTGGTGCACTCGTCGGCGATCACCAGCTTGGGCCGGCAGGCGAAGGCGATGGCGATCAGCACCCGCTGGCGCATGCCGCCGGAGAGTTCGTGCGGATAGCGCCGCAGCACCCCCGCCGGATCGCGCAGGTGCACCTGCTCGAGCAGTTCCAGCGCGCGCGCGCGCGCCGCCGCGCGCTCGAGCCCCAGATGCATGCGCAGCACATCGGTCACCTGCGGCTCGATGCGCTCCACCGGGTTGAGCGCGGTCATCGGGTTCTGCGGAATGTAGGCGATGTCGCGGCCGAGCAGCCGCCGGCGCTGCGCCGCCGGCAGGCGGGTGATGTCCGCGCCGTCGAAACCGATGCGCCCGCCGATATGCGCGCCGGCGGGCGCGAAGCCCAGCACGCAGCGCGCCACCATGGTCTTGCCGGCGCCCGACTCGCCGACCAGGCCGACGATCTCGCCGGCATCGACGCCGATCGACACGCCGCGCAGCAGCCAGGCCGGCGGCTGCGCCGGCAGGCTGAGGGTCAGCTCGCTGATGTCCAGCAGCGCGCTCACTGCGCGGCCACCGGATCGAGTGCGTCGCGCAGCCCGTCGCCGAGCGCATTGAGCGCCAGCACCGCGACGATGATGCAGGCCATCGGCGCCGCCATCAGCCACCACGCCTGGTTCACGTACAGGCGCCCCTCCTGGATGATGCCGCCCCAGGTGGGCACGCCGGTCGACGACAGGCCGACGAAGGAGAGAATCGCCTCGATGACGATGGCAATGCCCATCTCCAGCGTGAACAGGGTGAGCAGCAGCGGCGCCACGTTGGGCAGGATCTCGCGCCACAGGATCGCGGCGGGCGTGAGCCCGATGGTCACCGCCGAGGCGACGTAGTCGCGCCCCTTCTGCACCATGACTTCGGCGCGCACCACCCGGCAGAAGCGCGTCCAGTCGATGACGATGATGGCGATCGCCACAGTGGTCAGCCCGGCCCCGAGGACCGCGGGCAGCACGATACACAGGAGCACCGAGGGAAAGCTCATCCAGATGTCGACCA
>ERZ869936.1969-NODE-1969-length-13066-cov-5.385751_pt1 | contig 13066 bp, 9 predicted proteins | sample MGYA00520876_ERZ869936 | MGnify/ENA primary metagenome ERZ869936 (study PRJEB32218, sample SAMN09650985) | biofilter metagenome | isolation source: enrty point of leading RO module | place: Saudi Arabia: Thuwal, RO plant located on Red Sea | collected 2016-02-17 ...
GACCGCGCTGGCTGGCCGCCCGGCTGGCGTGGTACCACCGGCCGCAGACCTGGGAACGCTGGGCCCGTTCGCTGTCGCGCCACCCGTACCGCGCGACCGCGGCGGGAATCCTCGTGATCGGCCTGATCACCCTGCCGGTGCTCCGGCTCGACATCGGCCTGCCGAGCCGCAACTGGTGGCCGGCGGCCACCGAGGCGGGCGCCGGGGTGGCGACGCTCGAGGGGATGGGTCGCGCCGGCTACCTGATGCCGGTGCGGCTGGTGGTGGAGTTCCCCGAGGGGACGCCGGCCACCGGCGCCACCGCGCTGCGCGGGCTGCGGCGCCTCTCCGACACGCTGCGCGCCGACCCGCGGGTGGCCGACGTGCGCTCGCTGGTCGACCTCGATCGCGAGATGGGAATCCTCGAGGCGTCGCTGTTCTACTCCGAGCCCGACTCGGTGCGACTGCGCTATCCCGACTTCCTCGACGCCTACCTCGGCACCGACGGCCGCACCACGCTGGTCGACGTGATCCTCTCCGACACCACCTCGCTCACCACCGCGATGACGGTGGTGGAGGACCTCCGCGGCATCGCGGCCGACAGCGGCATCCGCCAGCTCCGCAACAGCTCCGCCTGGGTTGGCGGCTACGTGGCCGGCGCGGTCGACTTCCAGGAGCTGCTCCTCAAGCGTTTCCCGCTGATCGTGGCGCTGATCCTCGGCGTCACCGCGGTGATGCTGGCGATCGTCTTCCGCTCGGTGCTGGTGCCGCTCAAGGCCGTGGTGATGAACTCGCTCTCGGTGGCGGCGACGTTCGGGCTGATCGTGCTGGTGTTCCAGGAGGGCGTCGGCGGCTCGCTGTTCGGCCTCGACGGGCCGACCTCGGCGATCTACGTGCTGGTGCCGGTGCTGGTGTTCGCGGTGGTGTTCGGGCTGTCGATGGACTACGAGGTGTTCCTGCTGACGCGGATCAAGGAGGCCTACGACCGCACCGGCCAGAACACGCTGGCCACCCGCGAGGGCCTCTCCGCCACGGCGTCGGTCATCACCTCCGCGGCGCTGATCATGATCGCGGTGTTCGGGGCGTTTGCCTTTGCCAACATCCTGATGATGCAGTTCATCGGCTTCGGCCTGGCGGTGGCGGTGCTGCTCGACGCCACGATCATCCGGATGGTGCTGGTGCCGAGCCTGATGCAGATCGCGGGGAACTGGAATTGGTGGCCGGGAGCCGCGACACCGCGGGGAGCGAAGGGCGAGGAGCGGTAGCGGGAAGGCAGCGCCCCTCGCTCCTCGCCCCTCGCGTCGTCGCCGTCACCGTTTCGCGTCCATCCAGTTCTCCCCCACGCCGACATCGACCACCAGCGGCACGCTGAGCTCGGCGGCGTCCTCCATGTGCTCGCGGAGCAGTGCGCTCACCGTCTCGACCTCGCCGGGCGGCGCCTCGACCACCAGCTCGTCGTGAACCTGCAGCAGCAGCGTCGCCTCCAGCCCGGCGGCGGGGAGCGCGGCGTGGACGCGGACCATCGCCCGCTTGATCAGGTCGGCGGCCGACCCCTGCAGCGGCGTGTTCTGCGACGTGCGCTCGGCGAACGAGCGGAGGTTGAAGTTCTTGTCGTGGATCTCGGGGATGTAGCGGCGGCGGCCGAAGAGCGTCTCGACGTAGCCCTGGTCGCGGGCGCGCTCGACGCAGCCGTCGAGGAAGGCGCGCACGCCGGCGAAGCGCGCGAAGTATTCGCTGATGAACGCCTTGGCCTCGTCCTGGGAGATGCCGAGCTGGTTGGAGAGCGCGAACGGGCCCTGGCCGTAGATGGTGCCGAAGTTGATCGTCTTGGCGCGGGCCCGCATCTCGGAGGTGACGTCGGCCACGTCGACCCCGAAAATGATCGCCGCGGTCTCGCGGTGGATGTCGCCGCCGCCCCGGAAGGCCGCCACGATCGCCGGATCGCCCGAGAGGTGCGCCAGCAGCCGCAGCTCGATCTGCGAGTAGTCGGCCACCACGAAGCGCCATCCCTTGCGCGGCACGAAGCCGCGGCGGATCGCCTCGCCGCGCGGGGTGCGGATCGGGATGTTCTGCAGGTTGGGGTCGCTCGACGACAGCCGCCCGGTCTGGGCGCCCACCTGCGAGTACGAGGTGTGGATCCGGCCGGTGTGGCGGTTGACCCGCGCCGGCAGCACGTCGACGTAGGTGCTCTTGAGTTTCTGCAGCTCGCGGTGCTGGAGGATCAGGGTCGGCAGCTCGTGGCCCATCTCCGCCAGCGCCTCGAGCACGCCGGCATCGGTGCTCGGCCCGGTCTTGGTGCGGCGGATCACCGGCAGCTCGAGCTTCTCGAAGAGCACCTCGGCGAGCTGGCGCGGCGAGTTGAGGTTGAGGCCCTCGACCCCCGCCACCTCGCGGATCTCCTCCTCGAGCGCGGCCAGGTCGCGCGCCAGCTCCTCCGCCAGGCGGGCGAAGTGTGCCGCGTCGATCGCCACGCCGGCCCACTCCATGTCGGCGAGCACCGGCACCAGCGGCATCTCGAGCTCGTCGAGCAGCCGCCCCAGGTTGCCGCGCGCCAGGTCGGGGGCGAAGTGCTCGCGCAGTGCGAGCACGGTGGTCGAGTCGGCGCCGCAGTACGCCGCCGCCTTGTCCACCGGCACCTCGGCGAACGGGATCTGCGCCTTCCCCTTGCCGACGATGTCGGTGTACTGCGACATCATCAGGCCGAGGAACTCGAGCGCCAGCGCGTCGATGGCGTACGAGCGGCGCGACGGGTCGAGCACGAACGCGGCGAGCATCGAGTCGTAGCTGACGCCCTGCACCTCGATCCCGGCGCGACGCAGCACCTGCATGTCGTACTTGGCGTGGTGCGCCGCCTTGGCCACGGCGGCGTCCTCGAGCAGCTCGCGGATCGGGGCGCAGGCGGCGTCGGTGATCGGCGGCAGGTTGCGCGGCGCGGCCGGCGGTGCGTCGCCGTCGAGCAGCGTGGCGGCCGGCGCCTCGTGCCCGAACGGCAGGTACCACACCTCGCCCGGCGAGGCGGCGAGGGACAGCCCGATCAGCTCGGCGTCATGCGGCTCGAGCGACGTGGTCTCGGTGTCGAACGCCACGATCTCCGCCTTGCGGAGTCGCGCGGCCAGCGCCGGCAGCTCGGCCGGATCGCTCACCACCGTCACCTCGCCTTGCGCCTCGGCGGCGCTCGGCAGCGCGGCGGTCGCCTCGCCGCCGGTCATCTCCTCGATCCGCTTGAGCAGCGAGTGGAACTCGAGCTCGGCAAAGAGGCGGCCGAGTTCCTGGGCGTCGGGCGCGCGGAGCTTGCAGGTCTCGACGTCGAGCTCCACCGGCACGTCGGTGAGGATCGTCACCAGCTTCTTCGAGAGCCGGGCGTTGTCGGCGTGCTCCTGCAGCGCCTCGCGCGGCCGCTTCTGCTTGAGGTCGGGGGCCGCGGCGATGAGCGCCTCGATGTCGGGATACTCCGACAGGAGCTGCACGGCGCCCTTCTCGCCGATCCCCTTCACGCCGGGCACGTTGTCGGAGCTGTCGCCCACCAGCGCGAGGTAGTCGGTCACCTGCCGCGGCGGCACGCCGAGCCGCTCGTGCGCGTTCGACTCGTCGACCCAGGTCTCGTCGACGCCCGCGGGGCCGCCGCGGCCGGGGTTGAGCAGCGCCACGCCGGGCTGGATCAGCTGGTAGAAGTCCTTGTCGCCCGAGACGATCACCGCCTGCAGCCCGTCGCCGGCGGCCCGGGTGGCGAGCGTGCCGATCACGTCGTCGGCTTCGTAGTGCTCCACCTCCACCAGCGGGATCCGGAACGCCGCGAGCAGCTCGCGCACCCGCTCGACCGCGGTGTCGAAGTCGGCCTGCAGTTCGTCGTCGAGCTTCTCGCGGGTGGACTTGTACTCGGGGTAGGCCTCGGTGCGGAACGAGTCGCCCGCGTCGTTCACCCAGGCGATGTAGTCGGGCCGGTACTTCTCCTGCAGCCGCAGCAGGAAGTTGGTGACGCCCCAGGCCGCGCTGGTGTTCTCGCCCTTGCTGGTGCGAAGCGGCCGGGTGATCAGCGCGAAGAACGCGCGGTAGATCAGGGCATAGCCGTCAATGAGGAAGAGCTGCGGCGGGGAGTGGGGCATGGCAGAAGATACAGCGACGCGCGAGGGGCGAAGTGCGAGGAGCGGGCACGCAACCGCCCCGCCCCTCGCACTTCGCCCCTCGCCCCTCGCCGGTCGCGCCTAGTTCGGCGCCGCCCGGATCACCCGTCCGCGCACCCGCTCGAACTCGCTGCGTGACTCCGGCGTGAGCCGGTAGCGCCCGAACCCGGTCGGATCGTGGAAGATCAGTGCCGCGCGGAGGTCGTAGTACGCCCAGCGGATGAAGCGGCCCTGCTGCACCGGGGAGGCATCGAAGACCTCGTCGGGCACGCCGAGGCTCACGTACACCTCGCCGCGGTCGGTGCGCCAGCCGGGGATTCCCTCGTCGCGGAACAGTGCGTTGGCGGCGGCGAGGCGGCCGAAGTAGTTGTCGAGCGCCTCGTTCTCGGGCGTCATCCGGTTGGGGTCGGTGGTCCGGAAGAACTCGCGCCACAGCTCGACGCGGTGCTCCGGCGACGCCTCGCGCATCTGGTTGATCCGGTTGTCCTCGCCGAAGTAGCGCAGCAGCGAGAGCAGGTCGTCGAAGTTGGTGATCAGCCAGTTGCCGCTGAACGAGATGACCGCCGACCGCGACTTGTAGGCGCCGTCGGGACCCACCACCACCTGCAGCTCGCCGAGCGGCACCGAGTCGGGCGCGAGCCGGATGATCTGGCTCTCCACCGGGGTGGTGCCGGTGAAGCGCATGCTCGTCTGCAGGATCACCGAGTCGCGCGCGTCACGCACCTGCAGCGGCACGGTGGTCGGCGCCGTGTAGCCCACCCCCTCGAGGTAGATCAGCAGCGTGTCGCTGGCGTAGGCGATCGATCCGCGCGGGTTGAGCACCAGCGCGACCGAGTCGCCCGGTGCGCCCCGGCCGCGCACCTCGTAGGCGAGGATCGGCTCGGTGAAGGTGCCGGGGACGAACGCCGGCACGGTGATCGAGTCGGAGACCACGCCGGCCTGGCCGGTGGTCCGGTCGGCCACCCGCACGGTCAGCGTGTAGTCGCCGGGGATCACCTTGAGCTCCTGCTGCAGCAGGATGCTCTCGTCGGTGCGCAGCGACTCCTGGAGCGAGCCGACCCGCACGCTGGCGTCGCGGCCGACGGTGATCGGCGCGCTGCCCGGCCGGGTCATGGTGTACTCCACCCGGTACCGGGCCTCGAAGGCATCACCCCGGCGCTCGAAGGCGAACGACCGGTTGGTGAGCGACAGCCCGATCAGGGTGCGGGTCGAGTCACCGGGGCCGGCGAGGTGGGTGACGATGCCGATGTACGGCACCCCCTCGGTCGAGACCAGGCGGTCGAGCGAGCGGTAGAGGCCGCCCGGATTGAAGAGCTGGACCAGCGATTCCTCGGGCGAGGTGCTCGCCGGATCGGCGACCCGCTGCCAGCTGGTGCAGGCGCCGAGCGCGGTGGCCGTGGCGAGGGCGCCGAGGGCGGCGCGGAAGGGGCGTCGAGGCATGGTCAAGAATACGCTCGAATCGGAATGGTCGCTTCGCCTTGCCGCAGGAGCCGGACGGGCGGTACCTTTGCGCGTTCCCATGGCACAAGATCCTCTGGTAGGGCGGACGATCGCCGGCTACACCCTGAATCGGGAAGTCGGCGAGGGTGGCACTGCACAGGTCTATCAAGCCGAGCATCCCGAGCGCGGCCTGGTGGCTCTCAAGGTGCTGCGCCATCGGCTTGCCCAGGATCCGGTCGCGGTCAAGCGATTCCTGCGCGAGGCCGAGTTCGGCGCCCGGGTGCTGCACCCGAACGTGGTCCGCACCTTCGACTTCGGCGAGGCCGACGGCCTCTACTACCTCGCCCTCGAGTGGGCCGGCGGCGAACCGCTGGAGCTGTTCCTCACCCGCTCCGGCCACCTCGCCCCGCCGGTGGTGGCGAGCATCATCGAGCAGCTCGGTGCCGCACTCCAGGAGGCCCATCGGGTCGGGATCATCCACCGCGACCTCAAGCCCGCCAACATCATGTACGACCCGGCGGAGCAGAAGGCGCGGCTGCTGGACTTCGGGATCGCCCGCGACGCCGAGATCGGCGCCGAGGAGCGGCTCACCCGGGCCGGCTTCTTCGTGGGGACCCTGCAGTACGTGGCCCCCGAGGCGCTCTCCGGAGAGTTGGTCGGCGAACAGGCCGATGTCTACTCCCTGGCGGTGATCGCGTACCAGCTCCTGACCGAGGTGACGCCGTTCCCCGGCAAAAACCCACGCGAGCTCTTCCAGCAGCTCCTCACCGAGGAGCCCACCCCGCTCAACGCGGCGGTCAAGGGACTCAGGTTCTCGGGTCGGCTCGAGGAGGTCGTGATGAAGGGGCTGCAGCGCGACCTGGGCAAGCGCTGGAAGACGGTCCGCGACTTCACCGAGGCGTTCTGTGAGGCCGCCACCGCCGAACCGGAGAAGAAGGGGTTCCTGTCGGGCCTCTTCAAGCGCTGAGGCGATGGGCGGCGACCGCGACGCCCTGATCGCGCTGCTCCTCGAGCGCTCGGTGCGCCACGGCGACTTCGTCCTCGCCTCCGGTGCCCGCTCCTCGTACTACGTCGACTGCCGCCCCACCACCATGTCCGCCCGCGGCCAGCACCTCATCGGCCGACTCGGCCTCGCCGCGATCCGCGACGCCGGATGGCAGCCGCGCGCCGTCGGCGGACTCACGATGGGCGCCGATCCGGTGGCGTATGCGATCGCCGCGGCAAGCGCGGGTGAAGGGTCAAGGGTGAAGGGTGAAGGGGAAGGCGACTCCAACCCGGAACCGCTCTCCCCTTCACCCTTCACCCATCACCCTTCACCGATCGACGCGTTCTCCGTCCGCAAGGCACCCAAGGACCACGGCACCAACAAGCGCATCGAGGGAAACTTCGCCGCCGGATGGCCGGTGGTCGTGATCGAGGACGTGATCACCTCCGGCGGCTCGGCGCTCTCGGCGATCGAGGCGGTGCGCGCCGAAGGCGGCGAGGTGCTCGGCGTGCTGGCGGTGCTCGACCGCCAGGCCGGCGGCCGCGAGAAGATCGCAGCGAGCGGGGTCCCGGTGGTGGCGCTAGTGAAGGTGCAGGATTTGGGGCTGGCGTAGACGCAACAGGGCGACCACACATCAGCCGCGGCCGTCAGGCCGCGGGGATGCCGGTCGTGGCGCGATTCCCAAGCCACACATCAGCCGCGGCCGTCAGGCCGCGGGGATGCTTGCGTCAATCGGATCCACGCGCGCACTGGGTTGTCCGCGATGTACCGGGATGCCCGTTCGACGGCGCGATCCGTGGTCAGCATCCGAACATCAAAGCTCCGCTGCCACAGCATCTCGTCCCCCCGCAGCAAACGGTTGCGCCGTGCCAAGCGAGTCGCCTCGGCCTTGAAGCCGTTCACGATCAACGAAATGGTTTGACCCCGTCGTTCCGGCGTTCGCGCCCAGGCCAGCAGGCCATGGCAGTGATCGGGCATGATGCAGAATGCCAGCGTCGAAACCCATGGTCGCCGCACCCCGACCCGGTCCCACGCCTCAAGCACCATGTGGCCGATCGCGCTCGGTCGAACTCCCGAGGGCTCGAGGATGCCGAGCCGAGGACGCCGTGCGGCGGTCACGATCGTCACGAAGTAGCAGCCCGGTGCGCCGTAATTCAGCCCCGGGATTCTGCGCGGCGTCGCCATCAGGAATCTCCCATATCCCCGCGGCCTGACGGCCGCGGCTGAGGACCCCTCGCCCTGTCGCGTCTATCGGCCCGCCGCCAGCGGCCGGAACCTTCGCCACGTCTCCGCGTGCGGTCGGACCAGCCGCTCCAGGAACCGCTCCAGCATCGCGTTGAACGGGAACCGGCTGCGGAACTCGCTCGGCGTGATTCCCATCACGCCGCGCAGGTGCCGACCGAACGACTGCGGGCTCGCGTAGTCGAGCCGGTACGCCACGTCGCCGATGGTGAGGTCGCCCTCGTCGAACAATCGCGCCGCGTAGCAGAGCCGCACCGCCACCAGGTGGTCCTTGGGACTCGGCAATCCCGCGCGCGCGAAGCGCGACACCAGCGTCGACGGTGTCACGCCGAGCCGCAGGGCGACGGCGCGGATGGTGGTGGTGCTGGGCGCGGTGCGCACCAGCTCGTCCCAGAAGCGGCGGCACCCGGCGTCGACCGTGCCGAGCTCGCGGTGCACCGGCTCGAGGATCGCCGCACCGCGATCGGCGGCGGGCGTGCCGAGCACCTCGCGCAAGCGGCGCCAGCCGTTGGCGTCGCTGGCGTCGACCACCTGCCGCACGCCGGTGGCACCGAGGCGGAGCAGCGCCTCCGCGTCGCCGGGGGCGCGATCGGTCATCAGCGCGATGGTGGGGACCGACGGGAAGGTCCGGGTGAACCGCTCCAGCAGCGGCGCGGCGTCGGGCGAGCAGCGCCGCACCGACACCAGCACGGCGTCGACCCCGCGCTCGCGCACCAGCCGGATGGCGTCGCGCAACGACTCGTGATGGACCAGCGCGAACGTTCCGTTGCTGGCCGCGTCGACCCGCGGCCGCTCGGCGGGGTCGAGCACCGCGGCGACGGTGGGCGGCGAAGGTGACGGACAGGTGGGCATCGGGAACCCCCGGTTGAGGCCTGCCGCACATTCCCGCTCGCGCCTCAACCGCGGTTCAAGCGATCGGCGGCCCGGATCGTGACACCCCGGGGCCTCGCAACGCGTAGAGCCGCAGGGAGTTAGATTGTTGCAGGGGTCGGACGCGACGATCGCGGCCCGGGGCAACCCGGAACGAGGAAAGTCCGAGCTCCACAGGGCAGGCCGCCAGGTAACGCCTGGGCGCCGCAAGGCGACAGCAGGGGCAACAGAGAACAGACCGCCGATGGCTTCGGGCGCGAGTCCGGGGCACAGGCAAGGGTGAAACGGTGGGGCAAGAGCCCACCGCCCCGACCGCAAGGAAGGGGGCTAGGCAACCCCCGGCCGGAGCAAGGCCAAGCAGCGACGAGGTGCGGCCCGCACCGTTCGAGTCGCGGGTAGGCTGCTGGAGGTGGCCGGCGACGGCCATCCGAGAGAGATGATCGTCTCCGGAACCCGCAAGGGCGCCGGAAACAGAACTCGGCTTACGGTTCGACCCCCCGCCCCGCCCCCCGCCGCTCCGGTTGCAACCGGAGGGCGGGGCGGCGGGGCCTCACATACGGGACGCCACCTGGTGCGGCGCCCTCACTCAGGGAGAGACGATGGTTTCAGGACTTCTCGCGCTGCTGGTGGCAACCTCGCCGGTGACCGGACCGACGCCCGACACCAAGGCGACGGTGCGCTACAAGGTCGACCTCACGATGACCCAGAAGGCCGACCTCACCGCCGCGGGCCAGGGCGTGCTCGAGGGCGGCATCACCAGCACGGTGTACGTCACGCTCACCACCAGTGACACCACCGGCGGCACGATCGCGCACTTCGTGATCGACTCGATGACGGTCGAGGCGACCGGGATCTCCGCCGGCCAGATGAGCCAGACCTTTGCCGACTCGCTGGCAGGCGAGACGATCCACGCCTACATCGTCGACGGCAAGGTCGAGGGAAGCCCCGAACTCTCCGACCCGAGCAACCCCGCGATGAACGTGGCGAGCCAGGTGGTCGGCGTGATCTACCCGGGTGTGGGCCCCAAGGCACGGGACACCAAGGCCTACTCCGACACGGTGACCTCCAACACGGTCAACGACCAGGGAACCCGCAACTCGCAGCAGATCGTCGACTGGACCGTCACCGGTGCCGAGGGCAACGCCCTGATGCTCACCGGCAAGGGGGCCGGCACCGTGAGCGCCGACATGAACGGCCAGCAGATCAGCGGCTCGGTGGCGACCACCATGGACGTCACCTCGCCGATCGGCGGGCCGGCGAGCAAGGCGCTGGCCACCAGCGACCCGGACATGATGGTCCTCGTGCCCGGGATGCCGGAGCCGATCAGCGTGAAGGTCGAGACGCGCGCGGAACTGACGCAGCTTCCCTGACCCGAGCCGACCAGGACCCGACGGCCCGCCCGCCACGCGCGCGGCGGGCCGTCGCGCGTTCGAGGGAACATTGCCCCGGCCCCCGGGGTGGTGCGACACTCCCGAAGGCGCGACGTCTCCCGCGGTGGAGCAGCCGATGACCAATCGTTCGCCGACATTCCTGGCACTCGCCGCCGCCACTGTTGCCGCCTGCAGCAGCGGCGCGGCGCCGCCGGCGCCCACCGCCGCCCCGGCACGCGAGGTGCCGCCCGGCGATCCGCCGCCGGCTCGGGTGTCACTGGCCACCGACTACCGCGGCACGGCACTGCTCGAGCGCAGCGACTCGATCGTGCTCACCCTCCCCGATGGCTCCAAGCAGGTACAGCGGCTCGGCCGCCACGCCCGGTTCAGCGTCGAGGTGCGGCGCGACGGCGAGGGCCGGGTGCGCCTGGACTCGCTCGCCCTCCGGCCAAGCGCGCGCGGCGGCGAACGCGAGGCGGTGGGGACGATGTGGCAGGGGCGGATCGGGCCCGACGGACTGGAGGAGGTGCGCGCCAATCGCTCGGGGACACTGGTGGCCGACATCGGCACGGCGGTCTCCGAGCTCTTTCCGCTGCTGCCACCGTCCGGGGTCGCCCCGGGGCAGCGCTGGGCGGACACCAGCGAGACCACCCGCCAGGTGGAGATCTTCGAGGCCCAGGAGCGGCGGACCAGCATCTGGGAGGCCGGCCAGCGCTCGCCGCGCCAGGGAGTGATCGTTCAGCCGATCCGGGTCAGCGAGCGCTACGAACAGCTGGGCGAAGGGGAGCAGGCCGGCCGGGAGATGCGGATGAGCGCACAGGGTGTTCGTAGTGCATCATACTACCTAACAATGACCGGCCTGATCGACGCCCTCGTCGAGTCCGACTCCGCCGCCCGCCTGATCACCATCCCGAGCACCCGCCAGGCGGTACCCACGATCCAGGTCACGCGGACGACCGTGCATTTCAGCTACCCGTAGCGGCGACAACGCGAAGGGCCTTGGTAGCGACAGCGCGAGGGGCGGATGCTGGGGCTGCCAGTCGTGTACCCATAGCCTTCGGTTTAGTAGCACCAATCTCTACTACTATCCGCTGAGTGTCGGCCGAAGGTTGGCTCGTGGCTGGCATAGTTGTGCGGACTACCACTCACACCGATTTGCCACACAAAGCGCCCTTCGCTCCTCGCCCTTCGCGTTGTCGCCGCTGTCAGCCGCCACACCTCGCCTGCGGGTCCTGCTCCTCCGGCGGCAGCAGCGCGAGACGCTCGGGCCGGTTGGCCACGGTGAGGGCGATGTCGTGGACGAACCGGGCCACCCGGGCGCTCTGGTCGTAGTTGATGTAGCGCGGCTCGTCGGTGAGCTGGTGGTAGTCACGCGAGTAGCCGGTCGAGAAGTAGGTGGTGGGGATCCCGGCCCGGATGTAGTTGACCTGGTCGCTGCGGCAGAAGCGGTTGAGCCGATTGGTTCGGTCCCAGGAATAGTCGATCACCATCGGCTCGTCGCGCACCGCGTTGAGCGAGTCGATCATGTCGCCGAACTCCGCCGACACCCGTCGCGAGCCGAGCATCTGGACGGTGCGCGGACCGCCGAAGCGAACGTCGCTCACCCGTCCCTTGCCGACCATGTCCATGTTGTGCGCCGCGACCACCGAGTCGAGGGGTGCCGTGGGATACCACGTCCACCAGCGCGACCCGAGCAGCCCCTTCTCCTCGGCGGCGTGCGAGTTGAACAGCACCGACCGCCGCGGCCGCTCGCCGCTTGCCATCCGCTCGGCGATCTCGAGCAGCACCATCGATCCCGACCCGTCGTCGTCGGCGCCGTTGAAGATCGAGTCGGGCTCGGCCGGGCGGGTGGCGCGGGCCCGCGCGATCAGCGCGTTGATCTCCGCCCACTGCGCCGGCGTGACCTGGTCGAGCGAGACGCGGTCGTTCGCACCCTGCGGGCGCATCACGGTGTTGAACGCCCGCAACGAGTCGTGGTCGAGCGCGCGCGGCGCGGTGCCGACGTGGTCGTTGTGCGCGCCGATCACCACGTACTGGCCGCGCAGCGCCGGATCGGCTCCAGGAAGGATCGCGAGGACGTTCCGCACCGGATGCTCGGTCGAGCGCTGATCGTACTTCCAGTGCCCCGTCACGGCCCGTCCCGGGGCACCGGGGGCGAGCGACGCCAGGGGCGTGTCGAACAGTGCACTGGCGGTCGGGAGCGAGATCACCGCGGTGGCCGGCGCACCGGCGGTGGCGCGGCCGTGCAGCGTGGGGCGGACCCGGAGCGCGAAGGTCGCCAGGTTCGCAGGCGCCGCCTCCAGCCCGGCAATCAGGACCACTCGCGCACCCGCCGCCCGCGGGTCGCCGGCTTGGAAGAACGTGCCGGGGTTCTCCGTCGGCAGCAGGAACACCACCGCCTTGCCGGCGATCACCGCCGGATCAAGCGCAGTCGTCGTGTCGCCCCAGCGCCCGCCGAACACCACCGCCACATTGCGGCCGTCGAAGTCGGGGTTCTCGGTCCCCGCCATCCCGGTGGGGAGCGGGAACCAGCCGGTTCGCAGTTCCACGGGCCGCCCGGCGACCGAGAGCGCCAGCGTGGTGGAGTCGAACCCGGACGGCCCGTACCCCACGACCTGGAAGTAGCTGCCGTTCTCCCCCGCCGGGAGCAATCCCAGCCGCCTGAACTCGGCGGCGATGTAGTCGGTCGCCTTGATGTTGCCGATGGTGCCCGCCTCGCGGCCCATCATGGAGTCGTCGGCGAACTGGTAGAGCCGGGTGCGGAGGTCGTTGGCGGTGATCGCCGCCTCGGTCGGCCGCGGCGCCCAGGTGCGGGGGCCCTCGTCGGGCCAGAAGGCCTGCGCCGGGAGCGCGGCGGGGGCGAGCAGCAGGGCGGCGAGCAGGGAACTGCGCATTCGGGAAACTCCGGGTGAGGTGCGACAACGCGAAGGGCGAGGGGCGAGGGGCGGAAGGCGCGCCGTCAGGAGTACGCGGGGCAGCGGCCTGATGTTGCGACAACGCGAAGGGCGAGGGGCGGCGGTCGTGCAAGCGCCCCTCGCCCCTCGCCCCTCGCCCCTCGC
>ERZ869936.1970-NODE-1970-length-13040-cov-18.903735_pt1 | contig 13040 bp, 3 predicted proteins | sample MGYA00520876_ERZ869936 | MGnify/ENA primary metagenome ERZ869936 (study PRJEB32218, sample SAMN09650985) | biofilter metagenome | isolation source: enrty point of leading RO module | place: Saudi Arabia: Thuwal, RO plant located on Red Sea | collected 2016-02-17 ...
CACCACCCGCGCCGGCTCCACGCCCGTCAGCCGCATGTCCAACCCCTGGTGCTTGACCGTCTGCCGGTTGTGATCGATCCCGAGCAGATGCAGCATCGTGGCGTGCAGATCCCGCACATGCACCGGATTCTCCGTCGCGAAGTAACCAAGTTCGTCGGTCCCTCCGTACGTCACGCCACCCTTCACGCCGCCCCCCGCCAGCCACATCGAAAAGCCCCGCATATGGTGATCGCGGCCCGGTTCCTGGCCCTTCCCCTGGAACATCGGCGTGCGGCCGAACTCGCCCCCCCAGATGACAAGCGTGTCGTCCAGCAGCCCGCGCTGCTTGAGGTCCGTCACCAATGCGGCGCTCGGCCGGTCGCACAGCCCGCAGCACGTATTCATGTACCGGACGAGATCGCCGTGATGGTCCCAGCCGCGATGGTAAAGCTGCACGAACCGCACACCCCGCTCGATCAGCCGTCGGGCCAGCAGGCAGTTCGCGGCGAATGACCCGTCAGGACCTTCGGTGGCCCCGTACAGTTCGCGAACATGCTGCGGCTCGTCCGAGAAGTCCATCAGGTCCGGAATGCTCGTCTGCATCCGGAACGCCAGTTCATACTGCGCGATCCGTGTTTCGATTTCCGGATTCCGAACCGTCTCGTACCGCTCCTGATTGAGCCTCCGAACGGTATCGACCAGCGCCCGTTGCCCCTCGCGCGATATGCCGGGAGGATTGCCGACGTAATGCACCGGGTCTCCCGTCGAATAGAACTGCACGCCCTGATACCGGCTGGGAAGAAACCCCGCGCCCCATTGCCGGGAGGAGATCGGCTGCGGATTGCGGCCCCCTTCGCTCGTCATCACCACAAAGCCCGGCAGATTCTCCGTTTCCGCTCCCAGCCCGTAAGTCACCCAGGCCCCCATGCTGGGACGCCCGGAGATCGACGTGCCGGTGTTCATCACCGTATGGGCCGGATCATGATTGATCTGGTCGGTGTGCATCGAGCGGATAATGGCGATGTCATCCGCAATGCCGGCCGTATAGGGCAGAATGTCAGCAATCTCCTGACCCGACTCGCCGTGCCGGCGAAAGCCGAACAGCGGCCCCAGGCACTTCAGTTCGTGCCCCTGCAACTGCGCAATCGGCTGCCCCTTCGTGAACGACTCCGGAATCGGCTGTCCGTCCAATTCGGCCAGCTTAGGCTTGTAGTCGAACGTCTCCAGATGCGAAGGCCCCCCCGACATATACAGGAAGATAACCCGCTTCGCCTTTGCCATCCGATGCGGCAACGATGCCTCGGTCTCCGCGCGCGCCGCTTCTCGGCCCAACAGCGACGAGAGCGCCGCCGCGCCGACGCTGACGGAAGTGCGGGAAAGAAATGCGCGACGATACAGGTCGGTCGGATTCATGTGGCAATCACTCTCCACTTGGACGCTCGCTCGGCCGTCTCGGAGATTATACGCGATCGCGTCGCTTTGGTTCAGGGCCACCGCAACTGAAGCCGACCCACTCCGTGCGTGTTTCAGGGAGGTTGCACCCCGACAAACGTGTCTTGTCTAATGACGTGAAACCCGCCAAGCGAGAGACGATGCCGGGACAGTCACGAAAACCAACCGGACATTGGTCGCCGGGTGCCACTGGCGTCTCGCCAGTGCGATTCACCAACAACGATCGAACCGATCAGAATCAACGTCCTCAATCACCCCGCCTATGTCACACCACAAGCAACACCGGGTGCCACTGGCGTTCCGCCAGTGCGATTCACCAACATCGATCGGACCGTCAAGATTCTCGTCCTCAAACACCTTGCTCACGTCACACCACAAGCAGAGCAAACAACGCCACGAACCGTGCTGCCGGCTCAAGTTCAACTTCTCAGCCCCAACGCCCCCCCGCCGAACGCTACGACCACCCCCACAGTTCGTCTGTAACGGGTGCAGATTCGCCGACCGAAACCAGACACCGTCCAGAAACATCCGAACAAAACATGCCCGTTCGCTTGCGCTCCGTGTGGAAGATCCTGTTCGTCCTCAGCGCCGTCGCTGGTGGAGAATCACAGGCACTCGCCCAATCCGTCCCCGTCGAGCCGGCCGTCGACAGTGAAGAACTCTTCTTCACACCGGAGGGCTTCGACGCCGTCGGCGTGCCCAGGACCGCAGACGGCAAAGACGCCGGCACCCTGCAGATCACCATCCGCGACGCAGCGACGGGAAAACCCACGCCCTGCCGCGTGAACGTCGTCGGTCCCGACGGCAACTACTACGAACCGGCCGAGAATCGCCTCACCAGATACAGCCTGACGGGCGTCTGGCCCGAATCGGGCTGGGGCAACCGGCAGGGCAAAGCCCCGTTTCGGTATCTGGGTCGGTTCTTCTACACCACCGGCCAGGCCACCGTCCGCGTGCCGCCGGGACCGGTCCGCGTCGAAGTCTGGAAAGGGTTCGAATACAAACCGATCACCGCCTCGCTCGACGTCCCGGCCAAACAAACCCGCCAGGTGGAACTGTCGCTCGAAGAAGAGATCCCCACAACGCAGCTCGGCTACTACTCCGGCGATCCCCACATCCACATCGCTCGGGAAGATGCAGAAGATGACGAAATCATCTTCGACCTCATGCAGGCCGAAGAAATCCGTTACGGCACGCTGCTCGGTTACAACGATCCGGCCGGCCCCTATGCAGGATTCATGGAACAGCTCGATTCCCCCCAGTACCGAGGACTCGGAGAAAAATCGATCGCCACCCGCGACGGATATGCAATCATCTCAGGCCAGGAGTATCGCACTTCAACGTTCGGGCACCTCAATCTCTTCCTCCGCGACGACATCGTCTTCCCCGGTGAGAGCTTCAACGCCGACAACTGGCCCGTCTATGGAAACGTCGGCCACGAGACTATCGACCTGGGCGGGTACGCCTTCTACGCCCACGGAGGCTACGCGCAGGAAATCTATGCCGACTTCGTTCAGGGAGCCGTCAACGGCGTCGAACTCCTCCAGTTCGGCGTCTACCGCGGCATCGGCCTGACCGACTGGTACCACATCCACAACATCGGCTACCGCTTTCCGGCAGTCGGCGCCTGCGACTTCCCCGCCTGCCGCAAACTGGGCGACTGCAAGACCTACGTGGAACTGACCGACGATCAGACCTTCCCCGCCTGGCTGGAGGGAGCCGCAGCCGGAAAAAGCTTCGTCACCACCGGGCCGATTCTGCTGCTCGAAGTGAACGGCGAAAAACCCGGCGGGATGATTCACAGCGACGAGGACTCCGTCAACGCGACCGCGCGCGTCCGCGTCAAGTCGGTCGTCGCCCCCGTCACCGACATCCAGTTGATCGTCAACGGCGAAGTCGTCGAGCAGCGAAAGGTCTCAAAAGAGGACGGTCTCGGCGAATGGCTGGAACTCGAAGTCCCCCTCGAGGTGAGTCAATCGTCCTGGGTGGCGGCGCGGGCCTTCTCCACCTCCGAAGGCGGCGCGCCGGATGCCGAGTCGCACACCAATCCGGTCTACATCTACTTGGGCGGGGCCGCCCCCTTCAGCCAGGAGTCGCTCGACATTCTCGTCGCCGAGATCGACAAGCAGATCGCGCGCCATTCGTCCCGCCAGTTTCCGGAGCAGTCCCAGGTGCTGAATTACTTTCAGCGCTCACGCGACATTCTGATGAAAATCCGCGCCAGCGGAGGACTCACGTCCGATTTCGATCCCCGCAAGCTGGCCGAGGTCACCGCCCGCCTCGAACTCGATGGCAGCGTGCGGATGCCGACCGATGCGGAACTCGCCGAATTCCTCAAGCCCGTCCCCGCGAAACCGCCCGCAGAGGCCTTGCAGACCTTCGAAACGATCGACGGCTTCGAGATGCAACTTGTCGCGGCCGAACCGCTCGTCGTCGACCCCATCGCGGCCGCATTCGACGAGAACGGCAACCTGTACGTCTGCGAAATGCGCGACTATCCCTACAAGCCCGCCGAGGGAGGCGTACCGATCGGAACGCTCCGTTTTCTCAGAGACACCGACGGAGACGGCCGCTTCGATGAGAGCCACATCTTCGCGGACGAACTCTTGTGGGCCGGGGGCGTCGCCCCGTGGAAGGGAGGCGTCTTCGTCGCCGCTCCCCCCGACATCTGGTATCTGAAAGACACCGACGGAGACCACCGCGCCGACCTTCGGCGGAAGGTCTACACCGGGTTCGGCACCGAAAACCAGCAAGCGCTGCTCAACAACCTGCAGATGGGGCTCGACTTCAAGATCTACGGCTCGACCGCCGGCAACGGCGGCACGATTACCACCGTCGACGATCCCGAGGCGGCGCCCGTCTCGGTCAACGGCCGAGATTTCCGGTTCGATCCCGTCACCGGCAAGTTCGAGTCCATCACCGGTACAATCCAGTTCGGCAATACCTTCGACGACTGGGGCAACCGCTTCCTCTGCAGCGAATCGCAGCCTCTGCATCATGTCGTCCTCCCGCAGGAATACCTGGTCCGCAATCCGTTCCTGTCGGTCTCGCAGGTGATTCAGAACATCGCCCCCGGCCCGGTGCCGATCTATCGCATCAGCCCGGTCGAACGCTGGCGGCATATTCGCAGCAGCCGCCGGATCGCATCCAACTCCCGGCTCTCCACGGCCGCAGGAGCCAGCCATCACGTCATCGACGCCGCCGCCGGCGTCACCATCTATCGCGGCGGCGCGTATCCCCCTGAATTCTACGGCAACGTCTTTCTCGGCGACGGCCAGAACAACCTCATCCACCGCCGCAAGCTGGTCCCCAACGGCGTGACCTTCACCTCAGAACGAATCGATGAGGAAACCGAGATCGTCCGTTCATCCGACATCTGGTTCCGTCCGGTCAACTTCGTCAACGCCCCCGACGGAACACTCTACGTCCTCGACATGAGCCGCGAAGTCCTCGAAGCGATCCATATCCCGCTCGACGTCGTCAAACACCTCGACCTCAAGAGCGGGCGCGAGAACGGCCGCATCTACCGGCTCGCCCCCTCCGGCTTCGAGTCCCCCGCGCCCCCGCAACTCGGCTCGGCCGATGTCAACGAACTCGTCGCAGCGCTCGAAAGTCCGCACAGTTGGTGGCGCGAAACCGCCCACCGGCTCATCTACGAACGGCAGAACGAAGCCGCGATCGAACCGCTCAAGCAACTGCTGCGCAGGACCGACTCCCCACAGACCCGCGTGCATGCTCTCTGGTCGCTCGCCGGACTGAACGCCCTGGGCGACGATGACCTGCGGATCGGCCTCTCCGATCCGACCCCCGGCGTACGCGAGAACGCAGTCAAACTGGCCGAAAACCGCTTGGACGAGTCGCCCGAAGTCTTGGCGCAAGTGCTCGAACTCGCCGCGGACGAAGACGCCCGTGTTCGGTTCCAGGTCGCCTTCAGTCTCGGAGAATCGAGCGACGACGAGGCCGCCAAAACGCTCTTCGACATGCTGCTGGCCGGCGCCGGCGACTACTGGATGCGCACCGCCCTCCTCAGTTCCGCGGCCGGAGCAGCCGACCGGCTGATCGTCGAACTCCTCGACCGGCCCGAATTTCTCGCCTCATCCACCGGCAGCGACCTGCTCAATCAACTCGCTTCCATTATCGGTTCGCGAAATCACCCCGGCGAAATCGGCGCCGTGTTACAGACGATCACGACCCATCCCAACACCTCCGGCGACGGCGGCCTCCAGCAGCGCGTCCTGCGAACCATCGGCGCAGCAGTCGTCCGCGCCGGAGGAACCCTCAGCGTCGACGCAGCCGAATCCCCAGAGGCGGCAACGCTGCTGCAGCAGAGCACCGAAACCGCACTCGCCGCGGCCGCGGACGACGCGGCGGAAGAGGCAGCCCGCCTCTCGGCCATTGAATTCCTCGGCTACCTCGGTTTCGACTCCACACAGCCCGTCCTCTCCGCTCTCTTGAATCCGCAGCAGCCGCAATCAGTTCAGGCGGCGGCCGTCGCGGCCCTGGCCAGATCCTCAGACCCCGAGATCGCCGAACTCCTCCTCGACGAATGGCGAACCTACCCGCCCGACGTCCGCAAAGTCGTCATCGAAACGCTGCTCAGCCGCGACGCCTGGTGCCGCACATTCCTGGAAATGGCGACGGAAGACCCGGTGAACACCGTCAACCAGATCGCACCCGCCAGCCGCACCGTACTGCTGAGCCACCGCGACGAACAGGTCCGAAAACTGGCCGAACAGCTCTTCGGCGGCGACGCATCCTCGTCGCGCAAGGAGGTCGTCGACAACTATCAGGAATCGCTGCAGTTGACCGGCGCCGTGGAACCCGGCCGGGAACTCTTCGTCAAGCACTGCAGCGTCTGCCACAAGATCGGCGACACAGGCTTCGCCATCGGTCCCGATCTGACCACCTCCCAGGACCGCGACCCGGCCGCCATCCTCACACACATCCTCGACCCCAATCGCTACGTGCCGCCCAACTACCTGCAGTACGTCGTGCTCGATAACGACGGCCGCACCTACACCGGTATGATCGCCGCCCAGACAGCCACCAGCATCACGCTCAAGCGCGAAAAAGAGCAGACCGACACCCTCCTGAGAACGAACATCGACGAACTCGCAGCCACCGGCAAGTCCCTCATGCCGGAGGGACTCGAAAAGGACATCAACCCGCAGCAAATGGCCGACCTCATCGCCTACGTGGTTTCCGCCCACAAGCCGGCCGAGCAGCCCTCCCCCGAGGACCCCCTCAAAACCCGCGACTTCGGCACCCTCCCCGGACTCATCGAACCCAAAAAAGAGTAACCCGCAACAACAACACGGCAGGCAATCGCCCCGAAGAAACCCCTCGTCCCCAAACTCCAGCGACCCCTCCGACCCCTCGTTCCCAAACTTCCGTTTGGGAACGCGCCTACAAATAAAACGTCCTCACAAAAAACTCCCCCAAACCTCCGTTCCCTTCCTTACCTTCTGTGCAAAACCGTCCCCGCACGGCATCGCGCACATCACTCAACGCTCTGCCAGTTCATCAAGCATCTCATACAGCACGGCCGCTATCTTCGTCGACGCGTCGACCTCCAGGTAGCTCCACCCGGAGCGCCAGGTCTCGTAGCCCCCCAGCGCATGCTGCCGCGGCGAGGGGAGATACCCGTTGTAGCCGTTGGCCAGACCGATGGTGAAGGTCGTCTCGAACGGGCTCCGCTCCTTGATCTCCAAACCGATCTCCGCAAACACCTCGCACGGAATCGACACAACCGCCAGGTCGCCGATGCGAACCGCCTGCAGCTTGATCTCCACAGTCTCGGGCCCTTCCGCCAGCCGGACCGTCTCCTGGGCGTACAGTTCCTGCATGTTCAGGCGCTCGGGGTCGGCCGCGGCCGCAAGAACCTCACGCGCCCGCTCCAGTTCGTTCTCATCCGGCTGCCGAACGCCCAGTGTCAACGGGCGCTCCATCATGGCCAGAGAAACCGGAGCATGCTCGATCGATGCACGGGCTTCGGCGGCGACGTCCGCAATACGCCCTGCCACCTGACGGCACCGTTCAAACGGCGCAGCCGGGTCGCGGGGTTCAACGAAGTTGTAATTGTTCACGTCCCCGCTCGTCCCGTTCGACATGATCCCGACGAACTCCTCATCCGCCTCCAGACGATCGCCGATCTGCCGCGCGAATTCGCCGAAATAATCGGCCGATAGCTGATCCGGCGGAATGCCCCCCACATAATGCAGCGAGTAGTTCGCCAACACCGACAGCGGCTCACCGTCCGCACTTTCGATCGAAAGCAGAGCGACCTCCGGGTCAACCGGCCCTGCCGGTTCAATCAGCAGATCGCTGCCGCGCGGCGGATTCGTCCGGACCCTGTCATCGGGCCGTCCGAAGGGATCGGCGTTGATCCCTTCCGGCTTCACAAACCAGCGGCGGTTGCTCACCTCCCCCGGTTCCTCGCCGACGGCCCAGCCGGCGCCCGCAGGCCCCAGCCGCGCATGCGCCCGTTCAATCGCGCGGGCGATCTGTGCCGTCAGGTACTCCAGGTAATCCGGGTCGGGATGACACTGAGCGAGCGCGACCGCCGTGGCCGCCGTATGGGTGTGTGTGGCCGCCGTCATCATCCGGCTCACCGGGATGCCGGTCGACTCCGAAGCCCGCCGTTTTGCCTCGTCGTAAATGTCTCTCGTAATGAGACAACTGTCGCAAACCACGATGGCGACCTGCGTGTCTCCGCTCTCCATCACGAGGCATCGGGCATTCAGCGCGTCGTGTACATCCGTGGCCTGCCGGTCCTGAAAACTCCCCGTCATCGAAACGGGCAGCCGCTGGGGCGTGATGTCGGCGATTGCCGCTCCGGCGCGAAACTCACTCGCCGCGTCCTCACCCCCCGCCGCGATCACAAACGAACCCAGATAACAGAGCAGGGCAGCAAACAGAGTCTTCACAGAGCATCCCCGGATTTGAGGTGTATTGCCGGCCATTTCGACTCCATTCAGAGCCGAATTCAAAAGCCCACCGCAGGATTTGACAGCTTCCCTTTAGAGCGCATCTCATTTAACGGTAGCGGTTCTGGCGACGTAAGAACCGGCGTACAAAGGCAAACACGCGACCAGACGCCGCCACGATTAAGTGCCACTGGCACTAGCCGCGACTCGTAGGGGCGCGCTCTCCTTCTAACCGCCGCCCGTCGGTCACGCGATGATCTGCTCAATCGGATGCCCGAAGTCGATCTCCAGCCGCTTGTGCCCCGGAACCTCCATCGATTCCGGATGCAGCCCGAGCTGATGCAGCAGCGTCGCGTGCACGTCGGTCACGTAATGCCGGTCTTCAGCGGCGTGGAACCCGAGTTCGTCCGTCGCCCCGTGCGCCACTCCGCCGCGAATCCCACCGCCCGCCATCCACACCGTAAACCCGTACGGATGATGGTCCCGGCCGTCCGACCGTTCCGACCCCGGCGTGCGCCCGAACTCCGTCGCCCACACCACAATCGTCTCATCCAGCAGGCCGCGCTGTTTGAGGTCGGTCAGCAACCCGGCGATCGGCTTGTCGACCGCCTTGCACCGCGTCGAATGGTTGCTCAGCAGCTTCGTGTGAGCGTCCCACCCGTCGTCATAAATCTGGACGAACCGCACCCCCCGCTCCACCAGCCGCCGGGCCACCAGGCTCTGCCGCCCCACCCGCTGCGTCGCCGCATCGTCCAACCCGTACAGCTTCTGTGTCGCCTCGGTCTCGTCTTCAATCCGCACCACCTCCGGCACCGACATCTGCATCCGGAACGCCAGTTCATACGACTTGACCCGTGCCCGCATCGCCGGATCGTCCGGATACTCCACCCCGGCCTGCGAATTCAGCTCGTTCAGCAGATCAAGCTGACCGCGCCGCTCTTCAATCGAGACCGAACTGCCGGGCGTCCCGAACGGCAGCGGGTTCTTCGGATCAAGCGCAAGTTTCACGCCCGAATGCTCCGGGCCGAGATAACTGCCGTCGTGCGCGCCGACACCGCCGCAACAGTCGCCCGGCGGAGGCCCCATCACCACAAACTGCGGCAGGTTCTGGTTCAGCGTGCCCAGCCCGTAATGCACCCACGAGCCGACCGACGGATAGAAACCGTCGAAAATGTGCCGCCCCGTATGAAACTGAAGCTGTGCCGCATGGTCGTTGTCCGTCGTCCACATCGAACGGATCAGCGCAATGTCGTCGATCCGCTCCCCCACGTGCGGCCACCAGTCGCTCACTTCCAGCCCGCTCTCCCCCCGCTTGCGATAGCCGATCTGCAGCGGATACAGCGTCGGCATCAGATCCCGCGGCACACCCGCAAAGTCCCGCACGTTGTCCCGGTAAAACGGCGAATCCAGCACGGCGCTCTTGTACGGAGATTCGTCGATCGTCTTCCCGGCATATTCATTCAGCGCCGGCTTCGGATCGAAACTCTCAACATGGCTCGTCCCCCCCAGCATGAAATACCAGATCACGCTCTTCGCCTTGGCGGGAAACTGCGGCTGCCCCCCCACGCGCACGCCTTCCGCCGCACCAGACTCCCCGTTCAACATCGCGCCCAGCGCAAGCCCCGTAAATCCCATCCCGCAATCCGCAAGAAACTGCCGACGAGGAGCCCGAATCGTCGTTTTGCCGTACTGAGACATGATCAAACCCAAACGTCAGAGATCAGAATCCAAACAACCCCGTGGTGCGCACCCCGTTCAGCCGCGACCCGCAGGGGAGCGCTCCCTTCCAGACTCCCGCTACCGTATCGTAACAAAGTCATTATGACTGAAGAGCACCTGCAACAGATTCTCCCGCGCGCGCTGCCCGGGATCCGCCGCCGGAGCACGCTGCGAAACCCCGCCCGGCGGGAACGGCGTCTGCTCAGCCTCCTCCAGCACGCCCGTCTGCGATCGTAAAAACTCGGCGCACGTCGCCCGTTCCGAATCACTCGGCTTCCGGCTCAGAACTGTTTCAAATGCGGCGACGATAAACCGCCCGTCCGCTTCGGGACTGCCCGGCTCGCCGCAATCGTTGCTCAACTCGTCCGCGATCGCTCGCGTGCGGTCCAGCGCCAGCCCGCTGTTCAAGAGCGCCAGCGCCTGCTGCGGAACAACGCTCTCCTTCCTGCGATAACACTGGTTCGGATCGGCCACGTCGAACAGTTCCAGCAGCGGCATCTTTTCGTTCGGCGTGTTCCGGAAGTACACGCTCCGGCGGTAACTCGTCTGGCCCTCCGATTCCGGAATCTCCGGTCCTCCCCGAGTCAGGTCCAACGCCCCGGACAGATACAACACGCTGTCGCGCACCACCTCCGCTTCCATCCGCCGCGAGTTCATCCGCCACAGCAACCGGTTCTCAGGATCAATCTGTTCATTCTCCGCCGCCGCACCCGCCGGAGACGACCGCATCCGATAAGCGCTCGAGAGCACCAGCAGTCGATGCAGCGGCTTCATCTTCCACCCGGAGTCGATCAACTCCCGAGCCAGCCAATCGAGCAGGTCAGGATGCGACGGAGCCGACCCGTTCAGTCCGAAGTTCTCGACACTCGGCACCAGCGCCTCGCCGAAGTGCCGCAACCAGATGTGGTTCACCGCAACCCGCGCCGTGCGCGGATTGTTCGCGCTCGCGATCCACTCGGCGAGCGCGGTGCGGCGACCGCTGCTCGTGTCCGGATAAACCTCGCCCAGAGCCGTATACGTCCCGTCCGCCGCGTCGACCGCCCCCTGAGCCTGTTCGAGACCAGCCTGAGCTTCCGCGAGCGCTGTCTCGATCTGCTCGAGAGACGTCGCCGATGCCGCTTCCGCATCGCTCGCGGCTCCCGCCCGTGCGATGATGTCCCGGCGATGCTCCGCCGCCAGCACCGCCTTCTCCGCTTCCCGCACGCCAATCAACCGCTCCGCCCGACTCGCCGCCATCGCCAGTTCCGATGCGTCGGCCGCGGCATCGCCAATGCCATGCTTCGCCCGTTCCGCCGCAATCCGCGCCTCAAGCGCGGCCAATTCAGCCTCCGCGATCGAGCGATTTCTCTGTTCAACCTCGATCGCCTGCTCCGCCTCCAACTCGGCCCGTTCGAGATCGGCCAGCGTCACAACCAGCGGCGTAATCGTCACCTCGTGGAACTCAGCGCTCCCCTGATGCACCCACAGCGCGAACTTACCCTCCCGGCGGTCAATCGGCAGCACGTAATCGAGTTTGCGTTCGCCGTTGAGATCAATCGTCAGCAGGCTGCCGCGCACCACGACTTCCACAGTCGTCATCTCGCCCACCGTCAGCGATGTCGAGACGATCCCCTCCTGCGGATAGAACTGCTGTCCCCCCGTCCGGTGAAATGCCTGCACGCTCTGCGACCCGTCGCTGGTCGCCGTATACACGTCCTGCGAATTCCCCTGGTCGACGTAGTCGTAGCTGAACCCGACCGACCGGTAAGTCCCCGGCTGCAGCGTCCGGTACTTCACAACCGCCCGGAAATCACGGGGATGATTCTCCTTCGTCACGATCGTGCGAAAGCTGCCGACCGTCTTCTCCACCAGCAAGCCGTCCTCCCACGCCCAGTCGCCGCTGACGACCTGCCACACGTCGTCCCGCCGCTCGTCGAAGTTCTCACTGAGAAACGGTGCGGGAGCGACTTCTTCAGCATCGCCCAGGGCCGCGCGGAACTCCGCAGTCTTCGCCTGCGCCGCTTCAAAATCGGCGCGCGCCGCACTGACCCGCTCGTCGGCTTCGCCTATCTTCCCTTCTGCAAGTTCGAGCGCGGCCGCCACCAAGTCCTCACGGAGCGCCGGATAATACGCCTCCGCCGGTAGCGACACCGGTTCAATGCGGACCGGGTCCCCTCCCAGCGCAGCCGGAACTCCCGGCGTCAGCGGATTCTCTTCGATCGGATGCCGCCCATCCCCGCGGCGAAACACGTAGGTCGCCGTTTCCAGATCCTTGTCGTACACGCGGGCCACACCGTCCGCCGGCACATCACCCAGCTTGGAGTCCTTCACCGTCCCTGCCGCGCCCGCCACCGGATCGGTCCGCACATTGTGCGGCTCGAAGAACGCCCGGAACCGGTAATACTCCTCCTGGGCCAGCGGATCGTACTTGTGATCGTGACAACGGGCGCACCGCATCGTCACCCCCAGGAACGCCTGCGCCGTGTGTTCCACCGTCTCGAACATCCACACGTTGCGATCGAACTTGTACCAGTTCCGCCCGAGAAACCCGGTGGCGCGATAGACGTCCGGATCGTCCGGCGCCACCTCGTCACCCGCGAGCATCTCGCGAATCATCGCGTCATAGCCCTTGTCCGCATTCAGCGACTCGACGATCCAGTCCCGCCACCGCCAGATATGACGCTGCGAGTAACGAATCTCGTTGCCCGCCCGGCTCCCGTACCAGTCGCTGTACCGCCACACGTCCATCCAGTGCCGGCCCCACCGTTCCCCGTATTCCGGCCGGCCGAGCAGATCATCCACAACCCGCTCATACGCGCCCTCAGCGTCGTCCGCCAGAAAGGCGTGCAGTTCCTCGCGCGTCGGCGGCAACCCGGTCAGATCAAGCGTCACCCGCCGCAGCCACGCCGCACGCGTCGCCTCATCCACCGCTGTCAGCCCCTGCTCCTGATGTCGCGCGGCGATAAACGCGTCAATCGGCGTGCG
>ERZ869936.1971-NODE-1971-length-13036-cov-6.874663_pt1 | contig 13036 bp, 8 predicted proteins | sample MGYA00520876_ERZ869936 | MGnify/ENA primary metagenome ERZ869936 (study PRJEB32218, sample SAMN09650985) | biofilter metagenome | isolation source: enrty point of leading RO module | place: Saudi Arabia: Thuwal, RO plant located on Red Sea | collected 2016-02-17 ...
CTGACGCTGGGCAACGGCTTGTGCCCACGCGCCGCTGCCCGGAGGGACAAACCCCCCATGCTGATTCGCCAGGCGTGGATCGATCTTGGATGCCCGGGCGAAAAAACACAGCGGGAGTTTCCCGCGGCTTTCGGCCGGCGTCGGGCGATCCGGATTGTCGCGCCGAAATCCAGCACTCACGCCCGGCCAGCCACGGAAGCGGCCCGCGGACCGGCGGCACACACGTCGGCGCCCGCCCCGTCGGCATACGGCTGAAAGTTCGCGACGAACAGATTGGCCAGCTTCTCGGCCGTGCGGCGATAAGCGTCCTTGTCGGCCCAACCTTGCTCGGGATGGAGGATCCGCTGCGGCACGCCCTTGACGCTTCGGGGCACGCGCAGCCCGAAGATCGGCTCTTCGGCCAACGGCGCTTCGGCCAGTTGCCCGTTGTGGATCGCGTCGACGATCGCGCGGGTGTACTCCAGCGGCATCCGCTCGCCGGTTCCATACGCACCGCCCGACCAGCCGGTGTTGATCAGCCAGGCTTGGGCCTGATGTTGCCGCAAACGGTCGGCCAGCATGTTCGCGTACTTCGCCGGATGCCAGACGAGAAACGCTTTGCCGAAGCAGGCGGAGAAGGCCGCTTGCGGTTCGCTGATGCCCACTTCGGTGCCGGCCACCTTGGCCGTGTAGCCGCTGATGAAGTGGTACATCGCCTGCTCGCGCGTCAGCCGGCTGACCGGCGGCAACACGCCAAACGCATCGCACGTCAGCAGGAACACGTTCGATGGGTGTCCGGCGACGCAGGGGATCTTCGCGTTGGGAATGGCCTCGATCGGATACGCCGCCCGCGTGTTCTCGGTCAGGCTGATGTCGTCGAAGTGGATCACGCGCGAAACCGGATCGACGACCGTGTTTTCTAGCACGGTGCCGAAGCGTACGGCGCCGTAGATCTCGGGCTCTTTCTTCGCGGTCAGCCCGACGCACTTGGCGTAGCAGCCGCCCTCGATGTTCGAGATCCCCTCGTCGCTCCAGCAATGCTCGTCGTCACCGATCAGGCGGCGGTGCGAGTCGGCCGAGAGCGTCGTCTTGCCGGTGCCCGACAAACCGAAGAACAGCGAAACGTCGCCGTCCGGTCCTTCGTTGGCCGAGCAGTGCATGCTCAGCACGCCCTGCTTGGGCCGCAGGTAGTTCATCAGCGTGAACACGCCCTTTTTCATTTCGCCGGCGTACTGCGTGCCCAGGATCACCAGCTCGCCCCGCTCGAAGCTCATGCTGACGCTGGTCGTGGACGTGACGCCTGGCAGCGACGAATCGGCCGGCGCCTCGCCGGCGTTATAGATCACAAAGTCAGGCTCGCCGAACGAGGCCAGCTCGTCCTTGGTCGGCCGGATCAGCATGTTGTGCATGAACAGCGCGTGATACGGCCGCGCGCAAATCACCCGAATCTTCAACCGCCGCTGTGGATTCCAATCGGCAAACGCGTCGACGACATACAATCGGTCGCGCGCGTTAAGAAACGCAACGGCCAACTCGCGCAGTTTCGAGAACGACGCGGCGGGCAACTTGATGTTGACGTCGCCCCACCACACGTCAGAAGCACTGGCCGGATCGTCGACGATCCGTTTGTCGCGCGGGCTGCGGCCCGTCTTCTCGCCAGAGTCCGGCCTGGGGGCGCCGCTCGCGGTGAGCGTCTCTCCGTCGTTCGGCATGCCCGGTTCGGAGAGCAGGGCTCCGGCCGGATTGCGCGTGATCCGGCCGGCGCGGATCCCATAAGATTTCAGGTCCATCGGTTCGTCGTGTGTCGTTGTGCCATGCCGTTGCGCCGGTCGGCAGGGAACAACCAGATGGTTGATCGGAACGTTACGTTGCGACGCCGCGCGTCGTAGTGCGGCGTCGACAAGCTCGATTATAGGAGCCTGGCCCGCTCGAGTCGCCGTCAATTCGGGCAGTTTTCGCGTGCCCTGGCCAAAAGCGCGCCGACGGCCAAGCTGGACACGCCGGCATTGCTGCTTCGCGCGACGCCGTTTGCTGCCGCGCTCTACAGATCGCCCGCCGGTGCCGGACGGTTGTCGTCGGGCGGAAGATCAGCATCCGCCGACGGATCATCGTCGGCCGGCGGCTTCAGGCCCGGCACGGCCAGCGCTTTGTCTTGGCCGGCTGGCGGCACGCCCGAATCGACCAATAGATAGCCGGCCCAGAAGAACGGCTGATCGGCCTTCCGCACGGCACCGCTGCTGACGTTGTCGCGCACCCGCGGCTCGAACACCGGTTCCAGTTGCGTATCAGCCGCGATCTGCACGCTCCGCTGCCAGGCATCGGCCGGAGACGTGTAGGGCAACTCTTGGGCGAACTCGCGCACCAGGTCGTAGCTGGTTTGTCCGCCGGTTCGCCAGCGACTGATCAGAATCGTGCGCGTGCCGGCAGCCATCAACCCGCACGTGGCCAGGAACAGATCGTCGCCCGCTGCCGAACCACGCCGCAACGACGTTTCGGCCGCCGTATGAAACCCCGGCAGGACCACGTGGTCCGGTCCGCCCCAGGGCAGCGACAGCCAACTGGCCAGGTTTCCGCCGGCCTTGCCCGCGTCGACTTGCACGGGCGACCACTCGTACGGACCCTTGGCCGGCCCGATGTCGTCCAACACGATCAACCCGTCGAGCACCATCCGAAAGACGTTCGACGGCACGGGCAGCGAGTTGGGAAGTGCGACAGCTCCGCCCACGGATTGGTCGAAGTGCTCGAACGCGTCGGCCGCGATCGCGTCGCCGTCGCCCGGAAACAGTTTGCCCAGCACCACGCCGATCTTGGGCTGCGGCTTTTGTACGCGGCTGACCGGCACGGCCAAACCGACCGTCGGCGCGTAACGCACGCGGGCTTGCGAGATCAACATTCTTCGCGATTCGGCATCGCCCACGCCCAGGGCCTCGAACGGCAGATACCACAAGAAGCCGTCGGGCACGATCGCCAATTCCTGGAAGTTGCCGGCCAGCTCGACGTTCGAACCGGCCAACAGCGCATCGGTCACGCGCTTGGCGCTAGCTCGCCAGCCGTCGTTGGCCAGATCGTTCTGCGTCAGCTCGTGGTTAACGTCGAAGTTGCCCATCGCGCGCAACAGGGCCGCAACCTGCTTCTGTAGTTGCGACGGCGAGCGGACGCGCCACGTCGCGTACTGATCCCGCGAATACATGAACCCGTACAGGTCCTTCCGCGTGCTGAAGAACGCCATCAGCACGTGTCCTTCGGGCAACGACTGTTGGACTTCGGCCGTCGTACGCAGCGGCGGAAACACCAGGTCCGAAGCTTCGCGGCGGACGGCGATCTGCCGCAAGATCGCTTCCTGCTGCTGGCCCAGGTCGGCCAGGATCGCCAGTTGGCCAGCCTGTTCGGTGCGCTGCTTTTCGTCGTCGCACACGGCCGGCAAGGCGGCCAATCGCGCGCGCACATCCGCCGCCCTTTGCGCAAGGGCCGCGTACTGGGGATGGCGGGCCAGCAGATCCTGTCGCTGCAACAATCCCTGCTGCCCCACCAACTCCGGCGGCCCTTCCAGAATCCACCGCAATGCCAGCAAACGACCGCCCAGCGGCAACGTGCTGAAGAACCGGTGTCGCCGCGCCCGGTCCGAGATCTCCAGTGCCAGCTCTTGTTCCCGCTTGTTTTCCAGCGTGGCCTCGAACCAATGTTCCAAGACTTCGCCGTGCGGCGTGGTCAGCACGCTGAGGCATTCCAGCGGGTCATAGGCCCAGTCGCCGGCCGTCGGATCGCGCAGCAACACCCGATACAGCGCTGTGCCGACCCGATCGCTGGCCTGACCGCTGGTATAGCGGGTGTCAGCCAGGCCGATCTGAAACATCCAGATCGAGCCATTCTGTTGAAACTGGAGTGCCGCTTGCAGCGAGCGGTCGCCGGCGGGCACGTTGCCCGATTGGTAGGCCACCAGCGCCTTGAGATGGTTCATCCGCGCGCCGAGCCGGCTGGCCGGCAGATCGCTGCGCGCGGCCAGAGAACTGGCCGTCGACAGCAGGTTCGACGCCTGGGCCGTTTCGCCGACCACGGCCATGTTCTCGGCGCTCAACAGCGCCAGCGACGTTTGCAACTGGCGGAAGCCTTGCGCCTTGGCCCATGCCGCGGCCCGCCCCAGCGGCGGATACGGGCCCTTCTGGTTCAGCAGCACGTGGGCCAGCAAGCCATAGCGGAACGATTCTTCCAGGTTGTTCAAGTCGAGGAACGTGAACGCGGCGTAGGATGCTTCTTGGAACAATCGGCCGGCGGCAGGAAAATCTCCGGTTTCTAGCGCGAGCCGTCCCAGCTCCAAGAGCGCCGTGCTCGTAAGCGGATGGTCGAACTCGCCCGCAACCAGCACGCCTCGCTCCAGCGCCGATTTGGCTTGCGCGGCGTCGCCTGAAGCCGCATACGCACAACCCAATTGCACCTGCACCCAGGCCTGCGACCAGTGATTTGGCGGGCCGGGGTTGCGCGACAAGACGTTAAGCAGGTTGTTGGTCAGCGGATCGTAGCGGCCGATCGGACCCATCAGCTCGCGCCGCCGCCGAATGGCCAGGCTGGTCGCCCGCACGATCTCGGCCGCGTGCACCGGAAACAACATCGCCTGCTGAATGACGCCGCCCTGGGCCACGATGTTGCTGTTGTCGATGCGTCCCTGGCCCATCAAGAACGTCTCGGGAAACTGCCCGACGCGCGCGCCCCGCTGGCTCTGTCCCCAAGGCGGCACGCGCGCCGCGCCCGGCGGGGCCGGCGCGACGGCTTGGGGGAATTGGACGCGAATCATCCAGTCGGAGAACGCGACGTACAGCTTCAGCGCCGCGTCGTAGCTGGCCAGTGCCTGCGGCAACTGCCCCATTTGATAGTGGCATTCGCCGACCATCGTTTGATAGCAGATCGAGTCGATCCACTGACTGCTGGCGTTGCGGATGCCGCCCCGGTTCTCGGCCATGAACGATCCCAGCGCAGCCCGATAGGCGCCATCGTAATACGCGCCAAACGTGGCGAAGTAGCGCTGCGATGGGATGGTCTGGCCCAGGGCGATTTGGGCCACGGCGCGGTCCGCGCCACCGGCGATCCATCCACATACCAACAGCGCAGCGGCCAACCCAAGGCGGCGACGTTTCGACGAGCTGCTTGGCATCATCTGGCTGCCTTCTGAATCGGGGCTGCCCGAAAGGGCCCGGCGATCTCCTGGCCGTTCGAAAGCGAAGCTTCCAGCCGGCGTCGGAAAAGAAGTGCATGCACCGCCGGGCTCAGACTTCATGATACCCACATTTCCCAGCTTTAGCGAACCACGGCCAGCCGCCGTGCTAGCTTCGCCGAATGGGCCGATGTCACCCGGCGTCAGGCCGACGGGCGGGGGGACAATTTCGACAAGTTTCACAAAATGGTGTCAAAGTCGTCCGATTGTTGGTGCCGATAACGTTCTTGCCGATTGTATCGGACACAGAGAGTTTGCCGCGCGGCCACCTCGGGTTGCCGCACCGCGAGCCGGTGTGTCCGCGATTACGGAGGATGATTGAATGCGGCGGACAAATGAGCGACGAAGCTCCTGGCGGCGGGCCCTGCTCAGCCTCGGAGTTTGCTCAAGCTTGGGAATTGCCGGATGCCAGGTCGACGTCGCGGGCCAGACGTTGCCGAGCCCCTGGTATCTGAAAGACGACATTCAATACTTCCCCCCAGGACCTGAGTTCAAGTTGTCTCGCGAAGCGGCCGCGCAAAAGGCGTTCGCCGAGTCGCAGGCAAACCAACAACCTTAGGAGACGCCTGTCCACGTCGCGGCGGCTCGCCGGCCGTCGCAACTGAGTTTTCGTCGAACGCCCGGCAAGGACGGCAAGACTCCGCGCTACCGCGGACCGAGTCGTCAGGCGGTGCCGGGCGTTGGGGGGGACGACACCCTTGGCGGCTGACGTTCGAGATGATGGCGCGCTTGAGAGCTCCTGCGCGCTTCGAACGTCAGCGGCCGAGGGACTTTTTTATTTACAAACGTACCGCGCACCAGGTCACTCGCTATGGATCTGCAACTACCGCCGGAAGCCGCCCAATGGGCCAACGACGCGCTGGTCTGGATCGGCTTTGGCACGCTCGTCGGTTTGATGGCCAAGGCTGTGATGCCTGGCCGCGATCCCGGCGGCGCCGTGGCCACGTTGGCGATGGGCGTCGCTGGCACGGTGATCGGTTGCGCGGCGCTGGTCTACTTTTCCGGGCACCGCGTCACGCCGATCAGCCCGATCGGGTTTGCAGTGGCCACCGCCGGCGCCTTCACGCTGCTGTTCTTCTACAAGCTGCTGGCGAGCCATTTCTTCGTCGAAGGCGAGCACGGAGCTTACGTCCGCGTGCCCCGCTATCGCCGCCGCCGCTATCGTCGTTCGGTGCACATCGACGACTGATGGCCGGCCGCCCCTCCCACCGAGCACTGCGCGGTCCGTCCGCGCGCCGGACGACCGGCGCCGACCCAGCGTTTTGCCGTGTGGGCAACTCACGTTGCTGGTCGATACGACTTACCGGCACTCGTTTTGCGGCATCGCGGCCGCGCCTGCTTCGGCCCCATTCCGCTGGCAATGGCCCGGTTCCTGTGGTCTACTAAATAGCTAGGAAAAAGCCGGCCGGGGGCCGCGCCTGCAGGCGGCAATCGGCGGCGAAACGCCGATTGCCACCGCGAGTCGGACCCGAGCTTCGACGAATCGCCGGCCCGCCGTCCGGCCGCCGAAACCAGGGGCCCACCGTCGGTGTTCAATGATCTGCACAAACGTCGGAATCCAACCTCCTGCCGCCCGCCAGCCGGTCGCGGCCTCCAAGAAAGGGAACGTGATGGTCGTTTGGAGAACGCTCCTCGTCGTGACCGCGTCCATGTTGCTGTTGGCCGAGCAGGCCGGTGCCGCCGGGCTCGATCCGCAGGCCACGGCCAAGCGGGTTGATGAACTGCTGGCCGGCGAGTCGTTTGGCGGGGCCGAAGAGGGGGCCGCGCTGTCGGCCGCCGCCACCGATCAAACCATGCTCCGCCGCTTGTCACTCGATCTGGTCGGCCATCCGCCGACCGCCGAGGAAATCACGGCCTACACCCTCGACCCCGCACCCGACAAGCGCGCAGCGGCCGTCGAGCGGATGCTCGGCGACCAGCGATTCGGCCAGAACTGGGGCCGCTACTGGCGCGACGTGATTATGTATCGCCGTACCGAGGAACGGGCCCTGCGCTCCGCCGGCACCCTGGAACGCTTCTTGACCCAAGAGCTCAACGACGACCCGCACTGGGACGTGATCGCTCGGCAGTTCATCACCGCCACTGGCGACATCCAAGAGGAAGGCTCCACGGCGATCATCATGGCCCAAATGGGCAGCGCCGAGGACACCACTGCCGAGGTCTCGCGTATCTTCCTCGGCATCCAGATTCAGTGTGCCCAGTGCCACAACCATCCGACCGACCGCTGGAAGCGAGAACAGTTTCACCAGTTGGCGGCCTTCTTCCCGCGGATCGCGGTCCGTCCGGTCCGCGTCGACGGCAAGCGCAAGTCCTTCGAGGTCGTGTCGATCGATCGCGGTCCCAAGCGCAAGAAGAACAACAACAATCGCCGCGGCAACCTCGAACACTACATGCCTGATCTCGACCATCCCGAGGCGGAGGGCGAGCTGATGCAGCCGGTGTTCTTCGTCACCGGCCAAAAGCTCGATCGCGGCCAGAGCGACCAAGACCGTCGCGGCCAGATCGCCGAGTGGATCACCAGCGACTCGAATCGCTGGTTCGCCCGCGCGTACGTCAATCGGATGTGGTCCGAATTGGTTGGCCGTGGCTTCTACGAACCGGTCGACGACATCGGTCCCGACCGCGAGGCCCGTGCGCCGAAAACGCTCGACTACTTGTCCGAGCGATTCGCCCGCAGCCAGTACGACGTGAAGTGGTTGTTCCGCGTGATCACGGCCACCGACGCGTACGCCCGTCAGAGCCGTTCGCGTTACGAGGAAGACGGCGCCCCGTTCGCGGCCAACTGTCCGCAACGCCTCCGCGGCGACCAACTCTACAACACGCTGGCCTCCGTGCTCGAAATCAGCGATCGCCAGCCGCCCCGTGCCAAGGGCAAGAAAGCTCCAAACTACAAGCAGCGGATGAACGGGCCGCGCGGCCAACTCAACCAGACGTTTGGCTACGATCCCAGCGTCCGGCGTGACGAAGTCGTCGGGTCGATCCCGCAGGCCCTGTACTTGATGAACGGCCCGCAATTGAACCAGGCGATCCGCGCCCGCGGCTCGAACACCATGCTCGGCCGGCTGCTGCGCGACGTCGAAGACGACGACGTGGTCGTCGAAGAGCTGTACCTGCGCTGCTTGGCCCGCGAACCGAACGACGAGGAAATCGAGACCTGCCTGGAGTACGTCAAGTCAGTCGGCGATCGGGCCGAAGCCTTCGAGGACATTACCTGGTCGCTGGTCAACTCCACGGAGTTCTTGAATCGCAAGTAGCGTGCGGCCCGGCCGATCAAGCGGCCCGGCCGATTGCCTCAACTGGCCGCCGGCGCTGACTAGCTGATTTTGCAGACACCCAAACCTTAGCCAACAACCATACTGAGCACCGCCATGACCATGCACGTTCGCCATCACGTCGATGTTTCGCTGTCGCGCCGCGGTGCGATCCGCCGTCGTGATTTCCTCCGTGGCATTTCCGCCGCCAGCCTCGCCGCCGGAACCCTTTCCTGGCGCGACCTGGTCAGCCTGCAAGCCGCCGAGCTCCAAAAGCGCGGCATGGCCTGCATCATCCTCTGGATGCAGGGCGGACCCAGCCACTTCGAAACGTTCAGCCCCAAGCCGGGCCATGAAAACGGCGGCGAGACCAAGGCCATCAGCACGTCGGTGCCCGGCATCGAAGTCAGTGAAAACTTCCCCCACTTCGCCAAGGTCATGCACCACGCGGCCATCATCCGCTCGATGACCAGCAAAGAAGGCAGCCATCCGCGGGCCCACCACCTGATGCCCACTGGCTACCCGCCGACCGCACGCGCCAAGCATCCGGCGTTCGGTTCGCTCGTGGCGCAGCAAATCACCAGCGACCATCTCGATCTGCCGGCCTTTGTCCGCATCGGCCGCAACACGCGCGACGGGGCAGGGGGCGGCATCCTCGGCATCGAGTTCGATCCCTTCGTCCTGCCCGAAGCCGGCAAACCGCCCACCAACGCCTCGCCAGGCACCACGCTGACGCGCTACGATCGGCGCCTTGGGTTGCTCGGGCGGCTCGACGCGACCTACGCCGCCGCTGGCGGACAGCAGGAAGTGGCCGAGCATCAAAAGCTCTACCAAAAAGCGGCCCGCATGATCAAAAGCTCGCAGATGAAGGCCTTCGACCTCGACGGCGAACCGGCCAACATCCGCGACGGCTACGGCAATACGCCGTTCGGCAACGGCTGCCTTCTGGCCCGCCGCCTGGTCGAGACGGGCGTACCCTGCGTCGAGCTCGTGCTCGGCAGTTGGGACACCCACTTCGACAACTTCGCCCGCGTGCGAGAAATGTCCGGCAAGGTCGACCAGCCGTTGGCCTACCTGCTGACCGATCTGCACCAGCGCGGCATGCTCGACAAGACGATGGTCGTCTGGATGGGCGAGTTCGGTCGCACGCCTCGGATCAACCCCCGCGGCGGCCGCGACCACTATCCCAAGGCTTTTAACGTCGTGATGGCCGGCGGCGGCGTCCAAGGCGGCAAGGTCATCGGGCGCACCGACGCAGCCGGCGGCACGGTCGAAGACCGCCCGGTCACGGTGACCGATCTGTTGCAGACGTTCTGCACGTGCCTGGAGATCGACTCGACGATCGAGAACATCGCACCCAACGGCCGCCCGATCCGGATCGTCGACGACGGCGCCCCGGTGGACGAGCTGTTCGTGTAGGGCGGTTTTCGTAGGGCTGTTCGTAGAGCGCTGTTTGTTGAGGTCCGTTTGCGGAGCCCTGTTTGTGGGCGCCGTCTTCGTAGCGCTGTTTGTTGAGCGCTGTTTCTGGAGCGCCGTTTTCGTAGCGATGTTTGTGGAGCGTCGCACCCACACCAACCCGCAGCGCAAGCAAGGGCTCTTCGTTCGTCTCGCGTACGGCGCGCGCTTCTCAAAAAAGTAGGTCAGGGCTCGCCCTGACATGCCTCGCGCGGTAGGTCATGCACTCCCGTGCATGACAAGATCAGCGGCTCACGGCTCGCCCCGCCTTCCGTCGCCCGCTCAAGCCGGCGCAACCCTGGCCTTCCACTGCGCAAAACCGACGCAAACTACGCTTCCCTCGCCGGACCGTCTGGAACATAGAGGATGTCAAGGAGTTTCCAAATCGGGATAAGAAAGTCCGACTTGCTCAACCTTCGCCCGTACCATTTGTCACAGCGTTCAGCTAGTTCATCATCGTCACCCGCGTGTATGTCGTAGAGGCAAGCCTCGTCCGATACAAAAATGGGCCGGTCCTCTTCATCAAACATCCGCTCTACGAATTCGTAATACCATTCAAGGCGCTTGGAGACTTCATCGGCGTCAGCAAAACCAAAGTTACCCTTGCCCATTCAAGCACCATCAAATGTTCTAGCGGAAGGAAAAGAGCCCAGCAGCAACGAGTCACATCCAATGCAGTCAGAAAGTAGCTGAAAACTTGCTCCGCCATTCGCGGGCGGCTCAAAGCCGGCCAAGCCCTGCCCCACGTAGCCTAGGTGTTCCACGGCAAGGGCACACCGTGAAATTTCAGAATCTCCGGATCGTCGCGGACGACAGTCTCCTCGACGAAGGGCCAGACTGCTTCGGTGAATTCGTCGTCCAAAGGATTAAGTTCGTCAACCATCATCCCGATCAGGAAATGGCCAAAATCGGATGCGACGATGTACTGTGGCACGCTGTGATCGATTACTGCCTCGACAAATAGGACCGGGAAGCCATCTCCGTATTCGCCCTGCGTCGGTATGACATAGAAATTGCCGCATCCATCACTTGCCACCGGGATCCATCTCCTGTCCCGCCATATGGGAAAGCGGTTAAGAACTCTCTGGATGCTCAGGGGCGCGTCCAATGAATGAGCACCGAACGCGGGAACCGTCCCGATGAACGCGCCATTCGAAAACCGGAGCCAATCTCGGAGGTCCGCTGGCAGCGGAGTGCCCAAATAATCTTCTAGCGCCGCAATCTCCGCGTCGCTCGCTCCCGCGGGACGCGGCGGTTCATCCGGCCTTGCAAGTAGTTCGAGCAATGCCTCGATTTTTTCGGTGTCGATCATCGTGGAGCCTCGACTCAAAAAAAGTCCATCAACTGACCTCCCGCAACTCTCGGCTCCGCCCTGACTAGCTCCCGTAACGCCCGCCCGCATCACAGCTTGCCAAACCGTCGCTTCACGTCGGTGACGTAGTGCCCGCCGGTGGTTCCGCCGATCATCAGCACGGCGTCGTAGCTGTAGATCCAGTGCCGTAGCTCGGCGTGCACGTCGCCCAGCTTGCCGGCGTATAGGTAGCCCCGCAGCGGCCGCAAGTCGACAACCACCCAGCGGTTGGCGCTGCCGGCCCGCGTGATCGGAGCATACTCCGGATACTTCGTAATCGACGACGCGTTTTCGCCTTCGTTGACCACGCTGACCATCAGGTGGAACGACGACAGGCCGTTGCTCTTGGCCAGATCCATCACGAACGTGCCCAAGGTGTAGCAGTGGCCCGGGCTGGCGCCCTTCATCAGGTGCCAGTGCCCGCTCTTGAGCATCACCTTGGGCAACCCGTCGCCCGTTGCCTCCGCTTCGCGGTAGTAGTGCATAAATAGCGACTTCATGTTCTCTTCGCGGCGGCAGTTCGACGCATAACCGGTCGGCTCGCCGTCTTGCGCGCGGAAATAGTCGCGATAGATCCGCCACGAGACGCGCAACTGATCGACTAGAAACTGCCCGCGGCTGCCCGCCTGCGGCGCCAGCGCGTCGTGCAGGCGCGCAAACGCATCGTGGTCCTGTTTGAGGAAGTCGCGCCGTCGGCCCCGCTGTCTTTCGAACTGTCGAACCTCCTGAACCAGCTCTTCGATCTTCGCCCGCGCCGCTTCGTCGGAAGTCGCCTCGTTCAACTCGTCCAAAACCATCTGCGTGCCGTGGACCTGATCGACCCCCCACAGCGGCGCGTTTTCCGCCGTCGACAGCCGGCCGACGTCGGCGATCATTTGCAGCTCTTCGTCGGTGTAGAAGTGAAACGACTTCGGGTAGGCGCCGAACAGCCGGTCGATCGCTTGCCGGTCGCCTCGGGCCGGCGCTCGACCCGCGCGCTCCAGAACAACCGGACCGGTCTCCAGCGCGACGTAGTGAAATCCGTGCTGCCGCTGCAGGGCCTCGAACAGGCCGGTGAAGATCGGCGGCACCAGGTTGACGTTGTGCGGTTCGGCGAAGCAAAAGAACTGCGCGTCGGCGGTTGCCTCGAGCAGGAACTTCAGACCGGAGCCGCCGACCTTCTCGTCGTCGCCTTTCAGGTCGTAGGTGTTCTCGTCCACCAGCCGATTCAGCAGCCCGTCATCCGCCACGGCACCTCGCCAGCAGACAAGTGCCATGACCACCGACGCCACAATCCCAACAGCGCGCTGATTCATCGGGTTATTCCGCCTCGATCGTGGTACTGGATAGTGCGGTGGAGTTCGTGGTTGGGCCGCCGGGGCGGACGGCAAGCTCGACGTGTCCTACCGTACGGTCGGTTCCTTTAAGATCATCGATGCGGATGCCCGACGCAACCGAATTGGTTTCGCGCGTCGAGTGGTAGGTCAGGACTCGTCCTGACATTCGTCGGGCGATCAAACGGATTCTGGCACGGCAAGCCCTGGCCTACGCAATCGCGCGCGGACCGCACCCACACCAACCCGACGCGCAAGCAAGGGCTCTTCGTCTGCTCCGGCGCACATCGAAAAGGGCGTGCGCAGCAAACCCCTTGTCAAGATCCGTTTCTAGGCCACCGCGCGATAAATTCGCACCACGATCCCACCAACCCGACGCGCGAGCGAGGGCTCCTGCTTTCCGCCGCGCGCGAAGTATCGCCCACTCCCACCCAACTTTCTTTCATTGGCAGAAAAAACTAACGCTTGAAATTAGGCCACC
>ERZ869936.1972-NODE-1972-length-13029-cov-4.557191_pt1 | contig 13029 bp, 25 predicted proteins | sample MGYA00520876_ERZ869936 | MGnify/ENA primary metagenome ERZ869936 (study PRJEB32218, sample SAMN09650985) | biofilter metagenome | isolation source: enrty point of leading RO module | place: Saudi Arabia: Thuwal, RO plant located on Red Sea | collected 2016-02-17 ...
CATCCTGTTCAAAATCGGCCGTTGCGACACCTTGAGTGGGAAGATGTCTCCGCAGAGCGACCCCCTTGGGGTCGGCCATCTGCTACACCATCTTCTGAATCTGGCGGTGACGGACGTTGCGCTTTTGAAGTCCATGGCTGGTACTTCTTTTTATACGCTAATTTGACACATCGTATCACTAGTCGTGGCATCGAGCCACGCCTAGCTGACGGCCTGTCGGCCGACACACACACATATGTTGGCTGGCTTTTTCCGTGAAAAAGCATACCAAACGAATCCCTGAGGGGACCGAAGATGTAAACCCCCGATTTTCTTTGTCCGGTCATCGACCTATACAATCTATGTCGCTGTGCAGTGGCGCAGCTCATAATCCGCACATTCAGAGTATTATACGGGACAAACAAAATCGCCCTGCCTTGCAGGGTAAAGGGGTTGACAACTTCTTTCGTTTGGTGGGGTGTCACTACAAACCAGCACATCTGTCTGTGTGTTGGTATTACATCGTAGTACGCAAAGGAGAATTTACGATGACTGATCTTAAGAACGCTCACCTCGTAGATGAGGATCAACTTATTGCAGAGACTGTGACTGAACATCATGAGCATATCGACCCTCAGACTGAGTTCGATATGGACGCTATCTGGTCATCATGGGAGGTGCAAGAGGCACTTGCCAGAGGTGACATTGATCGGGCTACGGAGTTAGCTGAACTGCATCAGTGGTCTCAACTGACTTGGATGTAAGCCAATTTGGTAGGGATGTACAGGTTATGTCCCTACCTTTTACGAAAGGAGAATCATTATGAAAGATGTGAATTTGATGACGGATCGGGAGCTGGAACACACCTTTCTGGCTCGTGAGATCGAGTGGATGTGGAAGCTTTACAAATCTTCCGTTGATGAACAGCGTTATGAGAAAGCCGATGATCTTTACGAAAAGATCGGCGTTCTGATGGACGACTTCGTTCTTATTCATGGTAAGCCTTATGTAAGGAGTGAGTGGTATGACTGATACAAAATATGATGATGATCGCCTGACGCCTGAGGTGCTTGATGCTATCTCGGCTCAACTTCGCAAGGACGCACTGCCCAAGCAATCGTACAACGATGCGTGGCGTGATCGTCTTGAGATGCTCTTGATGCAGGTCATTGACCATTTCGATGACGGTAACGATGTGATCGTGCAGGCCAAGCTTGCCGATCAGTTCACTCGGCTGTTTGAGAAGATGCGTGACAATGTTGCGGCGGCTGGCACTCGCAAGAAGTGGGAGCGTCGTGACGCTGTTCGTGCTGATGTTGGTATCGAGATCACTGGTAACAAGATCGAGGAGATTGATCGTGACATCGAGCGTCTTCGTGAGCAGTACTGGATTCTGAACCAGTCGTATCAGGTTTGTCGCTATCGTGTTCGTCCTCGCACCATCTCACAGTGCGGTGTCAACTTCGGTGAGTACACGCCGTTGTCAGACTTGCCTAAGGTCAAGCGTATGCAAGCCCGCAAGGGTCAGTTGACCATGGAGACTTATGAAGCTCACCGTGATGATTTCTGGGAGTTTGCCAGAGATTCCGGCTTGATCGACATGGGTGATCCTGAGTCACATGCTGACTAGCAACCACTATCGTAGGGAGGGTTCGTCCTTCCCTACATTTTTTTGTGTTCTTCGCCCTGGCTGCTCTTGCTTGACGACCATCGAGGTCGTCCGCAAGATGGGGGTGATTACGCTAATCCCAAAGATCGTGCCTTCCCCTGGGAGGGGAGACACCGCCTCAGAAGGAGATGACCATGCGTTTAACAGATTGGATTGCATCAAGACCGTGTAATAAGCCAATAAAGAAAGATGTGATGGTTGATGTCATATCGGCCTTACTCATTATCTTTGCCACAGTATTTTCTCTTTGGCTTGTTCTTTTGACCATTGCCACCCATTACTAGGAAGGGGGGGTACACATGATTTTTTACATAATCGCTGGCCTGTTTTCGGCCGCTGGTATTTTATTTCTGTTAGCCAAAATGAATTTCAAAAGGGTTCTTTGGCTGGATATTCCCATTGACATAGCCTCCACCGCTTTGCTAGTTGTATTGTTCTTCGGCACTTTCGCCGGAATGCTTGCCGCCGCAATCGGAGGTTCAATTATCTCGCTTGTGCTTTACATATCGAAGAAGGTTGTAGGGTATCAAAAGCCAAAATGGGATAAATACAGATTTGTCTGGGTGGACGTTCCGCCTAGATGATGGGAGTCAACAGTCCCTTGTCTGTTGGGAGTCCAGAGCATGACTTGTATAAACTGCTCACCAGATTCTGTAGTTAGTACGGCCGCTGAAAAGTGGTGATCGAAAGCTACGGAGTAGTAGGAAGGTAGTTAGACTGCTGCATAGCGGAAAACTACCTTCCTACGACCCAACCATGACAAACGCAAAGGAGAAATCGTCATGAACTTCGCACAAATCACAGTATCCGGTAATGTAGGTTCTGCCCCTGAGGTACGGGATGTTAACGGCACAAAGGTCGCTAACTTCTCTGTCGCAGTCAATGAGTCCTACACTAACTCCAAGGGCGAGAAGGTGGAGAACACCCACTGGTATCGTTGTGAGGCTTGGGACGGTAGCAATGGCAAGGGCCTCGTGTCCAATGTCATCGAACCGTATGTCAAGCAGGGTACTACTGTTTTTGCACAGGGTTTCCCCATCATCGAAGAGTATGAGAAGGATGGCGTCAAACAGCGTGCATTCAAGATCAAACTCGCTGGTGCTGGATCAACCTTCCGCATGGGCGGCAAGAGCCAGTCATCTGACTCCTCAACCCCGTCCTCACCTGCCGCTGGCGGTGACGACATCCCGTTCTAAATCCTTCCTCCCATTTAGAACGGTAACTCAGGTGGTGGTCTTCGGACTGCCACCTCTTTTTTTATGGAGACAATCATGAAGATTGAAAAGAACATTCCAATCCCACCCATTCAGCATAGCCGCAGAAAAATTCGTGATATTCTGCGTGATATGGAAGTCGGCGACTCGATCAAAATTGAACATGGCCAGTTGCCCTACATCCACAAAATTATGATCAGCGAGGGTATGAAATGCACGACAAGAGCGATCGACAAGAAAAGCCGGAGGGTTTGGAGGATCGCATAAACTGCTTTGAGTGCAAAGATGGTGGCTGGATATGGGTTCATGTGGGCTACGGTGATGTAGCCTCTGACCTGTGTCCATGCTACCCGCACAATCCAAACAACCCCTACTTTACGAATGGTAAACCGTAATGCTTCACCGCCTCAGACAAATCAACTTCCTAAACAAAAAAGTCGTATGGCTCGGCTATTTTGTTTTCATTCATCTCATGTTGTCAGCAATGGTGCTTGGCATGCTGATTGCCATTGGCATCAACCCCACACTGCTGGTGTCCGTACTTGGTGCGCCTCTGTGGATTGTTGTTGCTTTCACATCCAAAAACCTGACTGACAAAATCCTGGAGGACTAAATGCACAAGCCCCCTTATGTTCACAATACCTTTGCAGGTATTTTCCACCGTGTCGTTCTGGACACCAAGGACAGTGAGACAGTAGTATTCAAGTTTCAGGCAAGAACTCCTTATGGAACAAACACTACTGTTCACAATGTCTTCTTGCACACAGACGATATGACGTTTGAGTTTCTTAACAACATCGAGATGGGAGACTCATATATTCTTATGGAGAAAAAAGATGACTCAGCAGATTCCTCTGAATGAACTTAAACACTCACCCAACAATGTACGCAAAGTAAAAGGTACTGAAGCAGGGTTGATGCGACTTGCAAAATCCATTGAAACACAAGGCTTGCTTCACAACCTCGTTGTTGCACCCAACGGTAGCGGATATGTCGTCATTGATGGCAACCGCCGCCTCGAAGCACTGCAACATTTGCTTGGTGAGTCGTCATCTAACCTTATCAACTGTGTTGTTATGGACTCTGACAATCCAGAAGTAGGCCTTCATGCCAACATGATGCGTGAAGATATGCACCCTCTTGATGAATGTGATGTCATTCAGTCACTGGTTGCAGATGGAGAGGAAGATTACGACAGCGTTGCAAAGCGTTTTGGTCGTACTCAGAAATGGGTACAACAGCGTGTCGCACTCGCAGAACTCTCAGATAAAGCCAAAGAAGCATTCCGTGTAGGTGAATTTAATCTTGCTGTTGCTTCTGCGTTGACTCTTGGTACGCATGAGCAACAAGATGCATACCTTAAGGAATACGAAGATCGTCAGCATTATGCAGACACAGCCAAGCGTTTCATGGTCGGTGGCAAGATCCCTCTGACTGCTTGTCTGTTTGAGATTGATGACAAAGCGTATCATGCATCAGCACTGGAGATTGAAGGTGACTTGTTCGGTGATGAAAAGTACATCACAAACCTTGCAGTCTTTCATGACTACCAGATGAACTGGTGTGAGCATCGCATCGAGGAGCTTCAGAAAGACTACATGGACGCAATCATGCTGGTTGACCAGTATTACTTTGACTCGCCAGAATGCAAAAGTATGAAGCATGCAACAGATGATGACGCTGATTCTGATTGCATCATGGTCTGCTCATACAACACAAATAATTATCGGTGGACTGAACACCGCATGATTACTTGGGAGCGTGATCAAGCCAACAAAGAGTTGGAAGAAGCACAGCAGGAAGAAGAGGTTGCCCTGACCCCATGGGATTACACAGCACCTCAGAGGACATTGCTTGATGCTTACTATGCAGACTTCGTAAAGAACAAACTGTATGAGAATGACAACGGCTTTCTCAGCGCACTGATGAAGGCTATTATCTGTCACCGCCGTCTTGGCTACTCATACTCTAACGTCAACCGTGTTGGTCATGTCTATGCCGACTATCAGCGCATCTTCAAGGAGGATGAACAGCCCTATGGTTACAGTAAGCCTGATTATGAAAAGTATATTGACACTCACACTGAGCTTGCACAGAAAGCTTGGGATGATAATGAAATCCCTCCGCTTCATTACTGCCTCAACCTTGATAGCAATCAGCTTGATAAACTCTTTGTGGCAGTTTGCCTTACAGGTTTATCGAATGTTGACATGGCAGACTGGACAATCAAGGAAACCCACCCAGACTTTACTGCTGAAGAGCAATGGTTCAAGCCGGACATGAAGTGGCTTAACAAGTACAAGACAGAACAGCTTGACTTGCTTGCTACGCAGTTGATGGGTAATCCAAAGGGTCAGACCAAGAAGGACAAAGTAGAAAATATCTACAAGTTCCTTCAGGAGTCTCCTAACTTTGATCCGTTCAACAAACCCCAATAGGCAATCATCGCCGCCTCTGCTACCCCATCCTCGCACTTCAGATTCCAGAAGTTAGAACCTTGGGGTAGTAGCTCGGTTGCTCTCATACGAGCATCATCCTTGTCTTTGGGAACATTGAGGTCGCCTTTCCATTTGCGAGGGGCGACTTCCTCATATGACATGTTCAAAGCCACGAATATACCTAAGTATATACCATAGCTAAAACCTGTCTTGAATGTGGACGACACTCCCTGCCCAGGCATTGCTTGCTGTTTCTCAATGTAAATACGAGAAGGGTGGTACAGCTTTAGTCTGTTGATAATTTTGGCGGCATCTAAAAACTTACGCTTCTTGCCGCTAATAGTAAAAGACTGAACGGGCATTCGTTCATCCACTAATGTGTTGTCTTTGATAAAAGCGATCCCGCCATTGATGCCGGGGTCAATGCCGCATACAATCATTTCTTGTTCTCCAGTTTAATGGAACATCCCAAGGCCTCAGCCCAACAGTATGCATTGAACAATGTTGGCTTTCTGTTTCCAATTTCCCACTTGGCGACAAGGCCGGGAGCAACCCCGATAAGCTGGTCAACATCAGGTTGAGTTAAGCCAAGTTCGTATCTACGCTCTTGAAATTGCTTAATTAAATCTAGAGTAAATTGCTTTTCACTCATGGCAATCCTCTTTCACATAGGCTATAATATATACCAATGTGAATTGGATGCCAATAACACGGAGGTATTAATGCCCAAACTCACAAAACAGCACTTTGTATGGCTTGCACACGAAGTAGCACCACACATTCATCCATTCAGCCTCAAGCAATTCACAGACATTGTGGCTAGGTTTTCTGACAATCCACAGTTTGACCGTGAGAAGTTTGAAAGGGCAATGGACGGTGTACGAGCAGATCGCAATGCCCTCAACGACATTTCACCAGCAGATTACAAGATTGACGATGAAATCCCCTACTAAACCTAGAAACCCATACTGGAAGACACCCAGAAGCCAAGTAATACCAAACAAAAAGAAGGATTATGTACCTGACATTCCGGATGGTGAATTGCTTACCGATGGATGTGATGACTGCGCCTTCTTAGGCTTTACATGCCCAGAATGTGTATATTACGGAACGGAGAATGACGATGCTGACTCAAGCACAGATTGACGCAAGGAAAGGATACATTGGCTCATCAGATGCCAAGATCATCGCCTCAGGTGATATGGCAAAGTGGCAACAGCTTGCAGACGAAAAGCGTGGTCTAATCCAGCCACACTTTTCCAAGGATGTTCTGCTCAAGATGTCATGCGGTTCACACCTTGAGTCGTGGATTGCTGACGAGTGGGGCAAAATGTCTAATACCCCTGTAATGCATAGAGGTATTGGCAAGTCAATCATGTTCGGTGAAGTCCCCCTTCACAGTACATTTGACGGCCTTACTGATGATAAAAGACCAATAGAAATCAAGTCACACTTTGGCTTTATGGATATGGATGAGCTTTGTGAATTGTATGCGCCTCAGTGTCAGCACCACATGATCACATCAAATACAGACAAATGCATCCTTGTTGCATGGTTTGGTGTTCGTTGTCAGATCAAGTGGCGTACTATTCACTCCGATCCAGTATGGCGTGCCGCATACCTCGATGAAGCTTTCAAGTTCTGGCGTATGTATCAGAACGGTGAAGACTTCCAGCCTACGCTTCTGCCCCCTGTTGACTATGACGACATGTATGTCATTGACGACATGCGTTCCATGGAAGACTGGACAGAAGAGGATGATGCTGCATTTCGTATGGCCGCATTCGACATTGCATCTGCCAAAGCCGCAGTCTCTCTCTCAGATGAAGCCAAGGAGTTGTACAAAGGAAGGTTGCCCAAAGGCTGTCGCAAGATGGAGCTGGCACTGGACGGCAACATGCAGGGATACAAAGTCCGTGTAAACAGAACCAAAAGCGGTACAGTTTCTTGTACCCTCATTGAACCCAAGAAGGAGCTTGAAGATGAGTAATGTATGGCAAACCCTTTCACGCATTGACTGTAGTGATCATATCGAACAGAAGAACGGCATGAGCTATGTCTCGTGGGCATGGGCTTGGATGATGGTCAAGCAAGCATTCCCACAGGCTACATTTCGCAAGTCAGTGTTTGAAGACAATGATGGCAAGTGCCTCCCATTCATGCGTGACGATCAGGGCTACACATATGTAGAGGTCACTGTTTACATTGACGATGACAAGGCTACAGAAGTCATGCCTGTTCTTGATCACCGCAACAAGGCAATGCAGAACCCTGATGGCTTTGCTGTCAACAAGGCACATCAGCGTTGCCTGGTCAAAGCTCTTGCATATCTTGGCCTCGGTGTAACGATTTATGCTGGTGAGGACTTGCCTCTTGGCGCAATGGAGGATATAGAAAATGATGTTACAAGGAAGTTTATGGACGCAAAGTCAGTCGATGAGATTGATGCGGCATGGCGGGATCAGTCGCCTTCTATCAACCAGCTTACTAAGTCCAGCAAGGATCGTGTCATCAGTGCCTTCAAGAAGAAGAAAAGGGAACTCCAAGCGGCCTAAAGGCACAAGGCATGGCAACTGCCAGTGGTGCAACAAGTGGGTTTGTCTCGATACAGACCCATTTGTTGTAACAGCCTCAAAGAAGTTCAAGTGTGGAGACTGCAACAACAATTTGCATTGGTCGGTCCCCGAATCCTACGAACATAAGACTGAGTTTAGAGAGCTAAAAAAGTATGCCGTATGACCATATGCTCTCAGACAAGAGGCTTATCAAACAAGTCTCTATGTTCTCAGAGCTTATACAACCAAAAGCAATGCAATCGCCAAACATGCTACTTGTCAAAGGCGTGACAAAAGACTTCACATCACGGGAGGTCTTTATCATGGTGAATAATATTACTTTTGATATATGGGAGTTATCTATTACAATTAACAATGACAACAAGGCGACAAGGGCATCAGTCGCTCTAGACTTCCATGTGGAGCTACCGCAACTGATTCTCTTGTCCTCTGTCATGATAGACCAACTGCTAAGCGGATATGGCGAAAGGGTTAAAGTAATAACATGAGCAAGACAGTTATCACTGAGTACGAAGCATTCAAAATGTATGACGAGTGCTTTGACGAAGGTGGCCTTATTAAGATAGGCAACCTTACATTTGAGCCAAGCCAAATAGTAAAACAGCTAGACCCCGTAGCCTACCGAGTCGGATTCAACGACTTCTGCGACAGCCTGCTAGACAGCGACATCTATGTAGAAGACTACACTGATGACGAGCTTGATAATGTTGTCGAGTTCACCGTCTACGATGGCGGCAAGTCTTAACATTTTCTATGAAGATTAGTGTGAGCGTAATTGGCTAGCGTTTGGGTTTGGGGTTTGTGTGTCTTCTCCCAAATCACTGGTGCGGGTTCGACTCCCGTCACTATTCTTCACCAAACAAAAAGAAAAGGGAAAGGCGTATAGCCCTCCCCCTTTCTAGCCCATACCATCGCCGAGTCAGGCGGTGATGCCTCATTATAACAGGAGTTATCATTGAAACCAACACTCAAAAAACTATTCGAGATTCCACCAATTGATACTAGAAAAGCAAGACAGCAAAGAGCCTCCGGTGCTAATTGGTCTAAAGCTCAAAAAGCCAATGCTAGACAATATATGAAGTCAGCGAAACTCAAGAAAGCAGAAGGAACTTTCAAAAATGGATAGCATGTACAAACTGCTAGATGTCACTAAGAATATTCTTCATGACAGAGAAGAAAACTACGGATGCCCTGCTTGCTCTCTCCAAGAGACTGCTGAGATGTGGGGTGACTACTTACAGTGTCCTGTTCAGCCTCAGGATGTAGCCGCACTTATGATCTTGCTCAAACTGCAACGAGCAAAGGACAATGGTGACTACATCGACAACTGGATCGACATTGCCGGATATGCAGCTATGGCTGGCGGTTACTCCGTAGCCAAGCAAGATACTCAGCACCATGACGAGGATCAGCAAAACACTGAACACGACTTAGAGGATTCTCATCTAGAGGATTTATAACCTGTAAAATACCTTGGCCAAACTTCTGTTGCTCAAACCCCTTGGTAAACGCATAGTTGTCAAAGTATTTGTAGCCTCTAGCTCTAGCAAGCCAGACAGCTTTTTCCTCTTCAACAAGCTCAATTTGGCTTAATGCCCAATTATGACGATGGCCAGAGATGTACAGTTCCGCTGTGCCTTTCAGCTTGGCCATCTTCCCCTGGGCATGCAGTGCATTGAACTGAGAGTGACCCGGCATATCATGGGCGGCATGTATCCTAGTGCTTGCCCCATTGGGAAAGTTAATCTGAATCCTAGCTTCCCAATCCTCCATGATAGTATGAGGTTGTGCAATCCACTTCAAGGGATCACCAGCACCAGACCACATATCGTGATTGCCGCCGATGAGAATCAGAGGATTCATCTCCTCAATCATCCACTCGACCAGCTTCCATGCTGTCTTGGCTGATGTCTCTTGCTCACCATAAAGGCGACCAAGGCGACCAACCCAGTTGTTTTGCTGATCTCCTAATGAACACCCATAGATACCCTCATAGCTGTTTACAACATCAAGGTGATCTCTAAGCGCATCCCAATCGCAATGAGAGTCATCAATGTGGGGATCGCCAAACCAAAGAAGCCCAATCGGAAGATCGGACTTCATGTTTACATTAATCCACTTTTTAGATTCTTTGTTCTTCTTCTTAACTTTGAACCTAGAGTGAAGATGGTCAACTACTTGCTCGATAGGAATGTCAGCCGGAGGCAACTCCTGAACGCTGTAAGACTCATCTTCTTTAGCAAGCCTGTGTCTCAGTGTTGATCGAGGTATGCGAGTCTTTCTCGATGCGGCTCTAACAGAACCAAACTTGTCTACAAGATACTCAGCTTGTTTCTTAAGATCATTCATTTGCTTCCAACATCATTTGCTTGAGTTCAACACCACGGCTCTTGATCTGCTGATACCATAGAGAGTCTTCCATCTCAGCCGCCGCCCTTGAGTAATCACGATCCTCAAGCGCAGAGATCATCTTCTTAAATCGTGAGAACCGTGGCCAACCAAGATTAAAGACCATACTTGCAAGCACGATCTGTGCTTTCTCTGGCAAATCACGCCACCAATCCATGCGGTCATCAAGTTCCTTGACCGCAATAGAAACATCGTCTTGTAAAATAATGTAAGCCGCTTTCTCACTAATAGGCTCATTGAGATTATGACCATAACCAATAGTAGGCACACCTACAGTGTCATGGTACATCTCAAGCCTAAGGCCTTCGTGTTTTGCAATGATGTCAGTAAGTTCATCAATCATGTTAAAATCCCCCTTTAACAATGATTAGATATTACTTTTTGGCTTTTACACTGTCAACGACACCGCCGCCAAAGTAAAAAGCCAAGATAATCAGCATAGCGTAATCAATGCTAAACTGCTCCATGACTTTCGTAACATCGTCAGGGTTGCCACGACCACTAATAGTCATGCCAAGAACAAGAAGATAGCTCCCAAGAAATACCGCACCAAACATCAGAGCAAGAAAGCGTTGTGCCAACTTAAACGGAGCGTAAGCTTGCATAACCTCAACACGCTGTTTGGTCTTAGCTTCAATCTCTTCAGTTGTGCTAGTATGCATGTCGTCAATAAGCTGTAACCCTTGTTTGATTACATCAGACGAACCAAATATCTTGCCAAGCAATCCAATCATTCCTTGTCCTTTCTATCGAGAAGACGATCCATATGCTTGTTCCACAGAATAAACAGGCTCTCGACTTTCTTCTCAAGCTGTTCAATACGCACTTCCATGCGTGTTTGTTGCCTGTTTAGCCATGCTATCATAATAACTAAGGCCACAATTTGCGGCCACCACTCTTGAACAAATCCCTCAATCAAGACGATTTACCTAACATCTTTAATTTATCAAAATGCACACAGGTTGCCGACCAACCCAATATCTCTCTATGTATTCTCTTGTCTTCCATGATCGCCGTAAACAGAACAGCATCAGGACATTCATCGACCATATCAGTCTTATATTCAAACTCACCGTTGAGGTTTATGACAGCAACGATGAGTACAAAGAGTTTCATTTCTGAACCGCATCATCATGAAGTATCCACTGTATTCTTTGGACAGCTTCTCTCAGTTCACGAATGTCCTCTTGGTTTGCGTGTTTATACATCATAGCCTCAACATTAAGCTGAAGACCGTTTACCGTGTTAAAGTTCCATGCCATCAGTGCCACAAGGATACCGATGACTGCTTGCATTAACTTTTGTTCCATCGCCCTGTCCACTTCCTAACTGTTTCGGTTTCCCAAATCATGAACCCATAGTAGATAGCACCTACTAGGGCGGCGATGGCTGGCAACGCATCCATAAAACTGGCAAAGGTTACACCAGCGACTGACAGTTCTACTGCGATGCGTGTGCCGTTATCCATTGTTTACCAACCTGACGGTGTGCGCTGGCCTACGGGTGGGCTGGCCAGTGCGGTAATCTGCTCATCGAGCATTGTCTGCATTTCAGCTTCGGTCTTGCCCAAACCAGCCAGAACCCACGCCTTGCAGTTGTCCTTGGTGACACTGTCAAACGCAATGAAAGACGCATCGCCAGCTTCCGGCGTTGACAGGCCAGCAGAGCCGTATGCGCTGACAGACAAAGCATCGCCGTCCGCATTGGTGTGCGTGTCAGAGACCGCAGTCATGCGCCAGTGAACGGCTTGGATGACATCATCGTGGCCATTCTGTGCTGAGTTGTGAACATCGAGGGTGGGAAAGTCCCAAGTGTAGGTATTAGCCATCATTTACTCCTATGCGTAAGGGCTAGTGCCAAGAAGGTCACTATCCCAAGCGGCCTTCAGTTCATCAATCATGCGAGGTCTCCGTGCACAGCCAAACAGCCATTTTCTGTATCTTCTGCCGACCCGCCGTCATTGATTGAAACGCTGTTAATTTTGGACGTAGTAAATGTCGTTGAACACACAATCAAACGCTGTGCATTTGATGTGCGAGAAGCACTCACAGTTGAACTGTAAGCAGTGCCATTCTGGTTGTTAGAGTATGCAAAGGTATAATCCCCTGTTCCAGAATCGGTCAAACTCGCAATGTTGTAACTATCACGCACCGCTGCCGAGCCTTCGCCATTCCAGTGAACCCACGCCTTTGAAGAGCCTTGTTGAAGATTGACCTTATTGATTGTGCCACCCTCAGACCTTGCCATCAAATTGCCTGACGAATTAATGCGCATTGCTTCAATAAATTCTGTTTGGCTTTTTTGCACGCTAAACTTCATATGTGCGCTTCGTATGTTGCCACCACCAACATAATCGTCATCTTTACCAATACGAATTTGACCAGCAAGTTCCTGACCGCCACTGACATCTGAAACATAGAAGTTGTTTACTACGCCTTGACATGTTTCGGCATGAACAGGCGTGTCAGTGTTCCAAATGTGAATACCAACATCTGTTGCGCTACTATCTTCAATGTCTAATACACTAGAAGGCGAACTAGTCCCGATGCCCCAGCTTGATGTGCCGATAACATGAACCGTATTGTTGTTGTGGTCACGAAACTCGACCATATTACCTGCGCTGGTGTCTCTTTCGATACGCATTGCAGGTACGCCGTCAGCAACGATATGTGCTGCCCTTACAGGCGCAGTAGTTCCCAGCCCTAAACGCTGTGTGGAAGCGTCAAAGAACACAGATTGTGTTG
>ERZ869936.1973-NODE-1973-length-13028-cov-4.121560_pt1 | contig 13028 bp, 15 predicted proteins | sample MGYA00520876_ERZ869936 | MGnify/ENA primary metagenome ERZ869936 (study PRJEB32218, sample SAMN09650985) | biofilter metagenome | isolation source: enrty point of leading RO module | place: Saudi Arabia: Thuwal, RO plant located on Red Sea | collected 2016-02-17 ...
CGGCCGTCTACGCGCTGGCGGGCGGCGTCTTCGGCGTCGTCACGACGCGCCTCGCGCGGCGGGGCCGCATCCTCCCGGGCGAGCCCGCCTAGCGTGCTACGATCCCGCGCCATGGTCGCGGGGCGGGACGCATGATCGCGGCGGCGCTCGCGCTGCTGCTGGGCGCGCCTCCCGACGCGGAGAAGCTCGCCCAGGAATACCTGCGGGCGGACCCGGCGCGCCGCGCGCGGATCGAGCGGGAGCTGGCGCCGGTGGACGAGATCGCGCCCGCGGACGTGGAGGCGTGGCGCGAACGGCTCCTGAAGTGGGCCGCGAAGGCCGGCGACAAGCTGCGCAAGAGCGGCACGAGCTACCTCTACGACAAGAGGGAGAAGCGGGGGAAGTACATCGTCGGCGGCTCCGGCAGCGGCGCGGGGGGCCTCGTCCTGGCGCTGCACGGGGGGGGTGCGGGGGCCGGCGACGCGGGCGAGGCGGCGGGCACCTTCGGGCCGATCGCGTCGAAGTTCAAGTGCGTGATGACCGCGCCGGAGGTGCTGGAGAAGACCGAGAAGGGCTGGACCACCTCGGGGACGGAACCCTTCGTGCTGGAGCTGATCGAGGCCGCGAAGCGCACGTGGCCGAAGATCCCCCACGACCGGATCTACATCGTTGGTCACTCCATGGGCGGCTACGGCTCGTGGACGATCGGCGCGCGGCACGCCGACCTCTTCGCGGGGCTCGGGCCGTACGCCGGGGCGCCCACGCCCTACACGCTGAACGCCGAGCCCTACGGGGAGGTGCTCGGGATCGAGGACGGCGTGCTGCCGAACGTGCGCAACGTGGCCCTGCACGTCTACCAGAGCCTCGACGACAAGCAGGTGCCCGCGGCGCCCAACGTGTTCGCCATGAAGCGCGTCGCCGAGCTGAAGGCGCAGTACGGCGGCTACACGTACCGGTACGTCGAGGTGGACGGCCGCGGCCACGGCGCGCCGGAGGGCGGCCACGTGAGGGGGTTCGAGTGGCTCTACGAACACGCCCGCGACCCGCGGCCGAAGCGCGTGCTGTGGCAGCCGGTGCTGAGCTACAAGAGGATGTTCTACTGGCTGTGGTGGGACCGGCCCGTCCCGGGCGCGATCGTGGACGTGGAGATCACGGGGGAGAACGAGATCCGCGTCGACCTGGCCGGCCACTCGCGGGAGGGCTTCCGCCTGCTCCTGGACGACCGCCTCGTCGACCTGACGAAGGACGTGGTCGTGCGCGAGGGCGGGGAGGAGGTCTTCCGCGGCAAGGTCCCGTTGCGCCTCACCACGATGCTCCGCACCGCGGCGGAGAAGCACGACACCGAAATGATCTTCCCGGGCGAGGTGGCTCTTCGTTAACCCTTGACCAAAATCGGCCGCGCAAGATGTTCGTGCGCAACGACTTATGTGTCGGCGGCATCGGCAGCGGTGCCGATCCTCAGGGCTCGCCCGGCGACTCGCGGATGACCCGGTCGTAGGCCGCCTCGAGCTCCGCCGCCGTGCCGCCGTCGAGGAGGAAGCGCTTCAGGAGCACGACGATGCGCCTCTCGAGGTCGCCCTTGGTGACGAGGTAGTGCTCGGCCTCCTGGCGGGCACGGCGCAGGAGGAAGTCGGGCCCTGCTTCGGGCCACGCGCGCCGGAGATCCCCGACGCGGGTCAGCCGCTTCGCGAGCACGTCGTCGAGAAGGCCGAGGGCGGTCTCGCGTGCCTCCATCAGTCCATCTCGGGAATCTGGGGCTCGGGCTCCTCCAGCTCGAGCTCCGTCCACAGCTCGAGCGCCGTGGACAGCACCACGGGCGCGATGGGGGGGACGGGGGGCAGAACCGCCGCCGCGCGTAGCGCCTCGCCGGGAATCTGGGTGCCCAGAAAGCCGATGCGGTCGACCGGCAGGCCGGCCGCGCGAAGCTCCTCGTAGGCGGCGGCGACGTGGCCCCAGGGAACGCCGTGCCCCGCCTTCAGGATCGCGGCGACGTGGCCCGTGCCACGGTCGCGACGAAGCCGCTCCGCCTCGGCGACGCGATCGCGCGGCGGCGGCGTGGCGCCCGCGGTGGAGCCGAGACGCACGAACACGACGGGGACCTCCTCCGGAGGCCCGGAGAAAGCCATTCATGGGCCGTCGCGCGGCAGGTTCCACTCGCGGTCGACCTCGCCGAAAACGGGGTCGGCGTAGACGAAGCGCGTGCGCCAGACGCGCTCCTCCGCGAGGAGCGTGAGCAGCCATTGCACGTGCTGCCAGGGCGCCGCGCGGTCGACCCGCAGCCGCACGACCAGGCGCGCCGCGTAGAGCGAGCTGCCGGGGAGGGGTTCGCGCTCGACGGCCGCGGCGTGGAGCGCGGCGCTCAGCCCGTCGAGATCGACCTGCCTTCGGGCGACCAGGATGCGGCCGTCCGCCGTGAGCGTCACCGTCAGGGCGGGGCGGCCCGCGGAGACGTGGGGCGCCGCGGCGAGGGCGGGGGGCAGCTCGACCGCCGGGTGCTTCCGCCCGCACGCGGCCGCGAGGCCGATCAGGGCCCCGCACAGGAGCGTCTTTCTCATGTCCTTCGTCCGCGGCAGGAGCGGTGGCCCGAGTCTACCGGTCGGGGAGCTCCACGGCACGGATGCCGTGATTCGTCGCCGCAAGTGCCGTGGGCGCAACGGGTTGCGGAAGCGATTTCGTCAAGGGTTGCGCAAGCCCGACCAATTCACGACCGCGTGGACGCTGCGGCATCGTCCGATCGAGAAACATCGTCCCTTCGCGGAAGGACGCTCTTTTCGACCGTCGACGGTGGCTTCTGGGCGAGAACGGATCGTCGAGATCAAGGAGCGAGGAGGAAGCTGGCTCCAAGGCGAGCCTGCGACGACGAGGGACGCAGAGATCGGCGATCCGGGCCGGCCAGAATCCGCGGGGTCGTGAATAGGTCGGGCTAGCGGCCCTCGAGCTGCTGCTTCATGAAGGCCAGGGTGAAGCGCAGCTTGCTCGTCTTGATCGCCAGCGCCGCCACCGCGCTGCTGTCCTCGAGCTCCATCGCCTTTTCGTACTTCGCCAGCGCCTGGTCGAAGAGGCGGATCGCCTCGGACACGTCGGCGACCTCCGCGTTGTCGATGCCGGCGAGCACGAGCTTCTTGTAGAGCGCCTCGGCCTCCTTGCGGGGCCCGGCGGCCTCCTTCAGGAGCTCCATCACCTTCGGGTTCTTGATCTTCGGACCCTCGGGCTCGCGGCCGGTCGAGGGCGCCCCCTCGCCGAGGCGCCTCGGCGTGTCGAGGATCGTCGGCGCGGGCTCGTCCGCGATGATCTGGGGCGCCTGCGCCGCGGCGAAGGAGCGGTAGAGCTCGGCCTGGTGCTCCTGGGCCACCCTGGATTTCACGGTGGAGAGGAAGTACGGCTCCTTCTCGTCGAGCTCCAGCGCCTTCGACAGCAGCGGGGCCATGACGTCGGGCCGCCCGGCGCGGCTGGCCGCCTGCATGAGCGCGAACACGCGCGGTCCGGTGAGCCCCGGCGCGGCGCCCTCCTCGGCCACCTGCCGCGCGATGCGCTCCCGCGCACGCTTCGTCGACAGGTCCTCGCGGCTCGCGATGGCGTTGTTGGGGAAGGACATGCTCTTGCCCGCGGCGTCGGTGAGCTTCAGGAGCCCGCCGCGCTCGTCGGCGAAGCCCTCGAACTCCGACCCCGTCGCCGTGGTGACGATGGCGTAGGGGAGATCGGGGAGGTTCTCCGGGAACGCCTTGCGGAACGCGTCGCCCAGCCGCGCGAGGGTGCGCTGCGCCTCGTCGAGGCCGGCGTAGGCGATGGCCGCGCCGTCGAAGTCGCCCTCCGCGAAGAGCCGGGCCGCCTTCTCCCGGCCGCTCTCCTTCGGCGGCTCCGGCTCCACCGGAGGCGGCGGTTGCGTGGGCTCGTCTTCCGGCTCCTTCTCCGGCCCCCGCACCCCCTCTTCGCGCGCCGGCCCGGGCGCGGGCGTCTCGGGGCGCACGGGCGCCCCCCTGAGCGCCCGCACCTCCTTCAGGAAGTCCTTCGGCGCGTCGACGCCGTGGGTGGCCCAGTACGCGGCCGCCGGCACGGCGACCACGAGGAGGAAGAAGAGGAACGAGCGCTGCACGGCTAGAACCCTACCGGGAAGGTCCCCTCGATTATCGCCTGCCGCGCCCGCCGCACGAGGCCGACGAGATACCACGTGTTGTGGAGGGAACCCAGGATGGGGCCGAGCATCTCGTCGCTCATGTAGAGGTGGCGCAGGTACGCCCGGGTGAACCCCGTGCAGCAGGGGCAGGCGCAGAGGGGGTCCAGGGGGCCCTGGTCGCGCTGGTACTGCCGGTTGCGCATGTGGACGACGCCCTCCGACGTGAACAGCGTCGCGTTGCGGCCGTTGCGGGTGCCGATGACGCAGTCGAACATGTCCACGCCCCGGGCGATCGCGTCGATCAGGTCGGCGGGCTTGCCGATGCCCATGAAGTAGCGCGGCTTTGCTTCCGGCAGCATCGCCGTGGTGTGGGCGAGGGTGGCCAGCATGGCGTCGCGGTCCTCGCCCACGGAGAGGCCGCCGACCGCGTACCCGGGAAAGTCGAGCTCCAGCAGCGGCCGGGCGCAACGCTCCCGCTCGGCGGGGTCCGTGCCGCCCTGGACGATGCCGAAGAGCATCTGGCCGTCCCGGCGGTGCGCGTCCCGGCAGCGGCGCGCCCACGCGATCGTGCGGTCGACCGCGCCGCGCACGCGTTCGGCCTCGGCGGGCAGGCGGACGCACTCGTCGAAGGCCATCGCGACGTCGGCGCCCAGGTTCTCCTGGATGCGCACCGCGTCCTCGGGCCGCAGGAAGTGGTGGACGCCGTCGATGGGCGACCGGAAGCGGACGCCCTCGTCGCTGACCTTGACGAGGTCCGACAGCGAGAACACCTGGAAGCCGCCCGAGTCGGTGAGCCACGGCCGGTCCCATCCGGCGAAGCCGTGCAGTCCGCCCAGGTCGCGCACCACCTCGTCCCCCGGCCGCAGGAAGAGGTGGTAGGCGTTCGCCAGCAACACCTGCGCCCCCGCCTCCGCGAGCTGCGACGGGAGAATGCCCCGCACGGACGCACGCGTGCCCACGGGCATGAAGACGGGCGTCTCCACGGGGCCGTGGGCGGTCTCGAGGACCCCTGCGCGGGCCTGCCCGTGCGTCGCGACGAGGCGGAAGGACATCTCCCAGAGCCTATCCGCCCGCGCCCGGATTCCCGGCGGCGCGACGCCTGGCACCGTATTGGTCAGTAGGCGCGTTTGACGAGGGCGCCGGGGTAGTAGTAGCCGGCGATCGCCTCGGCCGCGTGGCCGCGCTTCGCCATGCCCATCGCGCCGAGCTGGCAGAGGCCCACGCCGTGGCCCCATCCCCCGCCCCGCACCGTGATGCCGTCCGCGGCGCGCTCGATGCCCAGGATGTTGGTGGAGCGCAGGGCCGACGGGCCGACGGCCAGGCGGAAGTCGTTCGCGTGCATCGCGCGCTCCCCCGCGTCGGTGGTCACCCGGACGCGGCTGGCCCGCTCGCCGGGGCCGCGCTCGACCACCTCGACGCTGCGCAGCCGGCCCGTGAGGGCGGCCGCCTTGACCACCTCGTCGTCCTTCAGCGTGGCCTCCCAGCGCCAGTAGCGCGTGTCCCGGCAGAACTCGCAGTGCACGCCCTTCATGGGGCGCAGCCCGTCGCGGTTGAGGCCGGTCGGCGCGTCGGTGGTGTGGCCGCCGCAGGTGGAGTGGTAGTACGCCTTCAGCGGCACGCCGTCGTAGGCGAGGTAGAGCCCCGTCGTGGCGCGCACGCCGGCGCGCAGGTGGTCGTCCTCGGGCGCGGGACGCAGCCCCACGTAGCGCTGGAACAGCGTCGTGTCGTCCAGGTCGAAGTCGCGCTCGTTCCGCGCGAGGTAGTGCAGGGTGTAGGAGCGCACGGCGATGGCCTGCGCCCCCGCGGCGTCCGGCGCGACGCCCCGCACGGGCAGCTCGCCCCGCAGCACCCCCAGCACGTAGTTCTCCATGGTCACGTGGTTCACGAGCTTGCCGTCGCGCCACTCGAGGGTGCCCGAAAAGCCGTGCTTGCCGGCGAGGGTGAAGCTCCCCTCCATGGGCGCGAAGGTCGCGGCGGTCACCGGCTCGGCGCCGTCGATCCGCAGCCCCTTCTCGCCCGAGCGGGCTAGGGCGACGGGGTGGGGCCGCGCGACGTCGCCGGCCGCGCTCTTCACGCGGAGGCCGCCCTTGCCGGCGAGGGTCGTCTCGGTCCACGGGTCGAGGGAGCGCAGGTACACGCGCACCGTGGGCTCCCGGCCGTCGAGGACGCCCACCTGCTTCACCGGGGGCTCGGAGGCGCAGCCGAAGGCGGCGCCGAGCAGGGCCAGCGCCACGGCGCGCAGGAAGGGGGGGTGGGGGGGGCGCATCAGAACAGGAACCCCGGCTGCGTTTCCCCCTCGGGCGCCCCCATCATCTCCCGGCAGGCGCCGCTGATGCACCGGCCCTGGGGCGTGCGCTGCAGCAGGCCGGACCGGATGAGGTAGGGCTCGTAGACCTCCTCCACGGTGCGCTCCTCCTCGCCCACGGCGACGGCGATGGTCTTCAGGCCGACGGGGCCGCCCCCGTGGCGCAGGATCGTGGCGAGGATGCGCCGGTCGACGGCGCACAGGCCGTGGACGTCGATGCCGAGGCGGTCGAGGCCCTCGGCGGCGACCTCCTCGGAGATGCGGTTGCCGTGGAGCTGCTGGGCCACGTCGCGCACGCGGCGCAGGAAACGGTTGGCGACGCGGGGCGTGCCGCGGCTGCGGGCCGCGATGAAGCGCGCCGCGTCGGCGCTCGTCTGGACCTGCAGCGCCTTTGCCGAGCGCGTGACGACCTCGGCCAGGTCCTCGGGCGCGTAGAGGTCGAGCTTTTCCTGGAGCCCGAAGCGCGCCCGGAAAGGGCCGCTCAGGAGCCCCTCCCGCGTCGTCGCGCCGACGAGGGTGAAGGGCTTCATGGTGAGGCGGAGCGAGCGCGCCGCGGGTCCCTGCTCCAGCACCACGTCGACGACGAAGTCCTCCATGGCCGAGTAGAGCGTCTCCTCGACGGAGCGCGGCAGCCGGTGGATCTCGTCGATGAAGAGGAAGTCCCCCCGCTCGAGGTTCGAGAGGATGCCGACGAGGTCGGCCGGCCGCATGAGCGCGGGGCCGCTCGTCTCGTGGAGCTGCGTGCCCATCTCCCGCGCCACGATGCAGGCGAGGGTGGTCTTGCCGAGGCCCGGCAGGCCGCTCAGGAGGAGGTGGTCGAGGGTCTCGCCGCGGGACTTCGCCGCGTCGAGGGCGAGACGCAGGTTCTCGACGACCCGCGACTGCCCGACGAACTGGTCGAAGGTCCGCGGCCGTAGCGTCACCTCGAAGAGGTCTTCGCCCCGCTGGGCCGAGGGATGGAACGGCGGTGAGGCTTGCATGGACTCCGTCTGGTTCCCTGCGCGCGCGTCCGGCCCGGTCCGGGGCCGCTGGCCGGATTCTACCCGATGCGGGGGGCCAATCCACACAGCTCCCCAACCCGCTGCGCAACGGCGGCCGGGCGAAAGGACCTTGGTACACTCGCGCCCCGTGCGGAAGGACGCGGCCACGATTCAGGCGATGTTCGGCGACATCGCGCCGCGCTACGACTTCCTGAACCACCTTCTTTCCTTCAACATCGACCGCCGCTGGCGGAGGAAGGCCGTGGCCCTGGCCGAGCCCAAGGGCCCCGTCCTGGACGTGTGCACGGGCACGGGCGACCTCGCGGCCGAGTTCGCCCGGGCGACCGGCTCTCCCGTGACGGGGGTCGATTTCTGCGCCCCCATGCTGCGGCGGGGGAGGGACAAGAAGTCGTGCGCCCGGGTCCGCTTCGTCCGGGGCGACGCGCTCAGGCTGCCGCTCCCGTCGAACCGGTTCGACGTCGTGTCGGTGGCCTTCGGCATCCGCAACGTCGCCGACCTCGAGGAGGGCCTCGCCGAGCTGGTGCGGGTGGCCCGGCCGGGCGGGCGCGTCGCCGTGCTCGAGTTCGCCCCGCCGAAGAACCGCCTCTACGGCTTCTACTTCGGCCGCATCCTGCCGTTCCTCGGCAACACCATCAGCGGCAGCCGCGCGTACAGCTACCTCAACCGCAGCGTCGTCCAGTGGACCGACGAGCAGGACCTGGCCGAGCGCATGCGCCGCGCCGGGTGCGCGAGCGTGGCGATCCACCCGCTGACGCTCGGAATCGCCGCGGTCCATCTGGGCGTCAAGGCCTGACCGCGCCGACCTATAGCTTCGTGGCGAAGGCCAAGCCGAAGCAGCGCGCGGGCGCGCACTACCTCCGGGCCAGCCGGTCCCTGGCGGCGAGCTACGTCCTCGTCATGCCCCTGTTCGCGCTCTATCAGGTCGGGCTCGTCTTCGACCCGTCCGTGCGCAACGGCACCGCGCCGATCTTCCGCGAGTTCCTGCACCGGTTCAGCCACCTCGGCCTCGTCGTGGTCAACCTCGTGCTCCTCGGGCTGCTGTGCCTCGCCATCTGGCGCACCCGGTCGCGCCGGCGCGACCGCACGGGGCTCTACGGCCTCATGGTGCTGGAGGCGTGCGCCTGGACCGCGCTGATGGTGCTCGTGGCGAAGTTCGTTGTGCCCCACCTGCTGGAGCTGCCCCGCATGCTCGCGCTCTCGCCGACGGCGCAGAAGGCGTTCGCCTTCATCGGGGCCGGCATCTACGAGGAGGTGCTCTTCCGGCTGCTGCTCATGGGGGGGCTCGTGCTGGTGTTCCAGCGCGGCCTCGGGGGCCACCCGGGATGGGTCGTGCCCCTCGCGGTCGTCGCGTCCTCCGTCGTCTTCTCCTGGGCGCACCACGCCCTCGGGGGCGAACCCTACGACCGCGACGTGTTCCTCTATCGCGCCGTCATGGGGGGCGTGCTGGGCACGATCTTCTGGTTCCGGGGCCTCGGGATCGTGGTCTATGTGCACGCTCTTTACAATATGTCGCTCCTCCCATGGCTGCCTACGCCGTCGCCCTGACGGGCGCCTCCGGGGCCCCCTACGGCCTGACGCTCCTCCGCAGCCTCGCGGCGGCGGGCCACGAGGTGCACGTGGTGGTGAGCGGGGGCGGCGCGCGCGTGCTGGCCCACGAGTGCGACCTCCACGTCAACCCCAAGGCGCCGGACCCCGCCGTCCTCGCCCCCGAGCACGCCGCGCGCATCGTCACCCACAGCGTGGAGAACTACGGCGCGAGCATCGCGTCGGGGTCGTTCCCCTACGAGGGCCTCGCCGTCTGCCCGTGCTCCATGGGCACGCTGGGCCGCATCGCGGCCGGCACCGCCGAGAACCTGGTGACCCGGGCCGCCGACGTGTGCCTGAAGGAGCGGCGCCGCCTCGTGCTGGTGCCGCGGGAAGCGCCCTTCTCGGCGATCCACCTCGAGAACATGCTGAAGCTGCACCGGGCGGGCGCCCGCATCGTCCCGGCGTCGCCGGGCTTCTACCACCGGCCGCGGTCGGTGGACGACCTGGTGCGCTTCGTGGCGGCCCGGGTGCTGGAGCAGCTCGGGCTTTCCCAGGACCTCGTCGAACCGTGGCGCGGGTGAGCTCGCCGGGGGCGCCGCCGCTCCTCGCGCAGGTGCGCGAGACGGCGGAAATGATCAAGGTCTCCCACAGCGTCTTCGCCCTGCCCTTCGCGCTGGCGGCGGCCGCCCTCGCCTTCCGGGCGGAGGGCTCCTGGTCGTGGGCCACCGCGGGCTGGATCGTCTTCTGCGCGGTGTGCGCCCGCACCGCGGCGATGGCGCAGAACCGCCTTCTCGACGCGCGCCTGGACGCCGCGAACCCGCGCACGGCCGCGCGCGCGCTGCCGGCGGGCCGCGTGACGCGCCGCTTCGTCGCCGGCCTCGTGGGACTCGCCTCGGCGCTCTTCGTGCTCGGCGCCTGGAGGCTGAACGACCTCTGCCTGATGCTCTCCCCGGTCGCCCTCGCGTGGCTTCTGCTCTATCCCTACACGAAGCGCTTCACGGCGCTCTGCCACGTGTGGCTCGGCGCGGCCCTCGGCCTCGCGCCCGTCGGCGCGTGGCTCGCGGTGCGGGGCGCCTTCGTCGACATGGCCACGCCCCTGCTGTTCGGGGGCGCGGTGACGCTGTGGACCGCGGGCTTCGACCTGATCTACGCGTGCCAGGACGCCGACCACGACCGCGCGGCGGGCCTCAAGAGCGTGCCGGCGCGGCTCGGCGTCGCGGGGGCGCTGGGGGCGGCGCGGGCGCTGCACGCGGCGAGCGTGGCCCTGCTCGCGGCGGTCTACCTCGTGAACCCGCACGTGGGCGCGCTCTACGGCGCGGGCCTCGCGGCGGCGGCGGCGCTGCTCCTCTACGAGCACTCCCTCGTGCGCGCCGACGACCTCTCGAAGGTGAACGTGGCGTTCTTCGTGCTGAACGGCCTCGTGTCGCTCGTGTTCGGCGCCCTCACGATCGTCGACGCGCTGTAGGCCCCCCGGCCCCCCCTTTCGCCGAATAGGCGAAGCGCGCGCGGGGTAGTCCCGTTAGGAACCACCGATGAACCTGCTCACGATCCACGGACTCCTCGCCGTCGCCCAGGCCGGCACCACCGGCTGGGTCGCGGGCCTGATCGTCGCCGGGGTGCTGCTGCTCCGGGAGGTCTTCATCCGCGTGTTCTCCAATACCGGCCGTCGCTGAGGAGGCGTATCATCCGGGCGTGCCGGGCGTCGTGCTGATCCTCGGTCCCGATCCGTTCCTCGCGCGCGAGGCCGTGCGGGACGTGCTCGCGCGAGACCCGGATCTCTCCGTCTCGAGGCACGAGGGCAAGGAGCCCGACCTCGCCGCCGTGCTGGACGACGCGCGCACGCCGGCCATGTTCGGCGGCGGCCGCGCCGTGGTGGTGGACCAGGCGGCGGCGCTGCTGCAGGGCGACCCTCTGGAAGCGATCGCGCGGTACGCGGCGAAGCCGGCCCCCGGGTCGACGCTCGTGCTGGTCGCCCCGGGCCTGGACAAGCGGTTCAAGGCGGCGAAGGCCCTGGCGGAGCTCGCCGAGGTCGTCGCGTGCAAGCCGCCCGCCCGGGAGTGGGAGTTCGCCGGCTGGATCGCCGACCGCGCCCGGGAGGCCCACGGGCTGCAGGTGGGCAAGGAGGCGGCCGAGACGCTGCGCCTGCGCATCGGCGAGGACCTGGGGCTGCTGGACGCGGCGCTCAAGCGGCTGGCGGAACAGGTGGCCCCGCGCACGCGCCTGTCGCCGCAGGACATCACCGGATCGACGGAGGACCACCGCAGCCCCGCGCTCTACGAGGCCGCCAACGCCTTCGAGGCGCGCGATCCGGCGGGCGCGCTGCGCGCGGTGAGCGCCGCCTTCGCCGAGGGCGTGCGCATCCGGCAGGACGTGGTCACCGAGGCGCCCGGCGTCGGCCTCATCCTGCTCGGCAACCTGCACGGATCCGTGGCGCGGCTGCTGCGCTTCCACATGGCCCGCGCGGCGGGCAGCGCCGAGGCCGACGCGGCGCGGGAGGCCGGGGTGAGTCCCAACGCCGTGCGCTTCTTCCTGCCCAACGCGCGGCTGTGGAAGCTGCCCGAGCTGCTGGACGCGCACCGCCGCTTCGTCGAGGCCGATCTCGCCATGAAGGGCGGCGGCCCGGACGCGCGGCGCGTGCTGGAACGGCTGCTGCTGAACCTGCTCGGCTAGCGGACTTCGACCTTTTCTGCCACCGCTCCGCGACGTAAGGGGTGATGAGGTCGCGAAGGCGGCGCCCCGCGCTGCGCCTGGAGATGGGTCCCCTGGGCACCGTCGACCCCTTCGATCTGCAGGTGGTGGAGGACCCGTCCGGCTCGGGCCGGCTCGCGGTGGAGGCCCGCGCCGCGCCGGGCGCGCGGATGCCCCTCGAGAGGGCGGGGCTGAATCTCGTGGGCGCGGGCCAGGCTCTCCTCGGGCTCTCGCTCAGATGGATGGCGCGGGCCGGGCGGGAGCCCCCCGACGACGCGCTCCGGGGCCCCGCCGAGGTGCGTCTCCTCGTGCGGCGGCGGGAGGCCAACCTGATGGCGCTGCTGCTGCGGCGTCACGTCGACCGCCTGCACGACGCGCCCGCATGGATGGCCGATTTCCTGCAGGCGCTGGGAGACATCGAGGTGCTCCTCCAGTGGGAGAAGGAGGGGTGAGCGGCCCGGCCTGTCCCACCCCCTTGGGAGGATCCCCCCCGTGATCGAGAAGATCCACCCGTCCCGCCGCATCCGCGTCCTCGATGCGCACGTGGCCAACAAGATCGCCGCCGGCGAGGTGATCGAGCGGCCCGCGTCCGTCGTGAAGGAACTCGTGGAGAACGCGCTGGACGCCCACGCGACCCGCGTCGAAGTGCACCTCGAGAAGGGGGGCACGGGGCTCATCCGGGTCGTCGACGACGGGTGGGGGATGGGCGAGGACGATCTCGGCCTCGCCTTCCTGCCCCACGCCACGAGCAAGCTCGGCGACGTGGACGACCTGGAGAGCATCGCCACGCTCGGGTTTCGCGGCGAGGCGCTGGCCTCCATCGGGGCCGTGAGCCACGCGCGCATCGTGTCGCGGGCGGCGGGCAGCGACAAGGGGTACGTCGTGGAGGACCGGGGAGGCGTCATCGAGGCGCCCCGCGCCGCGGGTGCGGCGCCGGGCACCGACGTGACGGTGCGCAACCTGTTCTTCAACACCCCCGCGAGGGCGCGCTTCCTCCGGTCCGAGCGCACCGAGCTCGGCCACGTCGAGGACCTCGTGCGCCGGTTCGCCCTCGCGTTTCCCGAGGTGGGCTTCCGCCTCGTCCACGACGGCAACGAGATGCTGCGCACCGCCCCGGGCGAGGACCGGCGGGCGCGGCTGCGCGCGCTGGCGGGGCCCGACCTGGCCGACCGGCTGCTCTTCGCCGAGGCCGCCACCGGCACGGCGCGCCTCGAGGCGTGGCTCGCCCCGCCCGACGTCTCCCGCCCCCATTCGCGGGACATGATGTTCTTCTGCAACGGGCGCTTCATCCGCGACCGGGTGCTCCTGCGGGTCGTGCGGGACGCGTACCGCGACGCGCTGCACCCCGGGCGGTCGCCCGTGGTCTACCTGTTCCTGGAGATCGACCCGGCGCAGGTGGACGTCAACGTCCACC
>ERZ869936.1974-NODE-1974-length-13025-cov-4.560293_pt1 | contig 13025 bp, 14 predicted proteins | sample MGYA00520876_ERZ869936 | MGnify/ENA primary metagenome ERZ869936 (study PRJEB32218, sample SAMN09650985) | biofilter metagenome | isolation source: enrty point of leading RO module | place: Saudi Arabia: Thuwal, RO plant located on Red Sea | collected 2016-02-17 ...
CGTCAGCTCGTTGCCGCCCGACGGCGTGACGCCCGACGCGAAGTCGAGCGGCGCGAACTGGTCGAGCAAGGCGCGCACCGCGCGCAGTTCCTCCACCGAGAGTTCGTACTGCAGGAGGTCTTGCAGTCCGAAGTGCGTGCGCGAGAGCACGGGGAACTCGGTGGCAAGCCGCGCCGCGTCTCGAAATGGGATGCTCCGCGACTCCGCGTCGATGACCTCGAGCGAGAGTCGGGCGAGCGGCAGCTGAAACTCCGAGAGGCCGGCCACGACGACGGACCGCGCCGGCTCAGGAATCTCGTTGGCGATCTGCTCGTAGAACGACGGCTGGTGAAGTGAGCGCATGCCCAGAGACTAGGTGCGCGAGCGACACTCCTGACGGCGAGTTCGAGGAATCCGGAGTTTGCGGACTTTCCGTGGGGTGAGGGCCTGTTGCCCCCCAAGAGAGCCCTATCCGTGGCGACCGCTGCACGAACAACACGGCGACGTTCGAGCTGAGCGCTTCCCGTAGACGCGCGGCGAACCGGCAGCGATCGCGGATCCTGTAGAGTCTCTTGGGCGGGTCGGGCAGACCCCCGCAGGAGCAGGACCGGAGAGCAACCGACATGAGAGCGAGGTGAACCGATGAGGCGACCGCCGCGAATGTCCCCTGAGTTGGAGCGCCTCGATGCCAGCGACGAGGTGAAGGTTCAGCTGGCGTGGGTCGCGGAAGTGCAGGCCGGTCGCGCCAGCGTCTCCGATGCCAGCGCCGCTCTCGGAGTTGAGGAAGACGAGTTCCGACGTCTCCTGAGTCAGACGATCGACTCGATGCTGCGCGTGCTCGCCGAGGACCGCGACGAGTAGCCACGGACCTCGGCCACCCTCTCCGAACGAGCACTGGGCGGGCGCCGCCCCGCGCAGACCGGCTCACCCGCGCGAAACGTCTCGCGCAAGGAGACCGGCGCATCGCCGACGGATGTCGAGGGGCAGTCGGATGGAGACCGCGCCGAACCCTAGAGCGACTTCTTCAGGGGCAGCCCCCGCCCCTTGCGGATGGCGTTGACGCGCGCCAGACGCCGCTCGTCTGTGAGGTTCGCCCAGGGGTTCTTGCGCTTCTTGCCGGACTTGGTGCGCTTCGTCTTCTTCGCGGACGTCTTCGTCGACGCGGCCTTGCGACCGCGCTTGCCGCCGCGAGTCGCCTTCGCTCCGCCGGTTTCGCCCAGCACACCGCGCAGCTCGGCAAGGGCACCCTCGCGCCCCTCGTCGCGCGCGGCGGCGACGAGTCGAGCCAATCCGTCGGTCAGTTCGTTCAGCAGCTCATCGGTGGACGCGGTCTTCTTCCTGCGGGGCATCGAGATCTCCGTACGGGCTCCCTCATCTCGGACGGCGAGTGTACGCCGGCGGCATCCGTGAACGAGGTCTCGACTCGCGGAGTGCCTCTCCTGTCGCCTGCGTGCCGTACGCTGCAATCGTCGAGGTTGGGCGACGCACGCCCGTAAAGCGGCTCCCCCTCACTCCACTCCCCTCTCCTTCAGCGAGAGTCCGCTTCCTCGACAGCCGCTCATTCGCGATGCCGTCGCCGTGTCACTCGCCGGGCAGGCGGAGGGCGTCGCAACCTCGTCCGCGCAGGCCGCGACCTACGAGAGCCAGCGACGCCGAGACGTCGCTGGCGGGCGCACCGAGCGCGCGCAGCGCCCGCGCCACGTCGCGCCCCCTCCCTTCGCCTCGTTCAGCCGCAACCAGAAGAACCCGTTGATCGACTTGGCCCCGGTGATCGCCGACGCCAGCGCCGAGATCGAGCGATACTCCGTGCCCTCCCAGCGGAAGCCCCGCTGCAGGACGGTGACCTTGACGTCCCTGCCCTTGTAGGGCCGGACGATCTCGGTGCCCGCCGGCGGGAGCCGAGGATCGCGCGGGCGCTTGGGCGTCTCGGCCTTGGGCGCGGCGGTCCGCGTCGTCGCCGACGTCTTCGCCGTCAGCTTCTTGGCGGCCTTGCGGGGCGTGCGGCCGGTGGTCTTCCTGCTGCTCTTGCGGGTGGTTCCCGCCTTCGTGGTCTTCGTGCTCATGTCGGCACCTCCTTGTGGCGAGGACATTCGCTCTGGAGCGCGGAGTCCATCCAGTTGTGTCTGGACGAAATCGCCGCTCGCCGCGCCGCGCGGAGCGGCGAGCGGTCCCAGGGTGACGCTCGATTCCCTCGACGCTATCCTCGGGCGACGAGTCGATCGGGCCGTGATGGGGGTGTCTCGTGAGACGTGGTGAACCGGAGTTCGCGGTTGTGGACGTGGAGACAACGGGTCTGCACCCGGGATGGCACGACCGAGTGTGCGAGGTGGCCGTCGTGCGCATGAGTGCCGACGGCACGGTGCTGGACGAGTACTGCACGCTGGTCAATCCCGATCGCGATCTCGGCCCCACCGACATCCACGGCCTGCGCGCGGGCGATGTGCTCGATGCGCCGCGATTCGAGGAGATCGCCGGCGCCGTCACACGACTGCTCGATGGCGCGATCTTCACGGCGCACAACGTGGCCTTCGACGCGCGCTTCATCGACGCGGAGCTCGAGCGCATCGGCTGCACGCCGCCCGACTACCCGCGGCTCTGCACGATGCGCCTCGCCGCCGCCGCCGACCCTGCCGCTCCGTCTCGACGGCTCGATGACCTCTGCGCTCACTTCGGCGTCGCGCTCGAGGATCACCACTCCGCGCAGAGCGACGCGCGAGCCGCAGCGGCGCTCCTCATGCGCTGCCTCGATCGCGTAGGCGGGATCGCCGTGCTCATGGACGCGGCCGACACGTCGCTCGGTTGCCGATGGCCGAGCCTCCCCGTCGCGAGCGCCCCGCTCCTGCGAGAGCAGGCGGCCCGCGCACGCCGGGCCCCCTCATCGTTCATCGCCGAGCTGGTCGCGCGGCTACCGCGCGCGGCGGACGCGGCGCACGAGACCGAGGCTTATCTCGCTCTGCTCGACCGTGCGCTGGAGGACCGCCGCGTCACCGGCGGCGAGGCCGAGCAGTTGATCTCCCTGGCGGAGATGGCTGGACTCTCCTGGCCGGAGGCCGCAGCCGCGCACGAGCGGTACCTGGACGAGCTGGTTCGACTGGCCCTCGCAGATGGCGTGGTGTCGGAAGCGGAGCGTGCGGACATCGAGGACGTGCGCAGGCTCCTCGGCATCCAACCCCAGCGGCTGGAGGAGATGACGAGCGTCGCCCGAGCCACTCCGCCTGCACTCGACACCGCATCCGGGGGTGAGTGTCTCGACGGCCAGAAGGTGTGCTTCACGGGCGCGCTCACCTGCACGATCGACGGTAGCCCCATCGACCGCACATTGGCCACCCGCCTCGCGCAGGGCGCGGGGATGATCATCCGTACCGGCGTAAGCAGGAAGCTCGACGTGCTCGTCCTGGCAGACCCTGATTCGATGTCGAGCAAGGCCAAGAAGGCCCGCGCCCTCGGCGTGCGGCTCGTGGCAGAGCCGGTGTTCTGGCGGATGCTCGGGGTGCGAGTCGACTGACGCCTCGCGGCGACCGGCCCGACCGCCGCGTTGACCTCAGTCGTCGGAGCCGTCCAACGCACGTGCCCGGCGTGGCGCGCTGCGCACCGTCGCCACCGCGCGAGTGTCCATCGCGTCGGGGGCGATGGCGTCGTCGCTGGCGACAGGACTAATCGTTGTGCTCAAGACGCTCCGACACATCCTGAATCCACTCCCCGACAACGCGCGCGAACCCCTCAAGCACTCCAGCCGTCGCGATGACAACGGCGTGAAATCCGTGACGGGACTTGGTCTGTCGCCACTCCAGCGCGGCCTGCGAGATCTGCACCACATCGAGTTCGCCATTGCGCGCTAGCGTCGCCTCGAAGAGGTGGCCGTCGAGCACCACGCACGGCAGCACAACTCGCCGCTCCGGTCGCGTGTCGTCCGGGAGCCGAAACTGGTCGTGAACGACCGAGCGCGCGTACGCCGTCGCCTGCGAGACGGCGTCGTACGATCCGTCACGATCGCCCGACTTCGTGAACGCCGTCCGCACGGAGAACCCGGCGCGTGGCCCCGTCCTCATCAGCCCAGCGTGGCCATACTCCACAGCGGCCGCCTTCGGAGAGGCGTACGCCGCGCTCGCTGGCCACGTCTCGAAGCCGCGAGGCGCCGACTTCGAGAACACGACCCACGGCTTCGTCGACGTCTTGCACTCGATCGCGACTTCCACAAGCACGTCGCGCCGCCCCCTGGCGCGACGTCCGACGACGACGTCGATCTCGCGCCGCTTCTCCGGCTGCCGCGGGTCGGTGTAGTAGTCGCCTTGGCGTACCTCCAATCCCGTCCCTCGCATGGCCGCAGCCACGCGCAGTTCCAGCGGGAAGCCGCTCTCAGCCAGCCACTTGCTCACGCTCTCCTTCAGTTCGTCTGCCACGTCGCCGCTCCTCCCACGACCTGCCTCGCCACCGCAAGGCGCGGCGCACCGTGATACCCTCACACGCGTGGAGCCTTCAAGCACCCGAGATCGAGGAGAGCGGACATGGCAGGCAAGGGCAGAGATCGAACGGTCTACCGTCGCGACGACAACCAGTGGGTGAACAAGCGCAACGATGCGAATCGCGCATCGTCCGTTCACCGCACTCAGCGCGAGGCGGAGCGCGCCGCCCGCGGCATGCTCCGCAACCAGGGCGGGGGCGAGCTCACCACGAAGGGGCGAGACGGCCGTATCCGCAGCAAGGACACGATTCCCCCCGGGAACGACCCCAACCCACCTCGGGACACCGAACACTAGGCACGCGAGCCGGGCCGCCGAGTGCGGCGGCGTGCGACCAGCTACGCGCCTTCGTCGAACAGCGCCGCCTGTCCGCCCCCGTGTAGGACGGCCTCGACTTCTGGATCCGGACGAGGAGAGACACGCTCTAGGCGGCGTTGGAGGTTGAACGTGCGCGCCCGTGCGCGCGCAAGCACCGTGTCGAACGGCAGCGGCCGCACGACGATCTGCTCGCGTTCCCCGTACTTCGCGACGCTCACACTGGGTCCTAGCGTGCTGCCAAGCAGATACACCTCGATCTCGGTCGACTCACGGACGTGGCCGCGACGTTGGATCGCGATTGCGTAGTCCCGTGCCTGATCTAGGTTCTGCATCGTCAGGTCCTGCTGACCTCGCTTCAGCTCGATGATGACGACCTTGCGGATCCCGTCGATCTCTCCGTCGGCGCCGTAGCTGTCGGCCGCATACGCACCCACGGACACATTCGGCAGCGCGACCAGGTCCGGGCGCCTTCTGCCAGCCGCGGCGACGCCGCCGAGGACTTCTCGGACTACCGTGGTGAGCGTCCGGTTGGCGACGAACTCAACGGATTCGTACTCGGGCCCGAACATCCACAGCCCGCGCTCGAACAGCGGCTGGATATCCTGGAGCTCCCGCGCACCTGGCGTCGCGACGATCGACGCCAGCCGCTCGAGGAGCCTGAGCCGCTTCTGCAACTCGTCGAGCACGATCTCGGCGCGACTTGCAGTCCACTCCTCCATCAGTCGATTCCACTTGTCCAGGTCGTCTGCAGAGCAGCGAGCGAGCTGCCCCAGGAGGTCGTAACCGGACCGAGCACTCTCCAGTTTTGCAAGCACCTCGACGGTCAACGTCAGGTCGCGTTGGCTCATGCTCGGGCAGCGCTCCTGGATCTCATCGACGAACTGTCCGATGACGCGCTTCGACCGGACGGGGAGTTCTCCCAGCACCTTCCGATGTCGCTCCAGGACGCGCGTCTTCGCCGCCTTGCGCGAGCCGGCGAGTTCGTCTCGTAGCACTCGGCGCACGTACTGGAGCACCGCGTCCCGAACCAGCGTCACCGCGTTGGAGCTGTGGAACCCCGACCAGTCGGCCTTGACCGCGTTGAGCTCCTCGAGTGGGTCCGCCTCGACGATGAAGCTGAACCGCTTCGCTTCCGCCGTGCGTCCATCGAGGATCGCACCGTCGCCGTCGAGGTTCTCCCAGCTCGGGCTTCCCACCATCCGGCGACGAACCCACCACGTGACGCCGCGGAGGTGCGTCGTACGGTCATGTTCCCTTCCGTCGAGCAGATGGACTGTGATCTCCCCGACGCCCTCCACGGGGAACTGATCCGTACGACGGCCATCGAAGTCCAACAGGCTCACACGTTGATTGTCGACGACCACCTCGAAGTGCGGATCGACGAGGAACTTCGACCCGATGACGTCGCGGACGTCCTGAGCCTCGAGTTCGCGGCGGTGGGCAACCAGGGAGATGCGCGTCCCGTGCCCCGATCGCTCGGCGGTGCCTTTCAATGTGATGCGAAATGGACGGGAGCGGTCGACGTCCTCGCGAGCGACCTCAGCGGACGCCTGTATCCCGTCACGCCATGTCTCGACCGTGTAGGTGTCCGAGAAGAAGAACCCGGCGAACCGCCCCTTGCCATTGCGACCGAACGCGCGGCGGTGGCCGCCACTGGCTCCGTCGGGAAACTCCACATCGACGCCCTGCTCCGCGCGGCGGTCGTAGTTGAGCGTGCGCCACCGACGATCCAGCTCGCTCGCTGTCATGCCGATGCCGTCGTCCTGTACTGCCAGGTGCTCTCCGGGCTCGGATGGCCACTCGATCTCAACCCGCGTAGCGCCCGCATCGTACGCATTGGCAACGAGCTCCATGATCGCCGTCCGCGCGTCGGAGATGATCTGTCCAGCGTGGTCATCAAGGAAGCGCGACTCGAACAGGAACGGCGCGGAGTCCGCGGCGCGCGGTGCATCGATCGACATGGTCCCTACCTCCTACATGGTAGCCGCTCGGCGGGACGAAACTCGTCAGCGCGAACGGCGTCCTCATCCGTCGCTCGCACGCGCGCGCGACTGCTTCGGCATCTGGCGGAGCATGTCTTCGGCGGGATCGCCCCAGACCTACGGCCACTGGCCCGGAGTACGTGCGAAAGCACGCATTATCGCACCCGATTAGCCTCGGATCCGGCCCCGCGGCAGAGCGATGGTCGTCGCCATGGACACCCCCGCCACCGGACCGCACGGCCCGACGATTCCGCACCGCTCCCTCGCGCGCGCGCGCCCGCGTACCGCCCCGGCCCCGATCGAGAGCGCTTCGAGCGGGTCTGCGCCAGCCCCTGTAGAGGCGCAGACCCCCGCGACGCCGCCGTGCATCGGCGCCGCCCGCGCCGATCCGTTGGGCATCTGCAGGCATACAGGAGCCCACAGTGGCCCCACAATCGACGCGAAGGGCCTCATCGACCTCTTCCTCGCCGGCCGACCGCACTGTGCTCTATCTCGGTGCCCCCGAGGCGCATCGGCTCGCCCTGCTCTGGCGCGCCGAGCTCGTCGAGCGCGGCTACGCCGCCGCCACCATCAACGCCCGCCTCGCCGCGCTTCGCGCCCTGGTCCGCATGGCCCGCGTCCTCGGGCTGGTCACGTGGCAGCTCGAGGTGCCGCGCGTGCGGCCCGAGCCCTACCGCGATACGCGCGGTCCCGGCCGTAGCGGCATCCGCGCGCTGCTCGCCGAGGTGGAGCGGGCAGACACTCCCAAGGACCACCGCGACCGCGCGCTGATCCGGCTCCTGACCGATCTGGCGCTGCGGCGCGGCGAGGCCGTGTCGCTCGACCTCGAGCACGTCGATCTGCAGACGGGGCTTCTCTGGGTGCGCGGCAAGGGCCGCCGTGGCCGCGAGCCGCTGACCTTGCCAGAGCCGACGCGACATGCTCTGCGCGACTGGATCGCCGTCCGGGGCGAGGAGCCCGGCGCGCTCTTCTCCGGGATGGTGCGGGGACGCGAGGGCGGGCGACTGACCGGGACTTCGGTCGCGCGGATCGTCCGCCGGCTCGGCGAGCGCGTGGGCATCTCGGGGCTGCGGCCTCATGGGCTACGCCACGCAGCGATCACCGAGGCGCTCGATCTCACGCGCGGCGACGTGCGGGCCGTGCAGCGCTTCAGCCGCCACGCCGACCCGCGCACCCTCCTGATCTACGACGACGCGCGACAGGATCGCGCCGGCGAGGTGGCCCAGATGGTGGCCGCCTGGCGCTGAGCGCCGCTACGCCACGATCCAGCACGAGGTTTGGTGCGTCGCCGCGATCGCGAGAGCCAGCGCGTCGCCGTGGTCGGGGCTCGCGCCGGTGCGCTGTCGGATCTTGTCCTTGGGCTCGAGCGCGATGCGCCCGTCGGAGCGCTGCTCGTAGCGCGGAGCGCAGAGGTCCGAGCGCAGCTGGTCCTGGATCTCGCCGCGCAGGTCCCCCAGCGCCGCCTCGAAGCGGATCCACTCGCGCAGCTGCCACCAGATCTGGGTGCGGCGGTTGCTGAACCGGCGCTCGTCGTCGTAGCCCGTCGCACTCGAGCCGAAATTCACGGCCTTGGGGCGGCAGCGCTGCTCGCGCAGCCGATCGACCACGCCGCCACCCACGCCCGTGTCGTCGATCGCGATGCGCGAATCGGAGATCCGAAACTCGCGCGCCAGGGCCAGGACGCGCCCCGTGGTGCGCATCAGATCCTGGCCGCTGAAGCTCTCCACCCGCAGCACGCGCCCGCCCTGCACGACGTAGATGACGGTCTGATCCCGCCCGAAGCGGGCGACGTCCACTCCCATCGAGAGCAGCCCGCTTGAGCCCTCGGGGGCGCGGCGCGAGAGAGCGTCCTCGACCTCGCCGATGGAGATCAGCGTGTCGTCGCTCGACGTCGGGAAGCGCCCCAGCACCTTGCTCTGGTAGACGACCGAGTCCTTGCCCCAGCGCCGTGCCATCTCCTCGACCCAGCGCGGCGTGACACCCCACGCCATCTGCTCAGCACCCGGCTGGAGGTTCGGGCAGTCGAACGCCGAGATCGGGATGACCCTCCAGTCCGGCGACTTGCAGACGCGCTCGAACTCAGTCCCGCTGGCGGGGTTTCCGATCGCGAGCACCTTCGCGCTGGCTGAGGTCAGGAGCGAGTCGACCGAGGCCCACACCTCGCGCGGGATCCCCGCCGCCTCGTCCAGAACGACCAGGAGGCTGCCCGAGTGGTAGCCGCTCATCCGCACGGCGGAGTCCTGCGCCTTGTCGGGGCTCGTCGCGAACCCCGTCGCGAACCAGTCCGCGTCGATCTCCCAATGGGTCAGCGACGGTGTGCCGATCCCCGGATCCCCGCCCAGCTTGCGCACCATGCCCGCGAAGCGGCTGCGGATCTCGGACCAGAGCAGGTCGCGCACCTGCCGCTGCGTGGGCGCCGTCGTGATGACCTTGGACGGCTGGTGGGCGAGCAGATGCTGGACCACGGCGACCGACGCCACGAACGTCTTGCCCGACTCATGGCAGCTCGGCACCGCGACGCGGCGGTGGTCCCGGATGGCCTCGAGAATCTGTCGCTGCCGGTCCCAGAGCGTCTCGACGCCGAGCATCGTGCGGGCGAAGAAGACGGGGTCTCTGCGCCAGCGACGCACAACGTGCACGAGCTCAGGCGCTGCGGTCATCGTGCCCTTCCGCGTCCTGCACCTCGGCGGTCGCGTCGATCGTGTCACCCTCCACATCGACGTGCCGCAGCGCACGCAGCCCGTCGCCCAGGGAGACGACGACGTTGCTCTGGACCGAGGCCGGTGCGTGCTCGCGGATGCCGAACGCGGCCAAGACCAGCCGCGCGGCGTCGAGCATCACGCGGGCCTTGCGCGTGTCGCTGAAGCTGCCGGCGAGCACCTCGCTCACCACCTCGGTCGCGTTGTCGGTGAGAGCGGCGAGCCGGGCGTTGGCGATGTCCTTGGCGCGCATGAGGAGCTCGGGGGCGGCGCGCTCCAACAGAGCCGCGAGCTTCTTCTGCAGCGTGATGTCTGCGGGGCGCGCCGTCGTCCCGCGGTAGCGCTGAAGCCCCGTGCGCGGGTCGCTCGCGACGGCCCAGAACGCGTCCAGCGGCTCCTCGCCGGACTCGGTGCGCTGGATCCAGGCCCGCACGCGGACGCGGTCGAGCGTCGTGGCGCGCCGGCGCGGCGTGCCGGAACCGGCGAGCGACGGGAGCGCGGACGGACACATGTCTGCCCAGGATACGGGCGGCGGGGACGAACTCCTGAGCAGTGTCGGTTCGCGTACGAGAATCGGGATCGAAGGAGAGAGACCAATGACGCTGCAACGGACGCCATTCGTGCCGCGGGTGGCCGCGCTCCGCGAGCGGTTCGACGCGTGGCTCACCGGACCCGGAGAGCAGGACGTCCCACTCGCCACAGAGCTGGAGCGCTTGGCGTACGACCTGGAGGAGGCTGGTGCGGCCCCGAGCGCCGTGTCTGGCCTGCGTGCGCGCGCCATCCAAGTGCGGAGCTTCTCGTCGATGGACGGGATCAGCCGCGCGATCAACAACGGGCTGTCGGGTCTCTACGGCAGGCGAGGCGCTCCGGAGAGCCAAGCCTCCTTCGACCGCGCCAAGTTCGCCGCCGAGGACATCGACGCCGAGCTCGCTGCCGGTCACTCGCGAACCGACCGCGCACAGTTGCGGCGCGCAGACCCTGAAGGGTCACTCGCAACCCCCAGCGTGCCACAGAACGTGCGCCTCGTAGTTCGTGATGGGCGCGCATGGCTGACGACGCAGCGCGACATGCTCAAGGCGATCCGGAGCCAGACAGCAGATCCCACTGACTCGACGTCGGACCGCCTGACGGTGTCCAACGCGACGCTTGGCCCCGCACTCCGTGCAGGAGAGCAGGGCGATCCGGCCGGGATACCTGAGGCACGTTGCGTCGGCCAGGCGCAGAACGGACGTCGCCTGTACGAGGCACCGCTGGACCGGCTGATCGACTGGGCACGCGCGAATCACCGCGTCACACGAGCGGAGTAGTCCGGGGATCCGAGGATCCATTTCAGCGGCTCGCAGTCTCAAGCGGCAGCAGGGCGTGGATCCATCCGGATCCACGATGGTGGTCGTCGCGCAGCGCATGTTCCCTGCGTGCATGGAGAGCACGTACACGCGCACTCGCGGCATCCCCGAGATCCTGCTCGTCGAGGATCTGGCGGCGGCGCTCGCGATCTCACCCCAACACTGTCGGCGCCTGCTCGCGCGGGGAGTGTTGCCGGGGCACCGACGCGGACGGCGGTGGATCGTCCTGCGGCACGAGCTGCTCGAACACCTCGCCGGCGACGTCGAGCAACGCGATGGGTGAGACGAACCGCACCGCGACCGCCGTGGCATTCCTCGTGGCCGACATGGTGGCGCAGCGGCTCGCGCTCTCGTGGCCGCTGGTCGACGGCCGCTCCGAAGAGCGCGCGGTGCTTCGGGCCTGGGCACAGGCAGCGGGCGTCCCGCGCAGTGACACGCGGCGGGTCGGCCGCGCGCTGCGCCTACACGGCATCTGCCGCGACGACGGGACCGTCTGCCCGGAAGCCGAGCGGGTTCTACAACACGAGGCGGCTGAAGCGCTGCGCGGCTCTCCACGGCGGCGGCGATCGTGAGCGCCGGCGACCGTCGATCCCCCGCTCCCCTCCGTGACTTGCTCAAGCGCGTCGTGGCCGACGCCGCGGACAAGCGCTTCGAGATGTTCACGCACGCGGCGAAGTCGAGGAAGCGGCGGCGCGGCTGGTGCGAGCTGCGGTTCGACGCGGCGGCGGCGTCCGGCCCGGATGCACGCTTGGGCTACACGCACGTGCCGAATCTCGCTCTTCGTCTCCTACGGGACGCGAACGCGTCGCGTACCGCGTACCGAGTCTCGCTCCACCTGCTACGGACCGTCTCCCGCCGCCATCCTTGCGGTGCATCCCCGGCGGATCGCTACGTCATCGCGACAACCGGCGCCTGGACGATCGACGCCATCGCCGACGCGACCAACTGCGACGCGCGAACGGCCTCACGCACGATCGACGCCCTGCAGAGAGATGACCTCATCTACGTGCTGGCCAGGACTCGGGCCCGAGTGTCGCCTGCGCGCAGGTTGATCTGCCTGCTCCCGCTGTTCCGAACCGACTCGGACGACCTGCTTCGGTCGATCACGACCGAAGCTCGCGAACTGCTGGATCTGCGGATCGAACCGTCCGCACGTGCGGACGGGCGTGTCATGAGTGCGGACGAGCCCGTCCGCAGGCCTGCGGACGGGCTCGTCCGCACTCCGATCCTGACCAGGACCGAATCCGCGTGCCGCCTCGCGCCCCGGAAAGGACTCCCCCAGGAATCCAAGAAGGCACTCGCGCACGCGGACGCCGACCGACGGGGGGCAGGAAGACGAGCGCCCGGGACTCCGGACACCGCCGGCACATCAAGACCGCTTCGAGCACGGACTCCCCCCGGCTCGGAAGCGGAACGGACAGAGCGCTTCGAGCAGCGCCGCGCGCAGGCTCTCGCAGCACTCGCGGGGGACGACGAGAAGAGGAAGCCGTGAACGAGATCCACGAGAGTCTGGCGTCGCTGGCGGTGCCCATCGACACGCTGCACGTCGATCCCGCCAACGCCCGCAAGCACGGCACGCGGAACATGGACGCCATCAAGGCGTCGCTCGCGAAGTTCGGGCAGCGGTCGCCGGTCGTCGTGCAGCGCCAGGGCATGGTCGTGCGCGCCGGCAATGGTCGTCTGCTCGCCGCCCGAGAGCTCGGCTGGACGCAGATCGCGGCGGTGGTCGTGGACGAGGACGACGTCGCCGCGACGGCGTTCGCGATCGCCGACAACCGCACCGCGGAACTCGCCGAGTGGGACGAGAGAGTGCTGGCGGATCTGCTCGTCTCGCTTCAGGACGACGCCGACTTCGATCATCTGCTGACCGGCTTCTCCGAGGCGGAGATCGAGCGGATGAAGCCGCCGGTGGACGAGCTCGCCGATCCCGAAGAGATCCCGCCGGTCCCCGACGTGCCGACGACGCAGCCCGGCGACCTCTGGCTGCTGGGCGACCACCGTCTGCTCTGCGGCGACGCGACGTCGGCGGACGACGTGGAGCGGCTGCTGGATGGGGCCGAGCCGCAGCTCCTGGTGACCGACCCGCCGTACGGAGTCTCGTTGGACATGGAGTGGCGCGATCGCGCAGGCAAGACCGCCCTCGGGGCCGCCGAGCCCTCCTACATGCAGCGCGCCGAGGGGCACGCCAACACCACGATCTCCGGCGACACGATCGCCGACTGGAGCCATGCCTTCGAGCTC
>ERZ869936.1975-NODE-1975-length-13006-cov-9.537410_pt1 | contig 13006 bp, 7 predicted proteins | sample MGYA00520876_ERZ869936 | MGnify/ENA primary metagenome ERZ869936 (study PRJEB32218, sample SAMN09650985) | biofilter metagenome | isolation source: enrty point of leading RO module | place: Saudi Arabia: Thuwal, RO plant located on Red Sea | collected 2016-02-17 ...
CCGTGCTGAAGCCGTCGAACTTCGATCCGTTGTAGAAGATCTGGCGTCCGAGGACTTGGGCTCCGGCGACCAGTTGATTGCCGAAATCGACGTTCTCGACGAATGCTCCGGCAGTGACGACGACCTGGTGACTGCCGGCCGGCACGGTCACCATGTCGAGAATGGCCTCGCCCAGGGCGAACACGTCGACGCGCGGGTAGTTGAGGTTCGTGTTCACGACGTTGTCGTTTTCGTCGTCGCCGTCGAAAACGAGCGTCGCGCTGTCCTGCAACAACAGCCGAAACTCGGCCGGGGTGAGCAACCGCCCCAGCGCCGACATGGCCAGGTCCTGGGCCAGCGCGGCAATGCCCGCGATGTGCGGCGCGGCCTGACTGGTTCCGCCGTAAGCCGCGGAGCCGCCCGACTCGTTGGCCCCCGAGATAAACGCTCCCGGCGCGGCAATGTCGGTCAAAATCGAGTGCCGTTGCGAGAACGAGGTCAGGCGATCGGGCCCTGTAGTATGGTCGATGGCTCCGCCCGACCAGTTGATCGGTCCGCCGTAGTTGGCGTCCCACACCGCCGAGACCGCCAGCGAGTTGACGTCGGCCGCCGGATAGCCGACGCCCTGAACGCTGCTATTGCTGAAGAAGTCGTTCCCCGCCGAGGAGACCACGATCACGCCCGCGGCCGCTAGCGCCGCCAACTCGTCGCTGATGCCGTACAGGGCAGTGGTGATTCCGTAGTTGCCGTCGTCGCTCAGCGACATGTTGATGCTGGCAATGTTGTAGGTAGCCGCATTGGCCACGACCCATTGCAGCGCTTCTTCCAGGTCGCCGAACGAGCCGCTGTTGTCGTCGCCGAACACCTTCAAAGCAATCAGGTCCACGCCCGGGGCCATCCCGACGATCGAACCGTCTTGCGAGCCGACGATGCTGGCCACGTTCGATCCGTGGCCGTCGACGTCGGTGGCGTCGGCGTCGTTGGCTCCGGAAAAGTCGAACTGATAGACGATGCGGTCGGCCACGCCGTTGGTGTCGTTGTCGGGCCCAAAGAACGGGTGGTCCAGATCGATGCCCGTGTCGAGCACCACCGTGGCGAAGCCGCTGCCGTCGATGCCCGTGAACCGGGGGTCGGCGCGAAAATCGTCGAGGTTGATCAGCGGGCTCGATTGGGCCGTGTCGAGCTCGAACTCTCCAGACGCCGGCATCTCGAAGCCGTCGAAGAACATCGGCGCCGTCGAGGCCGTGGTTGACATCGCCAGCGGCGAAGCGGGAGCCGGCGGCGCGGCGCCTGGGAAGGTCTGCACCCAGGCGGGGTCGTCGAATTCGCCGACGATGTACGGGCCCGGCAGGAGACCGTCGAATTCGTAGGCGCCCGTCTCGTCGATGCCGACGGTGCCGAGATCGTCGGCCTGCGTCAACGTGGTCGGCTCGCCGGGGTCCCAGCTCCCGCTGCCATCGGTGTCGAGATAAATGGTCCAGCCCTCGACGCCTGGCTCGCCGGGGTCCCAGTCGCCTTCGCCGTCGAGGTCGTGCCACTTGTAGCCGCGGATGCCTCCGGTGATCGCTGGGCCGTCGATCACCAGGTCGTAGGACGCGTTCGTGGCGCCGTTGAAGCCGTAGACGTTCACGTAGTACGTTTCGCCCGCAACGGCAGCAAAGGTCACTTCCTCATTGTCGTTGGCCGAGGCCGAACTCCCGATCTGGCTGGGCGTTGAATTGTAGACATACAGGTCGAGGTCGCCCTCGGCGTCGGTGAACAATGCCTGCACCGTGATGTCGCCGGTAGCGTCGGCCGTAAAGGAAAAATAGTCCTCGTCGAGCGAGTCGTGGATGGACAGCCCCGGCTGTTCAATATGACCTGCCGCGCCGAGATCGGCCGCGCCCACAAAGTCGTCGTTGGGTTCGTACGGGTCGGGGACAATCGCCTGGAGGACCGACGCATCGCCGAGGGGGTTGATGCTGAGCATCGCTCTGGATTCGAGCGGCTCGAGGGACCACCGGCGCCGCTTGCGGGCCGCGTGCGTCCCCAGCCCCCCACGATTTCGTCGAATCATCTCCTGCCTCCTGGTGTGAGCGATCCATCGGCGGCAACGGCAACCGCCGGCGGACGGCAGTCTATAAAACCCCCGTCACTCGGCGACAGATCGAAAGCCCACCGGGCGGAGCGCACTTTTCTTGCCCCCGCCCAAGCCGTGCGCGCACTTCGAGAGGCAGATTCAAGAGAGCGTTCGCCCAAGATACCCCACACTAGTGGTAGCCGGCGGCCCACCGTCAGACGTTTTTTCTAGCGATTTTCTCTAGTTTGTCAATCAATTTGCTTTCGTCGTCCATGGGCGCGCGGTTCGGCCGCACGATTAATCCATCAACAAGCCGGTCGAAGACATACCGCCGTCAGCCGGAGGGTCGGGATGGATGCCGTTGAGTACGGGCGGCGTCTTTTTCGCAGTCCCGTCACGTCAGTCCGCATTCCGGCGCGTGGACATCGCTCGCCACAGCGCGAGATCGACGTCGTCGGCGACAAACTGCGTGCTGCCATCGGCCATCAGCACATTGACCCCGCCGGGATGCTCGCTGCGCGCCGCCCGCCATCCCCAGGCCGAGTAGAGAATCGGATTGGCTGGCCCGGGCGTCGGGTCCGTGGTGGCCGAAGCAATGCAGTCGCACTTCTCGGCGTTCGGCGAGTAGTAGTGATTGTAGAGAGCGCAGCGATACTCGCCGCTGCTCCAGGCAAAGCCCCGCGGGTCGTTGCCGTTGGTGACCGCATGGTTGTAGTTCATCGCCCCGTCGCACGTGGCGTCGGTCAGGTCCGGGGTGCCGAAAAAGCTCAACACGAACTTGTAGTTCCGCTGCGGCGTGATGCCGGCGAATGCCCCCGCGGCGTTCCTTGGCGTCTCGCTGCCCAGCAGGCTTTCCGAGGCCGCGACGGTGTGCGACGTGCCGTCGGCGACTTTGGCCACGGTCGTCGACGAATTGACGTAGAACAGGCCGTCGGTGTCGAACGGCGTGCCGCCCCCGGAGCCCGAGCCGGCGCACATGGCATAGTTCGTCGGCCCCATCCCCTCCTTGATCCGCTCTGCGCGATCGCTCGGGCACAAGAACTCCGGCAGCATCCTGACGATCGCCGGCTTGTTGGGCTCCGAGATCGGATAGCCCGGACCCGGCATGTACAGCGGCAGCGACAAGTCGAGCAGATCGTGCAGCGACTCGTTCTCCATGTAGGGCAGCAAGTGCGCCAGCGCCGACCAGCGATAGAAACTGTGCGGGTGATTGGGAGCCGGCGGATAGGACTTCGAGACGGCGCCGGGCGGAAAAGCCTGTCGCGCGTCGGCATGGTTGTGCAACGCGATCCCCAATTGCTTCAAGTTGTTGACGCATTGCGTGCGGCGCGCACTTTCGCGCGCGCTTTGCACCGCCGGCAGCAAGAGCGCCACCAGGATCCCGATGATGCCGATCACCACCAGCAGCTCGACCAGGCTGAAGCCGGGCCGCCGCGTATCGCGCCGCTGGCGGAGTCGATCGACCATGCGTGCCTCGGGCAGGGAACTCGTTGGTTCAGGCCGCCTGCGCACGGCGCCGCCGGCCCACCCAACAGGCGGCCAGCGCGCCCACGCTGAACAAGACCCAGGTAGCCGGCTCGGGCACTACGATGCCCGCAATTGCATTGTCGAGCAGGATGCCGTCGTAGTCGAGTGACTCGATGATGGTCACTCGATCGAACGGATCGGTATCGGTCACGCCAAAGAAGAAAATGTTGTAGAACCCCGCGCCCGGTCCCAGCGTTCCGACGACGATGTCCTTGCTCGTGCCGAGGCCTGTGTTCTCCAACCGCAGCGTCAGCGTATTGGCGCCGCCGTCTCCGGCCTGGGCAAAATAGCTGCCGAAGGCCGTGATCGGCTGATCGAACTGGATCCAGTCGTCAAACGCGGGCCCGTCTTCCGATTCCGGGCCCTGATCGAGCAAAGCGTTCGTGGGGCTGACGGCCAGGAGGGCGTAGCTGAATACCTGGTTGAAGTCGGTCGTGGCCTCGAACGGCGTCGAGGCGAAGAGTACCGGATCCGTCTGCCCGGCGACCGTCTCCATCGTCTCGAGAGCGTACAAGCTCAGTGTGGCCGCGAAGTCATCGCGGGCCTGGTTCGAGCCGCTCAGGTCAAGGTTCGACGCGTCGGGACCGCCGAAGTACGTCGTCGGCGCGGCGCATACCGTGCACATCGGAGCAGCCAACGCAATCGCACACAAGCAAATCGTCAAGCGGCAAAGCATGTTGGGCTTCCCAAGGCGTTTCATTCAGATCGCGACGCGTTCGCTAGCGGTGAGGCGGTCCGGCCAGCCCGTGCCGCCGGCGGGCCACGAGGCTCAGGGCGGCCAAGGCTGCCGCGGCGAGCGCGAACGCGCTGGGTTCGGGCACCACAACGGCCATGCCCGTCGCCTCGGCGAATCCGTCGGCCGGGTTGCCTTGTGCGGTGGCGAAGGTGCCCAGCGGCGTGCCGTCCAAGCCGAAACGCAGAATGCTGCCGGCGCCGTCGGAGACTCCCAGCACGCCCACCAGCAGGCTGTTGCCGTCGGGCGCCAGGATCATGCTGGCCGGAAAGGGGAGCCCGGTGATGGAGAAGCCGCCATCGACGGCCCCTGTGGTGGCGTTGTACCGATTGACGCGTCCCGCGAATCCGGCCGTGGCATAGAGGTCGTTGCCGTCCACGACGATGTTGCCCACGCCGTTGAGTAGCGCGTCCGGGCCGATGAAGTCCGAGATAGTCGTGATGCCCGCGTCCGATCGAGCCACGGCGCCGGCAGTGCCAGCCGGAAAGTCCTGGAAGCCGCCAACCAGCAGTTCGCCGCCGGGCGCAAAGGCCAGGCCCGAGTATTGGAAGATTGAGCCGCCGGCAATCGTGCCATTGATGGCGGCACCGGCGCTGGTGCCATCGGTGTTGAACTGCGCCACGCCTGTGCCGCCCAGGTTCGACACGTAGACGGTGCTACCGTCCTGGCTAAAGAGCACCGAGTTGGGAAATGCCAGACCGGTCGAGGCGAACACGCTCGGGTTCGTGGCCGTGCCCGCAGCAAAGTCGTAGTCGTAGCGGACCACCTGATTGTTCTGCGAGCTGGCCACGTACAACTCGGTCCCGTCGGGCGACACGGTCAGGCCGCTGGGCTGGTTCAGGTTGACGTTGTCGGTCAACAGCGTTCCCAGGAACGTGCCGCTCTCGTCGTAGCGAAACACGCTGTTGGTGAGCCGGTCCGAAACAAGTATCTCGGCAGCATCGCTCGGCGCTGCCGCCGAAAAACACCATCCGGCCGCAAGCAGAGCAACGAGCGCGCGCGCGCAGTTACGAACAAACATCGAATGAAAACTCCTCAGGGTCAGATCAAAGGTGCCAGATCACGCGCTTCACCGCGGACCGCGACGGACGCGATCCACCAGGGGTGGCGGGGTCGATAAGAGTCGACTGAATTAGCGGGCCCTGCGCGTGAATCGGACAATTGGACGATCGTCCGAATATTGGTACGATACTTCTAGCAACTCGCCGACATGATTGCAAGTCTTTATCCAAACTTCGCCGTTAGCCTCGTCTTCGGAATCGGAGTCCCCCGGGCCTGAGGCGCGGTTATGGGGCGGCATAAACACGGTTCGCACTTATAGTTGCACGATGAGTGCCCGCTCTGAATGAGAGGCGGCAGCGTGCCTTTCCACCGGTGTCGTGCTGCGGATAATGACGACAATCGCCCAACGTTCCGACGATCAACCGACTGATGCAACGGCCCCTCCGTGATGCAGTCCGACCGTGACTTCGAATCGTGTGCCTCGCGGCTGAAGGCGCTGGCTGATCCCGGCCGTCTGCAGATCGTCGACCGCCTGCTCGACGGCGAACAAAGCGTCAGCAGCCTGGCGGGCGAGTTGGGCGTGGCCGTCGACAAGGTTTCGCATCACTTGGGCGTGCTGCGGGCTGCCCAGTTGGTGCAGACCCGACGCGAGGGTAAGTACGTTGTTTATTCCGTCCCCGCCAAGGTGGCCCGCGCCGGCCGCGGCCTGCGCGGCGAAAAGACGCTCGACTTGGGCTGTTGCCAGATCAATCTCGGCGAGCCAGCCGAAGCGCGCGGCGCTGCGCGCTTCGACGACCTGGCTCGGCAATTTGCCTCCGAGGGCTACGCGATCGTGCGCGGCATGTTTTCTGCGCAACAGATCGACGCGGTGGATGCGGAACTCAAGAGTCTGCTGGCCCGCGGCGACTTGATTCAGCCGGGCAACCTGCGCTGTCGCTGGCAGGATGACACGGCTACCGGGGCGTGCGTGTTCGATGCGTTCGACCCGGTGATCGATCTCGGCCCGGCCTGCGCTCGCGTGGCGGGCGATGCCACGCTGCTGGCGTTGTTGCAGGCGCTGTGCGGCGAGCCGGTGTGCTTGTTCAAGGACCGCGTCATCTTCAAACCGCCCGGCGCTACCGGCTACGCGCTGCATCAGGACTACATCGCCTGGCCGGGCTTTCCCGAGAGTCTGGTAACGCTGGTCGTGGCCGTCGATCCGGCCGACGAAGAAAGCGGCTGCATCGAAGTCTTTCCCGGCTACCACAACCGCGGCTGCCTGACGCCCAGCGACGGCAACTACCACGAGATTCCGCCCGACGCCGTCGAGGGAACAACCAGCGTCAAACTGGAACTCGCGCCGGGCGACGTGGCGGCGTTCAGCGGTTTCATGCCGCACCGCTCCGCGCCAAATCGCTCGCGGCACTGGCGTCGGTTGCTCTATTTCAGCTACAACGCCCGCAGCGACGGCGGCGATTGCCGCCAGACTCACTACGAACAGTTTCGCGTCTGGCTCCGCGAGCGCTATGCCGAGTACGGCCGCTCGGAAGCCTACTTCGCCTGACGCGCACGAGCGCGCCCCGGCCCGAGGGATGGATGGACTTCGATGAGTGCTCCGCGATTTCAGCTTTCGTTCAAGGTGGGCGACGTACGGGCCAGCGCCGATTTCTTGGCATTGCTGCTGGGGACGCAAGCCGTGCAAAAGCACGCCGACTATGCCCGATTCGAGCTGAACGATCCGCCGCTGTTGTTGTCGCTCGTGCCTGCCGAGAAGGCCGGACTGGATCACCTCGGATTTCGGCTGCCGAACCGCGACGCGCTCGACGCGCTGCGGGCACGATTGACCGCGGCGGGCATTCCGCACGAATGCGAGGAAAACATGCCCTGCTCGCATCCGCAGCAGGCCAAGCTGTGGGCGCACGATCCGTCCGGCAACGTGTGGGAGCTGTACGTTCTGGAGGAGACGGACGCCGACGCGTCCGGGCCGATGCCGCCCACGCCCCATCGGGCCAAGACTTCGACGCCGGCCTCAGCCGGCGGCACCTACCACGTGACCTATCGCGGGCCGTTTGCCGAAGTGCGCGACGAGGCCGGCGTCGTGTTTCGCCGCAACGAAACGACGTGCATCGACGAGGCGACCTGCCGGCGCTTGCAGCAGTCCGCCGCGGCCGACCAGTTCGATGGCCTGCCGGACGCTCCTCCGCGATCGCCAGGCTCGGCCGACGCTCCCCCCGTGCGTTCGACCCAGGCCAAGCGACCGCGGGGCCGCCGCTCTTAGCTTGGCGCTAGTCGCGCGTTGCCTCGAGCCGGCCCGCCACCGCCGCGTCGAGCCAGTCTCCTTCCTCCGATTCTCCGAGCACGCGTTCCACGGCGGCTGCCACGCTGCTCGAGTGGACCGCGCCGGAGTGCCGCGCGATGCTCGCGCGACCGTACTGCGTGCGATAGATCGTGAAATCCGAGATCACCCCGCGGAGGAAGTCGCCCGCCCAATCGGGCTTGTCCTGGCTTCGGCTCCAGATATTGGCCCCGATCGCCAGGTCGGCCGTGCTCATCGCAATGCCTTGCTGGATGCGCGTGTTTTCCGCTTCCAGGTTTCCGTCGACGTAGATCCGCAGACCCTCCGATCCGAAACTCACCGCCAGATCGTACGTCTGGCCGGAGACGAGGATCGGCTCCGTCGTGGCCCAGACAGATTTCTCCGGCGTCTGCAAACGCACCTTGATACGCCCCTCGTTGACAAACGCCGTCAAGTGGCCGCCGTCCTGGTAGCCGGTCGCATCCTTGCTGAACAACGCCTGATGCTGGTTCACGTCGTCGGCCGCAAACGTGAGGGCCACCGTGCCTTCATCCAAGGCCATCGCGTCGGTGTGTTCGACCAGCACGTAGTCGTCGCGCTCCCCGCTGAGCGGTAGCGCGCCCGGGACAGCGAAGACCGCTCCCTCGGGCAGCTCGCCTTCGTGCAACTGCATGCTCGGCGACAGCCATCGCGACGTGCCGTCGCTCACCACGGGCGAGCCGAACTTGGGTGCCATGGCTTCGTCCAACTCGTCGATCGTCTCGACGATGCCGTAGGCCGGCTGGGCGTTGACCATGTAGTCGCCGGCCATCACCAGGTCGCCGAACACCGTGATCGTGCCCAGCTTGTCCTTGTTGTGGGCCCCGGCATTGCCCTGATTCGATTGCACGTAGATCACCGACGAATCGAGCATGCCATCGCCGTCGTGGTCGCGGTGCACGACTTTGTAGACGTCCACCGTGTGGCCAACGATCTCGATCTTGTCGCCTTGTGCGCGGTTGAAGTCCATGATGACCTCGTCCCCCAGCCGGTCGACCCAGTGGTCGTGGACCAGGCGGTTCTCGCCGGTCACGCCGTGCCAGTCGATGGTGCGATCGTCGCGGACGTGCTTGAGGATGATGTTGATCTTGGCGTTGACCAACACCTCGAAGCGAAACGTGTCACCGCCGGGTCCGCCGATCATCATGTCGTCCGAGGCAATCGGCTGATCGGGATAGATCGTCCGCGTGATCGGATCGATCTCGCCGTAGGGATCGTCTTCGCCGGGCTCGTACTCCTGGGCGAGCCTGGCTTCGCGCCCGTCGCTGCGGCTGACCAGCACGTCGTTGCCCTCGCCGCCGATGAGCAGATCCTCGCCGTGTCCCCCGTCGAGGCGGTCGTCGGCGCTGGTGCCCAGGATGCGGTCATCGCCGTAGCCGCCATGGGCATGGGTCGTGTTTCGCAACCATTCGCCGCGATCGGTGCCGTGCAGCACGCCGTCGATCACGGTCGGCTCGGAAAGCGGCTCCTCGGGCTCGACGCCGGCCAACGCGGCCACTTCCTGCCGCGAGAACTGGGTGCCATACAGCGTGAAGTCGGCAATCGTGCCGGCAAAGAAGTTGGACGCCCAATCGGGCTCCTCCCCGCTGCGACCCCAGATGTTGGCCCCGATCGCCAGGTCGGCCGTGTTCAGGGCGATGTCCTGATCGAACCACGGCTTCCAGCCTTCGAGGCGACCGTCGACATAGACCCAGAACCCGCCGTCGCCGAACGTCACGGCCAGGTGGTGCTCTTCGGCCGAGGTGAGAACCTGATTCGTGTGAATCCACACATCCTTTTCCGGCGTCTGCAAACGCACCTTGATACGCCCCTCGTTGACAAAGGCCGTCAAGTGGCCGCCGTCCTGGTAGCCGGTCGCATCTTTGCTGAACAAGGCCTGATGCTGGTTCACGTCGTCGGCCGCAAACGTGAGGGCCACCGTACCTTGGTTCAAGGCCATCGCGTCGGTGTGTTCGACCAGCACGTAGTCGTCGCGCTCGCCGCTGAGCGGTAGCGCGCCCGGGACAGCGAAGACCGCTCCCTCGGGCAGCTCGCCTTCGTGCAACTGCATGCTCGGCGACAGCCATCGCGACGTGCCGTCGCTCACCACGGGCGAGCCGAACTTGGGTGCCATGGCTTCGTCCAACTCGTCGATCGTCTCGACGATGCCGTAGGCCGGCTGGGCGTTGACCATGTAGTCGCCGGCCATCACCAGGTCGCCGAACACGGTGATCGTGCCCAGCTTGTCCTTGTTGTGGGCCCCGGCATTGCCCTGGTTCGATTGCACGTAGATCACCGAGGAGTCGAGCATGCCGTCGCCGTCGTGGTCGCGGTGCACGACCTTGTAGACGTCCACGGTATGGCCGACGATCTCGATCTTGTCGCCTTCGGCGCGGTTGAAGTCCAAGATGACTTCGTCCCCCAGCCGGTCGACCCAGTGATCGTGGACCAGGCGATTTTCTCCGGTCACGCCGTGCCAGTCGATGGTGCGGTCGTCGCGGACGTGCTTGAGGATGATGTTGATCTTGGCGTTGACCAGCACCTCGAAGCGGAACGTGTCGCCGCCAGGGCCGCCGATCATCATGTCGTCCGAGGCGATGGGCTGATCGGGATAGATCGTACGGGTGACTGGATCGATCTCGCCATAGGGATCGTCTTCGCCGGGCTCGTACTCCTGGGCGAGCCTGGCTTCGCGCCCGTCGCTGCGGCTGACCAGCACGTCGTTGCCCTCGCCGCCGATGAGCAGATCCTCGCCGTGTCCCCCGTCGAGGCGGTCGTCGGCGCTGGTGCCCAGGATGCGGTCATCGCCGTAGCCGCCATGGGCATGGGTCGTGTTTCGCAACCATTCGCCGCGATCGGTGCCGTGCAGCACGCCGTCGATCACGGTCGGCTCGGAAAGCGGCTCCTCGGGCTCGACGCCGGCCAACGCGGCCACTTCCTGCCGCGAGAACTGGGTGCCATACAGCGTGAAGTCGGCAATCGTGCCGTCGAAGAAGTTCCAGCGCCAATCGGGATCTTCTTCGCTGCGGCCCCAGGTGTTGGCGCCCACGGCGAGGCTCATCATGTTGGCTTCCAGCCCCTGACCGAACGACGTCCGCCAACCCTCCAGGCGGCCGTCGACATAGAGCCAGAAGCCGTCGCTGCCGAACGTCACGGCCAGGTGATGCGACTCACCGGGCTCGAGCACTTCCTCGCTCTTGAGCCAGATCGACTTCTCCGTGCTTTGCAGGCGCACCTCGACGCGGCCGTCGTTGACAAACGCCGTGAGGTGGCCGCCGTTCTGATAGCCGTCGGCATCCTTGCTGAACAGGGCCCGACGATCCTCCACCTCGTCGGGTACGAACGTCATGGCCACGCTGCCTTCGCTCAGCTCGAAGGCCGAGTCGTGCGCAACGTCCAGGTAATCGCCTTCGCCGCTGAGCACGAGGGGCTCGCTGGTGGCGAACACGATCGTCTCGTCGATGCTGTTGGGCGCCAGCGAGGCGGCGCTGAGCATCGCGCGATCTTGCAGCGTTTCGAAGCGGCACCGTCGCCGCTGCCGGCGATGATTCCCGCGCGCCTTGGTAGTGTGCGGCAGGATTCGGTGCGTACGTCGCTCGTGCAGGCGCGCAGCATCCGCGCCTGCTGGGTCGAATGGGAAAGGCATGACACATCTCCGTCTGTGGAGACAGTCCGAAAGAGTTGAGTTCCGGGTGGACTGTCTTCGCCGTTAGCGCCCCTGACAGGGAGCAAGAAACCATTTCCAGCCGGAAAAGTCAACCATTTTTCTCCAGCTTCCGGTGCGTCGCACGGGAGAGGACGGACAATTGCGGCGGATTGTCAGGTCAATTGCGCCGAATCGCTCACTCGCCGAGCATCGACTTGCGGCGGAGAATGTGGTGGTAGTGCTGCGCGAAGCGGTGGGCCTCGTCCCGCACGTATTGCAGCAGCCGCAGGGCATAAGAATGCCGGCTCAAACGCAGCGGCTCGGGCTCGTGCATGCGAAACACCTCTTCCTCGCGCTTGGCCAGCGAGATGACCATCGGCGGCTCGATCTGCAACTCGGTAAACGCCGACAAGGCCGCGGAAAGTTGCCCCTTGCCGCCGTCGATCAGCAACAGGTCGGGAAAGATCTGCGACTCATCGTGCAATCGCTGGAAGCGCCGGGCGATCACCTCGCGGATGCTGGCATAGTCGTCCACGCCCTGCACGTCGCGAATCTTGAAGCGGCGATAATGCGGCTTGAACGGCAATCCGTCGATGAATTGCACCAGGCTGGCCACGGTCTCTCCACCGCCGAGGTGTGCGATGTCCACCCCTTCGATCGTGCGCGGTGCTTCGTCCAGCTTCAGCACCTTTTGCAGGCCGGCCAGACCCTTCTTGGGGTCGACGACGAACACTTCGGGCTGCACGTGAGTTTCCAACTCGCCGCGCTCGTCGAGCGTTTCGAGCATGTGGATCTCGTCGCGCAGCCGGGCGGCTTGTTCGAAGCGCAACTCGGCGGCCGCGGCCCGCATCTCGTCGTGCATTTCCTTCAGCAGCCGCCGCTTGCCGCCGTCGAGAAACAGCTTCAGCCGCTGAATGTCGCGCTTGTAATCTTCCTTCGAGATCCGCAGATTGCAGGGCGCCGAACACTGGTCGATCGAGGCCAGCAGGCAGGGGCGGTACCAACGCCACTTCTCGTCGTGCTCGTCGATATCCAGCGAGCAGTTGCGAAACTTAAAGATCTTTTGCAGCACCTGCATCGCCCCCCGCAGGCTACCGGCCCCGGCAAACGGCCCATAAAGCTTCGTGCCCCGCGGCTGCGGCGTGCGGGTGAACTCGACGCGGGGAAAGTCCTCGCGGGTCGTGATCTCCAGGTAGGGGAACGTCTTGTCGTCTTTCAGCTCCTGGTTGAACTTGGGCTGCACGTCCTTGATCAGCCGGGCCTCGGCCAACAGCGCGTCGACTTCGCTTTCGGCCTCGAGATAGTCGATGTCGGCGATTTCGCGGACCATGTCGGCCGTGCGACGGTCTTCGGCGGCCGCCTTGAGAAAGTAACTGCCGGCCCGCGAGCGGAGGTTCTTGGCTTTGCCGACGTAAATCACGCGGCCGGCCGAATCCTTCATCAGGTACACGCCCGGCGTCTGCGGAAACTCGCGCACCTTGGCCAGCGCGCGGCGAAAGCCCGGCGTGCCGCCCGAACCCTCGGGCAGCATTTCATTGCCGGGCGAGTCGGTTGTGGAGGTGTGCTCGGTTTCGTCAGACATCGTGCCAAGCGTCGCGCATGCCGACGCGCCAGACAGAAGGGCCACTACCTTCATTGTAGCCCGGCGGTCGAGAGGGCCTACCGCAGTTGACACCCAGCCACAGGGGCAGACGAGCACACCGTGGTTGCCCGGGGTGAAGCTATGAAAAGGGAGGTCGCGTCGCGTTTGGGGAGTCCTTGAATGCG
>ERZ869936.1976-NODE-1976-length-13006-cov-5.492935_pt1 | contig 13006 bp, 10 predicted proteins | sample MGYA00520876_ERZ869936 | MGnify/ENA primary metagenome ERZ869936 (study PRJEB32218, sample SAMN09650985) | biofilter metagenome | isolation source: enrty point of leading RO module | place: Saudi Arabia: Thuwal, RO plant located on Red Sea | collected 2016-02-17 ...
ATACACGTGCGCCGCATGGTACGGTTCCGCCTCGTTCATGATCAGCTTCCACATCTTGAGGCTTCTGTAATTGAGCTGTTTCTGCGCCGACCTGGCTTCGAATACGGACCAGGCCCGCTCCAAAGCGCCTGCTTTCCGATCAATGGAAACATGGTACCCGGCTTCGCGCGCCTGCCGGATGTTGCGGCGCGCTACCGTTTGAAAGCTTGCCAGTACCGCTTCGTCATCGGGAGACAGGTCGACGAAGAGTTCACTAAACGGGTGCGGATAGAACGGGACGCCATCCGTTCGCTCGACCTCTCCCAGAGTCGCCAGATAATCCACATATTCCGGATCGGGGTGGGTCACGCGAATCGCCAGGTAATGATTACGCCGCGCCCAATTTAGCAATTCGCTGAATTCCCGAGGTTCCATCTGACGGCCGGCAAAGGTGACCGGGCCATCCACAATGCAGCCCAATCTCAGTCCTGGCATGCCAATGCCTACGACCACAGCATAACTGGTGAGGTCGCCGCCGGAGCGATACGCCAGATAGCGTGTGGTTGTTGTCTGCCGTCTGCACCACTCGATAAGCCTGGAATAGGGCTTGACGAAGTTAATCCAGATGTGTCCGGAGAGGCGGTGGCCTTCGTTCAGGAGGGGGTACTGACGAATCGATGCGGTGGGTTCGCGAAGAAGGCGCTGGTTCCATGCGGCGAGTTGCGCCCTCGGAATCTCCTGCCAGCTCATGAACGGTACCCCACGACCCATAAGGTCCCTTTATCAAGGCAGGGCTCCGCGCATTCTTCCGAGGGCTGCATCCAGCGAGGACATACGCCAACAGGTGACGACTGGATTCTACCTGAGCGGCGCCGATTGGCCTGGCTTGGGGCGGGGCGGATCTGGGCCCCAGGGGGGGGCGAACCAGCCTGACCCGGGGGCAGGGGGGCACTGCACCGACCGGTCGGCGTTACGGATCAGTCTTGAGGGATCTGACGCGCGTTAATGGGTTCCGCTCGCCTGCCCTGAGGCGGTTGGGTCGTCTACTGCTCGCCTGACTGAAGCATATTGGCATGCTTGAGGCCATCAAATTCTGGTCCAGAGACCTGGTTCCCTAGTGCATCACGGAAGGGCGGGGCACGTCTGCCCGAAGGCTGAATGGCGCGGCATGGCACGGAACTGGCTGCTAACCTACAATCCACATCCAGGTTCGTCGCCACGTCGAAGGGCAATGCTCGATCGCTTCAAATTCCATGGCTCGTTCTTGAGCCCGAAGGTCGCGGCCAGGCACGTTTCCCTTCGTCCCCGACGGGCGTCGATAGACGCAAAGAGAGCTTCGCAGTCCGCTGTCAATTGGATAAGCATGGCGCGGGATTCGTGCGGCAACAGAGGCAGTACAAGCAACCGCCTGTCAGTAGCGAGTTGCATCTCAAGGGACACCGGCGGTTGCCTTCCTACGCGCTTGGTCCAGGGAAGACGATCTAGATACCATTCGGCCAGTCGAAAAGATGGCCTCGCAAGACGATTATCGACGTGGCGCGGGAACAGAGAATCACGCCAGCAATAAAGTGCGCAGCGTCATTGTGAAAGCATAATGCGAAGGTTCAAATGAAAACAAGAAAAGCGATCGAGATGACAAAAAGTATCTGGACATCCCTTGGTGTCGCGGTTTTCGTTTTCTTTTTGCTTGAAGTATCGTTTTCCCTGGCGTTTCGCACAAAAGACAATTTCTTCGGTAGTGCGACTGCGTACGTAGATCCGAGAGAAAACGCGGATGCTTATGAAGATCGCACCTGGGTCGCTAGCTACTATAGAGAATTCGCAAGATCGCAAGTGGCCCAGTGGAGACCGTATGTCTACTGGCGTCAGCAGCCGTTTGAAGGAGAATACATCAACATCTCCAAGAGCGGTTTCAGAGTGACACCATCTCCCTTGCCGTTGGAAAATGGCAGTAGCCCGCCGATAAGGATATACATGTTTGGAGGGTCAACCCTTTGGGGTACGGGGGCGCGGGACTCTAGGACAATCCCTGCAATTGTGGCGACCAGACTGGCTGAAAAGGGTGTCTCTGCCGAAGTAACGAATCTCGGAGAGAGTGGTTACGTAAGCACCCAGGAAGTTATCGAGTTGCTGGTTCAACTGCAAGCCGAGAAGTCACCTGACTTTGTGGTCTTTTACGACGGTGTGAATGACACGTTCTCTGCCTACCAGCAGGGCGTCGCCGGGATCCCGCAGAACGAGTTCAATCGCATAAGGGAGTTCAACCTGAGCGGGGCAGCGAACCGACAAAGGTTGTGGAGCATTGGACTGGGAAACTCGTTTCAGGACTTATCTACTGTCAGATTCCTTCGAGGACTCTCGCGTCGCATCGGTGTCATGGAGCGGGATATCGTTATGCACAGCTCGATTACCTTGAGCGATGAGCAAGTAGACGTCCTCGCACGTGACGTTGTGGTCAAGCACGAGAGAAACATGCAAATGGCGCATGCCCTGGGAGGGCAGTTCGGGTTCAAAGTTCTGTCGTACTGGCAGCCGACTATATTTCAAAAACCTCATCTAACGGAATACGAGAGATCATGGTTCGATTTTGCACGGCCCATGCAGGCATTCTTCATGCGCACGTATGCGTTCGCGCAGGCAGCGAAGGCGGCTCAATGAATCTGCTCAGGCCAAGGTGACTTTAGCCCAATTTTCGCTGGTTCGAAAGCTCCGCTCTATGTAGACTGGTGTCATCTGGCAGAGCGTGGAAACGACATCATTGCGACCAGAATGGCGAACGACATTCTCTTGCATCTGTACGGAAAGTGATGCAATGGAGGATGCGGGTCTTCGAGGAACCCGGGCGGCGGTGGAGTGGCGACGTGTCGAGATCGCGTCATCGCAATGCACTGCGCGTACTGACATCGCTAGCTGGGCGAATATCGGAAGCGTGCTGAGTGTGGGTTGACTCGAGAAGGCTTTCGAATCGAACCACGACGAAAGTCGTTACGAAACGCGCTGACGATGAAAAGCGGTGCAGGTGAGAACATGAGGAACGTTGAGCGTTGATTCGGGGATCGGGGAGGGGGCCGATGAAGCACGATGCTTAGTCGTGTCAGATACTACATTTCCTTATTGAAGCCGGAGGTTGCGGCCGGGTATGTCTTTCTGCCGCGACGGGTGCCGGCTGACGCAGACGAAGCCCTGCGGGCCGCCATCGATTGGATCTGCAGGGCGCAGGATGCGCATGAGGACGGGGGCGTCGCCAGAAGCTACTCGCTGGCGTACGAGCCGCTTCTGAAGGGGCCGGGCTGGCTGGCGTCTTACCCTGAAACCACGGGGTACATCATCCCTACGATGTTCGACTATGCGCACAGGAGCGGCCGAGACGAACTTCATCAGCGTGCCGTACGGATGGCAGACTGGGAATGCGAGATTCAGATGCCCAACGGGGCCGTCCAGGGCGGCACAATTGCGGACCCACCCACGCCGGCGATTTTTAACACGGGTCAGGTGATATTTGGCTGGGTCAGGGCGTTCGAAGAAACCAAAGCGGAGCGCTATATCGCGTCCGCAGTAAGGGCGGGCGATTACCTTCTGCAGAACCAGGATCCAGACGGCGCATGGCGAAAGAATCTTTCCAAGTACGCGTCGGACAAAATGCCCTCGTACACATACAACACCCGAACCGCATGGGCATTGCAGGTTCTGGCCGTGGCAACCGACAGAGCCGCCTACCGGGAGGCGGCCGTTCGCAATATCGAGTTTGCTCTCACCGAGCAATTGCCCAATGGCTGGTTTAGGAACAACTGCTTGAAAGATCCCGCGAGACCGTTGTTGCACACTATCGCCTATTCGCTGCGCGGCATACTGGAGATCGGGGTCGCTTTGAAGAATTCCGCTTACGTTTCGGTGGTGAGAAAGGCAGCTGACCAGCTACTTGCGAAGCAACGCGAAGACGGCAGCCTGGCTGGGCGATTCAATGAACAATGGGAGCCAGTTGTGAAATACAGTTGCCTGACGGCAAACGCGCAAATGGGAATCGTTTGGGGCAGGTTGTATCAGGCGACAGGCGACATGAAGTATCTCATTGGCTTAAAAAGGGCGAACGAGTTTCTCCGCAGGGTCCAATGGAGAGGAACCGGGAATCCGGGTCTTGACGGGGGAATCAGCGGTTCCTACCCAATCCATGGCGAGTACGGCCGTTTCGGGGTTCTGAACTGGGCGGTGAAATTCTTCGCCGATTCGCTAATGCTAGAGGCGGATATCAGTGCCAAGCGGGTCCAGGCTTGATCTGTCCCAGCCGGTTCTTCACGCAATTCCTTGATTTGTGCCTGTCCTAAGCGGTAACCCTCAGCGGTGCTGTTGCGCGCCAGGCCATACGTCTCGTCAGAGGGGGGCTCGGTCATGGGTGCTTCAACCCATGCGTCTCGTGAGTAAAGTGCATGTGAGGCCGTACAGCGCAGCCTATGCGGATGGAAGCGAGCGCCATGGCTGAAAAGAGCCTCAGGCGCCGCGTGTTGGATGGCGTCTTCTGGTTGACGGGCGTGAAGATCGTCGGTCAGGTCGTGTCGTGGACGATCACCATCTATGTGATACGGATTTTGTCGCCGAACGACTACGGGCTGGTGGCGATGGCCGGCGTCTACATCAGCTTCGTCACCCTTTTCAGCGAGATCGGACTCAGTGCCGCGATTGTCCAGAAAAAGGATATCAGCCAGCAGGATCTCTCGAACATCGGCTGGGCGGTCCTTGCACTAAATCTTGCCTTATACGCGTTCTCTTACCTGGCGGCGCCGTTTGTAGCGGATTTCTACAATGAGCCTCGGGTTTCAGACGTCATTCGGATCGCCTCGAGCATTCTGATCTTCCGCAGTATCGGTCTGATCCCCAGCAATATGCTGGTTCGTGAACTCATGTTCGACAAGCAATCACAGGCCGAGTTGGCCGCGAACACTACAGGCGGCATCACCACGCTCGCTCTTGCGCTGCAGGGTTTTGGCGTATGGAGCCTTGTTTTTGGAACTCTCACAATGGAAATCGTGAGGACGTCGTTGTGTTACCTGTTCTTTCCATGGAAGCCAGAGCTTTCGTTCTCATTTGCGCAAGTCCGAGGCATGATGCAGTTTGGAGCCAAGGCGGCGCTCGGCAGGTTCATGTGGTATCTCTCGGCCAACATGGATCTGCTGATAGCAGGAAAGCTTCTTGGTAAGACGCAACTTGGGTATTACGCGATCGCAGTACAGTTGGCCCTGATGCCGTTAGACAAGTTGATGGGTTCGACGATCTCACAGGTGGCGTTTCCAGCGTTCTCGAGGACGCAGGACGACCTGACTGTACTGAGGCGTTACTACTTGAAGATAGTGAACGTCGTCGCATTTGTCAGCTTTCCGGTTTTCTGGGGCATCTTCCTCGTCGCAGAAAGCGCGGTGCCGTTGTTCCTGTCCGAGAAATGGCTGCCGGTAGTCCTGCCTCTGCAGATTCTGAGTATGGTGACGGCGTTTCGCGCGATTCATCTGGTCAATGCACCGCTGGAGATGGCGGTAGGACGACCTGGTGTCTCCATTCTCAATTTTGGAATCATCATCAGTGTATTGGCTTTGAGTTTTCTCGCAGGCGCATCGTTCGGGCTGATTGGACTGGCTTACGCATGGCTGTCGTTCCCGGTGGTGTTTCTCGTCACAACCTCGATCACCTTGAGGCTGATCGGCCTGCCGCTGGGCGTTTATCTAAAGGAACTGAAGCATCCATTTCTGGGAACGGGATTCATGGTGGCGTTGGTGTTTTTGATGCAAGAATTGCTGCTCGATGACATGGGCTTTGTTGCACATGTCGCAGGAACCGTTGTGCTCGGCGTTGCTGCGTATGTTCTCTACTACGCGACATTCAACAGGGCAATGTTCACGGAGGCCAGAAAGCTGCTGAGGCGATAGGTCGCTCAGGGGGATTTTGGAAGAAAGAGCATATGTGCGGAATTACAGTGATGCTGGGGCTCAACGGCAGGCAGGCAGAACGGGGCGTTCTTGAGCGAATGAACGCGAGCATCGTTCACCGGGGCCCGGACGGGGATGGACTCTACTTGAACGGCGCAGTCGGCCTGGGCTTCAGACGACTTTCCATTCTTGACCTTTCTCACGCGGCTGACCAGCCGATGATGAGCGAGGATGGGCAGCTAATCCTGGTCTTCAATGGTGAAATCTACAACTACATCGAATTGCGTCGTGAATTGATGGAGAAGGGGCATCGGTTCAGGTCGACTGGAGATTCGGAAGTTCTGCTGCACTCTTACATCGAATGGGGCACAGAGTGTTTGAGCAAGTTCAATGGAATGTGGGCGTTCGTAATCTATGACCTGAGACGAGGGCTCCTTTTTGGTTCGCGCGATCGATTTGGCGTGAAGCCACTGTATTTTTACCGAGGCAGGGATTGTGTGCTCTTCGGGTCGGAGATAAAGGCGCTTCTCAACTCCGGGCTCTGCCGAACGGGTCCAAACTGGAAGGTCATCAATGCCTATCTGCTGCGGCACGGTCTCGACGAGAGCACGGAAAGTTTCTTTGAGGGCATCGAGCAGATCGCTCCGGGCACTGCGTTCGAACTGGATCTTGAAGGAAGTCAAAAAGAGTGGCGGTACTGGTCATTGCCCGATGCTTCAGCGGAAACAGTACAAGATCCCGTTTCGCGGTTTACCGAGCTTTTTGAGGATGCGGTTCGGCTACGTATGCGCAGCGACGTCCCGGTAGGGGTATGCCTGTCAGGCGGATTGGATTCAACGGCAATTATCTGTTCGATGGCGCGGCAGTGGGGAGAGTCTCCGCAACCGCTTCATGCCTTTACCTATTGCGCGCCAGAATTCGATGAAACGCCTTTCATCGCAGATACGATTGAAATGACCCGGGCACGAATGAATCGGCTTGATTCGGATCCAGACCGCGCTTGGGAGATTCTGGAAGAGGTTCTGGCCTTTCACGATGAGCCCGTTCACTCGATGAGCGCCGTCATTGGTTTCGAATTGATGCGGCTGGCGGCGGCGAGGGGCGTCAAGGTTGTCCTTAATGGGAACGGCGCTGACGAAGTGATCGGTGGCTACTCAAGCTACTTTCGGGATTATTGGTACACGTTGATGACGGATGGTCGGTTCGTCGAGGCGTGGGGGGAGGTTGGCCGGTTTTCGGCGGTGCACGGCGGCAACCAGGCTAGACTCTACTTCAGCGTTATTCGGCATCTCCTGGGCGTTACCCTCAAGCAGACTGCAATCTACCGGGTCTTTTCCGGCTGGACTCATCCACGCAACGAGCGTCGATATGCATGGTTTTCGTCTGAGGTATCGGAGCCATTGGTGGGGGCTGGACTGGACGGCGATTGGGCCCTGGACGCCGTGCTGCGCCAGTCTGTCGAACGGTGGCCGCTTCCGCTCTATCTGAGGCTGGAGGACAGAAATTCCATGGCACATTCGGTGGAAAGTCGGCTCCCATTTCTGGATTATCGCCTGGTTGCACTCGTGTTCAGCTGCGCCTCTGAGTGGAAGATCCGGGCACCCTGGTATAAATACCTGCTACGTGAGTCCATGAGGCGCCGAATTCCAGAGTCCGTCCGCACTCGAGTCGAAAAGTGGGGTTTCCCGGTGCCGCAGGGCAAATGGATGTCGACGGCCTGGTACAGGCTGCTTCAGGACTTGCTGGAAAGTCAGGACATGCGAGAGCGCGGCATCTACAACCTGCAGGAGATCCGCAGGGATCTGGAGCGGCATCGACTTGGAGAGCAGGACTTCTCGGACAAACTGTTCACGATCGTTCAGCTCGAACTCTGGTGCCGCAGACTAAAGAACTTGGCCCTGAGCGAGGGATAGGGTGCGACGCCTCGGAAAGGCGCTTCAGTAGTGGGATGAAATGCGAACGCAGATAGTGCTCGTGGGTGCAGGCGTTGCCTGTCTAGGGAGCCTGCTGATATTCCAGTTCGACGGCTTAAGCTGGAAGTCCAGTGTGAAGCATGCGCTGGCCCACGTCCTGGTGAAACAAGTGCCGGCGCCGGCAAGTGCCGGAGGAGGGCGCTTCCACGGCGAGGAAAGATTCATCTACGTGATGGGTGGAGCACATGAGGAGTTGAAGGCACGCTTTGCCGAGGCCGCGAAACTGTACAAGCAAGGCCTTGCGAGGAAAATTCTTCTCAAAAGCGAGGACATGCTGCTGGAGTACAGCCCGGCGCTCGGAAGAAATCTCAAGCATGACGAGTGGGCACTGAAGCTGCTGATGCGGCTCGACGTTGCCGAGAAGGACATCGAGTTTCTAGTGGTTGAAGGCAGGTTTCTGGGGACGTTCAACGAGGCCAAGGCACTGTCCAGGATCGCAGCGCAGCGCGAATTCGAGACGCTTCTCGTGGTTTCGTCGGACTATCACACCGCGCGCGTCTGGTACATCTTCTCGAAGTTCATAAGGGCCGCGAAGAAAAATACGGCGATGTATGTCTATGGTGTGAGCGAGCATCACGGTGGCTATCTGCTCCTCACGGAGTTCATCAAACTCGTGTGCTATAGGGTCTTTCTCTGATAAATGACTTTCTAGCGTGTATTGCGGAGCGATCTTCGCAGAGCGAGGAGCCGGTCCAGCAATTGACCCGCGTGAACGCCAGCCACTGCTTTTTTCGCGAAGTACCGGAAATTCTTGCTGTATTGCCAGGGGCCGGACAGACGATAGAAGTGGTCGGCAGGAGCGTCTAGGAGCTCCTCCCATTTGGCCAGAATCCGATCCAGCTGGTACCTGTGGCGCACCTGCCGTTTCTGTGCTTCGATTCTTTGCGGGTCCGGAGTGTCGCTTAGAGCCTCAGCAAAAGCTGATTCGAGGCGGGCCGGGTCGGTAACCAAGGTCGCTGTTCCAGTGAAACCAACTGTCTCTGGAAGCGCCGCGGACGCCATGCTAAACACGTGAAGGCCGCATGCAGCCATCTCTACGCCGCTGCAGGAAAAGGTCTCGGTCGCATTGTAGGCATTCAAGTTGATTATGCCGAGTGCCGAGCGATGATAGAGCGAGCGCAGTTCTGCAGGCGAAAGAAGTCCGCGAAGGTGGACGCCTGCTTTTTCAAGGGAGCCGAATTCGCTTGCGAGAGGCGCTATGTATTTCTTCTCGAACTCCGGCGTACCTGTACCATAGGGTCCTAGCGGGATGTCGTCTTTGTAGAGTCTTGCGGATCCGGCGACTTCGAGCCGTGCATCCGGCAAGCTCCGGCGTACGGCGCGCCAGCACTCGAACAACCGATGGGCGCCCTTTGTCTCGCCGATAAATCCGGCGAAAACCGCCTGTCCCGGAACGCGGCCGCTCTGCAACTGGGAGCCGGTGTCCTCATCATAGAACGGATTGAGCGGATTGTAGATACGCCCGATGCGCGCGTGCTTTGAATGGTGGAGCAGCGCTACGCGACAGAAATCCGAAACCGTCACAACGCCCTCAATCCAGTCACGTTCGAGCCAGCCGGAAACCTCCGAGGAAAGATCGATGTGGCTCCAGACAATGGGACGGGTCCCGGCGGCTCTCAGGCGCTCGATGACTCCGGAATTGCCGTGGAAGCACCAGAGCACGCGGCCGCCACCCAGCCACGATAATGCCTGGCCCAGGTCGTTGAACGTCAGGACAGCGGTATCCGCAAGGCGTCCACCATTCAGGATCAGCATGCCAACGTCCCAGCCGCGCCGCGCAAGACCATCCGCAACAAGCAGGGATGTCGAGTGCGTGCCACTCATCGCTTCGCGACCGCAAACCAGGCCACGGACAGACACCGTGGGTCGCGGCAGGGCGAGTATCAGGAAAAGGACACGCTTGGCGGGCAACGTATTCATGAGGAATTCGGTGAAAGGCGCCGGTAGCGTACACTAGTCGACGTCGCATTTCCTTTGATTTAGGGGAAAGTGCGGTTGCGTTTCGCCTGTCGCGCGTCGCTCAGCAGGGCGGGTGCGTCATTCTGACTGACAGCAGTGATTCAATGCTGGCAGATGCGGTTCAAACGCGCATTGCGTGCGGGAATCGAGCGCGCGAATGCGCTCGGAAGGGCCGACGGTGCAATCCCCAAGGGTAAGAGAGCGCTAGTCGAGTTCGAAGGCCGTTTCGTAGTTTTGCTTCAGGGAGGGATCCTGATCGGTCTTGCGCAGGTAGCAGTTTCCTACGGCGAGAGCATCCAGTTCAGTTCCCATGAAGCAGCGGAACGCGTCCTCCGGCGTACACACTATGGGTTCACCGCGCACGTTGAAGCTTGTGTTCACGAGTACCGGGCATCCTGTTTTCTGAGAAAACTCCATGATCAGGTTGTGGTAGCGCGGGTTCGTATCCTTGTGCACTGTCTGGATTCGAGCGGAGTAATCCACATGGGTTACGGCGGGAATTTCCGAGCGCGGAACATTGAGCTTGTCTATTCCGAAGAGTTTTTGCTCATCCGGCGTCATCTCGCGTCTTATGGACTTCACCACATCTGCGACGAGCAACATGTAGGGACTGTCACTGTCGATTTCAAACCACTCGCTAACCCGCTCTCGAAGCACGGATGGCGCGAACGGTCGAAAGGATTCGCGGTACTTGACCTTCAGATTCAGGGTCTTCTGCATTGTCGGCGATCGTGGATCGCCAAGTATCGATCGATTGCCTAGCGCCCGGGGCCCAAACTCCATCCGGCCCTGAAACCACCCGAGCGCCTTACCCTGTGCCAGATCCTCTGCGCAGGTTCCGATCAGCGCCTGACTGTCGAATGTTTCAAATCGAGCTCCGCATTCTTTGAGACGCTTCTCGATGTCACTTTGAGAGAACTCTGGACCCAGGTAGGCGCCTTGCATGGCATCGCCGTTCGGTCGCCGTTCCTTTCCAATCTGCATGTGATAGCCTACAAGTGCGGCGCCCAAAGCGCCGCCGGCGTCGCCGGCAGCAGGCTGTATGTATATTCGGTCGAAATGAGCATCGCGAAGGACCTTGCCGTTCGCCACGCAGTTGAGCGCGACGCCCCCTGCGAGACACAGGTTCCGGATGCCGGTCTCCTTGCGAAGCGAGCGGGTCAGGCGAAGCACGACCTCGTCGGTGACGGCCTGTATCGAGGCCGCCAGGTCCATGTGGTAATCGGTCAGCAGCTCATCGGGCTTTCGCGGTTGACCTTTGAACAGATCGTGAAAGCGCTGCGAAGTCATTGTGAGACCGGCGCAGTAATTGAAGTAGCGAAGATCCAGGCGGAACGAGCCGTCCTGCTTGACGTCGATCAGATGGTTGAGGATCGTCTCCTTGTAACGCGGCACGCCGTACGGCGCGAGCCCCATGACCTTGTACTCCCCGGAATTCACCTTGAAACCGGTGAAGTAGGTAAAGGCGGAATACAGCAGCCCCAGCGAATGCGGAAAGTGAATCTCCTTGTGTACTTCGATAGTGTTCCCTCGGCCTAGTGCGGCAGACGTTGTCGCCCATTCTCCGACGCCATCCATGGTCAGTATCACCGCTTCATCGAACGGCGACGGAAAGAATGCGCTTGCCGCATGACTCAGATGGTGTTCGCTGAATAGAAGCTCTCCATTCCAGGACGCGGCCGCGTCGAGTTTCCCGAGTTCCTTTTTCAGCAGGTCCTTGAGAAAAAGCTTCTCCCGCAGCCAAAGGGGAATCGCCATACGAAAGGATTTGAATCCCCTCGGCGCAAAAGTGGCGTATGTCTCGACGAGGCGCTCGAATTTCAGGAAGGGCTTGTCGTAGAACACGACGCGATCGATGCCGGCCAGCCCGGTGCCGCTCTTGGTCAGGCAGAAGCGAATGGCGTTTACCGGAAACCGGGCGTCATGCTTCTTGCGAGAGAATCGCTCTTCCTGAGCTGCCGCAACGATGCGTCCGTCTTCGACCAGCGCTGCGGCGCTGTCATGATAGAAAGCCGATATGCCTAGGATCCGCAAGAGCGCTTCCTCTCAGAACAGCGTATAGATAAAGGGAGCGACCGCCGATCCCTGCGCCAAGACGATGAGCACGCCCAGCAGGGCCAGCATGATGAAGATCGGCCACAACCAGTACTTTTTGCGCGCGCGCATGAAGGCCCACAATTCTTTGATGAGTTCCATCGCGTCCTCCTAGAACTGATTGGTCATGGAATCGGGGGGCGGGCCCGGCGGCTGGCGCAGGATCCAGTACGAATCGGTGCCAGATTCGAACTTAAGGCGCAATGGATCCTTGCCGGTGAGCCGGACTATCAAGGCAACCGGCGTTAGAACGCCATAGAACAGAATTCCCATGGCGATCGGGCTGACAATACGCCCAAGAAGGAGACCGAACCTGACCCACAATCTGTTCGGTCGGGCGAGCAGGGCGGGCTTCCAGATCGCGATGGCGGTTAAAGCCAAGGCAATTCCGAGGGCCCACCATCTCGGCAATTCCTGGTAAATCAGCGGCCAGCAAGCAATGATCGCAAATACCGCGGCGAAGACAAGGCCGAATGACCGATCCGACGAACTCTCCACCTGCTGGACCCGACTGAGGTCTTCGTGTGCCATAGGGATATTTATCCTGCATTAAGACAATCGGGCCAACCTAGGCCGCTGAATAATCGTAGCATTTTTGGCAGGTATTGGGGGCATTGCGGTCGATCGGGCGACGCGTCGCGTCACACGAAGCGAACAAAGCCACTGCAAGCGGCAATGGGGCGCGCTTGCGCCCTGTCCGTCGCCGCTGCGGGCGCTTGGCGACGGTCCCATGGCGAGGAGGCTGCATACGTCTCCGGCGTTATCGAGCGATCAGGGGAATTCGCTGACGCTCTTTGAGGGGTTTCCCACCTTCAGCGAAAGCCTCCGCGATAGACGAGAGGCGCGGGCTGGCGATTCAATGTGCGAAACTGCTCCTGAGTGTTTTTAACCGTGGAATGCCCGGCGCGGTTTGGGCTAGCCTTGCATACGATGCGATCAACCAACGTGCCCGGCGTGCCAGCGACGCGGCCGAGACGGTCCCATGATCGATTACCCTTGGACGGGGCGGCCGCCGATATCGCACCCTACCCACCGGGTGCGGTAGCGCACACGAACAACCCGTAAGGGGCTCAGGAGGAAGAACTTGGA
>ERZ869936.1977-NODE-1977-length-13004-cov-3.590702_pt1 | contig 13004 bp, 20 predicted proteins | sample MGYA00520876_ERZ869936 | MGnify/ENA primary metagenome ERZ869936 (study PRJEB32218, sample SAMN09650985) | biofilter metagenome | isolation source: enrty point of leading RO module | place: Saudi Arabia: Thuwal, RO plant located on Red Sea | collected 2016-02-17 ...
CTACCATTTATAAAATTAATAGGAAAACAAATAGTAAAGAGAGCTATTGCTAATGCCAAAAAGGGCAACACTAAAAACAATCAATCTATAAAAAAAAAGAAAACCAAAAACAAAAAGGATTGTGGTTGTCGCTAACCACGGACCTTCTGAAATAAATATTTTTGTTTCTTTTCCACAACCAGGACATTTATATGTATGTGTTCCTGGTGATAAAACTATAAATGATGGTGGATTATGTTCTTTATGTTGACAAACTTTTGACTTTTCTATCGGTTCATGTTTAATAAATGGCATATTTTCCTTTCAATTAAATAAAAAATGTCTTATAGGAACCGTTTCTACATTCGGTATTTTTTCTCCCCACTCACCACCATCTTTATTTTCACGATGAATTTTTACAATTTGAAATACAGATTCTAAACAAGCAATAAATCCCTGGGTCTTTTCATCACCTTTATCATGATACCAATCTCCATATTCTGCTATTGGTTCATCGTTTAAATATAATATTATACCACAATAATCTAATGCCCTATCTCCATTTGGATAATAATATTCAACAGTTAAATCTATTTCTTTAATCATTTAATTTTATTGTCTATATTTTCACAAGATACTAAATGTATTAATTCATTAAACTCATGTATATTTTTTAAAGGTGTAATTTCTATGCATCTAATATCCATTAATAAATGCCTCTTTTTATATTTATACTCAATATTTACAATATCAAAAATATTTTCTAAACATTCTTTCCACTGTTTTACTTGTAAGAACGACCCTATATAATGTTGTACTTCAAAAAGTTTTATTGGGTAATCATTAAAATGTAATAATATATAATAACAATAACCTTTATCAGTACCATCAAAGGTATAGCATTCAGCTACTAAATCTATTCTGGTTTCCATATATGCCATCCCCACTGACCTTTTACAACAGCTTTGCCGTCACTATCTTTAACAGCTTTACCTTTGCCGTCAGTCTGAAATCTTTTTGGATATAACTTTTTCTCGGCTTTACTAGTTCCAAATACTAATTTTGCTCTACATTTGCTATTTTGACATTGTATCTCATAAAAATCATTGTCTTCCACAATTCTATGAACATACTTTATATTAGTTTGGTTACAACACCTACATCTAGTGTCTTCAAACGTTTCTTGTACTTGAGATATTTGTGAAAACAAATCATGTACAGTTTCACCCTCGCAATTTATTGATAACTTATCTGATATTTTTACTTGTGCAATCATTTCATTTCTTCCTTCCAATTAGCATTATAACCTAAATATTTTTCTGGCATTCCAGAAGTCTGTAACTCACCTAATTTTCTAAATATACCATCAGCATCATTTCTTTTCATTTTTTTGAACTGTTTTAATGTTGAAATTTCATATTGTTCTTGTAAAAATACTGGAACATTCAAATCATAGTTATTTTTAGCAACAGTATCTAAATATACAATCTGCTCATCTTTAATAAAACCATCATCTTCTATTTCCATATTATTATGTTCTTCCGCAGCAACAACTTTTCTAAGTTTAAGAATTTTTCTTAAAACTCTTCCTTCTGCTCTTGTGCTTGCAACAGCTACGGGAAATTCCCTATATTTTTTATCAGTATTTCTCCAATATGAATCAGCTAAATCAGTATGTTCATGACCATTACTTAGTACTACTCTATGTGAAACACAAGCTCTATCATAACCTACAGTTGGTGCTGAAACTAATGTGCTTTCAGATAAGACTATTTCGCCGATAAGAAGTTCAACAACTCTTCTTAGTCCATCAACTGTTGGATTATCATTTTGTAGTTCATCTTCCTTAAATTGAGACATGACATATTGGTGCCAATCATAGGAACCCATTTCTGGAATATTATCTTGACTAATATTTTCTACTTTTTCATCTGGTTCTGGTTGTATGCTATCTAACAATTCTTTTGTTTCATCTTTTTTTTGTTTTTTAGGTCTACCTCTGAGCATAAATTTCTCCTAGTATTTTATGGTCAAAATCATTCATTATGTACTGTGGTTGCTTTATAAATCTGTGTATCAATCCATAATGAGATTTACTTTGTGCTATTAATTTTAGTCTGTCATTCTTATATATTTCAAAGTAATACTCGATCGAAAAAGGATTGAATATCTATTCCAAATCTATATATAAATATATATCGTTCACGAGGGGTAAATTTAAGCATGTCTCTGCTAATCGGCATGAAGTTGTTATTAAATTTCCTTCAAAAGACCATAATTCTTTACATGATGACATACCAAATTTTGGAAAAACAGGATTTATACCAGATTCGTTGTAAAATAATACTACAGGAATGTTTTTTTCAATTAATTTATTGCATTCTAAAATTAATGTTAAACTTTCTTGATTTAAATTTAATTTATCTATATAAATACCTATCAAAATCTGATTCTCCTAAATATATCTGTACATTTTTCAGATTCATTTTTTAAATTGATTAGTTCAAAAATATCTTTTAATCTATGAAAATAAGTATGATTTTCAATACTTTCTTTATAATTTTGTTTAATCCAAGCTTCTCTTTTATTTTTATTATGTACTAAGTCACGAATTTCATCAAAGTTATTTGAAGAACAAATTTTGTTCACAGATGAATTATAGAACATTTGCTTACTTAAGTTAAGTACAACTTTAGTAGATTTCATAAAATGAATTCGATTTTCTTGAAATAGATTGCCGAAATAACATGGTACAGGAATATAATGTTTTCCTACACATATAAAATTATATGATGTATCGTACATTAATCTATTTATTAGTTCTATATTCTCTTCTGATGTTTCATAATCACTAAAATACAATACATCGCTTTTATATTTTTCTTTAAAAATTCCTTTTCTATAGATTGAATAATCAGCAGCAAAATCTATTGCGTAAGCATTTTCAAAATTTATATTGTTCTTTATACTTTTTTTAATATCTTTGTCATATATTAACAGTTTGCACTTATCAAGTAGTTTGTCTGGTACAAAGATTCCATAAATAATACAATTACAATTTATTAAATTTTCATATTTAATTGCTAAATCAGTTTCTATGAACAATAAATCAATTTTATTTCTATAAAGCATATCTGCTATTGGAATAATTTTATCATCCCAAATTATTACCTGATGACCACAAACACTTAATGTGTTAATTAATGATTTTATTTTAATATTATCTGTTTTACTAAAAACTATATTCATATCATATTTTCTGCAACTGGTATATCTGATACACAATCAACATCCATAACTTTCATTCTTTTAGGAAAAAAAGATTTTAATTTTCCACCCTTTTCTAAAATATAATTTAATCCTTCAAATCCATATTTATTCTTATTCTTTTTATCGTTTACATACTTTTTAAACAATGAAAGTTCATCATTACATAAATACATTATTTGTGACCATTTATTCGGTATGTCGTAAGAAAAATTTTGTATTAATCCTTTATTAATTATACATCCTATTTCTCTTTCATTCATAGTATTTAATTTATCTATAACTACAGCAGATTCATTGTTAAAAGGACATTTTAAACAGGATACATTAAAAACTAAATCTCCATATATAATCAAAACATTATCTGTACTACAATGGTCTAATCCAACTTTAATAGAATAAGATACATTTGTTGTTTCAAATTCATTATTTACTACGACTTTTAAATGTTTTGGAATTTTATTTTTAATTTTTTCGTATTGAAATCCACAAACAAATATTATTTCTTTTTTTTTGAAAACCTTATTAATATTTGATAATTGTCTTTCTAATATTGTTTTATTTTTAATAGTTAAAAATGGTTTTGGTCCATACGACAACATTCTGTTGCCTATACCAGCGCCAATAATTAATATGCTGAACTTTTTATTTTTATTAGGTAAATACGTTTGTGTTGTATTATCTGTTAATCGACTCACTTATAACTTTTATGTCCTGTTCTATATTTTATATATTATAATTTAATAATATAATTAATTATTTAGGAATATGTATAGCATTTAATTTTGTTATTAATAAATAGTTATACATATATAAGGTTGTTAAAGATTCATTAAAATAAGCTAAACAATTAATAGAAAAAAACGATACATTAATTAAAGTTCCATTTAGTAGGTTATAATAATTATGCTTGGGAAGATATTGAATCTTGTTTTGGTAAATTAAATCACTATAAATTATAGGGGTTTCATATTTGTTATAAACTTCTACTATTTGTGATATAACAGTATCATCAAAAAAATGTTCATTTTTATTTAAGAAAAAATATGTATCTGATGCATTAACATTATCATTAAAGAACTTAGGAACACTTAAATTATTATCATTATAAATATATTCAATATTATCATAATCTTGGTTACATTCTTGATTATCAGCACACAAAACTACAACTTTTTTAACTTTATTGTTTTCCATTTTTTGTCTTTTATTTTTTCTAAAAGAGATTTATTTTTATTACCATTTAACATTGTATGAATAATATGAGGCACAAAAACAAAATCTTTGTCTACAATAGCACCAAATTGTGATAAATTATCATTGATTAATATATCTATTTTTTTAAAAGTATCTAATTGTAATTTTGTATCACATTTAATATAACAATAATAAGGTACAGGGTGTTGTAACACACACATATCAACAAATAAATCATCATTAATATCATCTGTATTTGTTTTTAATTGCCAATGATATTTTAAATCTTTAACTAAATCAACAATATCTGAAGGTTTAATTAAATTTTCTGGTTTACGTATTAATGTTAATCTGGAAGGTTGTAATATTTGATTCTTAATAAGGTTAATAACATTTTCAACCTGTGAAATTTTATTCGTAGTTTGTACTATCAAATGATATTTTATTTCTATTTCTTTTCTTGCCGTTCTAGTTAAGACTTTTTCGTTTTTATCTTTAGACCAACTTAAAGGTCTATACATCATACATTTTCTACCATCTACAACAAAAAATTCCTTATCTTCATCATAATATTCTTTCACACAATTATCAAATTTTTGAAATTTTTGTAAAAAACCAGAATTACAACCTATTTGCGTGTCATCTTCGTATTCGGCAAAAACACATTCTTTGCAGCTTGTATGTACTATATTAATCGTCTTCTTCCTTCTACATAATAAGCAAATGGTTCAACATATCTTTTAACAACTATATCATAATTATTAGATTCCAAAAGAGAAACCATAGTAGGTAAATTGCTTATTGAGAATTTTTTGTTATATAATAAATTATTACATTCACTAACACTTAATTGATAAACAGCTTTTCTCGAAAATAAATCTAAGTCTAATCCAGAAAGTATTATAAAACCTTCAAATTTTACCTTTCTTAGAATTTTATGTATCCATGTTTCTCTCTCTGGAAGCATATCTAGTATATCGTTTAAAATAACTTTGTCATATGTTCCATCAGTCAATAAATCAATTTCACCAATAAAAATTTCTCCAGTACTATATTGATTTGATGATACTATTTTTATTTCATTCATTTTATATATATCTCATCTAAATTTTCTTTAAATAGAATTTTCCAATTTTCTATTAAATCTTTATAAGATTCTATTTTGTAATCATTATGTTGATATTTTTCAATTGATTCTTTGCAAACATCCACAGTTTTATTTAAATCTAATAAATTAATACTTCCTTCTGTACTTATTAAATTATAAACTAAATTATTAGTAGTAACAACTTTACATCTATTTAAGATAGCTTCATATACTCCATGATTTATATATATATTTGACAAATCCAAATAGACTTTTGTTTTTGAAAAATATTCTCTTAGTTCCATCCATGAAAAACAATGATTTGAAAGACCATGATTATACCCTATTAATTTACAATTTGGAATATTATTTAATATATTTTGCAAAAAAGGAAAATCTGTTTGATTAAAATCAGCATATATCAATAAATCTATTTCTTTTTTTTGTCCATCATAATTTAAATTTTTAATAGGATATCCTATTTTGTCAATTGAATATTCTGCATCAGAAACCATCTGAGAAAATTTAAAATTTTCCATTTTATTTAATATTGTACTATCTAAATGATTTATACAAACTAACGGTATATTATATAAATCCGCAATATGTTTTGCTATATTATAATTTCTAAGTTTGTCATGACATAAAACAAAATCAAAGGATAAAGAACTATAATCTGTAACTTGATATTCTTCTAAAAAATGTAAATTGTTTGGTTTATTCTCTACTAAGTATTGTGGCCACTGAAAAACAGAAGTATTTAAAAATCCATATAAAGAAAATTCTGTATCACATAATGCATGTTCTAAATATCCATTATAAAATATACAAAATATATTTCCTGTTTTTTTACGTATTGTTTTTTCAATAGCTGTTCTAATAGGTTTCATATAATATCTAAAATTGTTTTTGAAACTTCTTCATAGGAAAACTTATTTATAAAGTCTGATTTAGATTCTATTTTATTTTCAAATACAAATCTCATTTTCTTTTGTAAATCTGTTATACTAGGAATTTGCCAAAGTTCTTTTAAAGAATATAAATCATTCATTGGTTTATTATGACATAATACTGGTTCTTCATAGCTATTAACATGTAAATCATAAAACGGGTTTGAATCATCCATTCCTGTATTTGAAGTTGATATGGCAGTGTTTCCTACCAAAACTGATTCCATTAAAGGTCTGCATAAAGATTCTCCACTAGACGGCATTACAAAACAATCACATTCTTTATGTAATCCAATTATATCATTATATGACAATCTATCAGTTATGACAAACTCATTATTATACTCTGATATATCTTTATAAATACCAAAAGAATTTTTAAGTTTTGCAAACTCTTGTTCTATTATACTTAAAAGATTCTGATTAGAAAAACCTGTTTTACTTAATTTTAAAATTAATTTAACTGATTCATTTTTATGAAATTCTCTATGAAACGCTTGAACAAGTTTATCTAAATTTTTTCTTTCTATATATTCACCTATAAAATAGAACTTAAAATCGTTAGTTGGTAATTTAAAATTACTATCTATATCTTTTATATCTGTATTTATTGGTATTGGAACAATATTAATTGTAATTTTTAAATTACTATTAATTAAAATATATTTTTCTTTTTTTGATGCAATCCAAATTTCATCCATTAAATTAAGTTTTAAATCCCAATTATTTTTCCATCCAAGTGTTTCAAAATAACATAACCCTATATTTTTACATCCCCAATAATAATCCATTAAATGAGGTAAAACATTTTGAATAACTATATCTATTTTATCAAATCTATTACTTTCTAATAACTTAAAATTATTTGAAATATTATTATCTATATTTGGAGATAAATAAACTGGTTTTATAGATATATTGTGATTTGTTTTAACTAAAGCTTCTATATAATCTCTTGCAGCTAAACCCCAACCATCAGATTGTCTATATGGACCAATAAATAATATATTCATATCTGTTTATAAGTAATATAATCTTCCTCAGACATTTTTAACGTTCCACATCTACATTGTTCAACATGATTTTTATTTGAAAGATATTGTTTAAAATTCCTAAATAAATCTTCTCTTCCAAACTTCTTCATGTTCATGCCAACTTGTGTAGAACCATAATTTAAATCTCGTATCATCATTAATGCTTGATATGAATCTCTTTTTTCTGATTCTCCAACCATGTCATATAAGAAATCAACAAATTGTCTGTTCGACAAATTCTTTGGAAAGTTTTCTGGAACTTCTCTTAAGTCTGGTGGATAATTCCAATTTTTTAATTCTTGAATACTATCTATATAGTTTTCATACACCTTCGCTGTTTTGTCCCAACTAAAATAATTTAATGCTGCCTTTCTTGAGTTTTTAGAATATTTTTCATAATAAGATTTATCCATTCGTGCAAATCTTCTTATCACTTCAACAATACTATCTATATCTGGATAAACTCTATCAGCACCAGTTTCCATTTCTCTAAACTTATTTTTTACTTTTATTTTAAGACCTTTTGTTAATTCTACAACTTCTGACATAGCACTATAATCTACAGATGCTATTGGAATTCCACAAGATGCTGCTTCTAACTGAGACATTCCCAACCCTTCACAAATAGCTACTTGTACATATAAGTCAAATACATTATATATATCTGCTAATTGTTCTTCTGTCACACCTAAACCAACACTTGGTAAAACTCCAGTAGGACTATTTGAATGTGGAGAAAAAACCCTAGCACCATTAAAGAATGAAATGAATGGTTTTTTTGTTTCCTTACAAATATATGTACATATCACTTTTCCATACAAATTATATTCATTAATCAGTGAAGGAATATCCCAACCTACATCTGGATAACTAGTATGAATATATAAATAAGACCTTTTTTCAATATCTGGATTAGATTCATTTAAAAATTTACGAAAAGACTTGAATAAATCTGGAAACAATTTTCTTTTTTGGTTTCTTGCAACAAAACCGACTATAAAAGCATCTTCATCAAACCCCATGTTTTTTCTATGTTGTCTTTTATCATCAACAGGTTTATATATTTCTGAATCAACACCAGGATAAGCAACATCTATTGCATTAATTTTATTTCCGCTTTGTCTTTTCATAACTTCTAAACCCCAATTAGTATATCCAAAAACAGCATCAGCACTTATAAAATAATCTATCCATTCATTCCGTTGCGGTTCTGAATCACATGTAGGACATACAATATAATGAAAATATTTTCTTAAAGGGGATTTAAATGCATGTAATAACATCCAAGGGTCACGCAAATCAATAACTATATCTGGTTTAAAATCTAATAATACTCTTTCAAATCTCCATTGTCCAAAAGCATTAGATTGACTTGATGAATATTCCTTAAATCTTGGGTCATCTTCTGGAACTGCATTTGCATAATATTTCCAAGGCATATTCCGTTTTTCATCAAACACTTTACCATAACTAGCAAATTCAGCTATATCATATTTGCCAGTATTATACAATCTTGGTATTAATTCTCTATAATATTTGCCAAAACCACTTAGTATAAAACTAGCTTCTGAATTAAATAGTATTTTTTTCACGTATTATCTTTTTTATATTAACAAAATCTTTATGGGCTTTAGATTTAGATATTTTTAATATACTTGCAATTTCTTTAAAAGTATAATTTTTTAATTTTAAATCTAAAATAGACATTTGATAATCCGTCATCATATCTGGTAAATATTCAAAAAAATTATCTTTAGTATAAAAAATATCATCAAATAACTGTTGGGGATTTTTTTGCCGAAAAAAATTTAGTATATACCACTTTAACTTGTTTGCTAATAAATATTGAATATTTTCTTCATTACCTTTTGATAAAATATTTAAAAGAGCTATTCTTCCCAGTTGAACAAATTCTTCATATTCATAATTGTCTTTTGAAAATTTGTTTGCAATAGATATTATTAAAGGTTTATATATAAGATAATGCTTATTAAAATGGCACGTCATTACCATCCTCATCTGTAGGTGCTGGTTCGTCAGATTGTTGTTCTGGCTCCTGTTTTGAAGATTTTGGTTTTCTCCATAACCTTTCAAATTCTGAAACTCTAACCTTTAATCTTACTCTTTTTTGTCCATCAGTTTCCCATCTATCCTCTTCAATTTCTCCCTCAACCAATATAGGGTCGCCCTTGCTCATCTTGCCTATTCTTTCGGCCATACCATTCCAAGATACACAAGGAACAAAAGCCACCTTTTCAGCAAATTCTCCATCAGACTTTTTATAAGACCTAGAAACTGCAACTGCAAAATCTACTACGGCAGTTCCACTTGGAATATATCTTACTTCTGGGTCACGAGCTAAATTACCTTTTAAAACTACTTTGTTCATCAATTTCTCCCTTCAAATAATTATAAAAACCTTTTTAAGAAAGTTAAACTACAATTGAAAAATTTTATTTACAATTAAAGAATTTTCTTTACCGAAAACCGCATTAATAGCTACTGTATTATCATTTTTCACTAATTTTTTAAATTCCATCCATTTATCTGGAAATATTACTACTGAGTCCAGAGAACCAGTATCATCTGATACTTTTAAAAAACACATCGGTTCTCCATGCCTTGTATTTATTTCTCTGAATTCATCTATTTTACATGAAAATATTATACTTTTTAATTTTATTGCTTTATTTTTATTTAAATCTGAACAAGTACAATTACAATTAACATTGCTTTTTTCATATAATTCACTATATTGTAAAGGTAATCCTAAATAATATTCTTCTTTTGAAGCTAAAACTCCAATATTAGTTCCAATATCTAATGGGGGATTTTCTATAATTTTTAAAAGTTCTTTACAATGTGATAATCTATTTTTATTATAACAAGCAAATTTTTTACCAGAACCTAAATCTATAATTGTATTTAATATTTCTTTTATATCTTTAGGATTCTCTATATTTTCTTCTATATACTTTCTTTCTCTATTGCTTAATGTCATATATTTATCATATTCAAACTCCATTCTTAATCTATCAATATTCATATGGTCTAAGGCACCACTATATATTAACCCCTCTACAATAGTTTTTTTAATATATGGAGATAAAAAAATCAAAAAATCAATCCAAGTCCAATATAATATTTTTTTATCTAGCTGTTGTTCTTTTTCTGATAACACTTTGATTAATCCATCATATGTCGATGAACCAATTCCTTTAACATCTTGTAATCCAAAATAAATAATATTGTCCACAAGACTAAAGTTTTTATTTTTAATATTTATGATTGGTTTATTAACAACAACATTATTTAATTTAGCATCATTTATTAATTCTCTCATTTCTGTTTGTGGGTCTTGTTTATTTTTTGCATAATACAAATATGATGTAAAAAATTCGTTAGGAAAATGAGATTTTAAATATGCAGACATATATGAATTTAATCCATATGCTACAGCATGAGATTTATTAAAACTATATCTTTGACTTGCTTCAATCCATGAAAATATATCTTTAGCTTGTTCTTCATTTACTATGCCAGTTTTTTTGCATCCTTGTAGAAAATCCTTTTTAACTTTTGCCATTAATTCTGGTTTCTTTTTTCCTACAGACTTTCTTAAAACATCTGCTTCTTGTAATGAAAAACCTGCTATTTTTTTTTTTTTTTTAATATAATTTTTTTTATAAACTATTTTAAAATATTTTTTGTCTAATATATCTTCTAAACCTGGATATGGGCAAACATTATCTTCTCTACCATGTTTTCTGTCTATATAATGCTCGCAAATAGATTTACCTTCGTGCATTCCTTCTAAACACGAAGGACGCATTAAAGCTGTCAATGCTGCTAATTCTTCTATATTCCTAGGCATTAATTTTTTAGATAACATTTTTCCTAGTTGAGAATCTAATTGAAAAACACCTTTTGTATTACCATCACATATAGTATCCCATGTCATTTCACAATTGAGATTGATTGTTGCGAAATCTAATTCAAAATTATCTAAATTACAATTACAATTCATATTTCTATTAACGAAAATTTTACAATTTTATTATTTTCATCAAGTTCCATAGCTATCATTTTGTCTTTATTACATATCATTCCATTCAATATTCCAAGAACACCATAAGAATATAAATCTTCTGAAACTTGCCTAACTATTAATCTAGGTTCATCTGATAATTCTTTTCTTTCAAAAATAACATGTTGTTGAAATAATTCAGAAATAGATTCTCTATCAAATTCTAATAATTCATTTAAATATTGAATAATAAATTGATTAGTTATAAACATTTTCTTGTATCTTCTCTCTTAATCTTTCAGTAAATTTTGGATGGTTACAGACCGACCTAAACATTTGTATAAATGTAATAATAACTACAGCCTCATCTCTTACGTCTACAAGAGCATCATGAGATTTACCTCTATCTGGCATTTTTAACCATTTTCTTAATGTATCCATAGTGTTATTTGATGGACCACCTTCTAAATCATGAAACCAATAAAATGCCATTTCCAATATATCAATTACATCTCTTTTGAAAAAACATGTTTTCTTTTTATGTTTTTCATTAAGTCTATTAGCAATAATACAATCAAAATTTCTAATATTCATTCCTGCTTGTATCGGAGCAAACCAACTTGTTCCCTTTTTATTGAATCTATTAACGAATTTATGAAATTCTGACCAAACCATTTTTTCATTAGGAGCATTTTTCCATCTTTCCAAAACCTTTTCTTGGTCAACCTGTTGTACTTTAGAATGCCATGCTAATGTTTTTTTCCTTTCTTCGGTTAAATAATCATCATTATCTACACCGTCAGGTTTACAATCTGATACAAATTCAGCATTTCTAATTGGTTTTAATGTTAATCCATTGATTGCTAACGCTGCTAATTGAACTGGATTAGCATTTTTTGGGTCTGGAGAATCTGTTTCAAAGTCAAATACTATTATTGTTCTATACATAAGTTTTTACCAATCTTGTATAACCTTCCTCTTCAACTATACCTTGAAATAAGTCTTGATGATGTTTAGCTACATCTTCCCAATATTTTAAAGTGTATCCTCTACTATCACTTTCATATCTTCTTTTAGCATGTATCTTGTAATCTTCATGTTTGAAAAGAATATACGATATATCACAATCATAAGCTTTAGCTAATTGTACCCATCTTACTCTTGTATCTCTTCTATGATTAGGTTTATCTATTATAACATTTTTACGAAGTGAAATTGCATACATAAAAATAGTATGTTCTATACTTTTATACAAGTTTTTTAAAGGTTTACTATATAAGTCATATTCGTTAGCATGAACAGCATTAACAATATCATCATCATTAATTACGATATCTCCAAATCTTGCTTTTGTTTTTGCATATGTACTTTTACCTGAAGCAATTGGACCAATTAGTAATTCAATCATTAAAAATTACCTCAAAACATGGTTTAAATGTATTATCCTCTTTTAATAAATCTTT
>ERZ869936.1978-NODE-1978-length-13002-cov-5.002858_pt1 | contig 13002 bp, 10 predicted proteins | sample MGYA00520876_ERZ869936 | MGnify/ENA primary metagenome ERZ869936 (study PRJEB32218, sample SAMN09650985) | biofilter metagenome | isolation source: enrty point of leading RO module | place: Saudi Arabia: Thuwal, RO plant located on Red Sea | collected 2016-02-17 ...
GGCCGCGTGCGGCGCGCACATGATCGGCGATGGCCTCGCGCAAGGGCCGGTGGCCGGCCGGGTCGCCGTAGCCGAGCGAGCGGCCATCGGGCCGGCGCCAGGTGCGGCCCAGGATGCGCGCCCAGGTGTCGAAGGCGAACAGTGTCGTGTCGGGCCCCAGCATGAAAGCGCCGCGCGGGCCCCGGTCCTGAATATCCGGTCCGGCCAGGTCCGTGCCACGCCGGGACAGCTTCGGTTTGTTCGCCGCACCGGACGCGCCGCGCGTTGGCGCTGACCGCGTACCGACGGCCAGGAACTGGTCGGGTAGCACCTGCGCGACATAGGTGCCGGAGCCGTGGGCGCCGCTCAGGTAGCCTTCGGCCAGAAGCTGCTCGTAGGCGCCGATCACGGTGTTGCGCGCGCAGCCGAGCTCGCGCGCCAGGCGGCGCGATGACGGCACCCGCATGCCCGCCGCCAGATGGCCGCTCAGGACCAAGGCGCGAATCTGATCGTAGATCTGCCGCGGCACCGGCGCCGCCGAGTCCGCCCGGTCGAGCGTCAGGGGCAGGAACGGCGGCGTGCCTTTGCGTTCCGGCTTGGCGGCAGTGGACGCGGGAGGCATTCCGGTCGGCTCCAAAGTGGTTCCTATAAATATCCATAAGTGGACCTTCTGAGACAACCACTTCTCGGATAGCTTGCCGGCAATCGAACTCTAGCGAGGACCCGAGCCATGACTGCCGATACCGCCTTGGCGGACTTCAAGCCGACCGCGCGGACCAAGATCAAACGCCTGAACAAGCGCGCGGTCTTCGACCGCAAGACCGTCTACGCGATCCTCGATGCCGGCCTGATGTGCCACGTCGGCTATGTCATCGAGGGTCAGCCCTATGTCACGCCGACCGCCTATTGGCGCGAGGGCGACCACGTCTATTGGCACGGTTCCTCGGCCAGCAAGATGCTGCGCCAGGTCGAGAAGGGCGTGCCGGTCTGCTTCACCGTCGCGCTGCTCGACGGTTTGGTGCTGGCGCGCTCGGGCTTTCACTCCTCGATCAACTACCGCTCGGTCATGGCCTTCGGCACGGCCGAGAAGGTCACCGACGACGCGCGCAAGCTGGCCGCGCTCGAAGCCTTCTCGGAGCGTTTGACGCCCGGCCGCTGGGCCGAGCTGCGCCCCGTGAACAAGCAGGAGCTGAAGGCGACGACCCTGCTGTCCATGAAGCTGGAGGAGGTCGCGTGCAAGGTGCGCACGGGCCCGCCGGCCGACGACGAAGAGGATTACGTCCTAAACGTCTGGGCCGGCGTGGTGCCGCTCCTCTACGGCCTCGGCGCCGTCGAGGACGACCCGCGCCTGAAAGCCGGCATCGCCCGGCCAAGCTACTTGAAGGGCATCAAAGCGGGGTAGTCGGTGCCACTTATGGCGGCGCGCTTAGCCTCTCCTTCGACAGGCTCAGGATGAGGCTAAGCGACATGCATAACACATCCTCGTGCTGAGCTTGTCGAAGCACGAAGATGCAACGATGCGTTCCGTTATGTCCTATCCTCGCAGCGCCGCGCGCATGGTGCTGCCGATTTCGGCGGCGTTGGGTGCGACCTGCACGCCGGCGGCTTTCAGCGCCTCGATCTTCGCCGCGCCGGCGCCCTTGCCGAACACGTTGACCGTGCCGGCGTGGCCCATGCGGCGGCCGGTTTCCGCGCGCAGGCCCGCGACGTAAGCGGCGATCGGTTTCTTCGGCTTTTCCGCTGCGATGAAGGCGGCGGCTTCTTCTTCCGCCGTGCCGCCGATCTCGCCGATCAGCAGGATACCTTCGGTTTCCGGATCGCGCAGGAAGAGTTCCAAGCATTCGACGAAGCCGAGACCGTAAACCGGGTCGCCGCCGATGCCGACGACACTCGATTGGCCCAGGCGCGCGCGCCCACATTGGCCGACCGCTTCGTAGGTCAAGGACGCCGAACGCGAGGCGATGCCGATCTTGCCGGGGAAATGAATGTGGCCCGGCATGATGCCGATCTTGCACTGCTCCGGCGTGATGATGCCTTGCGAATTGGGCCCGATCAGCCGCGTGTCGCTGTCCTGCAGGCGGCGCTTGACGCGCACCATGTCGAGCACCGGCACGCGCTCGGTCACGCACACCACCAGCGGGATTTCGGCGTCGATCGCCTCGATCATGGCATCGGCGGCAGCGCGCGGCGGCACGAACACCAGGCTGGCGTCGGCGCCGGTTTCCTTCGCCGCGCGCGCGACCGTGTCGTAGACCGGCAGGCTCAGATGCTTGATGCCACCCTTGCCCGGCGTCACGCCGGCGACGATCTGGGTGCCGTAGGCGATCGCCTGCTCGCAGTGAAAACTCGCCTGCGCGCCGGTCATGCCCTGACAGATGACTTTCGTGTCCTTGTTCGCGAGAATCGCCATTACGCGCCCCCTCGCCCGGCTTGACCCTTGGACGCGGCGACGACTTGCGCGGCCGCGCCGGCCATATCGTCGGCGAAGGCGACCGGGATCGCCTGGCCGGTCAAAATCTTGCGCGCGATTTCCATGTTGGTGCCGGCGGCGCGCACGACCAGCGGCACTTTGAGGCCGCTTTCCTTGACCGCCGCGGCGATACCCTCGGCGATGGTGTCGCAGCGCAAGATGCCGCCGCCGTACATGTTGACCAGGATCGCCTTCACCTTGGGATTGCGCAGGATCATCTGGAACCCGGTCGCGACCTGCTGGCGCGTGACCACCGGGCGCAGGTCCATGAAGTCGGCCGGCCGGCCGCCGTGCTCTTTCAACAGGTCGATAGTCGCCAGCGCCAGGCCGGCGCCGTTGACCATGCAGCCGATGTCGCCGTCGAGACGCACATAGTTGATCTCGTAACGCGCCGCCTCGACTTCGCTGGGGTCGTCCTCGTCGCGGTCGCGCAGGTCGGCGATCCGCGGATGCCGGAACAGCGCGTTGTCGTCGAAGCTCATCTTGACGTCGAGGGCGCACAGCGCGCCGTCGGCAGTCAGGACCAGAGGGTTGATTTCGATCAGGCTGGCGTCGAGTTCCGTGAAGGCGCGGTACAGGCCGTCCATGATTTTGGCTGCTTCCGCCGCCGCTTCGCCCTCGAGTCCAAGTCGCGCGGCGAAGGCATGCGCCGCGCTCGCATCCAAACCGGCCTTGGGATCGACCGCGAGCTGATGCAGTTTGCCGGGGTCTTGCGCGGCGACCTCTTCGATTTCCTCGCCGCCTTCCGCCGCGCCCAGGAAAGCAACGCGCCCGGCGCTGCGGTCGACCAGCACCGCCAGGTAAAGCTCACGCGCGCGCTCGACCGCCGCTTCGACGTAGAGCGCCTTGACGGTCTTGCCGGCCGGCCCGGTCTGCGCGGTGACGAGGGTCCGGCCGAGCAGACTCGCCGCCAAATCCTTGGCCTCCGCGACCGAACGCGCTGTCTTGACGCCGCCGGCCTTGCCGCGGCCTCCGGCCAGGATTTGCGCCTTGATCACGCAGGGTGTGCCGCGCAGCTCGCGCGCGATGCCCTCTGCTTCCTCGGCGCTGCGCGCGAGGCCGCCGGGGGCAAGCGGCAAGCCGTAGCCGCGCAGCAGTTCCTTGGCCTGGAATTCGTGGATGTTCATGACGGCCTCCCTCACGGCTTACCGCCGCGCCGCTCTGGTGGTATACCATATACCAGAGTGCCTGAGCTTGCAATCGCGATTACGGCACGCGGGTGGTCCTTAGGCGGCAAGGTATCTGCGGATACAGTCTGGCGCAAAAACCTCTGTACAGGACTGAATCTGTCGCATAGGCTTGGCGGTGGTATACTTTATTCCATACACCAGGAATCCATGCCGGCTTCGCGGCGAAGTCCGCCGAGGTTGCGCAGGGCGGGGGCCTTAACCCCATAATGCCAAGGCGCGCGAAAGACGCGTCGAACTTTGAACCAACGGGAGGATAGCGTGAGAACTCTGGCTTCAAGAGCCCTAACGTTCGCCGCCGCCCTGGGCATGAGCCTCGGCGCGGTTTCGTCGGTTCAGTCGGCCCTGGCTGCGTGGCAGCCGCAGAAGCCGGTTGAATTCGTGATTATGGCCGGACAAGGCGGCGGTGCCGATCGCCTCGCCCGGCTGATCCAAAGCATCATCGAGAAGAACAACTTCTCCAACCAGCCCTTCATCCCGATCAACAAGGGTGGCGGGTCTGGCGCCGAGGCATTGCGCTACCTGCTCGATAAGGCGGGCGATCCGCATGTCATCATGGCGACGTTGAACAGCCTCTACACCACGCCGCTGCGCAATCCGGGGATTGGCGTCAACATCGAAGAGTTCACGCCGATCGCGCGCTTGGCCGAGGACACTTTCGTGCTCTGGGTCAATGCCGACTCCGACATCAAGTCCATCGACGACTATATCGCGGCCGTGAAGTCCGCCGGGGCCGAAAAGTGGGTCATGGGCGGCACGGGCACCGGCCAGGAAGACTCCCTGGTCACCGCGATGCTGGAAAATGCCTATGGCGTGAAGATGACCTACGTGCCCTTCAAGGGCGGCGGGGACGTGGCCAAGAACCTGGTCGGCAAGCAGATCAGCTCGACGGTCAACAATCCCTCCGAGGCCCTGGGCTTCCTTCAGGCCGGCCGGGTGCGCCCGATCGCGGCCTTCACGCCGGAGCGAATCCCGGCGCTGAAAGACGTGCCGACCTTCAAGGAGCAGGGCCAGGATCTGGTCTACTTCATGCAGCGCAGCGTGGTTGCCCCTCCGGGCATGCCCCAAGAAGCGCAGGACTTCTACGTCGAGGTGTTCCGCAAGGTGCACGAATCGGAGGATTGGAAGAAATACACCTCCGAGAAGGCGTTGGAGCGGTCCTGGCTGACCGGGAAAGACCTCATGACCTACTTCGTCGCCGAGCGCGAGAAGCATCGCGGGCTTCTCAAGGCGATGGGCGAAATCAAGTAGGGCGCTCCGAACCAAGGTAAGTATCGGAACGACGGTCTAACGGCATCGGGCGGACGGGGGCGCGGTCTGGCATGCGGCGTGCGGAACTTGTCACGGCTGTGGTCTTTGCCCTGCTGTCCGTCTACCTGATGTGGAAAAGCGCGGAACTCCCCGTCGGTTGGATCCCCAAAAAGGGTCCGGCCGGCGGGGCGTTTCCTTTCTGGCTCTCGGCCGGCATGCTCGGGTGTTCGGTGTGGATTTTCGTCCGCGCCCTAGCCGGCGCGACGCCGGAAAGCCGGTCACAAGATCCTTTCATGGATCAGGGCACGATCAAGCTGTTGGCCATGGCCGGCGGTTCTCTGCTGGCCGCGCTTCTGATCATCACCTGGCTCGGCTTCTATGTCGCGATTCCGTTCTTGTTCGTGTTCTGGGTCCGGCTGGTCGGCAAGCGATCCTGGGCGACGACCTTGTCGCTGGCGGTCATTGTGCCGGTCGCGACCTTCTTTTTCTTTGAGATCGGCATGCGGATCCTACTGCCCAAGGGCATCACGGAGCCGCTGTTCTATCCGCTGTATCAGGCCTTTTTGTAGGTGGCGCAGGCATTCAGCCGGGCTTTCGCGTCGGCGCGCCCGGCATAACAAGGGTTCAAGATGGATATTCTCGCGCATCTGGCCGGCGGTTTCGCCACGTCGTTCGAGCCCCTGAACCTGAGTCTGCTCGTGCTCGGCTGCACGGTCGGGCTTTTCGTCGGCGCCCTGCCCGGACTGGGCTCGGTCAACGGCGTCGCGATCCTTCTGCCGGTGACGTTTTTCGTGCCGCCGACCGGCGCCATCATTTTCCTGGCGGCGATCTACTACGGCGCGATGTTCGGCGGCGCCATATCCTCGATCATGCTCGGCATACCGGGCGCCTCGACCGCGGTCGCGACGACTTTCGACGGAAGACCGCTCGCCATGAAGGGCGAGGCGCACCGCGCCCTGGTCGCGGCCGCGATGGCATCCTTCGTCGGCGGCACCATCTCGGTCGTTCTTTTCACCCTGTTCGCGCCGCCCCTGGCCGAGTTCGCCTTGAAGTTCGGGCCGGCGGAAAACTTCGCGCTCATGGTCGTGGCCTTTGCCACCTTCATCGGCTTGAGCGGCGACGACATCCCCAAGACCATCCTTTCGATCCTGTTCGGCCTGATCCTGAGTGCGGTCGGCCTGGACATCATCAGCGGCCAGCCGCGCCTGATCTTCTTCGAGCTGCCGGGCTTCTACAAAGGCATCAGCTTCATCGTGCTGGCGATCGGCATCTACGGCATCGGCGAGATCCTGTGGACGCTCGACACCAACAAGGGCAAGGTCGAGATCGCGCAGCACCGGGTCGGGTTCCGCAATGTGATCGCGGCCGTGATCGAACTGCGCAGCACCTGGCGCACCATGGGGCTGTGTTCGCTGCTCGGTTATTTCGTCGGCATTCTGCCGGCCGCCGGCGCGACGCCCGGCTCGCTCATGGCCTACGGTATGGCCAAGAGCATGTCGCGCAACTCCAAGAATTACGGCAAGGGCGAGATCAACGGTGTGGTCGCACCGGAGGCGGCCAACAACGCCGCCAGCACCGGCTCGATGCTGCCCATGCTGACGCTCGGCATTCCCGGTTCGCCGACCACGGCGATCCTTCTGGGCGGCATGATCATCTGGGGGCTGGAGCCGGGGCCGCTCCTGTTCATCACCAACGAGGAATTCATCTGGGGCCTGATCTCCAGCCTGTATTCGGCCAACCTGATCACGCTTCTGATCAATCTGGCCTTCATTCCCTTATTTATCTGGGTCCTGCGTACGCCCTTCGCGATCCTGGCGCCGGTCATCTTCGTGCTCAGCCTGGTTGGCGGCTACGCGCCCGAAAATTCCATGCACGACGTCTGGCTGATCCTGATCTTCGGGATCGCCGGGTATCTGTTGCGCAAGCTGAACTATCCGATGGCGCCGGCGGTGCTGGCGATCGTCCTGGGGCCGCTGGCCGAGAAGTATTTCCGGCAAGCCATGATCATTTCCCACGGCGATCCCCTGACCTTCGTCGAGCGGCCGATTTCGGCGATCTTCATCGCGGTCGCCGCAGTGCTGATCTGCTTCCCGGTCTATTCGGCCCTACGGAGCCGGCAGCGCGCCTCGGCCCAGGGCTGAGCAAGGCCAAAGCCACGCTCCGGTGCCCAGTTCGGGCCTGTTTTCCGGGGGTTGGGTGGCCGCCATAGCTTGTTCTGCCGGTCCGGATCGTGGTATAAGGTATACCATGTCCCAGGCGTGACGGACGCCGGCTGGTCACGAGGTGAGTAACCATGGCTACAGCGAACCTGAACGTCGCCCCGATCGAGGCGAATTACAGTCTCAAGGACAGGATCTACCAGACCCTGCGCGAGGCCATCACCTCGATGAACATTTACGCGCCCGACGCCGAGCTGCGCCTGGACGAGCGGGAGCTGTCGGAAAAGCTGGCGATCAGCCGCACGCCGATCCGCGAGGCCCTGGCCCGGCTGGAGCAGGAAGGCCTGGTGCGCATCGTACCGCGCCGTGGCGTCTTCATCGTGCGCAACGCCAAGGGCGAGATCCTGGAGATGATCACGGTCTGGGCGGCGCTCGAATCCATGGCCGCGCGCCTGATCGTGCAGCGCGCGAGCGACGCCGAGATCGCGACCCTGCGGCAACTGTTCTCCAGCTTCGAGGGCACCGAGGTCAACGCGCGCATCGACGAATACTCCAGCCGTAACATCGACTTTCACACGCAGATCCTGACGCTCAGCAAGTGCGCACTCCTGAACGAGATGGCGAAGAACCTGTTCATCCACATCCGTTCGATCCGGGCACGCACGATCTCCGAGGACAACCGTGCCAAGCGCTCGATCATCGATCACATGCACATCATCGAGGCGCTCGAGGCGCGCGATGCCGAACTGGCGGAGCGGTTGGTGCGCGAGCACACCCTCAACCTTGGCCAGCACGTTGCGGCCAACGTCGACTATTTGGATTGATATTTGGATTGAACCGGGGCCGAGGCGGCGCGCGGCGCACCCGGCCTTTTGAACTTTTGAACTCCAGCTCTCCATCGGGAGGAGAACCATGTCCAGCACGGCAAGCGATACCCTGGCGCAGAAAGATAAATCCGGCAGCGTGATCTCCGGGGGGCATTTGGTCGCCAAGGCGCTCAAGAGCGAGGGCGTGGATACGATCTTCACCCTGTGCGGCGGGCACATCATCGACATTTACGACGGTTGCCTGGACGAAGGCATCCGCATCATCGACGTGCGGCACGAGCAGGTCGCGGCCCACGCCGCCGACGGCTACGCGCGCCAGACCGGCAAGCTGGGTTGCGTCGTCACCACGGCCGGGCCGGGATGCACCAACGCGGTGACCGGCATCGCGACCGCGTTCCGCTCCGAAAGCCCGGTCCTGCACATCGGTGGGCAAGGCGCGCTGACTCAGCACAAGATGGGCTCGCTGCAGGATCTGCCGCACGTCGACATGATGAGCCCGATCACCAAGTTCGCGGCCACGGTGTCCAGCACCGAACGGGTCGCCGACATGGTCGCCATGGCGGCACGCGAATGCTTCAACGGCGCCTATGGCCCGTCCTATCTGGAAATTCCGCGCGACGTGCTCGACCGCGAAGTCGACGCCGCGAAGGCCGTGATCCCGGCGCCCGGCCACTACCGCGCCTCGACCAAGTCGGTCGGCGATCCCGCCGATATCGAGAAGCTGGCCGATATCCTGGTCAAATCGAAGCGCCCGGCGGTGCTGTTCGGTCAGCAGGTCTGGGCCGCGCAAGGCCACAACGAGGCGATCAGCCTGGTGCGCGCGCTCGACATTCCGGCGTATCTCAACGGCGCCAGCCGCGGCATGCTGCCGCCGGGTGATCCGCACCACTTCGACCGCACGCGGCGCCTCGCCTTCGACAAGGCCGATGTGATCCTGATCGTCGGTACGCCTTTCGATTTCCGCATGGGCTACGGCAAGCGGATCAGCCGCGACGCGACCCTGGTCCAGATCGACCTGGATTACCGCACGGTCGGCAAGAACCGCGACATCAGCCTCGGCCTGGTCGGCGATCCCGGCGCCATCCTGGCCGCGGTCGAGCAGGCCGCCTCGACGCGCATCGACAAAGGGACGCGCGAGGAACGCAAACAGTGGATGAAGCAGTTGCAGGAAGCCGAGGCGATCGCGCTTGAAAAGCTGATGCCGCTGTTTAAGTCCGACCAGTCGCCGATCCATCCCTATCGTGTGGCTTACGAGATCAACGAGTTCCTGGGCGACAACACGATCTACATCGGCGACCGTGTCGAGGTAGTCGCCATCTCGGCGCAGGCGGTGCGGCCGCGCGGCCCAGGCAACTGGATGGACCCCGGCGCGCTCGGCAGCCTCGGCGTCGGCACCGGCTTCGCCATGGCGGCCAAGCTCGCGCATCCGAACAAAGAGGTGCTGTGTTACTACGGCGACGGCTCCTTCGGCATGACCGCGTTCGACATGGAAACCGCCAATCGCTTTGGCGCGCCCTACATCGCGGTCATCGGCAACAACTCGGCGATGAACCAGATCCGCTACGGCCAGATCGCCAAGTACGGCGCGCAGCGCGGCGATATCGGCAACAAACTGGGCGATGTCGAGTTCAGCAAGTTCGGCCAGATGTTGGGCGGGTATGGCGAGGAGGTGCGCGAGGCCAAGGAGATCGGCCCGGCCCTGCGCCGCGCGCGCGAGGCGGTCAATAAGACCGGCAAATCGGCGGTGGTGAACATCTGGGTCGATCCCAACGAATACGCGCCCGGTACCAAGGCGCAAACCATGTACAAGTGATCGGGCACTCGATTGGACGGCGAGGCTCAACAAACGCCGAATGAAAAGGATCGATAAGAATGGCTAAAGCTCTCGAAGGGGTGCGTATCCTGGATTTCACGCACGTGCAATCGGGCCCGACCTGCACGCAGTTGCTGGCCTGGTTCGGCGCCGACGTCATCAAGGTCGAACGGCCGGGTGCCGGCGATGCGACGCGCGGGCAATTGCGCGACATTCCCGATGTCGACAGCCTGTACTTCACCATGCTCAATCACAACAAGCGTTCGATCACGCTGAACTCCAAGCAGCCGCGCGGCAAGGACGTGATGGAGCGCTTGATCAAGTCGTGCGACGTTCTGGTCGAAAACTTCGCGCCCGGCGCGCTCGACCGCATGGGCTTTCCCTGGGAGCGCATCCAGGAACTCAACCCGCGCATGATCTATGCCTCGGTCAAGGGCTTCGGCCCCGGGCCTTACGAGGACTGCAAGGTCTACGAAAACGTCGCGCAATGCACCGGCGGTTCGGCCAGCACGACCGGCTTCGACGACGGACCGCCGATGGTGACCGGCTCGCAGATCGGCGATTCGGGCACCGGCGTGCATCTCGCGCTCGGTATCGTCACCGCGCTGTTTCAGCGCGAAACCTCCGGCAGGGGACAGCGCGTGCTCTGCGCCATGCAGGACTCGGTGCTCAACCTGTGCCGGGTCAAGCTGCGCGATCAGCAGCGTCTCGCCCATGGGCCGCTCAAGGAATACCCGCAGTATCCCAACGGCACCTTCGGCGACGCGGTGCCGCGTGCCGGCAATGCCTCCGGCGGCGGGCAGCCGGGCTGGATCGTCAAGTGCAAGGGTTGGGAGACCGATCCCAACGCCTACATCTACGTCATCACCCAGGCCGCCGTGTGGCCGCAAATCTGCAAGGTCATCGGCAAGGAAGCCTGGATCGAGGATCCGGAATACGCGACGCCGGAGGCGCGCCTGCCCAAGCTGGCGGCTATCTTCGACACCATCGAGGGCTGGACCAAGACCAAGACCAAGCTCGAGGCCATGGACATCCTCAATCCGCTCAACGTGCCCTGCGGGCCGATCCTGTCCATGAAGGAACTGGCGGAGGAGCCGAGCCTGCGCGCGACCGGCACGGTGGTCGAGGTCGATCACCCGACCCGCGGCAAGTACCTGACGGTCGGCAACCCGATCAAGCTGTCGGATTCGCCGAGCGAGGTGCTGCGCTCGCCGCTGCTGGGCGAGCATACCGACGAGGTGCTGCGCGACATTTTGGGTCTTTCGGCGGAGGACATCGCGGCGGCGCGGGCCGAAGGCGCGGTCTAGGCGGCGCGCCGCGCTGTTCGCGCAAAGTCCAAATCACCGCGTTTTGAGGATAGTCCGGCGGCAGCACTGGGTTTAATGGAAGGCGTTCGAAAGGGTTAGGTCATGAGACTGATCGTCATGGGGCAGCAGGCCTTCGGCAAGGCCGTGCTGGAGGCGCTTTTGGAGCGCGGCGAGACCGTGGTCGCCGTCTATTGCGCGCCGGACAAGGAAGGCCGCCCGGTCGATCCGCTCAAGGAGGCCGCCCTGGAAAAAGGCCTGCCGCTGTATCAGCCGGCCAACTTCAAGGACCCGGCGGTTCTGGACGAGATGCGCGCGCTCAAGGCCGACCTGTGCCTCATGGCCTATGTCACCATCTTCGTGCCCGAAGAGGCGCGCGAGATCCCAACCCACGGCTCGATCTGTTTCCATCCCTCGCTGCTGCCCCTGCACCGGGGGCCGAGTTCGATCAACTGGCCGATCATCGGCGGCGCGACCAAGACCGGGCTGACCCTGTTCTATCCCAATGACGGCCTCGACGAAGGCGACATCATGTTGCAGAAGGAGGTCGATATCGGGCCCGACGACACGCTGGGTTCGGTCTATTTCAAGAAGATTTTTCCCTTGGGTGTCGCGGCGATGGTCGAAGCGGTCGACCTGTTCCGCGAAGGCAGGGCGACCCGCACCAAGCAGGACGATTCCAAGGCGACCTATGAATCCTGGTGCCGCAAGAAGGACGCGCGCATCGATTGGGCCAAGCCGGCGGCCGAGGTCTACAACCTGATCCGCGGCACCAACCCGCAGCCGGGCGCCTGGACCACCTACGAGGGCCAGGAAGTCCAGATCTTCGACTCGCGCAAGGTTGCCGGCGAGGGCGCGCCGGGCACGGTGATCGCGGTCAGCGACAGCACGATCACAATCGCGGCCCAGGGCGGCGCGATCGAGGTTCAACGGGTTCGCCCGCAAGGCGGCGGCAAGATCACGGCCGGCGAATTCGCCGCGGCCGCGAAACTCAAACAAGGCGCGCGCCTGAACTGACGCGCGCATAACAGAACGATCAGGGAGCGAGGGCGATCATGCCAAAGAGCGATATTGAAATTGCACGCGAATCGAAAATGCGGCCGATCGCCGAGATCGGCGCCAAGCTGGATATTCCCGGCGATGCGCTGATGCCCTATGGCCATCACAAGGCCAAGATTTCGCCCGAGTTTCTGAAAGGCCTCGAAAGCAAGCCGGACGGCAAGCTGATCCTGGTCACCGCGATCACGCCGACCCCGGCGGGCGAGGGCAAGACCACGACCACGGTCGGCCTGGGCGACGGCCTGAACCGGATCGGCAAGAAGGCCATGATCTGTCTGCGCGAGCCTTCGCTGGGGCCGTGCTTCGGCATGAAGGGCGGCGCGGCCGGCGGCGGCTATGCTCAGGTCGTGCCGATGGAAGACATCAACCTGCACTTCACCGGCGACTTCCACGCCATCGGCATCGCGCACAACCTGCTTTCGGCGCTCATTGACAATCACATCTATTGGGGCCTCGACCCGCAGATCGATTCGCGCCGCGTCGCCTGGAAGCGCGTGGTCGACATGAACGACCGGGCGCTGCGCAATATCGTCAACTCGCTGGGCGGCGTCGCCAATGGCTTCGCGCGCGAGGACGGCTTCGACATCGTCGTCGCGTCGGAGATCATGGCGATCTTCTGTCTGTCGAAGGACCTGAAGGATCTGACCGAGCGCCTGGGCAAGATCGTCATCGCCCAGGACCGCGCGCGCAATTCGCTGACCGCGCAGGACGTCAAGGGGCCCGGCGCCATGTCGGTCCTGCTGAAAGAGGCGATCGCGCCGAACTTGGTGCAGACGCTGGAAAACAACCCGGCCTTCGTGCACGGCGGCCCCTTTGCCAATATCGCGCACGGCTGCAACTCCGTGATCGCGACCAAGGCGGCCTTGAAATTGTGCGACTACGTGGTGACCGAGGCCGGATTTGGCGCCGATCTCGGCGCCGAGAAGTTCTTCGACATCAAGTGCCGCAAGGCC
>ERZ869936.1979-NODE-1979-length-12994-cov-20.015225_pt1 | contig 12994 bp, 9 predicted proteins | sample MGYA00520876_ERZ869936 | MGnify/ENA primary metagenome ERZ869936 (study PRJEB32218, sample SAMN09650985) | biofilter metagenome | isolation source: enrty point of leading RO module | place: Saudi Arabia: Thuwal, RO plant located on Red Sea | collected 2016-02-17 ...
AAGACTCCCATGAGTCATCGCACGTCAATCGGGATTCTCGCGTTGCTGACGGCAATCACGGCCGGGTGCGACCTGAATAGCTACATGCCTTCCGCGGAGAAGCTCCGCAACCGCTCAAATCCGAGTGCGGCATTCATCGTTGGCGAGCACGACATCCGCGGCATCTACGGAAACATGGACGTTGACTCGGCAATTTACACGTACCAGACGGACACCAAAGATGAAGAGGAATTCTGGGCGTCACTTGACAAAGCAACCTCGGATGATGGGTGGACACTTCGCGAAGAACGGGACAACTATCGCTGCTACGTGCGCATCATCCCAAGAACCGGCCAACAAGTCTTTCACAGCGCCGAAGAAGTTCGCGTAGCATTCAAACCACAGTCTCAACAAGTGTTCCTCGCGTGGGTTCAGGCCGATGAACGCTCACTACCAAAGGATTTCCCCTCAGACGGTGAAGGACGTTTCGCGAAGAACGTAATTTGGCCTCGGTTTGAGGAGGCACTTTACGGTGCCGAAGACGGCAAATAACTTGGTCTTTATCACATGCACGCCCGTTTTCCCTCAGTTTACCTATGCTCTTGCACTTATCGATGACCGTTCGAGACGCCATCAAACTGATCGAGGCCGACGGTTGGTCGCAAGTGCCCCGGAAAGGGAGTCATCGATAGTTCAAGCATCCCGAGAAGCCGGGGCGTGTTACAATCGCGGGACATCCGAAAGACGATCTTGCTCCGGGAACCCTGAACAGCATTCTGCGGCAAGCCGGACTCAAGGATTAAGCAATGTCGACTGATTATCTCGTTGTGATCGAAACCACTGGCAAGAATCTGTCGGCCTATTCACCGGACCTTCCTGGTTGCGTGGCGACCGGAGCGACCGAGGATGAGGTTCGAGAGCGGATGGCCTCCGCCATTCGGATGCACATCGATGGCCTGGCCGAAGACGGCGCCCCCATCCCGCAGCCCACGGCGAAGTCGACCACCGTCGCTCCGGCGTCGGGATAACGATGCGGTGCACCGGCGCCGCGGGCAGCGCGGGTTCTGAAATCAAAGTCGTTCGCCGCCGCCCGGTTGCCGTGGGCGCTCAGCATCGGAAGGTCACATCGGCCGAAGGTGGCGCGCACTCCCGGTGCATGAACCGAACTGAGCAAGCCGCATGTGGCTGCAGTTCCACTGGCCAACTCTCTCCAGCACCACGCGCCGCACGACCGCCTCGAATAGACGGCGGGTGACGCGGATCTGGCGGGATGTCGCGGATTGGTGTAGAGAGTGAGTGCCCCCGTTTCTTTTGAACCCGGTCTTGAGATCGCGACGGGGGCGTCAACTTGAGACAATCGGTTCCCTTCCGAGTCCGTAATCGCATCGCGATTGCGTTTTCGGACATCATGGCGTCTAGTGCTGCATCAAAGTTGGATTGGCGGGTGCCACTGGCTCCGCCAGTGCGAAACAGAAAGGACGTCTACTCCGCGATGCACTGGCACAGCCAGTGGCACCCAACCCGTCAACTCAGAACTGAACGCCCACTAGGTTGTCGACGATGGATATCGCGGCGCGTACTTTGGTGAGTTCGCGATAAGCTGATCGACGATCTCACCGAACGTCGTTCCCTCCGTGATCCAGCGCGTGGTGTCATTCTCTGAGTGCATGAGTCGCGTCTCGAACGCCCGTTCGATCCGAAATACGGCGTCCAATTCGCAGCAGTCACCCGTCCGCAGTTCGATCATGATTTCGAAGGGGTCTTCCGGGATGAAGTACGGCCGATCCCACCCGATTGCTTCAACGCAAGCATCGACGACGACGTTGGCAGCCTCGATGCGCATTTCGTCGTCGTCCCAAGCAGAGTCTGGAACGTGAGTCCGTTGATCCATTTGTGCGTCGATAAAATCCCACGCCGGTCGCTTAAGACGGCGATACTCGAGAGCGGCTGCCACGATCCAGCCGACAACCGGAATCCACCTCCCGATCTTTTCAACCAGGCCCGGCGGTTCCGGCCACCCTTCAGGGTAATGCAACGGTGGATAGATCGGAGGCGGCAATTCCGGATCCTCCCTTGTGCTCCCACTCTCGTATGGGCACTCGAACTCCTTCCCATCGACGGCCGAACATCAGCGGCAATCCCCTGAATCCGCGTCATCCGCGGCCCGTTCGACACGCATACCAATACGCGCACGCTGGCAGCGTGCGGCTACAGGTCAGACGACCGGTTCCCAGCCCGGTTCGTATTCGCGGCCCCACTGTTTCATGGCGTCATCGTCGCCGATGATGCGGCCGTCGGTGGCGCTGCAGTTGAGGGTGCGGCCGGTTCGCCAGGCGATGTTGCCCAGGTGGCAGAGCAGCGTGCTCTGGTGGCCGTCGAGGATCTCGGCGTTCAGTTCGAGCGGCTTGTCGTTGCGGATCGCGGCGAGCAGGTTCGCCACGTGGTCGGCGTCGTTGTAGCCGGACTTCTCTTCGCGGATCACCTTCTCGTTGATGTCCAGCACTTTGAAACTGCCTGTGTGCTCGAGCGAGAGCGTCCCCTCCTCCCCGTAGAATTCGACGAACCCGCTGGCGATGCGGTGCTTGTTGCAGCTCAAGCCTTCCCAGGTCGCCATCATGCCGCCTTCGAATTCGTAGGCGGCGATGTGGGTGTCGGGTGTCTGCTGGTCGTCGTCAAAGCGGTAGCGTCCACCGGAGGAGGTGACGCGGACGGGATAGTCGACGCCGAGTCCCCAGCGGCAGATGTCGAGGGCGTGGACGCCGTTGTTGCCGAGTTCGCCGTTGCCCCAATGCCAGAACCAGTGCCAGTTGTAGTGCACGCGATTATCGATGTAGGGGGTGCGCGGGGCGGGGCCCTGCCACAGATCGTAGTTGAGCCGTTCGGGCACTTCGGCCGGCTGGCCGGCGCCGATCGACCCGCGCAGGCTGTTGTACCAGGAGCGGGCGAGATAGACGCGGCCGATCACGCCTTCCTGGAGGAGTTGCACGGCGAGTTGGAAACCGGGGCTGCTGCGGCGCTGCGAGCCCATCTGGACGGCGCGGTTGTACTTCCGTGCGGCTTCGACGAGCAGTTCACCTTCGCGGGCGTTGTGCGAGCACGGTTTTTCGACGTAGACGTGCTTCTCCGCCGTGCACGCCAGAATGGAAGCCGGGGCGTGCCAGTGATTGGGCGCGGCACACACGAGAACGTCGACTTCGGGGTCGTCCAGAATGGTGCGGAAGTCTTCCACGCCTGCGGGGCGCTGCTCGGAATTCTTTTCGATGTGGGCCACCGCCGAGGCCAACCGCTCGCTGTCGACGTCGCTGACGTACTTGAGCTTTACGCCGGGCTGCGCGCCGAATGTTCCACAGAGCGAAAGTCCGCGCGAGAGGCCCATCACCCCGACGGTGATCTGCTCCGAGGGGGGAACGCCGTCGTCGGAACGGGCCGCTCCGAAGAAGGTCGTCGCGGCTGCGGTCGCGGCGGTGGTGGAGAGAAACGAGCGGCGGTTGAAGACATCCGACATCGACGGGCTCCGTATTCGTTGCAAATTGAGCGGTTGATTTCCGGTTTTCAGGATACCGCACGCGCATGCATCAGTCGAGTTTGATCGACGGCAAGCGGGGCACGTTCGGGTTCGCGTTCCCAAATGGAAATTCGGGAACGAGGTTTTTCGGCGACTTGGGGAGTACGGGTTACGCGCTTGCGTGTTGGGGCGAGACGGCGGCGGCGGTCGGGGGATTGGGGTCGAAGATTTCTCCTTCAGCGACGCGGCCGAGGAACCTGTCGGCGTTTCCCAGGCAGTGCGCGCGCAGCGCCCAGGCGGCGGCGGCGAAGACCGCCAGCGCGCCGGCGATCTCCAACGTGCTCACCAGCAGGTCGACCTCGTCCGGTCCGCGCTTCAGTGTATGCCAGTCTTCCAGCCGCTGGACGATCCGCACGGGAGAGACGTCGAGCAATACCTGTGCGATTTCCGGCAGGCGGACGCCCCAGACGCGGGTGAAGAGGTAGTCGATCAGCACGGGGAGCATGACGATCAGCGAGACGACCGCCAGCGTGAGGAAGACAGCGCGAATGTGCGAACGCAGCTTGAGTCCGATCCAGAGAGACATCCAGGCGGTCAACGGGACGAAGACAAAGACCGTTGCGAGAGAGAGCAATAGATAGAGAACCTCGCTGCGGTAGTCCCGGAACCAGTGGTGAAACAGGAAGATGGTGGTGAAGGGGACGAGCAGCACGGCGTGGAGGCGTCGTAAGCCGGCCATTTTCTGCAGGAGCAGCTCCCGGCCGGTGAGGGGTGCGGTGAGCAGGACGTCGAGCGTTTGCCGGGAGCGCTCGGACGAGACGACGCTGGCGGCGTGCACGCACACCATGGCGACGGCGATGACCCACAGAATCTGCAAGAGCGCCGAGACGACGGAGTCGTTGCGGACCGAGTTGATGTTGACCAGTTGTGCGACGAACAGGATCGGGACTTCCAGTGCGACCATGACGCGAAACAGGTAGCGGAAGGTGCCGAGCGATTTCTTGGCGGTCTCGCGCCACGCGACGGGACGATCGCCGGGCAACGGGTCGCCGTCCTTGACGAGCACCACGCCTCCGGTGACCTGGTTCCACTCGTTGAACATGCGGTCGAGAGCGTGGAACAGATCGAGCATGACGTTTCGGGGCGGGATGAAAGCTCGATGGACCAGGAAGATGCGCGCCCACGTGAGGCAGGCGACGATGACGACGAGGGAGATCACGGTTGTCGCCGCAAGCCAGCCGGGCGCCGCTGTGCTGCTCTGCACGCGAATCGCGGCGTCGATGAACGTCACAGGACAGCAGAACACGGAAATCGCCAGCAGGGCGTAGGTGGCAATGAAGGCCTCGACGGTGGTGCGGAAGAAACTGGAGCACATCACGGCGACGGACGCGACGTAGAGGACAAACAGGGTGAGCACCCACATGGCGGCGTAGACGCTCTCGGTCGTGACGCCGCCGAAGCTGTAGGCGGCCGCCATCAGCGGGAAGGAGAGGACGACGAAGCAGAGCATGGGGATGACGCGGCTGAGGACTTTCTGCAGAAGGATGGCAGTGGGCCGCATGGTTGTCAGCAGCAGCAGGGTGAGCGTGTCGCGTTCCTTTTCGACGGTGAGCGCTCCGGCCGTCATCGCCGGAAGGAAGAGGAAGACACAGGCGAATTGCAGCCGAACGATCTGTTCGAAAATTTCCGCACCCTGACCGAGCCTGGCGGTCGAGGAAACCGCGCCGCCGGTGCGTCCGTACAGGATCATCAATCCGCCGCCGAAGAGGAGGGCGCCGAAGAGGAAGCGGACGACGTACGTGCGGCGGCGGTTGGCCAGTTCGGTCAGTTCTTTGGTGAGGAGCGGAAACCAGCCGCCGATCCCGAGCGACCTCATGCCGTCTTCCCCTGCGTGAGCTTCATGAAGGCGGTCTCCATGTCCATCGCCTCCGGCTGAAACATGCGGATGCGGCAGCCGAGGGCGTGGATTTCGTCGAGCAGGTCTTCGGCGGCGATGTCTTCGGCCCGCAAGCGGACGGCGAGGCGGTCGACCTGGCGATTGACGTCTTCGACTCCGGGCAGGGCCTCGATGCGGCGGACGTGTTCGTCGGTGAGATTGACGATCTGGATGTGGACGGTCTGCAGCAGTCCGAGGCTGTGATAGATTTCTTCCAGAGAGCCTTCGGTGATCATCCGCCCGGCTTCGATAATGCCGATCCGCGTGCAGAGTTGAGCCAGTTCGTGCAGGATGTGGCTGGAGACGATGATCGTCTTGCCCATCGATTTGAGGGCCTTGAGCAGTTCGCGGACTTCGATGCGGGCTCTGGGATCGAGACCGCTGGCCGGTTCGTCCAGCAGCAACAGATCGGGGTCGTGCAGGAGAACGCGGGCCAGGCCGAGGCGCTGCTTCATGCCGCGGGAGAGGGAATCGACGGCGGAGTCGGCCTTTTCGGAGAGGTCGGTGAGGGCCAGGACGTCGGCGACTGTGCGGTCGCGCTGGCTTCTCGGAATCTGAAAGGCGGCTGCGTAGAAATGGAGGTATTCGCCGGCGGTGAGGTCTTCGTAGACTCCGAAGAAGTCGGGCATGTAGCCGATCATGCGGCGGATCTGCATGGGGTTGCTCGGCACGTTGACGCCGCCGATGGTGACCCGCCCGCGATCGGGCCGTTTGAGTGTGGCGAGGACTTTGATGGTCGTCGACTTGCCGGCGCCGTTGGGGCCGATGAAGCCGAAGACTTCGCCGCGCGGGACGTTGAACGAGACGCCGCGGACCGCGGTCACAGAGCCGTAGGAGACCCACAGGTTGTCGATCTGAACGAACGACATCAGGGCGCCTCGTGCAACAGTCGCCGATAGACCTGGAAGCGGCCGGCTTCGCTCTCGGTCACAACGAGCAACAGCAGTGCGGAATCGTCTGTGCGGTCGAGCAGCGCCAGGTCTTCGAAGTTGCCGGCCGCGTTCGGCGCGATCTGTGCCACGAGTTGGAAGAGTCCGGTTTCGTCGCGTGCGCTGGCCTGCAGGGCGGTGTGAGCGGCCTGTTCCAGTCGCGTGGCGAACGTTTCCGACTCGGCGAGGGGGGTGACTTCCCCGGTCGCCGGATCGACGACCAGTTCCAACGGCGGCCGATTCCGGGAAGCGGACTGCTGCTGTTCGAGAGGTTGCGTGCTTTGAACGCTGCGTGATGAGACGACGGCCACCCAGGCGTCGGGCAGGTCGCGCCGCACCTTCGCAGCCCACTCCTGAAAGCCGGTCTCGGTGCGGAGTTGATCGAACGTTGCTTCGCTCCAGGGGATGCGAGCGGCGGGATTATTGGGGGCCCATTCGCCAGTGAAGGCAGTCCGGCGCTGCAACTGGGGCGACCACTGCTCCAATTGCCGGGTGACGGAGTAGCGGGTTGGCACCCGGCCGGCGTAGACGAACGGTTTTCCGCTGAGTTCATCTTCCAGATCGTAGCGGCTGAATTGCGATACGCGGCCGGTTCGGTTGTAGCGAAAGCCGGGCGTGAAGGAATCGGACGACGCGGAGGCACGGTATTCGAACGGGGTTACGTACTCGGACTGGAACGATTCCGAACGGGTTTTGGAAGTGTTGGCGAACGTCAGTTCGAAGCTGCTTGTGCGGGCGATACGGCCGTCTGCGGTGAGATCGACGAACTCGAGCGAGGTGAGCGAATCGGTCTGGCCGATGTGCGATTGTGCGATTTTCATCGTCAGCAGCGTGAACGCCACGGCGACGGACGGGAAGAGAATCCACGTCCAGCGACGCCTCCTCAACCAGCCCAGAAGCAGATAGTCGCCGGGGGCGACTGCCAGCAGACAGAGGCCGAGCAGAACACAGACGGTCGAGAAGGGGACGCCTTCGATTGTGTCGGGGATGAGCCAGTTACCGAGAGCGGATTCCGCGGCGAGCGGGTCGGGGGAGAAGCGGTACGTGAAATCAAACATATTTTCGTCCGGTTCGTCGTCGACGACGGCGCGCGACGGATCCGAGGTCTCTGGCAGCTTCTGGTCGGCTCGAATTCCCCAGAGCCAGTAGACGGCCGCCGCCCAGTCGCGCGAGCGAACGTCGATCGGTTCGGTTGAGACGATCGCGCGGCCGACGCCGGGCGTTCCCCGCCGCCAGTTTGCCGCGTGGGGCCGCAGCAATCGGAGTTCTCGGTCGCCGTCGAGTTGGAGGACCGGGTTGAGCGGCGAGTCTTCCAGCAGACGACGGAGGCATGCCTGGTGAGCCGAAGTATCGGCATGTCCAGAGACGAGACAGACCCGGCCGCCTGCTTCGACCCAGTCAGCCAGTGCGGTCAGTTGCTCCGGTCCCAGCCGGTCGAAGCCGGCGTCACTGACAATCAGCAGGTCGAACATCACAAATTCGAGCGGCGAGCGTGGGAGATCGCCGGGGAGCACGCTGACGATCCGGCACGACAGGTCTCGGGCCCGGACGTCGAGGCCGGGGTTGGTCTCGAGCCGCAGCGAATCCTGCAACGCGAACGGCCTTTCGTCCGGTCCTTTGAAGCTGCCGTTCTCCTGCACGAGGTCGAACGGATGGACGATGCCGGCGATGAGAATGCGTTTGGGATCGATCGGGACCGCGACGTCGTAATCGTCGAGGAAGATGGTGTGATCTTCGGTGAGGAACTCGGCGCGGACGGTGTACTTGAAGTCTTCATCGGGGATCAGCGCCGGCGGCAGCATCAGTCGCAAGGGCAGTTCGCCGTCCGAGAGGGCGACTTCCTGGCTGATCCAGGTTCCGCGATGCGTCGAGTCGACGTAGAACTCAAGCCGGAGCCGGCCTTCGAGGAGCCGGGGAGAGGACCAGGCGAGGTTGGCGTCCAGCAGGATCGGCGACTGACTGCGGATCGAGTCAACGGCCGAGGCGAGCGTGAGTCGCAGCTTCTTGCGGACGATCTCCGGTGACTGGGAGTAAAGTTCGGTCGGCCAGGACGCGATGCCGAGGAACAGCAGCAGCGCCGGCAACCATTGACAACGATTCCGCAAGCGTTTCATTCTCGCTGCGCCTTTTCCTCCGGGGGACCGAGCCAGGGACGTGATGCGAAATGTCGTCTTTCTGTACGCTTTGCAGAGGCCGAGCGTTGGACGGTTCAACATAACAGGGGGGACGAAGTCACGGCAGTCAGGGGGTGACTGATTCAGGTTCGGTCGAGTTTAGAGCAAATTGCTCTACCATGTGTCCGCGTCGAGCGGTGTCTGGACTTTCGAGGACGAGAATCCGCGAGACAGATCGCCAACACTGACTTGCAAAGCGCTATAAAGACCGGCCCATGGCGACGACTTCCATCCGTTCGCGGGCGAGCAGCCGACGCCGGCCGTCCTGCAGTTGGCGGTCGAGTAGCACGACGCCGAAGGGGACTTCCTCGCAAGACCAGGCATCAAGGCGGTGAATCAGAGTCTCGCCCTTGGCATTGCGGGTGGACACGGTCGCGTATCCCTGCAGGCAGTGAAACGCATCGCGCCTTAGCGGGAACCTCAGATAGCGGCGCGCGCCGGCTGCGTATCGGCCGGGCCGGGGCAAGCCGTGCCAGAAGACATAGGCGTTGCGTCGCTCATCGTCGGAGGGTTCGCCGTTCGGCCAGATGAGGAAGTCGGCCGGGCCGCGGCCCGCGAGGAATGAGTTGGAATCGATCCAGTAGCGTTCGACCTGTTCGGGCGCTCCCTGCTGTTGACTTGTGACTTCAACAATCCGCGCCTGGCGGCCGTCAACGTTGTCCGGCCCGGCGTCTGCCAGGCGGAGGCGCGAGAGCCGGCCGTCGACGTCGCGTCCGGCGAGTTCGATCCAATAGTCGTCATCCTGTTGGGGCCCGCCGGGAAGGCTGTAGACCCAGGATCGCACGGGGCGATCGAATTCGGGGTGCGGTTCGCGATAGTCGATCCAGCCGGCATTCTCCATCAGGGTATAGATCCACGGCTGTTTCCACGGCCCATCGAGTGGATACCAGGCGGAGAAGACCGAGACGGCCAGCGCGACGGCGGCCGCAGCCATCATCCACCAGCGGCGTCCCCAGCGGTCGAAGACCGGGATCAGGCCGAGGAGCCAGAACGGGACCAGCCACAACAGCCATCGGAGCGCGACGCTGACGCCGCCGTAGTTGTAGTTCTCGGTGCGCGTCATGAAAAAGGTGAAGACGATGAGCGTGAGGGCTGCGCCCATGGCATGGAAGAGTGTCTGCGAAGCGAGCAGGCCGCCGGAGTTGCCGCCGGCACGCGAGCCGGTCCGGAAAATTGAGAACAGCGCCAGTCCCCAGCCTGCGAGGGTCAGCAGCCAGATCGGGCTCAGCGAAAACAGGCCGTGGTGGCCGACCGTGCAGTGCAGCAGGTAGACGGGGAACGAATCGGTCGCCTTGTCGATTCCGCGAGGGTCCATCCAGTAGCTGGGGACGCCTTCGTAGACGAATTCGTACTTCTCCGTGCCGTAGGCGGAGTAGAACGGCAGCCAGTCGTCCGTGACGCGGAGATTGAGCGCGAAGAACGGAATGACCGGAATGAGGGCGGCGGGCAGGAACCCGCTGAGCGTCTGCCGGGGCGCATTCCACAGCAGCGTTACGAATAGCGCGGCGACGAAGGCCGCCGCCGTCAGTTCGTTGGTAAATGCGAACGCGGAGAAGAAGCCTGCGGCGGCGAACCGCCACCAGTCGCGCCGACCGAGCACGACGATCCTCATCGCCGGTGCGAGGGCGAAGACGACGCAGACGGCGGCGGGCGTGTGATTATTGAGCGAATTGAGGAACGGGAGCAGCAAGGTGCCGAAGCAGGCGACCGCCATGACGGCGATGCGGGTGCGGGCCGATTCGGTGAGGGTCGCCGTCAGGTTAGAGAGAACGATGAGCGCGGCCGTCGTCGGCAGGATGTTGATCAGCAGCAGGACGAGCCGCGTTGTTTCCGCGAGGTGCGTCTCGAAGGTCCAGCCGGTCAGCTTGTCCAGTGTCCAGTAGAGGCCGGCGACGAGCGTGGGGAAGAGAGGCGGCTTGGTGGAATAGAAGTGCCCTTCGTGCCGCACGAGGTCGATCGTGTCCCAGCCGGGCTGTCGCCGCACGTCGTCGATGACATAGGTGCCCTGCTCGGCCAGCGCGCGGATGGTGCACCACCGCGACCGGTCGTTGGCGCTTTGCAACGGTTCGGCCTGCATCAGCCGTGCGGTGGAGATCGCCGTTGAGAGAAGAATGAGCGTCCAGCAGACGAGTGACGCACTGCGATCCTGTCGAGAGGGGGCGGCAGTCGGTTCCGGGTGGTGAGGCGACATGACTCTCTGCGCGAACAGGCGATATCCGCGCCCTATAACAGTTCGCGCAGATGGAAATGGTGCTTGCCGAGTTTCCCACCGTAATTGCCGGCCGTGACGTGCTTCAAGCCGGGCGAGTGACAGGCGGCGTTCAGTCCGGCGCGGAGGGCGGATTGCACGGCATCGAAGGAGAGTCCATCGACCACGATCTCGTAGACCGCGTTGCATTCGTCGGGGACGTGCGATTCGGTCTGGGCGCGAAGCGTGGGGCAGTAGGCGTCGTTGGTGCTGGCCTTGAGCGCCTTATACTTCGAGCCGACTTTGCTGCCGGAACGGACGATTCCGCCGGGGAATGGGAGAATCACGTCCGGGACTTCGCGGATGGCAGCCACTGCGGCCTCGGCGGCGGTGAGCGTTTGTGCCTGATCGACTCCGCAGAGCAGCAGGTTGCCGCCGCCGACGCCCTTGGCCGTTCCGAAGCGGTCTTCGCAGACGAACTCTCCGTCCATCACGGGAATCCGCCAGTAACGCCGGGCGCCGAGCTTCTTGGAGGACTGAAAGCCGTCGCCGAAGTAGCGGATTGCGCCGCCGACGGAGATCTGCTGATCGCGCGGCTGGTCGAGCAGGCCGCTGTAGCAGGCGGTTGTGGCGCAGGTCAGGACGCACTGTCCAACGCGGGCCGCCATGGCAGACGCCAGAGACTTCTTGTTGAAGGCGAAGGCGAGCACGTTGACTCCCGGACGGCCGTCGGGCGTTTCGTCGGGCGAGGCGATGCTCTCGACGCCGGCTTCGCAATCGCAGGCGATCACACTGGTGGCGTAGCCGCATAACTGGGTGGCGGCGGTTTGAGCCCACTCCTGCGTGGCGGCGGTGATGACGAGTCGCGTGGCCGTCATCGAAAAGGCTTCGGCGAACGTATCGGTGATGTCGACTCCATTGAGATCGGGCATTGTGAATACTGGACGAGTAACGGCGGGTGCTTCGGCGATGACGACTGGACAGTGTACCGCGTCGACGGTAAATGAGAACTGTTGCGGGATAGTGGCCGAAGTCGTGAGACTTCGGGCGAACAGGGCAAGAACGCGAGGAAGTCTCACGACTTCCGCTGCGTCGCTTAGAGCAAATTGCTCTACCATGTGTCCGCGTCGAGCGGTGTTTGGACTGTCGAGGACGAGAATCCGCGAGACAGATCGCCAACACTGATTTGCAAAAACGCTATAGCCCCCATGTCATTCTGGGCGGGTGTTTCCGAATGGGACTGCTTTCACGACTCTTCGGGCAGAGCGCGCGGCCTGCGTTCTCTGCGGAGGCGGATCAGATCTTTCTCACGGCCGACGCCAAATGGCGGGCGCTGGCGAAGGCTGTTCGTGCGCGGCGCAATGACGGCGAACGGGTGCTGATTCTGGCTCACTTCCCGGCGACGCTGAGAGAGGCCCGCGACCGTCTCGCCGCGAGCGAGATCGCCACGGAGATCATCGACCGGCCACTCAGCGGCGGGGGCGTCCCGGAGTTGTTTGAGCGCAGGGCGTCTGCGGAGGCGGTGCTGGCGCCCGTTCCGGCCCTGACTGTCGACGAACACGAAACGCAACCGACGCCTCCTTTCGACATGCGGGTTGCGATTCTCTCTCTCGAAGTTCATCCGGCGGATGAGGTGGAGCAGGACGTGTTGCGTTTTGCGGCTTCGATCCCGTGTGCGACGCGGTTGTTTCCGTTCGTGTCGCTGGAGGATCCGCTGCTGGCGCAGTTTGCGGGGCCCGCGGTGCAGGACATCCTGCGGAAGCTGGGCATGCAGGAGGATGAAGCGATCCAGAGCGGAATGGTGTCCCGCCGCGTCCGCCGCGCCCAGGCGAGAATGTCGAGCCGGATCACGTCGTGGGCGCCGGCGGACAGTGCGGAGGAATGGATTGCGAAGAACGTTGAATCGGAGTCATCGACGTAGAACAGGCTGCCGGCCGGTTCGGCGCGCTCAGCGCGACAGGCGATGATTCGCCAATCGGTTTCTCGCGAGCGTGGAGTGGCGGTTCAGGGGTCCGGAGCGATGAGGTAGCTCAATTCCTGTGACTTCCGAGCGCTGACAGTTACACACATCTCTCAATCTCCATTTGAGCGACTCTCCGAGAGATTCGAATGGAACGCGGATGACCACGGTTTGGACCGATTTCCACTGATTTCCTTCTTGCGTATCGACGCCATGCGGGCCTGGATCGATGCAGTTTCAGCGCTACTGCCTGTTGAGGAATACCACGCAAAATCCGTGCTGATCCGCCAAATCCGCGAAAATCTGTGTCCTGTTCGAGAATC